>Ga0137409_10007884_pt1 | contig 10906 bp, 8 predicted proteins | sample CZODoug1_16funga_FD_122059 | JGI IMG/M metagenome (GOLD analysis project Ga0137409, IMG submission 122059) | Vadose zone soil fungal communities from Angelo Coast Range Reserve, California, USA - CZODoug1_16fungal (Hybrid Assembly) | ecosystem: Environmental > Terrestrial > Soil > Vadose zone... | reverse complement strand
TGCAACACTTTGTCAATGACCGCGGCAATCCCGGTAAAGTTCAAGCGCCGGTCAAGAAACGCCTGTACTGCGACCTCGTTGGCCGCATTCAGCACCGCGGGCGCGGTGCCGCCGGCCCGCGCCGCCGCCCGCGCCAATCCGAGGCTGGGAAAGCGCGCATGATCGGGAGGCTCGAAGGCAAGCTGTCCGATCTCGGCTAGATTGAGCGATTGTACACCGGAAGCAAACCTCTCCGGCCACGCGAGCGCCTGAGCGATGGGCGTGCGCATATCGGGAGCGCCGAGCTGTGCAAGCATCGAACCGTCCGCATATTCGACCAGCGAGTGAACGACGCTCTGCGGATGAACGATGACATCCACGTCCCGTTCCGGCAATCCGAACAGCAAGGTCGCCTCGATGACTTCGAGCCCCTTGTTCATCAGCGTCGCGGAGTCGACGGAAATCTTGCGGCCCATCTTCCACTTCGGGTGGGCACAGGCTTCGTCCGGCGTGACATGGGGCAAGGTTGCGATGTCGGCGGTGCGAAACGGCCCGCCCGAGGCGGTCAGAATCACGCGGACCACGCCGCGCGCAATCTCGCCGGGAAGATAGCCCGCCGGCATGCATTGAAAAATCGCATTGTGTTCACTGTCGATCGGGATGAGTTCGGCGCCGGCGCGGCGCACTTCATCCATCAGGATCTGGCCGGCCATGACCAGGGCCTCTTTGTTGGCCAGCAGCACGCGCTTGGCCGCCCGCACGGCGGCCAAGGTCGACGGCAACCCGGCAGCACCCACGATCGCCGCCATCACGACGTCGACATTGTCGGCGGCGACGGCGGCGGCAAGCGCCTCGGGCCCGCTTTCCACGCGCGACGTCGAACCACAGTCGCGTAAGCTGGCGCGCGCCAGGGCCGCGGCCTTGGGGTCGACGAGCACCACGGTCTCCGGCCGAAACTGCCGTGCTTGCTCGACGATGGCTTGCCAGCTGCTGTGGGCGCCCAGCACCGCGACCCGATATTGCTCCGGATGCAAGGCCACTACGGCAAGCGTGCTGCGTCCGATGCTGCCGGTGGATCCCAGGATGGCGAGGCCCCGGGGCGCGCTCATGCGATCACACCGTGGCTGAACAAACCGAGCGCATACAGGGGCGCCGCCGCCGTCACGCTGTCGATGCGATCCAACAGGCCGCCGTGTCCGGGCAGCAGCGCGCCGCTGTCCTTGAGGCCTGCGGCACGCTTGAACATGCTCTCGGTAAGATCGCCGATGATCGAAAAAACCCCGACCGCACAGCCGAAAACCACCACGGCCAGCGGCGGTAAGCCGAAATGCGCGGCGCCCGCCCAGGCGACCAGCGCCACCATCAAGAGACCGCCCATGGCACCCTCCCACGTCTTGCCCGGACTCACGCGCGGCGCCAATTTCCGCCGGCCCAAGCTGCGTCCCGCAAAGTACGCGCCCACATCGGCGGCGATCACCAGCAACACCAGCCAGAGCACCATCTGCGGACCGCCCGCGAAGCCTTGGGTTGCGACCTGCAGCCTCGCGAGGGCAATGAATGCCGGCACCAATACCGGCAGCCCGCAGGCGAGCGCCAGCGTCGGATGATGCCGGGGAGGCCCCCACGACAGCCACAGCAGGGCGATCGCCCACCAGGCGCACGCGACGCTCAGCAGCAGCAGCAAATGCTTGGGGTAGGCGGTCCACCGCCAGGCGAGGACCAGCAGCACTGCGACGCCGGCCGCGTAAGCGGTGCGCGCCCCTGTCCCGCGCAGCGCGCCGAAGCCGGCCCACTCCCAGGCACCGATGGTGAAGGCCGCGCCGATCGCGACGACGGCCCATGGCGGGGGCAGCAGAAACAGGCCCGCCAGCAGGATGCAGGCAAGAACGGCCGCGGTGAGTATTCTTGTCCTAAGCATCTGCCGTCTCAAGCATCGGCTTTCGCCACGAGTTGCCCCGACGTCTTGCCGAAGCGGCGCTCGCGTTGCGCAAAGCATTCGAACGCCGCGTCGAGATGCGCCGCTGAAAACGCCGGCCATAGCTCATCGCAAAAATACAGCTCCGTGTAGGCAAGATTCCACAGCAAGAAATTGCTGATCCGCTGCTCGCCGCCCGTGCGGATCAAGAGGTCGGGGTCGGGGATGCCGGCCAGCGCGAGACGTTCCGCGACTTGCGCTTCCTGGATGTCGGACGCGGCCAGAGTGCCGGCCGCCGCATCCGCAGCGAGCGAGCGGCAAGCCTGGGTGATATCCCAGCGCCCCCCATAGGCCATGGCCACGATCAGCCGGAGCCCCGTGTTGGCCGCGGTCAGTTGCTCGGCGCTCTGCATTCGCCGCGCGAGTTCGGCGCCCAGCAGGCCGCGGTCGCCGATGAACGCCAGGCGCACGTGGTTCCGGTGCAAATCGGCGACTTCGCGCTCCAGGGCGTCGAGAAACAGGTTCATGAGCATGCCGACCTCGTCGGGCGGTCGGCGCCAATTTTCGCTGCTGAAGGCGAACAGCGTCAGATGGCGCACCTTGCGCCTGGCGCATTCCTCCACGACTTTGCGCACCACCTTGACGCTGGCGCGATGCCCGGCAGGGCGCGGCATGCCTCGCGATCGGGCCCACCGGCCGTTGCCGTCCATGATGATTGCGACATGCTGGGGCGAATCGGCCATCTTCACACCTGCATCAGCTCCTTTTCCTTGTCGGCCATGGCCTGATCGATTTCCGCCACGTGCTTGTCGGTCAGCTTCTGAACGTCGTCCTGGGCCCGACGGTCATCGTCTTGCGCAATCAACTTTTCCTTGAGCATTTCCTTCAGCTCATTCATGACTTCGCGGCGCACGCCGCGCACGGCCACGCGGGCGTTTTCCGCCTCGGCCTTCACGACTTTGATGATGTCGCGGCGGCGCTCTTCGGTGAGCGCCGGCATGTTGATGCGAATGAGCTGTCCGGCGGTGTTGGGGGTGAGGCCAAGATCGGATTTATAGATCGCCTTTTCGATCACCGGCACCATGGCCTTTTCCCAGGGACTCACCGTCAACGTGCGCGCGTCCTCGGTTGCTATGTTGGCCACCTGGTTCAAGGGCATTTCCGAGCCATAGTAGTCGACCTTGATGTGCTCGATCAGGCTGGTGTGCGCACGGCCGGTGCGCATCTTCTTCAGCTGATCCTTGAACGCCGACACGCATTTCTGCATGCGTTGGGTTGCGTCTTTCTTCAAGTCCTCGAGCATGGGGTCCCCCTTAGCCTGCCGCGGTTACGACGGTGCCGACGTCCTCGCCCTGCACGATACGCATCAAATCGCCGGCGTTGAACAGATTGAAGACCTGCAGCGGTAAATTGTTTTCGCGGCACATGACGATGGCGGTCGCATCCATCACGTTGAGGCGATCGTTCAGCACCTGATCGAAGGTCAGGCGGGCATAACGCTTGGCATTCGGATTCGTGACCGGATCGGAGTCGTAGATGCCGTTGACCTTGGTCGCCTTCAACAGAATATCGGCGTTGATCTCGATGGCCCGCAGGCTCGCCGCCGTGTCCGTGGTGAAAAATGGATTGCCGGTTCCGGCGCCGAATATCACCACGCGGCCTTTCTCGAGATGCCGCACGGCGCGCCGCCGGATGTAGTCCTCGCACACTTCGTTGATGCGCAGCGCCGACATGACCCGCGCATACGCGCCCAGACTCTCGAGGGCGTCCTGCAACGCCAGCGCATTGATCACGGTGGCGAGCATTCCCATGTGGTCGGCGGTCACGCGGTCCATGCCGGCGCGGGCCAACCCTGCGCCGCGGAAGATGTTGCCGCCGCCCAGGACGACGGCGACCTGCACCCCCATCTGGGTCAGGTCGTGGATTTCCCCGGCGATACGCTTGAGTATGACCGGATCGATGCCGTAATCCTCTCCCCCGAGCAGCGCCTCGCCGGATAATTTGACCAAAATTCTACGATAGCGAGCCGTGGCGTTTGTGTTGGTCATGATCTCGTATCCCGTACCCTACTATAAAAGACCCCGCAAGCGCGGGGTCATTCAGTCCAGCCGGTTGAGGCTTAGTGCTGTTTAGGACCGTCTTTCGGGCCGCCGCCGTTGCCCTTGTTTCCCTCGTCGGTTTTGGGCTTCTCCTGCGCCTTCACCTGCGCCATCACCTCGCCGACGAAATCATCCTGCTTCTTTTCGATGCCGGCGCCGACTTCGTAGCGCTCGAATTGCACGACCGCGGCGCCGGCCTTCTTGAGGAGCTTCTCGACCGTGACGTCCGGGTCCTTGACGAAAGGCTGCCCTACCAGCGTGATTTCCGCCAGATACTTGCGCAGCCGGCCCTCCACCATTTTGGCGACGATCTCCGGCGGTTTCTTCTCGGCCTTGGTCTGCTCCGCCAGAATCTCCCGCTCCTTGCCGAGCACCGCGGCCGGGACACCGTCCGAATCGATATAGGCGGGATTCGCGGCGGCAACGTGCATCGCCAGGTCCTTCGCCAAGGCCTCATCGCCGCCCTTCAATGCCACGAGGCTGCCGATGCGGCCGCCATGGATATAGGCGCCGAGCACGCCCGGCGCCGTCACGCGCACGAAGCGCCGGACCGAGATGTTCTCACCGATTTTCGCGATCAGGGAGCGGCGCTTTTCGTCGAGCGTGGATGAACCGCTCGACAGCTGGAGCAGTGCGCTCACATCCGCAGGCGCCTTCTCCAGCGCCAGCCGGGAGACTTCGCGGGCGAATCCTTGGAATTCATCGCCGCGCGCCACGAAGTCGGTTTCGCAATTGACTTCCACGAGCACGGCGCTCGAGCCGGAGCGCTCCACCGCCACCGTGCCTTCGGCTCCGCCGCGCGCCGCCTTCTTGTCCGCCTTGGCAAGCCCGGTCTTGCGCATGAGCTCGGCGGCCGCGTCCAAGTCGCCCTTGGTTTCGACCAGCGCTTTCTTGCACTCCATCATTCCCGCGCCCGTACGCTCGCGGAGCTGCTTTACAGTATCTGCCGTGATGTTCATTTGAAGCTACCGATTACGCGCCGCGCCTCGGCGCACTGCCGCTGCGGCCGGTCGGACGGCGCCGCGGGGCGCTGGCCGGACGCGTCTCCGCCGGCGGAGTATCCGCCGCGTCGTCGACTTCGACCTCGTCGAGAGAGGCCGCCACGGCGGCCACGCTCGGCACCACGGTCACCGGAACCTTACGGCGCGGCGGCGGCTTCTTGTGGCCTCCGCGCGGCGCCTGGGCCGGACGGCGGCCGCCGGCGGCGCGCTTCTTGGGATTGCCTTCCTCGTCGAGCTCCACGAATTCGTCCTCGCCCACCGGGACCTCGGGCAGCGAGGCCTTGCCTTCCAGCACCGAATCGGCCACTCCGCCGGCGTACAGCAGGATGGCGCGCATGGCGTCGTCGTTGCCGGGAATCACATAGTCGATGCCGTCGGGCGAGCAATTGGTGTCCACCACGGCGACCACCGGAATCCCGAGCTTCCTGGCTTCGTGAATGGCGATTTGCTCATGGCCGACGTCGATCACGAACAGGGCATCGGGCAGAGCCGTCATTTCGCGGATGCCGCCGAGGCTCCGCAGCAGCTTGTCCATCTCACGGCGCAGCATCTGAGCTTCCTTCTTGCCGCGCCGATCCAGGGCACCGCTCTGCGCCATTTCGTCCAATTCATTGAGCCGCTTGATGGACTGCCGAATGGTCTTGAAATTGGTCAGCATGCCGCCCAGCCAACGTTGGTTCACGTAGGGCATGCTGCAGCGGGTGGCTTCCTTCTGAACCGCGTCGCGGGCGGATCGCTTGGTGCCGACGAACAGCACCTTGCCGCCCTCCGCGGCCACGCCCTTGATGAACGCCGCCGCCTGGGCATACAGGGGTTGCGTCTTTTCAAGATTGATGATGTGGATCTTGTTACGTTCGCCGAAGATGAACGGGGCCATCTTGGGGTTCCAGAAGCGGGTTTGATGTCCAAAATGGACGCCCGCTTCCAGCATTTGTCGCATAGACACGCTGGTCATAAAACACTCCTGGTCGGGTTGAGCCTCCGCGTATCCCAATCGGCAACCCGTCGAAGACTTGAAATTGAAGCCTTGGCCTTCATTTCTCAATGTCCCGCCGGGCACCCGGCCGATTGTGACGACACGCGTGCGGGGTTGTTAAAAATAGCCGCGCTTTATACCATGAACATCTGTTAGACACAAAGCCTGCCGTCCTATGAACGTAACCGTCAAAACGCCTGCCGAGCAGGACAAAATGCGCGCCGCCGGCCGCCTGGCCGCCAGTGTGCTGGATATGATCGAGCCGTTCGTTCAACCCGGGGCGACCACGGACGAACTCGACAAGCGGTGTCACGATTTCATCGTGGACGAGTTGAAGTCGATCCCGGCCAACCTCAATTACCGGGGCTTTCCCAAGACCATCTGCACCTCGGTGAACCATGTCGTATGCCATGGAATTCCGGGCGACAAGCGCCTGAAGGGCGGCGACATCATCAATATCGACGTCACCGTGATTCGCGACGGCTTTCATGGCGATACCAGCCGCATGTACTTCGTCGGCAACGCCGGGGTCCTTGCCCGCCGGCTGACGGCCGCATGTCACGAGGCCATGTGGCGCGGCATCCGCGTGGTCAAGCCCGGGGCCCGGTTGGGCGACATCGGGCATGCCATTCAGACCTTCGCCGAAAGCAATAATTTCTCAGTAGTGCGCGAATATTGCGGACACGGCATCGGCCGCGTTTATCACGAAGACCCTCAAGTGCTGCACTACGGCAAACCCGGCACCGGACTCGAACTGACGGCGGGCATGACCTTTACCATCGAGCCCATGATCAACGCCGGGCGCCGCGACGTGCGGCTGCTCCCCGACGGCTGGACGGTGGTCACCAAGGATCAGTCCCTGTCGGCGCAGTGGGAACACACGATCCTGGTCACAGACGCAGGCTTCGAAGTGCTCACTTTGAGCGCGAGCGTCGATCTACCCGCCGCCGCGGCGGCCTCTTGAGCGCCCACGGCACACTTCTCGATCCCACCGCTGACTGGCCTTATCTCACGGCCGCGCCCGAGGCCCTTCGGGAGGGGCAGTTCTCGCCGATCGTCTTCAGGCAGGTCCTGGATCGCGGCACGGAGCTTCTGCAGGATCGTTTCGCCGCCGACGAGGCCGTCGAAGATCTGGTTCGTGATCGAGGGCGCCTGGTCGACATTACCCTGCGCGCCGCGTGGGTGCGCCACGCCGGCAAGTTTGCGGACGATCTGGCACTGGTGGCCGTCGGCGGTTACGGACGCGGCGAACTGCACCCGAGTTCGGATATCGACGTCATGGTGCTGCTGCCGAAGAGCGACTCCGCCGACTGGCAGCCGGATATCGAAAAATTCCTGACCTTCCTCTGGGATATCGGTCTCGAGGTCGGGCACAGCGTGCGCTCCATCGACGACTGCCAGCGGGAGAGCCTCGCCGACATCAGCGTCGCGACCACCCTGTTCGAAGCGCGGTTGCTGGCCGGCCCCGAATCGCTGTTCGCCGGCATGCGCCGAGCGCTGGCGCCCGACCGCCTGTGGTCCTCGCAGGACTTCTTCGAAGCGAAGGTCAAGGAACAGACCGAGCGGCACCATCGCTACTTCGATACCGCCTACAACCTCGAACCGAACGTCAAATCGAGCCCCGGGGGCCTGCGCGACATTCAAACCATCGGCTGGGTGGCAAAACGCCATTTCGGCACCGACACGCTCGACGAGCTGGTGGCTCACGGCTTCCTCACCCGTGAGGAACTGCGCAAGCTGAAGGCGGGCCAGTCGTTTCTATGGAAGGTGCGCTTCGGACTGCATGTGCTCACCGGGCGGCGCGAGGATCGGCTGCTGTTCGATTATCAAATCAAGCTCGCGAAGCTGTTCGGCTACGAAGACGCCAGCTTCACGCTGGCCGTCGAGCAGCTGATGCAGAAGTACTACCGCACCGTCATGGACATCAGCCTGCTGAACGAAATGCTGCTGCAGCTGTTTCGCGAAGCCATCCTGACCCAAAGCGGATCGCCGCTGCCGATCAACGCGCGCTTCCAGATCCGCAACGATTACCTGGAAGTGACGCACCCGGAAGTCTTCGCGCGCTACCCGTCGGCCCTGCTCGAGCTGTTCGTGCTCTTGCAGCAGCACCCTGAGCTCCGCGGCGTGCGCGCCGAGACCATCCGCTTGATCGGCACCCACGTGTCGCTCATCGATGAAGAGTTCAGACAGAATCCGCGCCATCACCGGCTGTTCATCGAGATTCTGTGCGCACCCGTCGGGGTCACGCACGAGCTGCGCCGCATGAATCTATACGGTGTGCTCGGCCGCTACATCCCCTCGTTCGGGCGCGTGGTCGGCCGCATGCAATACGATCTGTTCCATGCGTACACCGTGGACGCTCACACCTTGTTCGTGGTGAGCAATCTGCGCCGGCTGGCGATGCCGAAGTACAACGACGAATTTCCCGCGCTGAGCCAGATCATGCAATCGCTGCCGCGCCAGGAGATCGCCTACCTGGCGGCGTTGTTTCACGACATCGCCAAGGGCCGCGGCGGCGACCACTCGGAATTGGGCGCGGTCGACGCGGAGGCGTTCTGCCTGGAGCAGGGACTCGGCCGCTACGAGGCGCGCCTGGTCGCATGGCTGGTCAGAAACCATTTGATTCTGTCCATCACGTCGCAGAAGAAGGACATCAGCGATCCCGACATCATTCATGATTTCGCGCGCCGCGTGGGCGATCAGGTGCACCTGGACTATCTCTACGTCATGACCGTGGCGGACGTGCGCGGCACCAATCCGAAGCTGTGGAATGCCTGGAAGGCGCGGCTGTTCGAGCAGTTCTACGAGCGTACCAAGCGCGCCTTGCGCCGCGGGCTCGAGACTCCGGTCGATCAGGAGGAACTGATTCGCGAAACGCAGGAACAGGCGCGGGCGAAGATGCCGGAGGTTCCGGCGGAACAGGTCTCGCGGGTCTGGTCGCAGTGGACCGAAGCTTACTTTCTGCGCTACACGCCCGAGGAAATCGCCTGGCAGACCGCACTGCTCGCCGACCGGCATCCTCACGACGATGCGCCGCTGGTCGCCATTCGACAACTGACGGATCGCGGCGGCACTGCGGTGCTCACTTACGCGCCTCGGCGCCTGCAGAGTTTTGCACGAACGACCGCCGTGCTCGATCAAATGGGTCTCAACGTCGTGGACGCCCGGCTGATCACGAGCGCCAATGGCTTCAGCCTGGAAACCTACGTGGTGCTCGAGGACAACGGCGCGGTCATCGCCGACGCGTCGCGCATTCGGGAAATCGAACAGGGTCTGTGGCGCAACTTGCAGCAGCCCGAAGATGCACCGGCGACGGTGACGCGCCGCGCGCCGCGCCAGGTGCGCATGTTCTCGACGCCGACCCAGGTCAATTTCAGCGTCGACAGCCGCAACGGGCGCACCATTCTCGAACTCATCGCCGCGGACCGCCCGGGATTGCTCTCCGAAGTCGGCAAGGTCTTCAGGACCGAACGCGTGGCGATCAACGGCGCCAAGATCATGACCGTCGGCGAACGCGCCGAGGACGTGTTCTACATCACCGACGCCGAAGGCCGTCTCCTGCAGGAAGAGGCGTGCCAGCGGCTGCAGGAATCCCTGGTTCGGGCGCTGGATCGGCGCGACGGGGCGCGGTAACCGGCTTGCGACCGGCTGATAGCGCTCGTGCGGCGGGGTCAGGGGAGCCTGCCGGCAACTGTCTTCTTCGTTGCCGGCAGGCTCCCCATCCCCCCAGGCCATGCGGCCGATCAACATCACTGTGCCGAGCTGTGAATATTTCGGCTAGTATCCAGCGCATACAACGTCAAGCGAGAGTCATGTCCAACGATCTGCAAGCGACCATCGAGTCGGCGTATGAATTGCGGGCGCAAATCACGCCGCAGAATGTCTCCCATGAGGTCCGTGCCGCTGTCGAAGAGGTACTTGGGCTGCTCGATAAGGGGAGCTTGCGTGTGGCGGAAAAACGAGCGGGCCAGTGGCATGTGAATGAGTGGCTCAAGAAGGCGGTGCTGTTGTCGTTTCGCATCGCGCAGAACACGCCGATCCGCGCCGAAGGCTTGAATTTTTACGACAAGGTACCGTTGAAATACAGCGGCTGGGATGCGGAGCAATTCGCCGCCGCCGGGGTGCGGGTGGTGCCGCCGGCGACGGTGCGGCGCGGCGCGTTCGTCGCTTCGAATGTCGTGTTGATGCCGAGCTATGTCAACATCGGCGCGTACGTGGATTCCGGCACCATGGTCGACACGTGGGCGACGGTGGGGTCCTGCGCACAAATCGGGAAGAACGTGCATTTGTCCGGGGGCGTTGGGATCGGCGGCGTCCTCGAGCCGCTGCAGGCGAGCCCGACGATCATCGAGGATGACTGCTTCATCGGCGCCCGCTCGGAGATCGTCGAAGGCGTCGTCGTCGAGGCGGGCTCCGTGATCTCGATGGGCGTGTTCATCGGCCAGAGCACGCGGATTTACGACCGCACGAGCGGCACCATCCTGCAAGGCCGCGTGCCCGCGGGCTCTGTCGTGGTGTCGGGTTCGCTGCCGTCCGCGGACGGCCGTTACAGTCTCTACTGCGCGGTCATCGTCAAGCGCGTGGATGCCCAGACGCGCGCCAAGACGTCAATCAACGAGTTATTGCGCAGCTCCTGACTCAGGTCGCCGAGCGCGGCTCAGCCCGTAAGACCCAACACGCGCCGCTGCGCCCGTTGAGCGCCTAACCGCATTGTAACCGCCATCCGATTGACTGGTAACCCCGACGCCCCTAACATCCTGTGCGCACCGCACGCGTGTGGTGTTGGCGCGCATAATCAAATCATCGACCAAGGCACGCTGGAATCCAGCCCATGCGGGTCACGTGACGGAGCTACGCATGTTCAAGAAAAGTTTCGTCGTACGCTGCGCCGCAGCCCTCCTCGGCGCGCTTGCCGCAAGCCAGATACTCGCGGCCA
>Ga0137409_10007881_pt1 | contig 10912 bp, 5 predicted proteins | sample CZODoug1_16funga_FD_122059 | JGI IMG/M metagenome (GOLD analysis project Ga0137409, IMG submission 122059) | Vadose zone soil fungal communities from Angelo Coast Range Reserve, California, USA - CZODoug1_16fungal (Hybrid Assembly) | ecosystem: Environmental > Terrestrial > Soil > Vadose zone... | reverse complement strand
TGATGGCGCAGGATCGGCACGCGCAGCTGGTGGGCGTACCGGTACTTGAGCGGGCAAGTCTGGTAGTCGTCCACCTGCTTGTGGCTGATCGTCAGCTCCTCGTCGTCGGGAATGGGCGGCAGCGGCGTGTCGCCGTGCGCGGCGGCCGGCGCGAAGCGCTCGATCTCCTCGACGGCCTTGCCCTTGAACGACCGCGCCGCGTCCTTGGGCAGGTCCAGCGCCTCCAGCACGAACTGGCTCACCTTGCGCTCGCGGGCGCCGCCGTAGTCCCGCGCGCTGGTGAAGAACAGCTCGCGCCGCGCGCGCGTCGTGCCCACGTAGAAGAGGCGGCGCTCTTCCTGCGCGTGGAAGTCTCCCGTCGGCACCACGTCCTTGAGCAGCTCGACCGGCAGCTCGAGCGCGTCGCGCCGCTTCTGCGTGGGGAACTTGCCCTGCACGAGATGCACGAGGAAGACGACGGGAAATTCCAGGCCCTTCGCCTTGTGCACGGTCAGCACGCGGACGGCCGGCGTCTCGACGTCCGCCTCGGCCACCGCCGGGTCCTCGCCGGCGTCGATCAACGCCTCCAGGTGCTTCACGAACTCGCGGACGTTATCGTACTTGAGCGCCTTGGAGGCGTCCTGGATGCGCCGGAAGAACTTGGAGATGTTCTGCACCTCCGCCTCGTCGCGCGCCGTCACCGCCTTCGACATCCGCGCGAGCCAGCCCGAGTCCACGAGGAACTGGTAGAGCAGCTCGCCCGTGGGCATCTCGCGGCCCAGCTCCATGTAGCGCACGAGGTCGCTCACGAGGTGCCGCACGGCCACGCGCGCCTCTTCCGAGAGCTCGGCGGCCAGCTCGGGGATCTGCTCGGCGTCCTTCAGCACGTCGAAGAGCCAGCGATGCTTGCGGTCGGCGTGGGTGGCGCAGCGCGTGAGGTCGATGATCGGCACCTGGTAGAGGTCCGACGACGCGAGGTAGTGGACGCTCACGGAATCGTCCGGATGCGCGACGGCGCGGAGGAAGGCCAGCAGCAGCCGCACCTCGGGCCGCCCGTAGAGTCCCGCGTTGCCCGAGAACGTCCACGGCACCGCTCTCAGATTCAGCGCTCTCAGGAAGGGGTCGCCGTCGTCGTTGGAGCGCACCAGGATGGCGACGTCGTTGTACGACCACGCGCCCTGCTCCACGCGGTCGCGGATCGTCTGCGCGACGGTATCGGCCTCCTGCGACGCCGTGTCGAAGTGCCAGTGGCGCGGCTCGGGCCCCGGCGCCTCGCGCACGGCCGTCAGCTGCTTCACGATGCCGCTCTTCACCTCGAGCCGGTCGGGATTGTTGTACTGGATCAGCTTGTACGCCGCATCGAGGATCGCCTGGTGGGAGCGGAAGTTTTCGGTGACCACGATCTGCCGCGCGTCCGGATAGTGGCGCAGGAAGCTCAGGACGTTGGAGATGGCGGCACCGCGAAACCGGTAGATCGCCTGGTCGTCGTCACCCGTCACCGCGACGTTTCCGTGTCGCGCCGCGAGCAGCTTCACCAGCTCGAACTGCGCGTAGTTCGTGTCCTGGAACTCGTCAACCAGGACGTATTTGAAGCGGCGCTGGTACGCGTTGAGAACGTGGGGCCGCGCGCGCAGAAGCCGCAGCGCGAGCACGATCTGGTCGCCGAAATCGATCTTGTCGTTGAGCGCCATCAGCTCGTGGTACTTCGCGTACGCCGCGCCCAGCTCCGCCTGGGCGCCCGCCCGGTCCAGCTTCTCCTCGTCATCGGCGCTCGACCGCAGCCGGGCCGCGCACGCCAGGTATTCGTCGGGCGAGATGTCCTCGTCCTTGCAGCGGCTGAACAGCGTGATGAGCGACTGTAAATAGCGCGTCGGATCGCCGAGCGGTCGATAGCGCGCCAGCGGGAGGTCGAACAGGCGGTCGCGCAGGAAGATCACCTGCTCCGCCCGGCTCAGCACGCGGAAGTCGTTCTGCAGCCCGATCTCCAGCGAGTGCCCGCGCAGCAGCGCGTCGCCGAAGGCATGGAACGTGGCGATCTCGACGTCGGCATAGCCATAGGGCACCAGCTCGTCGACGCGCGCCTCCATCTCGGCGGCGGCCTTATCCGTGAACGTGAGGGCAAGGATCTCTTCGGGCCGCGCCTTGCCCTGGTCGATGAGGTAGGCGATGCGCCGGGTGATGACGGTCGTCTTGCCGGTCCCGGCGCCGGCGACGATGAGGAGCGGTCCGGTGTCATGGGTAACGGCCTCACGCTGCGCGTCGTTGAGGCCATCGAGGATCCCACCGCCCATGCGCCCCGACTATAGCATCAGCGGCGAACATCCGGGCCGCCGGCGAGGGCGTCTTCGACGCCCGCCATGGTGGTCACAAGAACCCCCTATCGCCGCCCTTAGGTGTCCACGCTATTAGATGTATCTCTAGATGTATCTAAAGGGATACAAAAAGTAGTAATCTTATCGGACTATATGAGAGAGAACGGCAAGAGAGCCCCTCGCCGTGTTGTCATAACCGGCATTGGCGCCGTCACGCCGATTGGAATCGGCGTCAACGACTTCTGGTCGGCACTGTTGGCAGGGAAGAGCGGCATTCGCCACATCACCTCTTTCGACGCCTCGAACTTACCTTCTCAAGTCGCTGGCGAAGTCCATAACTTTCATGTTCGCGAATTCGTTCGACACGGGCGAAAACCGCCAACTGCACGATTCAGTGCGTTTGCCGTGGCAGCGGCTCGACTCGCCGTCGACCATGCAAAGCTACCTCGTAACGGTGGTCGCGTAGGTGTCTGCATCGGATCCTCCGTGCAAGGCAATGCGGATATCGGAGAAGGAGCATTCGCCAGATTTCAGGAACTCGGGTGGCAATCGCTCGGCACCGGACCAAGTTTGGAAGTCGCGGCTCACTCAGCGAGTTCCTATGTCCAAAGAGAACTAGAGGTTGCAGGGCCCCTGATGACGATTGCGTCGGCATGTTGCACCGGTATCGACGCGATCGCATGGGGGACAGATCAGATTAGAAGCGGCGCCGCCGACGCCGCAATCGTCGGCGCGGCAGAGGCCCCGTTGTCACAATTCACTTTCGGGCTCTTCTCCGCAAGCGGCTTCCTATCCACGTGGGGCGGGCCTGCAGCAGAGGCGTCACGCCCGTACGATCGTCAACGTACCGGCCTCGTCTTGAGTGAGGCTGCTGGAGTACTTGTTCTCGAGGACTTTGAGCATGCGGAATCGAGGGGGGCGGAGATATTCGGGGAGATCCTTGGTTATGCAAGTTCCGCCGAGGAGGTAACTATCCGCGACCCGCAGGACCGTTACGCCATCGCGCTTCAGCAAACGATTATCTCTGCCGTAGGGCGATCGCAGTTACAGCCTCGCGATATCGACTATATCTGCGCTCATGGTAATTCAACGAAGTTTGATGACGAAGCGGAGGCTGCCGCACATCGCAGGACCTTCGCAGAACACGCATACAGTCTTGCAGTGAGTTCGATCAAATCAATGATTGGGCAACCGTTCTCTGCTGGGGGAGTTCTGCAGGTCGTGGCAGCTACTTTGGCAAGTTACCACAATGTCGTACCGCCGACTATTAACCTCACGACACCGGATCCGAAATGTGACCTCGACTACGTTCCGAATAAACCACGTTCTGCTCGTGTAAACCACGCGTTGGTTCACTCTCATAGCCTCGGTGGACACGTGCCAGGATCGCATTCCGCGCTCGTAATCGGGGCTTCCCGGCACATACGTTGACACCGGCTGGCCTCGAACGGCTCGTCTTCAGTGTCGTGCTGGCGACCGTTCAAGTCGGCATCGCGTTGTACGTGTACGCTCACACGCGACACCGCCTCGTTAACTTCACTTTTGCGATACTTGGAATGTCTCTCGCGGTGTGGACCATAACTATAGGTCTGGCCCACGCACCGGAACTCAGCAATATCGTAGTTGTGCGACTCGCGTTCTCCTCAGCTGCGGTCCTTGTTCTCGCACTCCTAACGTTTGTGTTCGTTTTCCCTGCGTCCTCCTTACCGGTTAGCCGTTGGTATTGGATCTTTGCGTTCCTTGGAATTTGCCTCACTATTGCTTCCCTTTCCCCGCTCGTAGTGGCGAGCACAACATATGACCCCTCCGGCTTAAGAGCAGTCTACGGGCCACTGCATCGGCTCTACGCCGGATACGTAGTTGTCGGGATTCTCGCTACCTTCTTACTCCTGCGCACGAAGTTGCACTCCGCTTCGGGCCGGCAACGGCTACAGCTTCGCTATTTGACGCTGGCACTTCTTATCCCGGCAGTTGGAATTGCGACGACAAACTTGATCATCCCTGTGGTCTCCGGGGTCTCCTCATGGGGACGCTATGGGCCAGTTTTCTCCCTTGTCTTCCTCGGCGTTACTGCGCACGCAATAATTCGGCAGCGACTGATGGATGTCAGGCTGATCGTTGGCCAAACAATCTCCTATGCCGCCGCCGTCATCGTCTCGGCGGTTCTCTTTTCGGCGACATTGTTTACAATAGCCCAACCGTTGCCGCATCTTCCAGAACTACCGCTCGGCGTCCAATTGGTCGTGGCATTTGCGTTTGCGCTCATGTTCGGACCTCTCACGAGGGCGCTCCGCCAGGTTTTCGATCGCTATTGCTATCGAGAGCCATATGACTACAGCGCCACCATTCGCCAGAGCAGCCTTGCCTTGGCCAGCACACTGGACCCGCAGCAGCTCCTGAAGAATCTATTTGCCATCATACGGAATTCAATTCGGCCAGAGTTTCTGATTGTCTATCTTCGTGACGAGGACCGCGGAACGTTTCACGTCATGCTGCGAGACGATGAAGATAATGGCGACGAGCGCCCGACACGCATCAACCCCGATCATCCAATCGTAGCGGTGTTCGCCAAGAGGAATAGCGTTCTCTTCCGCGAGGCCGAATATGAGGGCGACACGAGAGATGCGATCGCGGCCCTCAATGCGATGCGCGCTGAATGTGCGTGCCCTGTGATTCATGAATCACAATTGCTTGCGATTCTCGTGCTTGCACCAAAATTGTCGGGAGATGCGTACTACGCTCAGGACATCGACCTGCTTTCGACTCTCGCCGGCAACGTCGCAGTTGCGATAAAGAATGCCGAGCTTTACCAACGCGTTGCTCTGCTTGAAGAGCAACGCCGTCGGACGGAAAGGGTAGCTGAGAGCGGTGCCCTTACCGCCGGAATTGCACACGAGATCAAAAATCCCTTGGTAGCAATAAGAACGTTCGCCGAATTGCTGCCCGAACGCTATGAAGATGAGGAATTTCGAAGTCAGTTTGCTCGCGTCATGATGACGGAGATTGCTCGAATCGACAAACTTATCGATCGTCTTAGGGGGCGCGGACCGGCTCAGAACTACGCTCTGCTTCCGCTAGATGTACAAATCCCGCTGGACGAAGTCTTATCGCTCCTGAGCGCGAAATTTGAGCAGACCGGCATCAGGGTCGTCAAATCGATAGAGGCATACAGCACCGTTATCAGTGGTCGACTCGATGACCTAAAACAATTGTTTCTCAACGTTCTTATCAACGCATCAGAGGAAATGGTCAGCGGCGGCGAGATTCGTATCACAATTTCACGACGAGACACACTAGGCGTGCATACGGTTGTCGTAGATATTTTGGACGAAGGGCCAGGCATCGCCGAGGCAATAAAGGATCGGCTGTTCCATCCTTTCATGAGCACAAAACACGGTAGTTCCGGATTGGGTCTGTGGTTATCTCGACGTATTGCCGATTCTCACAATGCAACGATGCGAGGCATTAATCGAAAGGATGGGAAAGGAGCGCTATTCAGTATTGAGTTCCCGGCGTACTCACAACGCTGAAGTCCTCGTTCCCATGCGTGATCAGCGTCGAATGTCCGGGCCACCGGCGATCGCGTCTTCAACGTCGCGTGCGCTGATCAAGGCCACATCTCCCCAAGTCGAGCATTTGAGCGCGGCGACCGTCGCTGCGATGTTCACAACCTCTTGCGACGTTCGCCCGCCGAGCGTCGCCCAGAGGTACCCGCCGACATAGGCATCGCCCGCGCCAATCGGATCCACCACCTGCACGGTGTGCCGGACCGTCGGACACCAGACGTGGCCGCCATCGAGAACCGTCGAGCCGTCCGCGCCCTGCAGCAGAGCGATGGTCGCCTTCGGCGCGCTGCGCGCGAGGGCATTCAGAATATCTTCTGCGCCACCGTCGAGCCCGAAGACAGTGTGAGCCTCAGTGCGCCCGAGAAAAACGAAGCGTGCCCGTGGCAGGACGGCCTCGGCGAACGCGCGTGCCTCAGCTGGCGCCCATAGGGTCGAACGGTAGTTAATGTCAAACGACACCGCCGTCGCCTCGTCGAAGATCCGTTCGACGAGCATGCGCGCTTGCCGGCCGAGTGCCGGTGTAATTCCGCTGACGTGCACAAGCCGCGCATGGCGAACGGGCTCCCAGTCTATGGCGTCCGGAGTCAGGTGTGAGAACGCAGAATCGCGTCGGTCATAGAGAACCTGTATCGGACGCGGAGCGACGCCGTACTCGAGGAAATAGACGCCAAGTCGCGTTCCGGGCAGTATCTTGACGTATGCGCAGTCGACACCATGACCGATGAGTTCCCGACGCACACGCTCGCCCCATGGATTGTCTGGCAGTGCCGAGATCCACGCGGTTCGAAGTCCGAGCCGCGCACAGGCTGCCGCCACGTTGGCTTCCGCACCACCTATCTGGACATCGAGCGCCCGCACCGATTCGAAGCGCGCCGGCGAGGGAACAGCGAGACGCAGGAGCACCTCACCGAGTGTGATGAGATCGTGCATCAGTCAACCAACGTGCATCAGGCGCTGAGGCGAATCGTCAGGGAAGAGCCAAGAATCATCGAGCTCGTAATCAGCTCGGGTCGGCGATTTGTTCCGAAAACGATCCGGGCGGGGCGCGAGGGCCGCATCCACGATGAGAATGGGCTCAGATCGAAAAGAACACTCGACTTTCCGTTCTCTGGATCGGGTGCAACTCTCGCCTCGAGTGACGCCAGTTCGGCGCGATATCCTGTCGCAACGTCATCGGGACCCTCGTCCGGTGCATGGCGACGACGAACCACGAAGGTGCGGAGAGCTCCGTCGCGTGGCGACCACAGTCCATCGGCGTAGTTGAGGGTGGCACTTACGACGTCGTCCACGTGGATCTCTGGGGGGACGGCGACGACATCTTCGACAAGGCGCAGACGACGCAGGAAGAAGGTTTCGCCGCGGGCGCGATACGCGATGGCGCGCCGTTCATAGTCATAGTCGATTTCGGTTCGCGATAACCGACCGCGCACCTTGAACCACGAACGACCTCGAACGGGGGTCCATCGTCCTTCCCGCAGCAGACCCCAGGACTCCACCCGGTTGGAGATCGAGGCACCGTCTCCCGCGATAACGACGTGATACTGCCCCGCCGTACGGTCGATGGACTCCTCGATCGTGCCTTCCAGGTGGAAAGTAAACATGTCGTACAGGACACCGACGTCGGCCGCATACCGCCCGCGGCGCAGCACCGGCTCGGCGCCCACCCTGGCTAGCGGGCTTAGGAGAAGGGCGAGGGGTAGTGTCAGAAAACCTCGACGGCCAATCAGAGGCGTAGACATGTTCGATCTCGCTGCTCTATTCTAGCAGCCTCATTCGGGGAACTTGGTATATGGCGGGGGGGCCTGCTAACGTATCTCAGGCATTTTGCAGGCGAATTCCAACTGGCGCGGGTGAAGCTGCGGGCATGATCATAAGGTCTCGGCCGTAGATATGGTCGGCGGCCTCTACCGTTGACGGTTCAATTTTCGCTTCTTGCAATCGCTATTCTTCTGCTCGCGCTCGCGATCTTTGTTTGGCGAGCCAAACCTGGCGCTATAACCCATCGGTGGTTCGCCATCTTCACTCTCGCCGTTGCCAATTGGACTATCGGTATTGCCGGTCTTCAGTCAGAAAGCCACTTAGATATCTGGGGCCGCTTTACATTCGCCAGCGCCGCTCTCATCCCAGCCGCATCATTGACATTCATCCATCACTATCCAGCGCAGAGCGGTTGGCCAACATCGATACTGGTAAGGGTAGTCCTGTGGGCCGCCGGAATTATTTCGGTAGCGTCTATTTCGACACCTTTGCTTGTCGTAGATAATTTAATCACGCACGAGGGTCTAAAGAGAACGACGGGCCCTCTCTATCCGATCTTCGCAACATATTTCATCATTGCGTGGGCTAGCACGCTTGCCGTACTCGCTATTAAATGGATACGAGCGCGGGGGCTGGCGCGTGCTCGACTTCAGTTCGTCGGCACGGCATTCGCGATTTCAGGAGCGGGAGCGATTACGGCCAACCTCGCATTTCCTGTTCTCACAGGAAAGTCGACTTACAGCTGGTTCGGCCCATATTTCGGTTTAATACTCACAGCCTTAGTCGCCCATGCAATCATTCGGCATCGACTCATGGACCTGCGCCTCGTTGTGCATCGCGGCCTGACGTTCGCAATCGCAATGTTGCTTTCGCTATGTCCCGTGGCTGTCGCGCTTGCTTTCTACTGGCCGACTCTGGTGGCGCATTTCGGCCCTGACGAATTGATCTTCCTCTTGGGTGCGACGGTTGTCGTCACTTTTTTGGTCCCCCCGACGCGCGACATCGCGAGGCGCTTGCTCGATCGTTACGTCTATCGCACCCGCGCGAACTATCAGCGTACGGTGCGCGAAGCGAGCCGGATGCTGACCCGTGTGCTGGACCTCAAGCGCCTGCTGGCGTTCATCAGCAAGACGGTGGTCGAGGCGACGAGTGTCGAGGGTGTTGCCATCTATCTGCGCGACGAGGACGGCTTCCGACGGGCGATGGCGCAGCGCCGGAACGAGGGGAGCGAGTTCGAGGCGCCCGCGACGGCGCCGGCGTCGGTGATCGCGGCGCTGACGCGCGTGCAGGAGCCCCTGGTCGCCGACGAACTGGCGCGGCAGATCGTGACCGATGCCGATCGGATGCTCAGTGACGACCTTGCGGTCACCAACTGGGCGCTGCTGCTGCCCGTCATCTCGGACGACGGCCTCATCGCGTTCATCGCGGTGGGGTCGAAGCTCTCGGGCGATCCGTTTTACTCGCAGGACCTCGATCTCCTGATGACCCTGGCCAACCAGGCCGGCATCGCCATCAAGAACGCGCGCCTGTATGCGCAGGTCGTGCTGGCGAACGAGTACATCGAGAACATCGTGGCCACCATCGAGAGCGGTGTGGTCGCGATCACCTCCGCCGGACGCATCGCGATGTTCAACCGGGCGGCCGAGCGGCTCACCGGGCTGGCGGCCGACGAGGTCACGGGCGAGACGGCGGCCCGGCTGGCGCCGTGCTTGAGCGAGCCGCTGCTGGCCAGCGCGGCCGACGGCGCGGCCCGGACGCTGCCGGAGATCGAGCTGCCCGGCGCCGAGCGCGCGCGGCCGGTCATGTGCACCACCTCGCCCCTGCGCGACCCGGACGGAATCGTGCTGGGCGCCGTGGCGGTGTTCAGCGATCTCACGCCGCTGAAGGAGCTGGAGATCGAGCGGCGGCGCGCGGAGCGGCTGGCCTACTTCGAGGTGCTGGCCTCGGGCATCGCCCACGAGATCAAGAATCCGCTGGTGGCCATCAAGACGTTCACGCAGCTCCTGCCCCGGCGCGCGCGGGAGCCGCAGTTCGTCGACGAGTTCGGACGCATCGTGGGCCGCGAGATCCATCGGATGGAGCGGGTCGTCGACCGCCTGCGCACGCTGGCGCACCCGGGCCGGCGTCCGGAGCACGCCGTGGACGTGCGGGCGCCGCTGGCGGAAGCCCTGGAGTTCATGCAGGCCACCTTCGACGAGAAGAGCGTGACGATCGACGCGAGCCTCGGCGACACGCCGTGCCGGGTGCTCGGCGATCACCAGAACCTGGAGCAGCTCTTCCTGAACCTCCTGATGAACGCGCACGAGGCGACGCCGCCCGGCGGCGCCCTCAGCATCGCGGTGACGCGCGAGGCCGAGCACGTCACGGTGAGCGTCGGCGACACGGGCCCCGGCATCGCGCCCGAGCTGCTCGAAAAGATCTTCGAGCCGTTCTTCACCACCAAGCAGCGCGGCTCCGGTCTGGGCCTGGCCATCTCGGCCGGCGTCGCCCAGGCGCACGGCGCCCGCCTGCGCGCGGCCAATCGCCCCGGCGGCGGCGCGACCTTCTCCGTCCAGTTCCCGCTCGCTCCCGTCACCGCCCCGGTGATCGCGTGAACACCGTCTTGATCGTGACGCCGGACGACGCGCTCCGCACGCGCCTGCTGCGCGGGCTCGGCGGCTTCACGATCTTCGAAGCGCCCTCCGACGCCGAGGCCGTCAAGACGCTGCGCCTGGTGGAGATCGACCTCGTCCTGCGTGACAGCGCCGGTCCCGCCGGCGCCCTCAGCACGTTCGTGAGCGGTGCCCGCGACGTCGCCCCCGGGGCGCTCGTGGTGGCCGTCGGCGCCGCCGGCGAGGAGGAAATGACGGCGGACTTCATGGTGCCGGACGGCTTCACCACCCGCGAGCTGGACACCGTCCTGCGGCACGCCCTCGACAAGCAGCGGCTCATGCGCGAGATCAAGATGCTGCGCTTCCCCTCGACCCCGCTGCCGGCCGCCCGCGCCGCCGCCGACGAGACGTCGTGGGACAACGCCGCGCTGGCGCGCGTGCTCAAGGCGTTCAGCCGCGTCTTCGCGGCGGGCTTCGACCTGCGCCGCGTGCTCGACACGTTCCTCGAGGCCATCGGCGACGTCATCCGGCCCACCCGCGTGGCCGTGCTCCTGCCCGACGCGGACGGCCGCGAGTTCCGCATCGCCGCCCACCGCGGCCTCGCCCCGCAGATCGTGCAGTCGGTGCGGCTGCCGGCCGCCGAGGGCCTGCCGCGCTGGCTGGCCGCGCAGGGCCGCCCCATCGCGCTCCACGACGTCACGGATCC
>Ga0137409_10007880_pt1 | contig 10912 bp, 8 predicted proteins | sample CZODoug1_16funga_FD_122059 | JGI IMG/M metagenome (GOLD analysis project Ga0137409, IMG submission 122059) | Vadose zone soil fungal communities from Angelo Coast Range Reserve, California, USA - CZODoug1_16fungal (Hybrid Assembly) | ecosystem: Environmental > Terrestrial > Soil > Vadose zone... | reverse complement strand
GGCGTCACTCATAAGTGCCTGAAATTAAACGGACTTGCTGCACGGTGTCACCCTCGGTAGCTTGGGCCCGACCACCCGAATGGCCACGAAATCCCAGCAACTCCGCCAAAGCTTTCTCGTCTCCGGGGCCGGCGCCGCCGTAGTCCTTATCGCGGTCGTCGCCTGGTTCACGGGGAACCGCGCCGAGCACATCCTCGAGCAGCAGGCCGACACGCGGGGCCGTGACGTAGCCGCCCGCGAGGCCGCGCTGGTCACCCACTACCTGACCGAGCGGCGCCGCGAGGTCGTGTCCCTGGCGAGCATGCCGCAGTTGATCGGCGCGGTACGCCAGGCCTCGCAGGACGCCGCCGCCCGCGGGCTCGACAAACTCGACATCCCCTCGCTGGAGCGCATGTTCGCGGGCCCGCGCCAGATGGGTGGCGATCCCGGCCTGCGCGACTACATCCGTGCCTACACCACGCTCTCCGATTTCGCCGAGATGTTCGTGACCGAGAGCCACGGCTTCAACGTCCTCACATCGGAACGGCCGTCGGACTTCGTGCAGAACGACGAAGAGTGGTGGCGGCGGGCGGTCGAAGACGGCGTCTACGAGGGCGATGCGAAGTACGACTCATCGGCGGGGACCGTGTCGCTCGAGTTCGATGTCGCCGTCCGCGCGCCTGGATTCACGCGCCCGGTGGGCGTGCTGAAGGCCGTGTTCGCCCTCGACAAGCTCGCCAAGCTGTTGGGCGCCGACGCCCTCACTGGCGGCGCGTACGTCGAGGTCGTCGATAACGACCGGCATCTGCTCGTGTCGCGCGACCCGAGTCTCCTGCTCCACCCCCTGGCCGACAAAGAGCGAATCCCCCTGGGCTCCGATGCGGCGAGCGCGCGGGTCGCGACGACCGAGCGCGGGGAGGAGCTGGTCGTCACGGTCCCGACGAACCAGGGTGAGTGGTGGGTGCTGTTTCGCCAGCCGACGGCGACGGCGTTCGCCGCCGCGCGCAGCACGCAGCGCAACGTCTGGCTCGGCGCGGTGCTGGTGGCCGCGCTCGTGGTTGGCGCCCTCTACTGGTTGGCGCGGCGGCTCAGCAGGCTTGTGACGGAGCCCGTGATGGCGGCCGGCGCGATCGCGAGCCGGGTGGCGGGGGGGGACTTGTCGGTCACGGTCTCGGCGCACCGCGCCGAGGCCGCGGAGGTGGGGGACCTGCTATCGTCGGTGCACTCGATGGTCGTCGCGCTGCGGCGGCTCGTCGGGGCGATTCGCACCGCGGCCGACGAAGCCGCGGCGATGGCCTCGGAGATCTCGGCGTCGACAGAAGAAATGAGCGCGTCCACGCAGGAAATGGCGGCGACGTCGCAGGACCTGTCGCGGCGGGCGGGCGAGCAGGCGCAGCTCGTGCGCGCCGCCGCCGACGACGCGGCGCGCATCCTCCAAATCGGCGTGCGCCTGGCGCAGGGGGCCGACGAGGCCGTGCGCCGCAACGCGGGGCTCTCGGCCCTGGCACGCAAGAACAAGGACGTCCTGGACCAGAGCACGGTGCAACTCGCGCAGCTCGCCGACGAGGTGCAGAAGGGCGCCGCTGAAGCCGAGGCGCTGGCGAAAGCATCCGCCGAGATTCAACGTTTCGTCGTGCAGACCAAGGCGGTCGCGACACAGACGAACATGCTGGCGTTGAACGCCGCGATCGAAGCGGCTCGCGCCGGGCCGCAGGGCCGCGGGTTCGCGGTCGTCGCCGATGAAGTGCGCAAGCTGGCGTCGGTCGCCGCGGCGGCGGCCGGCGACACCGCCGACACCGTCCGCGGCGTGTTGACGCGGGTGCAAGGCACGCGGGACCGGCTCGTGCGTCTCGCCCAGGTGGCGACGTCGGTACGAGAGGCGGCCCAGACCGCCGCGCAGGGGCTGAGCGCGGTGGCCGGCGAGGCGGACGCCAATGCGAGCTGGAGCGGCGAAATCGCCCAATCGGCAGCCGAGATGAAGACGCTGGTGGAGGAGATTGCGAACCGGCTGGGCGCGGTGACGCAGCAGACGGACACCTTGCTCGCGTCCGCCGAGGAGCTGGCGGCGTCGGGGCAGGAGCAGAGTGCGTCGACGGAGGAGATTGCGGCGTCGGCGAACCGGCTCGCCGAGGCGGCGGACAAACTCACCGGTGCCGTGAAGTCGTTCCGACTCCTGGCCGACGAGGAGCAGCCGCCGGCGCAGGCGGCGGACTAGGCGCGTGGCGGCCAAGCCCACAGCGCTGGTCATCGACGACGACAAGACTATCGTCGCGCTCCTCTCGGCGACGCTGCGGGCCGCGGGCTACCATGTGCTGGCCGCCTACGACGCCATGCAGGGGTTCATGCTCGCCCAGCGGGAGGTGCCGGCCCTGATCCTGCTCGACATCCAGCTCCCCGCAGGCGGGGGGCTCCCGCTCCTGGAGAAGATCACCAACAGCACCAAGACTCACGCCATTCCGGTGGTGATCATTACGGGTGGGACCGATCCCAAGCTCGAAGCGGAGACGAAGGCGAAAGGGGCCGCTTCGTTCGTTCGGAAGCCCGTCGATCAGAAGGCTCTGATCGCGATGCTCGAGGGCCTGCTGGAGAAGAAGGATTAGTCACTTGACAGCCGCAGCGCTGGAGGATTACGTACTTTCCATGAGATTGGTCGCGCGCCATCACCGGCACCATCATCGCCACCCGATCGGGGGGCCGCCGGAGGTGCACGCAAGGTAGTCTCGTAGCTGAGAGAGAACTTGAGTTCATCGCCGCCGCCGGCCCCTAGGGCCGGCGTTTTTGTTTTTGGGCATTCAATCCGGGAGTCGAAGCATGATCTTGCGCCTCGGTCTACCGAAGGGCCGGATGGAGAGCGGCATCTTGTCGCTGCTCAGCGACGCCGGCATCCACGTCCGCCCGGGCGCCCGCGGGTATCGACCGGACGTCTCCCTCCCCGAGACTGAGGCAAAGTTGCTCAAGCCTCAGAACGTCGTAGAAATGCTGGCCGCGGGCAGTCGCGATGCGGGCTTCGCCGGGGCCGACTGGGTGGCGGAGCTCCAGGCGGATGTGGTCGAGCTGCTCGACACGGAGCTCGACCAGGTGCAGATCGTCGCCGCCGCAGCGGGAGAGCTTCCCGACCGGCGCGTCGTCGTCGCCTCGGAGTACGAGCGGCTGGCCCGCGCGTGGATCGCGGACCGCGGCCTCGCCGCCGACTTCGTCCGTTCCTACGGGGCGACCGAGGTGTTTCCACCCGAGGACGCCGATGTCATCGTCGACAACACCGCAACTGGGGCGACGCTCGAGGCGAACGGCCTCCGCGTGATCGGCGTCCTGATGCGATCCTCGACTCGGCTCTACGCCAACCCCCGCGCCCTCGAAGACACGGCCCGGCGCCGCCGGGTTGAGGACCTGGTGCTGCTCCTGCGCTCCGTGCTCGACGCGCGGCGGCGCGTGATGCTCGAGGTGAATGCCTCGGCCGAGTGCCTGGACGCGGTCGTCGCCGCCCTGCCCGCGATGCGCCGCGCGACGGTGTCGCCGCTGTTCGGCAACAACGGCTACGCCGTGAAGGCCGCGGTGCCGCGGGACGCCCTGCCCCGCGTCATTCCCGCCGTGAAAGCCGCTGGTGGGACCGACGTGGTCGTCTCCCGCTTGGCGCAGATCGTCCCGTGACCACCTACTTGAAGCTGGACAGCAACGAGGGGCCGCTGCCCCCGGCGGCGCTGCTCGAAGCGTTGGCGCGCCTCGACCCCGACGGGCTGCGGCGGTACCCAGAGGTATCTGGGCTCGAGGCGACGCTCGCCTCCCGCGTCGGAGTTCCTGCCAACCGTGTGCTCGTCACCGCCGGCGCGGATGACGCGATCGACCGTGTGTGCCGAGCGTACCTCGGTGCCGGTCGCACGCTGCTCCTCTCCGAGCCGACGTTCGAGATGTTCGATCACTTTGCTAAGCTCGCCGGCGCGGCCGCTCTCGTGCGCGTGCCGTGGGGGGGGCGCTGCGGTGAGTTCCCGCTTGCCGCGTTCCAGGACCGGCTCGCCGAACGGCCGGCAGTGATCGCGGTCGTCTCGCCCAACAACCCCACGGGAGCCGCCGCGACTGCCGCCGACGTGCGGCACCTGGCCGAAGCGGCTCCCACCGCCCTGGTGTTGCTCGACCATGTGTACGTCGAGTATGCGGACCAAGACCTGACGCTCGCCGTCGCGGACCTGCCCAACGTCGTCGTCCTTCGCACGCTCTCCAAAGCCTGGGGCCTCGCGGGATGCCGGATTGGCTACGCGATCGGCAGTCGCGAGGTGATCGCGAAGCTGAGGGCCGCGGGAGCACCCTATCCGGTCGCCGCTCCATCGGTCGCGCTCGCGCTGCGGCACCTCTCGAACGGCGACGCTGTGCTGCGCGCTCACGTGGCGCGCGTGCGTGAGGAGCGGAGCACGCTACGCGCGCGTCTTGCGGCCTTCGGCATTGATGCGCCGCCCTCGCAGGCGAACTTCATTCTGGCGGACTGCGGGGATCGGGCGCCGTTCCTCAAATCCGCGCTCGCGGCGCTCGGCGTCATCGTGCGGGATTTCCCTAACCGCCCCGGCTTGACGACCGCGCTGCGTATCACGCTGCCAGGAGAGCCCCTAGCCTTTGTGCTGCACGTCGGCGAGCACTCCGTCCTGGCGCCCGAGGCGCTGCTGTTCGACATGGACGGAGTGCTCGCCGACGTGCAGCACTCACAGCGAGCCGCGATTGCCGCAACGGCGCACTCATTCGGCGCCGCCGTCACACCTGCTGACGTCGCGGCGACGATCCGGGCGGGCGACGCGGCGAACGACTGGCTCGTCACGCGGCGATTGATCGAAGCTGGTGGATGCAGTGCCTCACTGGACGATGTGACGGAGCGGTATCAATCGCTGTATCTGGGTCTCCGTGAGCGTGAACACCTCATCCCTCCCAAGGCGTTGTTGGAGCGGTTCGCGGCACGCCTGCCCCTCGCGATCGTGACGGGCCGACCGCGGGCCGAGGCACAGTGGTTCCTGGAGCGCGCGGGCGTCTCCCACCTGTTTCGCACCGTCGTCGCGATGGAGGACGCGCCCGCGAAGCCCAACCCGGCGCCCGTGCGCCTCGCGCTCGAGCGCCTCGGCGTCCGCCGCGCCTGGATGGTCGGCGACACCCCCGACGACATGCACGCTGCCGCGCAGGCGGGTGTGCTTCCTCTCGCCATCGCCGCCCCCGGGGACGAGGCGCCGGAGGGTGGCGCCCGTGTCCTGGGCAACCTCACCGATCTCCTCGAGCTACTGCCATGAACCGGACCGCTGCCGTCGAACGGGTCACACGCGAAACCGCCGTCAACGTCACGCTCACGCTCGACGGGACGGGCAAGGCCGAAGTGAGCACGGGGATCGGGTTCCTCGACCATCTGGTCGAGAGTCTGGCGCGGCACGCCGCGTTCGACCTGACTCTTGCGTGTAAGGGCGATCTGCGTGTGGACGACCACCACAGCGCGGAGGATTGCGCGCTCGGGCTGGGCGAAGCGCTCGACCGCGCCCTCGGCGAGCGCCGCGGAGTCGCCCGATTCGGATCGGCGTTCGCGCCACTCGACGAGGCGCTGGCGCGGGCGGTCGTCGATCTGTCGGGGCGCCCGTACTCGAGCGTCGATCTGGGCCTCCGCCGTGAAGCCATCGGCGGGCTCGCCTGTGAGAATGTCGCCCACGTGCTTCGCTCACTCGCCGTCGCCGCACGCCTGACCCTGCACGTCGACGTGCTGCGGGGCGAGAACGACCACCACCGCGCGGAAGCCGCCTTCAAGGCCGTCGCTCTCGCGCTGCGTCAGGCGGTAGCCTGCTCGGGCAGCGACGACGTCCCATCCACGAAGGGGGTCTTGTGATCGCCGTCGTAGAGACCGGCGTCGCGAACCTCGCGTCGATCGTCAACGCCTTCGAGCGGATCGGCGAGCGCGTCACGCTCACGCACGATCCCGCCGTCGTGCGTCGGGCCGCGCGCGTGGTGCTGCCGGGTGTCGGAGCGTTCGGCCCCGCCGCTGCCGCGCTGTCGGCGCGCGGCCTCGACGGCGCATTGCGCGAGCGCGTCGCCGGGGGCTCGCCGCTCCTCGCCGTGTGCCTCGGCCTGCAACTGCTGTGCGATGGCAGCGACGAAGCCCCCGGCGTACCGGGACTGGGAATCGTCCGGGGCACCTGCCGCCGCTTGCCCGTTGGTGTGCGCGTGCCGCACCTCGGCTGGAATCGCGTCGTCGCAGATCCAGACGCTCACTTCATCCGCACCGCCGAAGCAGCGTTCGCCAATTCCTACGCCCTATGCGAAGCGCCGCCCGGCTGGAACGTCGCGTGGACCACGCACGGCGCACCATTCGTCGCCGCACTCGAGCGCGGCGACATGCTCGCCTGTCAGTTCCACCCCGAGTTGTCTGGCGCCTACGGCGAGGGCGTGCTGGCGCGCTGGCTGGGCCGCCGTAGCGCGCCCCGCGCCGACCCGTCGCCGCGCGCGGCCGGCTTGCTGCGCCGCATCGTCCCCTGCCTCGATGTCCGGGATGGGCGTGTCGTGAAGGGCGTGAACTTTCAGGGGCTCCGCGATGCCGGGGACCCGGCTGAAAGCGCGGCCCGCTACGAGGGGCAAGGCGCCGATGAGATCGTCATGCTCGATATCGCCGCCGCCCCGGCCGGGCGGGAGACACAAGTCGACACCGTGCGGCGCGTGCGCGCGGCGATTCGCATCCCGCTCACGGTCGGCGGCGGGGTGCGCAGCGTCGCCGACGCTCAGCGCCTGCTCGGTGCCGGAGCCGACAAGGTCAGCGTCAACACCGCCGCTGTGCGGCGACCCGACCTGCTCGGAGAGCTCGCCGACGCGTTCGGGCGGCAGTGCGTGGTGCTCGCGATCGATGCGCGCCGCACCAGCCAGGAATGGGAGGCGTTGGTCGTGGGCGGAAGTGCCACCGGCCGCAGCGACGCGGTCGCCTGGGCAGCCGAAGGAGAGGGCCGCGGTGCGGGCGAGATCCTGCTCACGAGCTGGGATGCCGACGGGACGCGCAACGGGCACGACCTCACCCTCCTGCGCGCGGTCGTCGATGCGGTCCGCGTGCCCGTGATCGCCTCGGGCGGGATCGGCACCCGGGGTCACGTCGTGGAAGCGTTGGCCGCCGGCGCCGACGCCGTTTTGGCGGCCTCGGTACTGCACGACGGAGTCGAGTCGGTCGACGGCATCAAGGCGCACGTCGCGGCGTGCGGGATCGCGGTGCGGCGATGATCGTTCCGAGCATTGACGTGATGAATGGCCGCGCCGTGCAACTGCGGCACGGACGGGAGTTCGTGCTCGACGGCGGAGACCCAGTCGAGCGTCTCGAGCAGTTCGCGGTGGCGGGCGAGGTGGCCGTGGTGGACCTCGACGCCGCGCTGGGCCAAGGGTCGAATGCGTCCCTGATTCGGTCGATGGTGCAGCGGGCGCCGTGCCGCGTCGGCGGCGGCATCCGGTCCCTCGACGCGGCGCGCGCGTGGCTCGACGCGGGAGCGAGAAAGGTCGTCCTCGGAAGCGCGGCCAGCCCTGAGCTGTGCGGCGCGTTGCCGCGGGACCGTGTGATCGCGGCAGTGGACGCCGAGCGTGGCGAGGTCGTGGTCGATGGATGGCGCACGAAGACGGGCGCCAACGTTCACGACCGTATCGCGCAGCTGGCGCCCGTCGTGGGCGGATTCCTGTTCACCCAGGTCGAGCACGAAGGCGCGATGGCCGGATTCGATCTGGATGCCGTTCGCGGCGCCATTCAGGTGGCGGGGACGGCCCGCGTCACCGCGGCAGGCGGCATCACCAGTGCCGCCGACATCGCGGCGCTCGATGCCGCCGGAGCCGATGCCCAGGTCGGGATGGCGTTGTATACGGGGCGCCTGGCGCTGGGCGAAGCAGTCGCGGCGCCGCTCACCAATCCGCTAAACGGGGACGTGTGGCCAACGGTCGTGTGTGACGAACTCGGCCGCACGCTGGGGCTCGTGTGGAGTACGCGCGAATCGCTGGCACGTGCCGTGGGAGAGCGGCGCGGGATCTATTGGTCGCGATCGCGAAAGGCCATCTGGGTGAAGGGCGAGACGTCGGGGAACACGCAGGAGCTGTTGCGCGTCGAGCTCGACTGCGACCGCGATGCGCTGCGATTCACAGTGTGCCAACAAGGGGTGGGATTCTGCCACCTGGAACGTCTCTCGTGCTGGTCGGAGCGTTTCGACCTCGGCGTGTTGGCGCGTGTGATCGAGGCACGACGCGATGAATCGGTGCCGGAGTCCGGTACGGCTCGCCTGTTGGCGGACGCGGCCTTGTTAGCCGCGAAACTGCGGGAAGAAGCGGGGGAGTTGGCCGCGGCGACTAGCGCGCCTGAAGCCGTGCACGAAACCGCGGATCTGTTCTACATGGGCCTGGTCGCGCTGGTGCGCGCCGGGGGATCGCTCGCCGACGTATTGGCGGAGCTCGAACGGCGGCACGGAGCCGTGAGCCGTCGGCCGATGGTGGCGAAGTGACGTCAGTGTTAGCACCGCGGACGCTCGGTGAGATCATCCGGCGGCGTACCGTCGTGCCGGCAGAAGCGCTCACAGCCGCTGCAGGAATCGTTGACGCCGTGCGTCGGGAGGGAGAGCGCGCGGTGCGGCAGCAGGCGGAGCGGTTCGGTGAGCTCAAGCCGAACGAGGCGCTCGTCATCGAGCGCCCAGCGCTCGAGCAGGCGTTGAGCTCGCTGGATCGGGTGGATCGAGACCGGCTCGAGCGAGTCGCGGGCCGCATCCGCGCGTTCGCCGACGCGCAGCGGGCGGCCCTCAGGGAATTGACCGTCGCCGTTCCCGGGGGGCAGGCGGGGCACACAGTCGCTCCCGTCGAGCGCGCCGGAGGCTACGCGCCCGGCGGGCGCTACCCCCTGCCGTCGTCTGTCCTGATGACCGCGGTGACGGCACGCGCGGCCGGGGTACGCGAGGTGTGGGTCGCGAGTCCGAAGCCAACGCCGTTAGTGCTCGCGGCAGCTGCGGTGGCCGACGTCACCGGCGTTCTCCCGATCGGCGGGGCGCACGCGATCGCCGCGCTCGCGTATGGCACGGGTCCCGCTCCCGCCTGCGATGTGGTCGTAGGTCCCGGCAATCATTATGTCACCGCCGCCAAGCGGCTCGTCGCCGGCGACGTCGGCATCGATCTCCTCGCGGGACCATCCGAGCTTCTCGTCTTCGCCGACAGGAGCGCGGATCCCTCGCTCGTCGCCGCCGATCTCCTCGCGCAGGCGGAGCACGATCCGTGCGCGCTTCCGGTGCTCGTTGCGGTCGGGACGTGGTTGCCAATGCAGGTCGAACGCGAGATTGATCGCCAGTTGACCGACCTGCCGACGGCCGACGTCGCCCGCGCGGCACTCGCGAATGGCGGCGTCATTACGGTGGATACGATTGACGACGCGATTCGTGTCTGCGATGCGATCGCGCCGGAGCATCTGCAACTGCACCTGGCTGATGCTGCCACCGTTGCGCCACGGCTCAAGCATTACGGCGCGTTGTTCATTGGAGAGGGGGCGGGCGAGGTCTTGGGCGACTACGGCATCGGCCCGAACCACGTGTTGCCGACAGGTGGCACCGCGCGATGGACCGGCGGCTTGTCGGTGCTCACGTTTTTGCGCGTGCGTTCGTGGCTGCGGATCACCGATCCTGCCGCGGCCCGTGCGGTCAGCGATGACGCCGCGTGGTTCGGCCGCGCGGAAGGCCTCGAGGCGCATGCGAGGGCGGCTGAGCGGCGTCTTTTAGTGCCGGACACTGGCGAGTCGCTCGAACCTGGGGTCGCCTCGTAGCGGGTCCCAGAGCGGATCCAGACGCAGCAGCTGCGGGGAGAACCGCGCCGGGATGGACAGCAGCCGCTCGATAACGTCCAGCGCCGCCGTGCGGTCGCCCAGCATGGTGTAGGCGAGCGCCACGTCCTGCAGCGCCGCTGGACCGCTGATCGCATCAACGGCCAGCGGGTCCGAGGCCAGGACCTGCCGCGCCTGCTCGAGCGCCGCAGTCCGCCGACCCAAACCTGCGTAGCAGACCGTGAGACCGCTGCGTAGCCAGTTCTGCATCTGCGGAGACCGTGCGAACTGCACCAGCCGCCCGTCGAGCTCGAGGCGGGCGGAGTCGAAATGGGCCCGTGCGGCATTGGAGTCCCCCAGCAACCGCGACACTACGGCCTTCCGAATCTGATCGTTGACGAGCCAGTCATCGCCGGTCTCGACCGGGCCGAGCCTGTTGCTGAGCTGTTGCACTGCCGTTCCGTAGCGCCGCTCTAAGAGCTCCAGGTAGAAGGGGAGGCGCATGCCGTCGTAGCCATCCGAGACCGCCGCGGCCTCCCGCACGACGCGACGAGCCGCCGCCAGGTCGCCATCTCGTAGCAGGGGGACGGACGCCCAGATCGTGTAGGCAAAGGCGTCCCGCGGTTCGAGCGCCAGGGCCCGCCTGCTCGTGCGCTCCGCCTCCTCGTAGCGTCGCATCCAGAGCTGGGCTTGGCTCAGGTTGAGGAGCGGATTCTGCCACCCGGGATCGAGGCTCGCCGCCTCCTCGTAAGACCGGATCGCCTCGTCCCACTGCCCCGTCCGCTTGTGGATGTTCCCGATGAACATGACGATTTGGGAATCGCCGGGGCGTCGTGCGTGGCCGCTCTCGAGGTAAGAGAGCGCGCGTCGGTAGTCTTGGCAGCATGCGTAGTAGTAGTGACCCAGGGCCCTGTAGGCGTCGGGAAGCTGCGGATCGAGCTTGAGGGCCCGTTCGGCCGCGTTCCGGCCCTGTTGAAAGTGATGGGCGCCCAGTGAATGCAACCACGCCGCATTCGTGTGAGCAACCGAGAGCCACGCGTAGGCGAGGGCGAAGGCCGAGTCTCGCGCGACGGCGCGATCCAGCAGCTCGATAGCAGCGCGAATGTTGCTCGCAGACCAGGAGCCTCTCACGAACGTCCGGCCACGCAGGTAGTAGTCGTATGCCTCCAG
>Ga0137409_10007879_pt1 | contig 10913 bp, 10 predicted proteins | sample CZODoug1_16funga_FD_122059 | JGI IMG/M metagenome (GOLD analysis project Ga0137409, IMG submission 122059) | Vadose zone soil fungal communities from Angelo Coast Range Reserve, California, USA - CZODoug1_16fungal (Hybrid Assembly) | ecosystem: Environmental > Terrestrial > Soil > Vadose zone... | reverse complement strand
CTTTCCGCCGATCGGAACCGCTGGCTTCGAGCGTGTCGCGGTGAGCGGGAACAGACGAGAGCCCTGGCCGCCGCCAAGGATGATCGCAAGCGTGTCGCCGGACATGAACATAGCGTCAAAAGCAAACCGCCGGCCGTTCCGCCTCCGCGCGTCGCGCTGCGGCGCGACAGGCTATCGGTCGGAGCGCGGCAGTCGAATCACGAACGTGGCGCCGGTGCCCGGTCCCTCGCTCATGGCCTGGATGCGCCCGTCGTGCAGCTCGATCAGCCGCCGTGCGAGCGTCAACCCGATGCCGAGGCCGTCGCGCGGCTGGCCCGTTGGGTCGTCTCCCTGCATGAATACGTCGAAAATGTGCGGCAGCACCGACTGTGCGATGCCGACACCGGTATCGCTCACGCTGATCATCACGTCGCCGTCGTCTTCGGCGGCGCGGAGCCTGATGCGCCCGCCGCGCGGCGTGTACTTGACCGCATTGTTCATCAGGTTCGAGATCGCCTGCGCGAGCCTCGTGAAGTCCGCGTGCACCCAGACCGATTCCCTCGGCATGTCGACCGTGAGAATCTGGCCCGCCACCGCGATGAGCGGCTGCGTGGTCTCGATGGCGCTGTGCAGGACGACCCGGATGTCGATGCGATCGCGACGGAGATCGATCGCGTTGCGCGTGATGCGCGAGACGTCGAGCAGATCGTCGGTGAGGCGGCCCAGGTGAAAGAGCTGCCGCTCCATGACGGCGTACGCCCGCCCGGCGGCGAGCGGGTCGCCGCCCGAGCGCCGCAGCTCGTCGAGCGCGTTGCGCAGCGGCACGAGCGGGCTGCGCAGCTCGTGTGACAGCGACGCGAGGAATTCGTCCTTGCGGCGGTCGGACTCGCGCAGCAGGCGCTCCGCCCGCCGCCGCTCCGTCTGATCGACGCACACGCTCACGCAGCCGATCACCGTACCGTCGGAATCGTACAGCGGCTCGACGTCGTTCTGGATGTAGCGGACCGTGCCGTCGGCGCGCAGGACCTCGATCTCGTTCCGGACCGACGACCGGTGGGCGATGGCGTACTGCATCGGCAGCTGGCTCCGCGGCACGTCCCTGCCGTCCTGCTGAATGCGGTACTTCGGCGCCTGGCCCGCCGACGGCGTCAGCGAGATGTTCTCGTCGGGCGACACGCCCAGCAGCTCCGCGAGCGCCTCGTTGGCGGAAATCATGTGGCACTCGGCGTCGTGCGCAATCGCAATCGGCACCGGGGCGCGGGCGATGAGGGCCTCGAGGCGACGCAGCCGGTTGCGCAGCTCGTCGGCGCTCCCGCCGCTGCCCGAGCCGAAGAATTCGAAGGAGATGGCCATCGTGAGCGAAGGAAACAGCGATTTTAACGCGGTTGTTGCACGGCCGAGATCCCGGCGTCACGCGGCCCCATCAGCCTGTGGAGCATGCGCGTGGGTATACCACGGCGTCCGGTCACGATCGCGCAGCGATGGCGCTGAAGATCAGCGTCATTGTCTGCGCGCATAACGAGGCGCGCTACCTTCCTGCATGTCTTCATTCCATCCTCGCCCAGTCGCGGGTGCCGGACGAGCTCCTGGTCATCAACAATGCGAGCACCGATGAGACGTCCTTCGTGGCGCTGCAGATTCCGTACGTACGGGTGGTGGCGGAGCCGCGCAAAGGTCTCGTGGTCGCGCGCGAAACGGGCCGCCGCCACGCGACGGGCGACGTCCTGATCTACGCCGACGCCGACTGCCGCGCGCCGCTGACGTGGATCGAGCGCATCGAACGGCGGTTCGCCCGCGACCCCGCGCTCGTCGCGCTCTCCGGGCCCTACCGGTATTACGACTGGGACTGGAGCGGACGCGCGCTCATCCGGGCCTACGACTTCACGCTGGCGCCCGCGACGCAGCTGCTCGTCAAGCACCTGCTGCGCGTCGGCACGATCTTCTACGGCGGCAATTTCGCTGTCCGCCGCGAGGCGCTCGAGCGCATCGGCGGCTTCGACACCTCCATCGAGTTCCACGGCGAGGACACGAACCTGGGCCGCCGCCTGTGTGGGGTCGGCAAGGTCGGCCTCTTTCACGACTGTTACCTCTACACCTCCGCCCGGCGCTACATCGCGATGGGGAAGCGCGAAGTGTTCCGTCTCTACGTCCGCAACTTCGTGTCCGAGCTGCTGCATCACCGGCCGAAAGACACGGCACATGTCGACGTGAGGATCTGATGCCTGGTTACGAGCCCTTTCTGCTGTGCGACTTCCACGTGCACACGAAGTGGAGCGACGGAGCGCTGTCGGTGCGCGAGGTGGTGGACCTGTACGGATCGACCGGCAAGTTCGACGTCATCGCGATCACCGATCACATCCTGATGAAGAAGGACCTGCTCGCGCGCGCGGGGCGCATCGCCTCGCTCGGCCGGCGGCGGTTCGGGTTGCGCGAGCAGGAGTTCGAGACCTACCTGGCCGATATCGCGGCGGAAGCGCAGCGGGCGCTCGACCGCTACGGCCTGCTCGTCGTCGCCGGCGCCGAGGTGACGCAGAACCGGCTGCGCGGCCGCAAGAACTCGCACATCATCGCGCTCGACATCAAGCGCTACATCAGCGCCGACCAGTCCGCCGACGCCATCCTCCGCGAGATCCGGCGGCAGGGCGGGCTGAGCATCGCCTGTCACCCGCATCACCGGGCGCCGCGGCGCTTCGAGATCAGCACCTGCTACCTGTGGGACCACCGCGAGGAACTGTCGAGCCTCGTGGATGTCTGGGAGGCCGCCAACCGCGACGACCTCTTCCCCGTGACGAGCCTCAAGCATTACCCCTACGTTGCAAACAGCGACTTCCACAAGCCGAAGCATCTCTACTCGTGGAAGACGCTGGTGCGCTGCGAGAAGAACTGGGCCGCGGTCAGGCGGGCACTGCGCAGCAACGTCGACGTCGCGCTGACCCTTTTTCGGGACGGCTCATGGGCGGCCTGATGTCTCGACCGACGCGCGTGCGAGGACCCGGATCGATGAGCGCGGAGCCGCGGCGCATCGGGCGCGGAACCGCATGTCACGACTGCTGACCGCGATCGCCATTACGATCGCAGGGTCTGCCGCCATGGCGACCCCGCTCATCATCGGCCACAGGGGCGCAGCCGGACATCGCCCCGAGCACACCATCGCCGGCTACCGCCTGGCCGCCGAGATGGGCGCGGACTACATCGAGCCCGACCTTGTCTCCACGAAGGACGGCGTGCTCATCGCGCGCCACGAGAACGAGATCGCGAGCACCACCGATGCGGCGGCGAAGTTTCCCGATCGGAAACGAACGAAGACCGTGGACGGCACGCCGATCACCGGCTGGTTCTCGGAGGATTTCACGCTCGGGGAGCTCAAGACAGTGCGCGCGCGCGAACGGCTCGATTTCCGCTCACACGGCTGGGACGGCCGGTTCGAGGTGCCGACCTTCGACGAGGTGATCGAGCTGGCGCAGCAGCTGGGGAACGAGCTCGGACGCCCGATCGGCGTCTACCCGGAGACGAAGCACCCGACCTACTTCCGCGGCATCGGCCTGCCGCTGGAGGATCGCCTGCTGGCCTCGCTCGATCGGCACGGATGGAACACCGCGAGCGCGCCGGTCTTCATCCAGTCGTTCGAGACGAACCTGCGGGAGATCCGTCCGAAGACGAGGATCAAACTGATTCAGCTGCTCGAGGGGAAGGTGCCGACGGACGAGGAGCTGCGGGCGATCAAGTCGTACGCCGACGGCATCGGCCCCAGCACGCGTCTCGTCATCCCCGCCGCGGCCGACGGGACGCTGCTGGCGTCAAACGATCTCGTTGCGCGCGCGCACGCGGCGGGCTTGGTCGTGCACGTCTGGACGCTGCGGAGCGAGCCGGCGTTCCTGTCACCCTTCTACGACGGGGACGTCGGAGTCGAGTTCCGGCGATTCCGCGACCTCGGCGTCGACGGAATCTTCACCGACTTCCCAGATGCCGCCGCGCGCGCGTTCGCCGCGCTCCCGCCGTCGCGCTGACCGCGGCTCGTTGCGGGACGGCGTCGTCCGCTTCGGCGTGGCGATCGGTTCGCGTTCCTTCGCGGCCTTCTTGCGCTTCTTCGACGCGCGCTCGACGGTCTTCTTGCAGGCGCGGCGCGCCTTCTCGGCGGCTTTCTTCGCCGCTCGAGCGGCCTTCGACGCCTCCTTTGCGGCCTTCTTCGCCTGCTTGACTCTTTTCTTGGCGTCGCGCGCTCTGGCTTTCAGCCGCTTCGCGGTGTCGACGGCCTCGGTGAGCTCGCGTTCGGCTGCCCGCTGCCGGTCGATCGAAAGCTTTGGTGGCGGTGCTCCCCGTTTTTTGCTCATAGAAGCGCACAGACTATCGCATGGCCGGGTCCGGCCGCCAGATCTTTACGGAACACCGTCCCGCGCTGAATGGAGGTGTTTGCTTTCGCGGCCGTTCGAAGGCGGCGTCGCCGGCGTCCAGGTGCGCCGGCGACGAACTGCTCGAGACGCCCGGTCAGCGCCAGCCGGTGATGTCCAGCACGACGCCGTGGCCCGTCACGTTGTGCTGGATGCTGACGTAATAGTGGTCGCCCCACGTGTTGAAGACGCCGCCGGTCGATTCCGCCGTCAGGTCGTTCAGCGAGATCACGCGGACGCAGCCATCCGACTGATCGTCGGCATCGTCGCCGTCGTCGAGACACGACCAGATGTCGTTGTTGCGGCCGGCCTCCGGGCCGTCACCGTCCTCGTTGATCACGAAGTTGCCGTGAATCGGCTCGAACGCGATGTTGTCGGACATCGCGAAGTCCGCGCTGCCGAGGACGAGATACTGCACTTCGGGCACCGCGGTGTTCGCCGTCGCCTGCACGAGCGTGCCGTCGGTCACGCAGATCGTCTCGCCCCAGGTGTGGTCCTGGCTCTCGTTGCCGGTGTTGTTCGCGCAGAAGCGCACGTTGCCCGCGGCGAGCGCCACCGGATCGACCTCGGCGTCTTCGGGCCGGTAGTAGCCGGTGAGCTTGAGCGCCGCGGCCGCGGCACGCAGGTTCGTGTTCGGGACGCTGGTGACGGGGATCCAGGTGCCGAGACCCGTCTGCGTCGCCTGGCCGTAGTCGGTGTTGCCGCTGCGCTTGCCGAGACGGAGCCCGTATATGCTGCCCGCGATGAGCGGTGATGCGGAAAGGTCGGTGACCGGCGTGCCGTTCCACGGCGTCGCCGGGATGAACTTGAAGTACGCGCCGCCCGGTACGCCGTTCAACGGCCGGTTCTCGTCCATGTAATACATCATGCCGTTCGGATAGAGTGCGATCCCCTCGAAGGACATGCGTCCGAGCGCCGGCCGCGTCGCGACGTGCACCGGGTCCGACGATACGCCCGTGGCGCGGTTGAAGGTGACGCCGGTGGTGTGGAGCGGATCGCTGATCTCGATCATCCAGCCATCGGTGCCGTTCTCTTCGCCGAAGAGGATCGTGCCCCACGCGGTCCGCCGCACGGGATCGCCGGCTGACGTGCCGCTGAGGATCGTTTCAACGAGACCGTCGGAGAGCCGGATGCGCTGCACACCCGCCTGCGCCGGACCTTCCTCGTTCGCCACGATCAGGTGCGTCGGGAACCGATCGTTGGGCCACAGCGCCATCTGGTCGATGTTCGCCCCCGCGTTCGGCTGGGCGGTGACCACGTGCGCGCGCAGCCCCTTGGCGAGCGTCACGAGCTTCGTCGGATCGGCGTTCGCGTCGGTTGCGCCAATGCTCTCCGTTGACGAGGCGTCGAGGCCGCGCTCGACGCCGAACAGGCGCTCCGAGTGCGCGTCGAGCTGATGATCCCTGAACAGGCCGAAGTCGAAGCCCAATCCCCTGTGTTCGAACTCGTGCGCGGCTGCCGTCGTGGCCAGTCCCACGACTCCCATCGCTGCCAGCCATCTCAATGTCCGTGTGTGCATCGTTGCCTCCTCGCTGCCGTGGATGTTCCGAACGAGGAGCGTAGCGAGCGCGTGTTGCCCGGCTGTGACTGGCAGACGACGTTTGTGTCTCGCGCGCGCGGGCCGGCTATCGCGCGTCGTGCGTCATCCCGATGAGCGTCGTCACGGTCCTCCAGTTGCGGGCGGTGGCTTCGACGCCGAGCAGCCGTTCGGCGCGCGAGGCGAGCTTCGACCTGCCGAACCCGTCGGGCGTGTGGAGGTAGAACACCTTCCCCTTCAACGTGAAGCGCTCGGTGCTGGTCCGGAGCGACTCCAGCGATTCCAGGTCCGGTTTCTTCGGGCGCGCGGCGAGAAAGAACAGGTGAACGGTCGCCGGGTGCTCGTCGGCCTCCGGGTAGGGGTTGCCGGCGGCGGCGTTCGCCAGCTCGCGCGGCGTCAGCACCAGCACGTGCGGCTCGAAGCCATGACGCGCCGACACCGCGGCGCCCAGCTGCTTCGCCAGGCGCGAGGGATCGGGCGCCGCGCTCCGGAAGATCACGTTGCCGCTCTGGATGTAGGTCTGGACGTCCACGCAGGCGTTCTTTTCGAGCAGCACCTTCAGATCCTTCATGGGCAGCCGGTTGTTGCCGATGATGTTGATCCCGCGAAACAGGGCGATCCACGTTTTCATCGCAGTCACGCTCCGTGTTCACAGCCGTCGGGTTTCTCCGTGCGCGAGCGTCCAGTTCGCCGTGTCGGGCCATCCGGCTTGCCGCCAGCGCTCCGCAAACCGGGCGGGCGGCTCTTCGACCGGCTCGTCGGTCAGCCGGAACGTTCCCCAGTGCAAGGTCAGGCAGGGCGGCGGCGCCGGCGCGCCGTCGATCAGCGCGCGATAGGCGGCGATGGCGTCCTCCGGGTTCATGTGCACCGTGCGCATGAACCAGCGTGGCTCGTACGCCCCGATAGGCAGCATCACCAGATCGAACGGTCCGAGGCGCGCGCCGATCTCGCCGAACTCGGGATGGAGCGCCGTATCGCCCGCGAAGAAGATGCGCACGCCGTCGGCGGCGACGGCCCAGCCGCACCACAGTGTGTCGTCACGATCGCCGAGCGTCCGCGAGCTGAAATGCTGCGCCGGGACGCACGTGGCCGACACGCCTGGCGCATCGACGGTCTCCCACCAATCGCGCTCCACGGCCTGGCGGACGCCGAGCCTCTGCAGCAGCGTCCCCAGCCCCATCGGGCACAACCACGTCGCCTGCGGAAACCTGCGCGCGATTCGCTGCACGGTCGGCGCATCGAGATGGTCGTAATGATTGTGGGAGAGGAGCACCACGTCGATCTCCGGCAATTCGCGGAAGTCGACTCCCGGCGCCATGAAGCGGCGCGGACCGACCCAGCGGGACGGCGAGGCGCGTTCGCTCCACACCGGATCGGTGAGGATGTTGAGCGGCCCGAGCTGCAGGAGCACGGTCGCGTGGCCCACCCACGTCACCGCGCGGTAGCCCGGCTGCGCGCGCGGCGTGACGATCGCCGGCGTCCGCCTGGCGAGCGAGTCGCGCGCCGGGGTCGGCGCGAGCCGGCGCCCGCGCCGTTCGACGAACTGCCACCGCAGGAAATCGCGAAAGCCGGCGGGCTGCGTATCGGGCCATGGATTCCGATAGCCGCCGCCGGGACGATGGTGTGACATTCGCCGCAATTCTTTATCATGGCTTACATAGACACCCGGATGTCTGACCAGCCGTCATGGCCGATCCAGTCCAGATAATGCCGCGCGTGAGCGCCTCCCACCAGGCGCTCATGTTCCCGACGCTGACGCCGGAGCAGATCGACCAGATCGCGCGCCAGGGCTCGTTGCGCGCGGTGACGCGCGGCGACGTGCTCATCGACGTCGGTGACACGCCCGTTCCCTTCTTCGTCGTCAAGAGCGGGCAGGTGCAGATTGTCCGTCCGTCGCTGCAGGGCGACACCGTCGTCGTGGTCCACGGCCCGGGGCGGTTCACCGGCGAGGCGAACCTGTTCCTCGGGCGCCGCTCGCTGACGCGCGCGGAGGTCGTCGAGCCGGGCGAGGTCGTCGAGCTCAGCCACGAGGCCGTGCGGCATCTCGTCCAGACCGAACCGGAGATCAGCGAGATCCTGATGCGCGCGTTCATCTACCGCCGCATCGAGCTGGTCGCACACGGGTTCGGCGACGTCGCGTTGATCGGTTCCACGCATTCGGCCCCCACGCTCCGGATCAGGGAATTCCTGACGCGGAACGGACACCCGTTCTCCTACCTCGATCTGGATCGGGAACCCGACATTCAGGACTTGCTGGACCGGTTTCACGTCGCGGTTGGCGACATCCCCGTGCTGATCTGCTGTGGCGACGCGGTGCTGCGCAATCCGAGCAACCAGCAGATCGCCGCGTCGCTCGGCTTCAACGAGGAGATCGACCAGACGCACGTGCGCGACGTGGTGATCATCGGCGCCGGGCCCGCCGGACTTGCGGCGGCGGTGTATTGCGCGTCGGAGGGGCTCGATGTCCTGGTCGTCGAATCGCAGGCGCCGGGAGGACAGGCCGGTGCGAGCTCGCGGATCGAAAACTACCTGGGCTTTCCGACCGGCATCTCGGGGAGCGACCTGGCGGGCCGCGCCTACGCGCAGGCGCAGCGGTTAGGCGCGCAGATCGCGATTGCGAAGGGCGCCACGCGGCTCGCCTGCGATCGCGCGCCGTACGCGGTCCACCTCGACGACGGGCTCCCGGTTCCGGCGCGGGCGGTCATCATCGCGACCGGCGCCCAGTACCGCAAGCTGGCGCTCGAGAACCTGTCGCAGTTCGAAGGCGTCGGCGTGTACTACGGCGCTACGCCGATGGAAAGGCCGCTCTGCGCGGGCGAAGAGGTCGTTGTCGTCGGCGGCGGCAATTCCGCGGGGCAGGCCGCGGTGTACCTGGCGAAGTCCTCCGCGCGTGTCCACATGTTCGTGCGCGGCCTCCGCCTGGCAGACACCATGTCGCAGTATCTCATTCAACGCATCGAGGAGCAGCCATCGATCGAGGTCCGCACCCAGGCGGAGATCGTCGCGCTCGAGGGCGCCGAACATCTCGAGCGGGTGCGGTGGAAAGACAAGCGCACCGGCGCCGTGGAAACCAGCGACATCCGGCACGTGTTCATGATGGCCGGCGCCGTGCCGAACACGCGCTGGCTCCAGCGCTGCGTGGCGCTCGACGACAACGGGTTCGTCAAGACCGGCGCCGACCTGTCCGACGAGGATCTGGCCGCGGCGCGCTGGTCCTTGCCGCGCCGTCCGCACCTGCTCGAGACGAGCCTGCCCGGCGTCTTCGCGGTCGGCGACGTGCGGAGCGGCAACGTGAAGCGCGTCGCGTCCGCCGTCGGCGAGGGGTCGATTGCCATCGCGTTCGTGCACCAGGTCCTCGGCCAGTAGCTGCCGCGACATGACCGGACATCGGCTCGCCGCAGGCCTCGTTCATCATCCCGACGGTCTCGCCCGCTGCTGGTGGGCAGGAGACGACTCGCTCTACGTGGCCTATCACGACGAGGAATGGGGGACGCCGGTCACCGACGATCGCCGGCTCTTCGAGAAGATCTGCCTCGAGGGCTTCCAGGCCGGCCTGAGCTGGCTGACGATTCTCCGCAAGCGCGCGTCGTTCCGCGAGGCGTTCGCGGGGTTCGACATCGATCGAGTCGCCCGCTTCGGGGCGCGCGACGTGGCGCGTCTCCTGAAGGACGAGCGCATCGTCCGGCACCGCGGCAAGATCGAGTCGGCGATCAACAACGCGAAATGCGCCGCCGCCCTGCGCGACGAGTTCGGCTCGCTGGCCGCCTACGTCTGGCACTGGGAACCGGACGCGCGCTCGCGGCCGCGCCGGTTGACGAAAGGCGCCCTGATGCAGCTCGCGCAAACGCCCGCATCGGCGGCTTTGAGCAAGGACCTGAAACGGCGAGGCTGGACGTTCGTCGGACCGACGACCGTCTACGCCTTCATGCAGGCGATGGGGCTCGTCAACGATCACCTCGAGGGGTGCGCCAGGCGCATCGCCGTCGAGGACGCGCGCGCGGCGCTCCGCCGGCCGGCCGCCGCTACAGCCGCATCGCGCCGGCCAGGATCAGCACCAGCTCCAGCACGAGGATCAGCACGACGATGAGCTCGAGGAAGTGGCCGCGCGCCATCGACGCCTGCTCGACGGCGAAGCGGTAGATGTCGCCCAGCGTGCGCAGCTTCTCCTGCACGCTGGCTTTCCACTCGTTCAATCCGAGACGGGCGGCGGCGAGCGCGAAGAGCCGCGCCGCGTAGACGTCGCCGACGATCTTCAACGCGTTCTCCGTGCGGTCGGTCAGCTCGTTCAGGTCGATGAGGAGCGAATGCACCTGGCGCACCGCGCGTGAGTAGCGGCGCGCCAGCCAGTTGGACAGCCATCGGCCCTGCTGCATCTGCGGGTAGATGCGTTCGAGCTCCGCGTCGAGCAGCTCGTCGTAGTAGCGGAACTCGAGCAGCTGCGAGTTGGCGAACTCGAGGATCTCGATGGCGCCCTGCGCGCCCGACTCGGTGTCGCGGACGAACGCGCTGTTCCACGTGACGATCACGACGTCGTCGGCGAAGTACGAGATGCGATGGCGGAGCACTTCGTCCCGCTCCTCGCCGCTGAGCGGGCTGCGCTCGCCGCGCAGCAGCTGCGCGATGGTGCCGCCGTGCGAGGCGACCAGCGCGTCGGCCGGCGGCGACCCCCCGATGCCGGTCACCGTGAAGACGAAATAGTCCTCCGCGAGGAATTCCGGCCGCAGCCGGGTGATCGCGGATCGGGTGCGATCGACCAGCGCCCGCGCGAGGCGTTCCGCGTTACGCGGCAGCGCCGCGTTTTCCAGGCAGCCAAGCCCGAACGTCAGCCAGTCGGTCCAGGTGCCCTCGACGTGACGCGTGAGCGCGACCGAGAAGACGCCGTAGTCGAACACCTTGAACCGGACCGCGAACCCATCGGTTTCGGGCATCGCTACGGCGGAGCCGTCGAACGTGATGGGCGGCTGGCGGTACTGCACGTAGGGCGGGGTCGTCGGCTTCGGGGCGAGACG
>Ga0137409_10007878_pt1 | contig 10915 bp, 15 predicted proteins | sample CZODoug1_16funga_FD_122059 | JGI IMG/M metagenome (GOLD analysis project Ga0137409, IMG submission 122059) | Vadose zone soil fungal communities from Angelo Coast Range Reserve, California, USA - CZODoug1_16fungal (Hybrid Assembly) | ecosystem: Environmental > Terrestrial > Soil > Vadose zone... | reverse complement strand
CCGTTGAGATGTCCGTCAAGCATGGTCCCGTGACCTTGCTCTCGGTGGTTGACGCGTCTGAAAAAAAACACAAGCTGCTGGCTGCTGAGGCCACATCGGAGCCCGGGCCGATTCTGGAAATTGGCAACACCAACAGCCGCTACCGTTTCTCCGTGGGGGCGAGAAATTTCATGAACGCCTGGAACGCTGAGGGCCCAGCCCATCATTGCGCGGTCGGCATCGGCCATATCTCCAGCAAGTTGAGCAAGCTTGGTCAACTGCTGGGAATGGAATGCACCATCATCCGTTGAGCTCGCAGGGAGGCCAGTTAACGGATTGGGAGTCGCACTAGGTTAAGCGAATTGAACACTCGCACGCGATCTTTATCGGCAACGATCGATCCTCCAATGACGCAATTGGTTAGGATCTACTGCACCGAAGAGTTCATCACCGTCCGTCACGGAGTATTTTGAACCCACTCGCGGTTCTGAGGAAGGGTGCCAACCTGCCTCCCGCGTGGGAACAACTGAAGGAACGCTAAGCGTTCCTGACCATCCAGATTGACTCTCGTTTTTTGAAAGGCTCGATCGTCGGCTTGCCATCCGCGCCAAATTTTGAACCGAAGCCGACGTCGCCTTTCAGCGAGAAGATACTCAAGATGATCGAATCAGACAAATTGCGACCTCGCGGTCCCCGAGGCAGTTACCTAACCTTGGGAAAAACATCGACGGCCTCGTCGCTCGATCATTCCTCGCTGGCATTCTGACGAATCGTTGGGATCGCGGCTCTGAGCCAGCAAACAAGAAGCTGCTTCTGGTCGGACGGCATGTCGACGAAAGCAAGACCCATTGTCGTAGGCGGCAGGCTATACGCCACGGTCGCGGGTGTTGCCAACGTAATTCCATTTTTTGTGATTCTGGCCAAGACTCTAACGCCACTGGAGAACAGCTCAGGGACTCGGATACCGCAGCCGCCTTCGCTGAAATCCGTCGTCATCCCGTCGACCAGCGCGCCTGAGGCCAAATGCTCTATCGTGACTTTGGCAACGAACGGGTATCTTGCACGCCTCGTCTTGCCGAGAAGCTCCGAATCCAATGGCACCTCAGTCGCTCGTGACGGCTTTTAACGTTCGGTCTCTCACGTTCATTATGTCGTTGGTCCCCACGGCGGTAGCGGAACTCACCATTTTGGTTGGTATCCCAAGCAGCCCCTCTGCGGTTGAGCACGTCTGCGCTCAACCGGGGGCTGATTGACGCCAGCAGGAGATGCGTCTAGCATTTTCGGCAACAAGGGTTCGCGATGGGGATGGAGCTATGCCCCAGTTCAATTTTCTCTGTCGAGCATACAAGAAGGAGTTCTCGAAAGTCTTAACACTTTCGGAACATGAGAAAAGCGGGTTTGTCTGCCCGCACTTCAAAAGCAGGGACGTAGAGCAGCGGTGGGCAGCCTTCTATGCACTAACCTCAAGAAAGAGCTAGACGGGAGAGCCTCGACACGGGACTGCTTCCAGGGAATGTGAGCATGGCGCCGGGATTGTACCGAGCGATGGCGGCCAGTGTTCTGTCAGTTGGCAAGGGCTTCCCGCCACTCTTGAGTACGCCGTCGCGCGGCAAAGTCATCGAGGCCGTAAAGAGCCCCAGAGCTACCGCCCAGAGCTACCGCCCGAGCCAAATGCCGACACCGAACGCGCACGCAGCCACTAACAATGCGATGATCCACCCATACTGTCGAAGAGAAAACTTCATTGCACCCACTCACGATTCCGTTTCCTCCGCCCTCGTCAGGCTGTCCGGCATTACCTGTCGTGTCCCAGCTCACACCCACACTACTCCCACCGAGAGGGCCTCGCAATAGAGTCGGGTTTCAAACGGGGGCGGTACTCGGATGCTTATGAATTGCCCGACTGACATATTTTGGCAAATTGTGGAATAAGAAGTAGAATCCCCTCTCCTGCCTCTACCGCATTTCAATCCTAAACTGCGGGGACTCCATGACCGAAGAGCGGAAGCACGCCATCTTGCTGGCGACTGTGATCTTGACGGCGCGAAGGCTACAGCCACTTCTTGAGGAAGATGACCGGGACGGCAAGCCGAACATGGGTACGGAATTTTGGGCCGAAGCCTACACCAAAAAATCGCATATTCTGGGACCTGATCGACGAGAGGTGGCCATCGTTGGCCCCTTTCTACCTTCCGGCAGGTGGTACACTTCCCGGATGAGGGAGAAAAAGCAGTCTTTCGAACTCAGCTTTGAACAAACCGAAATGCTTGGGAAGTTCGGCGGCGCGTCTTCTGACTATCCCAAATTGAGTTTCGAAGAGGTAGCACGAAAGCTGCTAGGCCCAAAGCCTTTCAAGGCCACAACGAAGGGGAAGCGGTTTAAGAAAATATGCAGAGAGGCGTTTGACAGAGAAAGGGAATAGGCGGTTTTCTAGCGACGGGGCATTTTTTGGATCATGTGCAACAGGAGCTTGCGTTTTTCCTCGGCGGTCTTGCCCAACTGGCGGCGAAGCTTGTTTAGATAACGCGCATCCCTGCCGGTACTGCCCCAAGCGTCTTTGTCAGAAGACCTCCGCGTAGAAAGATTTGGCAGCTTGGGCGGCTCCTCACCATCGTGGAAAAGCTGGTACACGGGAACTTCCAGTGCGCGAGGCGGTCGCCGATTATCATGGGGGGATTATTAGATTGAGGCTGAGGTGAAGCAACTAGCCGCAGCCTCGAAAAGCTTCATCCGAGAATCTTTTGAAGAAGTGTTTCGGCCTCCTCGGACACTTTTGGTTCAGTCGATGCGGATAAGCGGATCAGAAATGGAGTGCTCTTGACTTCATAGGGCACTCGACGTAGCCTCGCCTCAATCCTTCAATCAGGCCCAGGCAACATTTCGACCGTCATGTCAAAGGAGGTTCGCGATGGTAAAGATCAACTGGGGACGAGTGTTTCTCGGTGGTTTGCTCGCTGGTTTAGTGATCAACATATTTGAGTATGTCACGAACGGAGTGGTGCTCGCTGCCCGTTGGGATGCGGCAATGAAGGCTCTCGGTCGACAATTATCCATGAGCGCGGTAGCTGTCTTTATTGTCGGGGGCTTCATCGGGGGGATCGCAGCGATCTGGCTTTATGCGGCTGCTCGCCCACGGTTCGGTGCAGGTCCCAGGACCGCAGCGCTGACGGGCTTCGCCTACTGGGTGGTCGGATACGCGCTACCTACTCTCGGACAGATGCCATTGGGATTGTTTCCGAAGCGTCTGTTGGTCATTGGAAGCATCGTGGGTTTAGTCGAGATCATCGTGGCCAGCGTCGTGGGTGCTTGGTTATACAAGGAATAATCACTGTTCAGCGTATATCTATAGAAGTAATCTGTCGTCGCGCTTCATCTCTCCGCATTTCAAATGGTGCCTTCACTTTTCCGGCAGCCGACCGGCGCTCGTAGAATGGCGGCACGAGGTGCGCCGATGGAAGAAAAAGAAATGGAGAGCACAGACCCGGAGCGCTCGTGTCAGGGCATCTCACCTGGCTATGCGGCCTGCACCTACCCGGCGACCATACACTGCACGACGTGTGGGAGGTGGTTCTGTGATGCCCACGCCGAGGATGAGCAGTGGCATCCGTGCATGCTGCCGGCTGGCGATGAGGGCGGCGAGACGTAGGAGCCATCGATATCTGGGCGGTGCCACCGACATGTCCGTTGCGGCACTCTGGCCCCACTCTGTGGCCTAACGCAGGGCCATCTTCTGAGCCATAAGCAGAATAATCTTGCGATCTTGTTCGTTGGCTTCGCCCAAAAGACGGCGAAGCTTGCTCAAAAATCGCGCATCCTTGCCAGAGCTACCCCACGCAATTCCGTCAGACTTCCGCTTGGGCAGGATGGGCGGTTTGGGCGGCTCTTCCCCGTCGTAAAACAACTGATAGAGCGGGACTTCGAGCGCCCGTGCTATCTTCTCCAGGTTCTCCATATTCGGAACACTATGATTATGTTCGATGCGGGAAATGTAACTGCGAAACAAGCCCGTCCGCTTTTCAATATCGCCCTGGGAGAGTTGCTTTGCCTCGCGCATTTCGCGGAGGCGGTCGCCTATAATCATCCGGGGATTATTCCATTGAGATACATGGAAGGCAAGCTGCTGTCGATGCTGATAAAGAAGCAAATAAGGATTCGAACTGAAGCGATTGAAAGAAGAAGAGGCCGCATTCGTGCCTCCCGGAACTCCATCTTCATCACCTGTTGTCCCATAATTCCTGGAAGAGTTTCACCGTTGCGGGACCGGGCCCGGCAGTGGTTGTTGGCGTAAGCGAAGGCTTTGATGCCTCGGGCTACCACGCGCTTGAGTATTTGGACCCATTCTCCGATTTCCACCTCTCGGTCGATGATTTCGTCCGCTCCTCGATTCCCTTTCTATCCCCGAGCCATCGAACGTAAGCGAAGTGCGCCGTAATCGGGTCAAACTTTTCAAACATCTCGGAGGGGCTTGGCATGCACGCTTGGTCTATCAGCGCGAAGGCGACCTTGCGTTCCCGCAACAGGTCAAAGAACTCTGCGCTCGGCCATTGCCAGTTCCTGATCTCGACGGCGAAGTCGTAGCCCTTCGGCAGAGTCTTGAGGAAGGGCCTCAACCGCGCTAGGAATTCCTTGCCGCTCTTGAATTTCGTTTTGTTGAAGTAGCCAAACTGAAAAAGCAGGGGGCCGAGCTTGTCCTCTAGCGCGTCCATCGTTTTCAGGAAATGGTTGAGATCATCCTCGCAATCGACCAGCACCTTTTCGTGCGTGATAACTTGGGGAATGTGGTCGACAACATTTCCACATTATGTGGTGATGAGAATTATGTGGCAACACGATCAGGAAGGCTGCGTTTCCGAACTGTTTTCGAGTTCGTGGGCCACATAATCTGAGGAGACTCCACGAGTTAGACATTCACTCTGGAAGGGAATGGAGGGCACTGAAGATTTAGCCGGTGATCGACCGTATCCGTTGCACATCCATCACTTTGCTTTTTCGGCTGAAATCTGTCCGTGCAGGCCGAATATTCTACTGCCTTGCTTGCGACGTGTTCTCCGTTTCGATCACATTGAGCTGCACCGTCTTTCGGTCACCTGCTGCTACGCTCAGAGGGACACCTTTGCTCTCGTATGGCTTGAGTTGCCCGGCATCGTACCAATTAAGATCGACGTCAGAATCCCAGCTAAAAATCCGGTATTCTCCGGGCACCATGCCGCGCAATAAGAATCTCCCATTTTGGTCAGTCAGCTCTGCGCGATACCTCCATTCGTTGTCACGATGCGGCGCATCCGGAATCGCCACCACGTATACCCCTGACGCGGGAACGGAATCTCGCGTCAGGACAACGCCCTCAATCCGTGCGGCCCGGCAACTCAGCTTTAGTTCGAGCGCCGCATCTGTGCCTGCGTGAACGGCCAGGCCGCCATCTGTGACATCCGCCCCCCCGTATACGGCAGACTTCAAAAAACATTCCCAACTTCCGGTGAAGACGTGTGGCTTGTAGATGCCTTCCTCAACGTTCTTGATGACAAAAGCTCCGTCCGGCTTGGCTTCGAAAGCTCCGGAGTTCCAGGAGTAGGGACCTCGGTCGGAGGCCCGCAACGCCACGTGGACGCTTTGTACCTCGCTCGGCGGCTTTTCTTCCCAGGCAACGTGGCCAGGCACATCTACACCGCGCGCAATTGTCAGGTTAACTCCCTCGACGTCCGCGTCACCGACCTCCACCTCTCGTCGGGCCGCATAATGTTCTTGGTTAACACTCCACGTGGCCCCGACGATGTACGAACCTGGAAACACGTCTCGAAATTCGAATCGTCCTTCTTTGTTCCAGACCTCTGCATTCTCTGATGGCAGGTCATTACCCACCATTCCACGCGACATTAGTGTTACGCTGACATTGCCATCGCCACGGCTCGAGATTGTGTTGAGCACTTTTCCGCGGACGGTCACAACATGCGTGGGCTTCAATAGAAAATCCACCGACGGGATTTCGTCTCCTGGGTTCACAGTGATTGCCGCAGCCTTCAGCGGGTCTGCGGTATTCAGATAGAAGGTTGGCGGATAACTCTCCTTCGAACTCTTGGACGAGGATGGCTTAATCCCCATGACGTCTTTCCATCCCTGATAGTTAGCTCGAGCATAATAGCGGCCAGGCGCAAGATCAAAAATGCGATATTCGCCTAAGTCGTTCGTCGACGCCCCTCCGACAGCGCCAAGCTGGCTTTTCCCACTTCGGCTGGATGCTTGATACACCTTCACGTCAACATTCGGCAGGGGCTGCCCATCCTCGTCCATCACGCGGCCTGTGATCGATGCTGTCCGGGGTAGTTTGAAAACAAGGTCAGTTATCTTCTGACCGGCCGCGAGGCTGAGATTAGCCCCTGGATCCGTGTGCTTCTTCTGCCCATATCTGAGTTTCACAAAGCCGTTATGCGACGCGTCCAGGGAATATGTGCCAAGCTCTACCTTGTCGAATTGAAAGCGTCCCTGAGCATCCGTGATAGCGAACGCGGACTGCTCCACACTGTCGTGACTCCGAAGGATAACCGTGGCCTTCTTTAGCGGCTCCCCCGTGTCTAGCCTCACGACGGTTCCTGCAACTGCGCATTTCTCATTGTTCTGGCTCTTCGCTATGTCAATCGGCTGCGGCGGCGGCGATTGAGCACCAGCTCGCCAACAAAGAAGCATCAGGAAGTATGCGATTGTTACCGGCCTCATATTCGCCCCCTTCCGGGGAAGCCAGGAAATCGTCAACACCGAGAAATTATAGACCGAGGTTGCGCAGGGGTTCCATCGGTAGTTCTCCGATACTAGGTAGTGACGCGTCTTAATAAATTTCACGTGCCGAAAGTGATGGCCTACGATCGCTCCTCGCAGGCGAACCGCAGCACATGGTAGTCCTTACAAGCTACCTGAAATCTCCGGTTATCCCCCTAACCAGGGGTTTCCCCAAAAATGGGGGCAACCTAGCGCTGGGGCGATGAATCTGTGATGGTTAACGGGGCGGAAATGAAGCAACATCGATCGACCATCTGGAGTGTCGCCTTGCTGTGCGGATTTTGCTGGCAGAGCGCTGTTGTCGCCCAGGAACAGCAAATAACGGGGAGTAGTACAGAGCAGCAGGAATCAGACCGACGAAAAACTGGACCCAGGACAGTTCCATGCTTCGAGGCAATTGATAGGGCGAGCAGCAAGCAACTCGAAGATAAGGCGTTTGCGAATCTCCCCGAGTTCGCCCGATTTTGGTTGACGGAGGATGTTGTCGACCTTATCTCGCCCGAGGAACGTTGCGCCTTTCTCCAGCTGGCAACAGACGAAGAGCGAAGTCAATTCATAGAACAATTCTGGTCCAGACGCGCCCCAGACCCAACACTGTTGGACAACAGCTTCAAACAAGCACATTACGAGCGGATTGCTTTCGCAGACGAAAAATACGGAACGCAGACGCCCGGGTGGAAGACAGACCGAGGTCGAGTTTACGTCACATTTGGTCCACCAGATTCCATTGAATCACATCGAGCCGGAGAAAAAACCGGCAGGCCACCCGAAGACGGAGTTGAGACCTACCAATATTCTTTTGAAGTGTGGCGCTACAGACATCTCGAGGGGGTGGGCGAACATCTTGAACTTGAATTTGTTAACCCGAGCGAGTCCGGAGACTATCACCTCGCCATGCCAGCGGAAATGAAGGATGAGCTGATTTTTGCTCCCCGCTACAACCTGGGTCGCTCTAGTCGTGCAGGAGTCACTGCGGAATCGGCTCAGTCATTCGAACTCTATATAGGCCCGGCGCCCACACCTCTGGTGCAATTCAAAGATCTGGAAGCGATGGTAGTTTCGCGGATTGTCCGTGACCAGGTACGCTTCAGCTATCGAATTGAATTTGCCAAAGCAACGAACGCAACGACATTGGCACGCATTTTGGTTTACCTGCCAAGTGAGCAACCGAGTTCTCCAAGCAATGACGGGGACTCGTCGACGGGGTTCGAGGTTTTCGGCCGCATCAGTAAGCCGTCGGGATGGGTCGTCGAGACCTTTGAGCGCAAGATTTCTCCCGAGGGGCGACGCAATTCCGCGCAGTATCCGCCTGACTGTCAATTCAATGCCGCTATCGCTCCGGGAAATTATCGGCTTGCGATTGCGGTTAAGAACATGGTCACCGGAGAGACGGGTACATTGCACACCGCGATTCATGTCTCTTCTTATGGCAAAATAAACGCCAAGAAATGAACTTGGTATTTGGACTAGAAAGCCCGAAGAAAAAGGTCGAGGGTTCGCGACGTTGTTCGAGATCTAGTTCTTTACTCCAACATTGTCAATCACGACTGTCGATTGCTCAGAGCGCAGGTGCACGCGCTCGGGGGCCGCACTGCCATCGCCCGCATAGGTGAATACGTAAAGACCGTTCTTCCTTTCATGTTTTACGTTCGAGCAAAAGTCCGCGCGGCAGACAAAATCTTGTGAACGGTTCACAACCGCCTGAAACGGCGTCACGAACCCGAAAGGAACAAGCATCCGGACGGGTCGCTGCGCCCATGCCAAAAGCGTTCCCTCGAATTTGCAGGCGGTCATCCGCAAATTGATCTCGGCCTCGGCGCTTAAGGTAACTTTGCCCCGTGACCCCGCGTAGTCGATTACGAACGCCTCCGCGTCTACTTGTTCTGTTGTGCCTAGAATCTTGGCCCGCGCATGGGAGGCCGTGATTCGTACAGGACCGCTCATATCGCGAACTTCGACAGGTGCATAGGATGCATGAATGACCGTTGGCGTGTTCGCGGGCGCTTCTAGAAGAAAAGAACTCATTGTCTGCCGCCCGTTAACCGGGCCGCGGCGATTGATCGACACCAGACTGCCCGTGCGAGTCATGGAGACTTGTCGAAGGCTCTCGCGCGCATCGGCCTCGCTATCGCCGTCACCACGCGCGCAAAATCGCATGGATGATTCGCTTCTATCGCTCCCGCTGACGAAAATATTGTTGGACGGATCGGCTGTGATTGTCAGAGCCGGTGCATCAGCACTTGAAAGCATCAGTTCTTCCGAGCGCGTCAGCGAGTACGGGGCCTCGTTGCTGCTGGCCACGAAGATAGCGCCTGACTCATTCCCGGTCGCGCGCATTTGACCAGGAATCCTGTCCAGACAGTCGGATTTGATCTGCTGCCGCTGAAATAAGAACTCGAACGCCGGCTGCACTTCATACTTCCGCGGGGCATCCGATGCGCCGCAGCTAATCACGCGAGTGAGGGCGAACAGCAAAGCGGGCGAATGGAGTCGCATACAGGAAACTCCTTGTGGAATAAAGTCTGACCCGTAGATAGTCGCGCACAGCACGACAGGGAGTACCGGCTTGGCGAAGTATCCTGTTCGGTGACCGGAAGAGTACCATATTCCGAAAGGCGACCGCACCAACGTTTCTCCGAGCGGCTCGGTCTGTGAATCCTACTGACCGCATGGAGTCTCGTTAGATTATGTGGCCCACGAAGTCCAAAACAGTTCGGAAACACTGCCTTTCTAATCGTTGTGCCACATAATTCTCATCGCAACATAACTGCGGACCTTCGCAGCGAAAATGAAGCCGGGCGGCGTCTTCGCATTCCACCCCTTCACGGTCGAGACGGCGGGCGTCCGGTAGAACGTGTTGTCTAACTCAACCGTTTCAAACTTCGTGGCGTAGAAGCTCAAGTAGTCGGCAGGCTTCATGCCGGGCGGATAGAAGCTGCCCTCCCATCCGGCAGCCGTGAATGCTGAGGTGCCGATGCGAATGTCCGGTTTCTTGGTCACTACTTCCTTCGCTCCGGTCGAAGATTTGGCGGCACACTCTCTTGAAGGCCGCCCCATTCTTAGTTTTCAGGAAGCCTATTGATCCGAGCAGTAGGCGCGTGGGCATGGCGCGACGATTGTTCCCGCCGCGCTCGCCCGTCGGTCAAGTTCCTTCCTCTGCGCGTGGTATAATCAACGTAGCGGGAAAAGGATGTAGCTATGAAATTAAGCGATGGCGAGAAATTGATTTTGGTAATGCTCAGTGAAATTCACCAGAAGTTAAAAATCGAAAACGGAGTCGATTCAGAGCTAGTGCAGTCTGCGATTTTCAGTGGAAACCTGTGGGGGTTGCAGTGGGAATTTACTGGTATATTTCACGGCTTTGAGCCCACACCTGATATGGTAACCGAGGTCGTGGATATCTTAGAGATGTGGTCTTTGATCGAAAGGGCGGACCAAAGTCTCTCACCCGACGACAAAGCGCGGGTCGAAAAAGAAGCGGCACCATTCGGTACGCACGTCGAATTCACCGGCTTCGACGGAAATGGCGAGGCCGCTTATCTAAGCATCGCCAGATTTTTGATTGATGAGCTAGATAGATTTGGTGAATTCAAAGGTCGTGAACTGAATTCGCATCTACCGTTATCTCTCGATAGTTACAGGCGAATGTTAGTCGTTTTCGAACCGCTGCGTACTTCATCAGACTTAACTGCGACGGAAATCACCAAAATTCTGAAAGAGCAAATCCATCCTGAGAACCGAAAAGCAGCAGCGAACTAATTCACTCATGGTGGGGCTGGGCGGATTCACGTGGAAGCATGTGATGATTAAGCGTGAAAGCCACTTTTCCCCTTGGCGGTCTGAAATCCTCCCTAAAGTCCGTCCAATTGAAACCGCGAAGGAAGCTCATCCTCGTCCTCGACAATCCGCACTGTCGCTCTCGCGTTGACAATGGGAGCAGGAATCAGCCACTCACGATAGGGCTTTCCCTCTTCTGGCCACTCATAGAAAGCCAGATCATCCTCCCTCATATCGAGCGCGACTTCGAGCAGAACCTCGCCCGTCGCTCCTTCGTTAATGTCGAGCGGCTCATTCGACAGCCACACGATTGAGTGCAATTGGCCCGTCAAATAGTGGCCGGTGCCGTCTTTGAACCCGTCACGCAGAATAGATTCGGCACTGGCCG
>Ga0137409_10007871_pt1 | contig 10920 bp, 10 predicted proteins | sample CZODoug1_16funga_FD_122059 | JGI IMG/M metagenome (GOLD analysis project Ga0137409, IMG submission 122059) | Vadose zone soil fungal communities from Angelo Coast Range Reserve, California, USA - CZODoug1_16fungal (Hybrid Assembly) | ecosystem: Environmental > Terrestrial > Soil > Vadose zone... | reverse complement strand
TACTTCCAGCAGCCCAAGGGCCGCCACGTCGTCGCCGTCTGCCACAACCTCTCCTGCCATCTCCTGGGGGCCAAGGGCATCATCGAGCACCTGACCCGGAGCCTCGGTGTCGAGGTCGGCGAGACCACGCCCGACGGGCGGGTGACGCTGCTCAGCGTCGAGTGCCTCTGTGCCTGCGAGCAGGCGCCCATGATGCAGGTGGACGATCGCTACGAGGGCTACCTGACGCCGGAGAAGGCGGACGGGATCCTGGGAGGCCTTCGCTGATGGCCGAGCTGGTCCTTACCCGCAACTTCGAGGTTCCGGACGCGCACACGATCCGCGTCTACCGCGAGAGGGGCGGCTATCAGGGCTGGGAGAAGGCCAAGGGCATGGAGCCGGCGGCCATCGCCGAAGAGGTCAAGAAGTCCAACCTTCGCGGCCTGGGCGGGGCGGGCTTCCCCACCGGCGTGAAGTGGGGCTTCATTCCCAAGGGCTCGACGGCGCCGCGCTATCTCGTGGTCAACGCGGACGAAGGCGAGCCCGGCACCTTCAAGGACCGCTATCTCATGGAGCGCGATCCGCACGCCCTCATCGAGGGCATGCTCATCGCCGCGCGCGCCATCGGCTCGCACCTGGGCTTCATCTATATCCGCGGCGAGTACGTCCAGCCGTGGCGCATCCTGAGCGCCGCCGTCAAGGAAGCCTACGACGCGGGCCTCCTCGGCAAGAACATCCAGGGCACGGGCTTCGACTTCGAGATCGTCGTGCATCGCGGGGCGGGCGCCTACATCTGCGGCGAGGAGACGGGGCTCATCTCCTCCCTCGAGGGCAAGAAGGGCTGGCCCAAGGTCAAGCCGCCCTTCCCCGCCGTCAAGGGCGCCTTCGGCCAGCCGACCATCGTCAACAATGTCGAGACGCTCGCCTGCCTGCCCCACATCATCACGCGGGGAGCGGAGTGGTTCGCCGGGCTCGGGACCAAGACCCAGGGCGGCACCCGGCTCTACTCGGTCTCCGGGCACGTGGTCAGACCCGGTCTCGTGGAAGCCCCGGTGTCGGTGACGCTCCGCCAGATCATCTACGATCACTGTGGCGGCATACCGGGCGGGCGCGCTCTCAAGGCCGTGGTGCCGGGAGGATCGTCCGCGGCCATCCTCACGCCCGACGAGATCGACATCCCCATGGACGTGGACGGGCCCAAGAGCAAGGGCTCCATGATCGGCTCCGCCGGCATCATCGTCATGGACGAGACGGTGTCCATCCCGGACGCGCTCATGGTGGTGGCCCGCTTTTACGCCCACGAGTCCTGCGGCCAGTGCACGCCCTGCCGGGAGTCCACGGGCTGGATCTACAAGATCAGCCACCGCATCGTGGAGGGCAAGGGCCGGAAAGAAGACCTCGACACCATCCTCGACGTCGCCCGGCGCGGGGCGGGCACGACCATCTGCGCCTTCTACGACGGCGCCGTCGGGCCCTACATCAGCTACATCGAGAAGTTCCGCTCCGAGTTCGAGGATCTGATCAGGAGCTCGGCCCATGCCTAAGCTCACCATCAATGGCAAAGAGGTCGAGGTTCCCGAGGGGACCAACCTGATCGAGGCGGCCAAGGCCGCCGGCGCGGAGGTGCCGCACTACTGCTATCATCCCGCCCTGTCCATCGCGGGGCAGTGCCGGCTGTGCATGGTGGACATCGACAAGGTGCCGCGTCCGCAGATCGCCTGCAACACGCAGGCGACCGAGGGCATGGTTGTCCACACGGAGACGGAGCGGGTGCTGGAGACCCGTCGCTCCATGATGGAGTTCCACCTGATCAACCACCCGCTCGACTGCCCGGTGTGCGACCAGGCGGGGGAGTGCTTCCTGCAGATCTATTACATGAAGCACGGGCTCTACGACCCGCGCATGGTCGACGAGAAGGTGCACAAGCCCAAGGCGGTGCCCATCGGCCCCCACGTCATGCTGGATGCCGAGCGCTGCATCCTCTGCTCGCGGTGCGTGCGCTTCTGCGACGAGATCACCCACACGGGCGAGCTGGGCATCTTCCAGCGCGGCGATCAGTCGGAGATCGGCCTCTTCCCCGGCACCGCCCTCGAGAACAAGTACTCCGGCAATGTCATCGACATCTGCCCGGTGGGCGCCCTCACGGATCGCGACTTCCGCTTCCAGGTCCGCGTGTGGTATCTCGACACGGCCAAGAGCGTCTGCAACGGCTGCGCGCGGGGCTGCAACGTCGAGGTGCACACCAACCGGCATCGTCCTCACCACAATCAGGGCCGGCGGGTGGCGCGGCTCAAGCCGCGCTTCAACGCCGAGGTCAACCAGTGGTGGCTCTGCGACGAGGGCCGCTACGGGTTCAAGTGGATCGACGACAAGAGCCGGCTCACCCATCCGCGGCACAAGGGGGGCGGAGAGGGCGCCGAAGTCTCCTGGGACCGCGCCCTTCCGGAGCTGGTGAAGAGACTCCAGGGCTGCCAGCCCGACGAGGTGGGCTTGCTCGCCTCCCCGAGGATGTCCAACGAGGATCTCTGGGCCCTCCGGCGCCTGGCCGAACACCTGGGCGTCAGGAACCTGGACTTCCGGGTGCCGCCGCTCGCCCCGGGCGACGAGGACGATTTCCTCATCCGCGCCGACAAGAACCCGAACAGCCGCGGGGCCGAGCTTACCGGCGTCGGCCCTGGCGCGGGCGGGCGCGATGCCGCAGGAATACTGCGGACGGCGCGCGAGAGGCGCCTCAAGCTCCTCTGGATCTTCCACCACGATCTCGCGGCCTCGGGCGGGCCGGAGGCCGAGGTGCTCGCGGCCATCGAGAACACCGAGACGGTGGTCTTCCAGGGCACCAACGCCAACGACATCTCCGCGCGGGCGCACCTCGTGCTGCCGAGCGCGGCCTATGTGGAGACCGAGGGCACCTTCACGAATTTCCAGGGCCGCGTGCAGCGCTTCCGGACGGCCATCCCGCCCCTCGGCGAGTCGTGGCCCGACTGGAAGATCCTCTCCGTCGTGGGAAAGGCGCTGGGGGCCTCCGACCCCGTGTTCAGCGCCGAGCGCGCCGAGCAGGTCTTCAACGCGCTGGCCGCCGCGGTGCCCGCCTTCGGCGGCATGACGTACCGCGCCCTCGGCGATACGGGACGGATGGCCACGGCGTGAACGGCTCCGCGCTCGATCTCCTGCTCCAGGCCATTCCCGTCGCCTTCATCATGTTCGTGGTGCTCAACTTCGGCGGGCTCCTGACCTGGGTGGAGCGCAAGCAGTCGGCCATCATGCAAGACCGGATCGGGGCCAACCGCGCCAGCATCTTCGGGATCCGCATCCTGGGGCTCCTGCACCCGCTCGCCGACGCCGTCAAGATGCTGACGAAGGAAGACTTCATGCCGGCCCACGCCGACCGGATGCTCTTCAAGCTCGCGCCCTTCGTGTCGGTGTTCTTCGCCCTCGGCGCCTTCGCCTCCATCCCCTTCGGCGACACCCTCAAGATCTTCGGGCGCGAGATCCAGCTCCAGGCCGTCACCCTCAATGTCGGCATCCTCTACGTCCTCGCCATGCTCTCGCTCGGCGTCTACGGGCTCATGATGGCGGGCTGGGCCTCCGCCAACAACTACGCGCTCCTGGGCGGCCAGCGCGCCGCCGCCCTCATGATCTCGGCGGAGGTCGCCATCGGGGCCTCGATCATGGGCGTGGTCATGGTCTACGGCTCCCTCAACATGCAGGACATCGCCCGCGCCCAGGGGCTGCCCTTGCTCCCGCAGTACTTCGGACCATGGATCCCCGCCTGGGGCATCCTGACCCAGCCGCTGGCCTTCCTTCTCTTCCTCACCGCGGGCATCGCGGCCACCAAGCGAATTCCCTTCGACATGCCCGAGGGCGAGTCGGAGATCATCGGCTACTTCATCGAGTACAGCGGCATGAAGTTCGGGATGTTCGCGATGGCGGACTTTCTCGAGACCGTGGTGATTGCCGGGATGACCACCGCGCTCTTCCTGGGGGGCTGGCAGGTGCCGTATCTCCAGGCCTCGGGCTTCGTCTTCCCGTGGGGACAGGAGGTGCCCCTGCCGCATCTCGTGGTGGCGGGTCTCCAGGTCGGAGCCTTCCTGTCCAAGGTGGTGGCGATGATCTGGTTCCTCATGCTGATCCGCTGGACGCTGCCCCGGTTCCGGTATGACCAGGCCATGCGCCTGGGCTGGCTGGGCCTCTTCCCGCTCTCCATCCTGAACATCGTGGTGACGGGGCTCGTGATCCTCCTTCTCGGGAAGGCCTGAGCATGGCCTCTCCGTATCAGGGTGCGAACACGCCGGCGGATCCCAAGCACTCGAGCCGGCTCGGTCTCCGCCAGCGCTTCTATCTGGCCGAGGTGTTCGGCGGCCTCAAGCTGACGGGCATCCGCTTCTTCGCCAACATGTGGCGGCATACCCTGCATACCGTCTTCCGGATCAAGAGCGCGCGCGGCGCCGTCACCATCCAGTACCCGGACGAGCGGCGTCCCTATGCGACGCGGCTGCGCAGCCTCCATCGCCTCGTGCGACGGGAGGACGGCTCGCCCCGCTGCGTCGCCTGCATGATGTGCGAGACGGTCTGCCCCGCCCACTGCATCTACATCGTGGCCACCGAGCATCCGAACCCCGAGATCGAGAAGGTGCCCGAGCGCTTCGACATCGATCTCGGCAAGTGCGTCTTCTGCGGCTACTGCGTGGAGGCCTGCCCGGAAGACGCCATCCGGATGGACACGGGCATCCTGGAATTCTCCTCGTACAGCCGCGGGGGCATGATCTACACGAAGGAGACGCTCCTCGCCCTCGAGGCGGCGGGGCCCAACGGCGTGCCCACCTCGCCCGTGCCCATTCCCGCCGACCGGAAGGCTCCGTGACTCCGGCCATCGTCACCTTCTGGATCCTCGCCCTCCTCGCCGTGGGCTCGGCCATCGGTCTCGTCCTCCGGCGGAACCCCATCCACGGCGCCCTCTTCCTCGTCGTGCACCTCGCCACCCTGGGCGCGTTCTTTCTCCAGATGCGCGCGGAGTTCCTCGCCGCCGCCCAGGTCATCGTCTATGCCGGGGCCATCGCCGTCCTCTTCGTGTTCGCCATCATGGTGCTCATCCCCGGCAAGGAGGAGACCGGCCCCGATCCCCTCCGGGCCCAGCGCTGGCTGGCCGTGCCGGTGGGCGGGCTGCTCCTGATCGTCCTCGCGGTGATGCTGCGCTCGGGTCTCTTCCGCGGGGCGCCCGCGGCCCGCACCGTGCCGGGCGGGGTGGCGGCCATCGGCCTGGAGCTATTCACCGACTATCTGTATCCCTTCGAGGTCACCTCGGTGCTCCTGCTCGCGGCCCTCGTCGGCGTGATCGCCCTGACCAAGCGGAGGACGGCCTAGCATGGTGCCGACTTCCTGGTACGTGGGGCTCTCCGCGGTCCTTTTCGTGATCGGGGTCCTGGGCGTCCTCGTGCGGCGCAACCCGCTCGTCATCTTCATGTCCATCGAGATCATGCTCAACGCGGCCAATCTCGCCTTCGTGGCCTTCGGCCAGCAGCATGGCTCCGTCGACGGGCAGGCCCTGGTCTTCTTCGTCCTGTGCGTCGCGGCCGCCGAAGTCGCCGTGGGGCTCGCGATCATCGTGGCCATTTTCCGGCTCCGTCGCCGCCTCTCGGTGGACGAGCTGTCGCTGATGCGGGGGTAAGGCATGGCTCAGATGAAAACGGTGGCGCCAGGCGCGCGGCTCGACAGCGAGCTGGCCAAGCGCCTGCTCACCCAGATGCAGCTCATCCGCCGCTTCGAGGAGAAGGCCGCCGAGATGTACGCCATGGGCAAGATCGGCGGCTTCCTCCATCTCTACATCGGCCAGGAGGCGGTGGCCGTCGGGGCCACCGCGGCCTGCCGGCCGGACGACTACGCCGTGTCGTCGTACCGCGAGCACGGTCATTGCCTGGCCAAGGGCTCCGATCCGAGACGGATCATGGCCGAGCTCTTCGGACGCATGGACGGTCTCAGCAAGGGCAAGGGCGGCTCCATGCACCTCTTCGACAAGGGCGTCAACTTCCTGGGCGGCCACGGCATCGTGGGCGCCCATCTGCCCCTCGCCGCGGGGGCGGGGTTCGCCATCAAGTACCAGGGGGGCGACCAGGTCGTGCTGTGCTACTTCGGCGACGGCGCCGTGCCCGAGGGAGAGTTCCACGAGTCCCTCAACCTCTGTGCGCTGTGGAAGCTGCCCGTCGTCTACATTTGCGAGAACAACCGCTACGCCATGGGCACGGCCATTCACCGCGCGCTCGCCCAGACGGAGATCTGGCGCTTCGCCGAGACGTACGGCATCAAGGGCGAGGCGGTGGACGGCATGGACGTGCTCGCCATCCGCGATTGCGTGGGGCGCGCCGTCGAGCGCGCGCGACGGGACAAGGTGCCCACCCTCATCGAGGCGCGCACCTATCGCTTCCGCGGCCACTCGATGCGCGATCCCGCGGGCGCCATCTACCGGACCAAGGAAGAGGTCGAGCGGGAGAAGCAGCGCGATCCGATCGTCCTCTTCTCGGAGCGCTGTCTGAAGGACGGCGCCCTCACCGAGGCCGATCTCAAGCTGATCGAGAAGGGTGTGGCGGATCAGGTGGACGAGGCGGTGGCGTTCGCCGAGGCTTCTCCCGAGCCGCCGCCCGAAGAGCTGTTCACCGACGTGTACAAGGACTAGCGCCATGGCCGTCATGACGTATCGCGAAGCCCTGAACCTGGCTCTCCGGGAGGAGATGCGGCGCGACCCCCGCGTGTTCGTCATGGGCGAGGAGGTCGGGCTCTATGATGGCGCCTACAAGGTGACCCAGGGTCTCCTCAAGGAGTTCGGCGAGAAGCGCATCGTGGACACGCCGATCTGCGAGTCGGGCTTCACCGGGGTGGGGGTGGGCGCGGCCATGCTCGGCCTCCGGCCCGTGGTGGAGATGATGACCTTCAACTTCTCCATCCTCGCCCTCGACCAGATCGTGAACTCGGCCGCCAAGATGTGCTACATGTCGGGCGGCCAGTACAACGTCCCGCTCGTGGTGCGTGGCCCCGGCGGGCCCGCGGCGCAGCTCGCGGCTCAGCACTCGCAGAGCATGGAGACGTACTTCTATCACGTGCCCGGGCTCAAGGTCGTGCGCCCCTCGACGCCCGGCGACGCCAAGGGCCTGCTGAAATCGGCCATCCGCGATGACAACCCCGTCATCTTCATCGAGTCCGAGACGCTCTATGCCATCAAGGGTGAGGTGCCCGAGGATCCCGAGTACCTGATTCCTCTCGGCGTGGCCGCCGTGCGCCGCGAGGGCACGGACGTCACCGTCATCGCCTACATGGGCATGCTCTATCGCGCGCTCGAGGTGGCGGAGGAGCTGGACAAGGACGGCATCTCCGTCGAGATCGTGGACCCGCGCACGCTCCGCCCCATGGACACCGCCACCATCCTGGGCTCGGTGCGCAAGACCCACCGCTGCGTGGTCATCGAGGCGGGGGCGGGCTTCGCGGGCATGGGCTCCGAGATCGCCGCCACCATCCAGGAGGAGGCGTTCGACGACCTCGACGCCCCGGTGGCCCGTGTCACGGGCGAGAACGCGCCCATGCCGTACGCGCGCAACCTCGAGCTGCTCAAGACTCCGTCCAAGGCCAAGATCCTGGCCGCCATCCGCAGGGTCTGCGCATGATCACCAAGGTCATCATGCCGAAGCTGTCCGACGCCATGGAGACCGGCAAGGTCATCAAGTGGATCAAGAAGGAAGGCGACTCCGTGAAGGGCGGTGATGTCATCGCCGAGGTCGAGACCGACAAGGCCAACGTCGAGATCGAGGCCTTCGGCTCGGGCGTGCTGCGCAAGATCGTGGTGGGTGAGGGCGGGCAGGTACCGGTGGGCAATCTCATCGGCGTCATCGCCGAGCCGTCCGACGACATCTCGAATCTCGCCGCGTCAGCGCCGTCCCCGGTCGCCGCCGCGGCGCCGGCGCCCGCCAAGGCGGCGGCCGCGCTTCCCGCCATGGAGAGCTACAAGTCCGAGCCGGCCACCACCTCGGTCGTGCCCATGTCGCCGGTGCCTGCCGCGACCGCGGGGGCAAGCGCCGGCGGTGGCAGGGTCAAGGCCTCGCCGCTGGCTCGCAAGGTCGCGGCCCAGTCAGGCGTGGATCTCAGGCTCGTGCAGGGATCGGGTCCGGGCGGTCGCATCGTCCGGCGAGACGTCGAGACGGCCGCCACCGCCCCCGCCGCCACGCAGCCGGTCGCCCGTCCCGCCGCGGCAGCTCCCACGGCCGCTGCGCGTCCCGCCTTCGTGATCCCGCCGCGCACGGGCGCAGAATTCGAGGATCAGCCCCTGTCCCCCATGCGCGCCGTCATCGCCAAGCGCATGCCGCTGTCGAAGGGGCCGATCCCGCACTTCTACGTCACCTCGGAAGTCGCCATGGACCGTGCCTGGGCGCTCCGCGCGGATCTCAACGCGCTCGAGGGGCAGCCCAAGGTCTCCGTCACCGACCTGATCATCAAGGCGTGCGCGCTGGCCCTCCTCAAGAATCCGGGCGTCAATGCCCAGCTCCAGGGCCAGGCCATCCGCGTCTTCCGCCGCGCGCACATCGGCATCGCCGTCGCCCTCGACGAAGGCCTCATCACCCCTGTCCTCCGGGATTGCGACGCCAAGCCGCTGACCCAGATCGCCTTCGAGGCCCGGGACCTCGCCGAGCGGGCTCGGGGCGGCAAGCTCCGCGCGCAGGAGATGAGCGGGGCCACGTTCTCCGTCTCCAACCTCGGGATGTTCGACGTCGAGGAGTTCTCGGCCATCATCAACCCGCCGGAAGGCGCCATCCTCGCCGTGGGCTCGGTCGTCGAGAAGCCCGTGGCCGAGGGGGGGCAGATCCGCGTGGGCCGCCGCATGAAGATGACCATCTCGTGCGACCACCGGGTGATGGACGGCGCCATGGGGGCGCGCTTCCTTCAGGACGTGAAGCGCCTTCTCGAAGAGCCCCTGCGGCTCCTGGTGTAGCGCCGTGGCGGCCCAGCGCTTCGACGTGGTCGTGGTGGGCACGGGCCCGGGCGGCTACGTCGCCGCCATCCGCTGCGCCCAGCTCGGCCTCTCCGTGGCCGCCGTCGAGGACGACAGGCCGGGGGGCGTCTGCCTCAACTGGGGCTGCATCCCGACCAAGGCTCTCCTGCGCAACGCGGAGATCGTGGGGCTCTTTCAGCGCGCCGAGGAGTTCGGCGTCACCGTCGACAAGTGGACGGCCGACTACGCCCAGGCCGTGCAGCGCTCACGACGGGTGGCCGACCGCATGGCCAAGGGCGTCGAGTTCCTCTTCCGCAAGAACAAGATCACGCTCGTCCCCGGCACGGGCACTCTCAAGGCCAGGAACGTGGTCGAGGTCAAGGGCAAGGACGGGGTCCAGACGCTCGAGGCCAAGGCCATCATCCTGGCCACGGGCTCCGAGCCAAGGTCGCTGCCCGGCGTCACCATCGACGAGAAGCAGGTCATCTCCTCCAATGGCGCGGTGCGGATCGAGGCCACGCCCGCCTCGCTCATCGTCATCGGGGCGGGGGCCGTTGGCATGGAGTTCGCCGACGTCTACGGCGCCTACGGAGTGCCCGTGACCGTGCTCGAGGCGCTGCCCCGCGTGCTGCCCATCGAGGACGAGGAGGTCTCGGCCCTCCTCGCGCGGGTCTTCAGTCGCCGGGGCATGACCATTCGCACGGGTGTTCGCGTGCAGAAGGTCGGCCCGGGCAAGGCCGGCCTGGCCGTGGAGATCGAGGCCGAGGGCAAGGCGGAGCGCCTGGAGGCCGAGCAAGTCCTGATGGCCGTCGGGCGCGCCTCGAAAACGAAGGGGCTGGGGCTCGAGGCCCTGGGGGTGGCTACCGAGCGCGGGCTCGTGACCGTGGGACCGACGATGGAGACATCGGTCAAGGGGATCTTCGCGGTGGGCGACATGACGGGACGCCAGATGCTGGCGCACAAGGCGATGGCGGAGGGCGTGGTCGCAGCGGAGGCCATTGCGGGCCGCTCGCCCCATCCCGTCGACTACGACAATGTCCCCTCCTGCACGTACTGCCGGCCGCAGGTCGCGTCGATCGGTCTCTCCGAGGCCAAGGCCAGGACGAACGGGCGCGAGATCGCCGTGGGGCGCTTTCCCTTCACGGCCAATGGCAAGGCGGTGGCCCTGGGGGAGACGGAGGGGTTTCTCAAGGTGGTGGCCGACAAGCGCACCGGAGAGATCCTGGGCGTGCACATCGTGGGCTCCGAGGCGACGGAGATGATCCACGAGTTCGCGGTGGGGCGTACCCTCGAGGCGACCCTCGAGGAGATCATCCACACCATCCACGCCCACCCCACGCTGTCCGAAGCGGCCCTCGAGGCGACCCTGGCCGCCCTCGGCCAGGCGATCCATATCTAGCAGGCGAATGGATTAGTGCGTGGCGTGATGGTGGAGGAAGGGTAGGCCGAAGAGCAGCGTGTAGCCGTTCAGGACGAGAACAACGCCGAGGGCGGCCAGGACCAGACTGAAGAAGAACGTGGGCCGCGACCGGGCCAGGATGGACACCGAGGCCATGACGATAGCGACCTGCAGGAAGACCTCGGCGAGGTCGAAGTACGGGTCCTTGGCCTGGAAACGGTCGCGCGTCGCCTCGAGGCGCTTGGCCGCCTGCTCGATCTCTTTCTTCTCGGCGTTGTAGCGCTTCTCTTCCTCCTCGTACTTCTTGAGCAGCGCCTCGAGCTTCTCGCGCGCCTCGGGCCTGAGCGACGGGCCGCGCTCGACCAGGTCGGCCTCCAGCCGCACCTTCTGGCCCCGGTACTGGTGCTCGCGGATCACCTTGGCCTGATAGAAGGCCCACTGGTCGGACGACTGCTGCTGGGCGAGCAGCATCTCCTTGGTGGCGTTGCTGCCTCCGAGACCCGCAATGGCGAGGAAGACGGCGTAGACGGCAGTGCAGAGGGCCACGCGCCGCCCGAAGCGGCTCTCGGCCTTC
>Ga0137409_10007870_pt1 | contig 10921 bp, 5 predicted proteins | sample CZODoug1_16funga_FD_122059 | JGI IMG/M metagenome (GOLD analysis project Ga0137409, IMG submission 122059) | Vadose zone soil fungal communities from Angelo Coast Range Reserve, California, USA - CZODoug1_16fungal (Hybrid Assembly) | ecosystem: Environmental > Terrestrial > Soil > Vadose zone... | reverse complement strand
CCCCCGCGCCCGATCTCGCGGTCTACCTTATAGGGGCCAATGGTGGCGCCGGAGGTGATGGGCATCTCGCCCCTACTTCCCCGCCGCGCGCATCTTCTGCTTCATCTCGGCGAAGAAATCGAGCACCACGTCCACATGATTCAGCTCGTCCTCTCCTTCGGCACGCTGAACCGCGAGAAGCCGACCGTCTGGGAGAATGTCGAACAATCGGCCTTGGCTGGGAGGAATTCTCAGCGCATCGAGATCCCAGACTTGCGACGGCACCGAACCTCGGAGCTGCGGCGCCGCGGCGACCTGGACGGCCATGACCTTGTTCTGGGGAGACATGTAGTAGACCTGCATCCCGTCGCGTCCCCACATGGGGGCGTGTCCGCCTCCGGGGGAGACGAGCAGCGGCTGGCCCGCCGGAGCTTTTCCGTCCCACCGGCAGATATAAACATCGTATTTCCCCATCTCGTCCGAGGAATATGCCATCAGGCGACCGTCGGGCGAAATCGTCGCGGCTCTTCGATTCACGTCGCCATGAAACAGCGGCTTCGGCGCCGACAACGAACCTTCACTCGGAGCTGTCCCGATCGAGCAAAGCGTTCCCTTCGCGCCCTCGACCAACCAAACCAGAATCGTCGAGCCGTCGGGCGACCATGAATTCGGCAAGAGTAACGCCGAGGGGGGAACTCGCAGCGCGACGCGTCGAGGTGGAGTGGCACCATCGACGCTCGAGACATAGACCCCGTCCTCTGCGGACTGCGAAAGCTGGAAGTAGGCGATCCGCTTCCCATCCGGAGACCAGTTCGCGGCCAGGCAATCCGCCCCGGGGCGGACCGGAAGGCGGTACGAAGCAGGACGCCCGCGCTCTGAGACCCACAGTTCGGTAATTCCGTCCGCGTTGTCGATGCTCACGACAGCTCGGCTCCCGTCAGGCGAGGTGCGCAGGGAGGATCCGAACGCCTGCCGCTCTCCGGACCACTCGCTCATCCTGCCGTCACGGGAGACGATCATCATCCTGCGATTCCGTCCGACGTCACCGCCGGGCTGATAGGCAACCGTGCCATTCGATGCCAGGGCGAATCGCGCATGGTTCTCTGTTGGCAGCACCCCCCCAAGCCCGTCCATGATCGCGACCGGCTCGCCCTTGATCCGGAGGCCGGCGAGATCGAATGGGACGGCCAGAAGGGTGCCCCCTCGGCTGAAAAGGAGATTTCCGGTGGGCGAATAGTGCGGCGACCCACCGTCGCGGATCAGAATCTTCACCTTGCCCGATTTGAGATCCATCACGGCTATTCCCTGACAGAAAACGCCTTTCTCGTACCAGATCGCGCGCAGGAAAACACCCCTGTCTCCCGGGAGCACCGGGTTCTCGGGGCGGAGCCGGCCGTTGTATCCAGGCGCGTCGAACTTCACGGGCGCGCTCGCGTCGCCGTTCGCGGAGACCCGGATGTATTTCGTCCCGTCCTCCACACTGAAGATGAAATCCCCTGAGTGAAGCCAGGTCGCGTATGGATTCCACGTGGGATCGACTCTGCTGATCGGGATCGGCGGGCTGCTGCCGTCGATCGGCATCTTGAACAACTGCAGTTGGCTGGATTGCCCGGATGGCGGAGACGCAAACGCGAGCCATCGACCGTCCGGGCCTATGATGAACACCGCCACGTCGTCCGTCCCGCGAAGCGCCTCGAATGCGCCATGATCTATTCGGCGGAGGTAGAGCCGCGGGCGCGGCGCTTCTCCTTGGCCGGTGCCGCGCGGAGCAGCCGCCAGGACGGCTGCGTCGCCGGCGACCGTCATTTCGAAGGCGATGGCCCGAAGCTCGGACGGGATGGCTAGCGAGAGATGTGCAACACCCATCCTGGAGGAGCGCGAGGGCCCGAACGTGTTCCACGCGAGAGCGCCGAGGGCTGCGCAGAGAATCGCCCCGATCGTGAGGAGGATCGCCGTGCGAGGTGTCGCGGCGACGCCCACGGGCGCCGCGGCGCCCGCGTATCGGCCCGACTTGATCTCCTCGAGCGTGAGCCGCGCGTCGCCGATGTCGCGGAGCCGCCGCTTGGGATCTCGCTCCATGCAGCGCTCCATCAGCTCCTTGAGGCGAGGAGGCGTGGATCTTGGAAGCGATGACCAGTCCATCGGGCGCTCGAGGATCTTGGCGATCGTATCCGAGACGGTCTCGCCCTCGAACAGGCGGCGGCCCGTGAGGCATTCGTAGATGACGCAGCCGAAGGACCAGATGTCGGTGCGGCGATCGACCACTTTGCCCCGCGCCTGCTCCGGCGAGAGATACGCGGCCGTGCCCAGGATCACCCCGGCCATCGTGCCGGGGTTGATGAAGGTCGGCGAGTGCGGAAGCGTCGGTGAAGAGAGCGTGGGCGACGAAAGCGCCGGCGAGTCGATGAGCGCCGGCGATTTCGCGAGACCCGACTCGTCGGTCGCGACTTTGCCCTTGGCGAGGCCGAAGTCGAGAATCTTCACCTGGTCTTGCGAAGTGATCATCACGTTCGCCGGCTTGAGATCGCGATGCACCACGCCCGCGTCGTGCGCCACCTCCATCCCGGAGGCGATCTGGATGAGGATGTCGAGCGCCTCGTGGAGCGGGAGCGGGCCGCGCGCGAGCTTGTCGGCGAGCGTCTCCCCTTCGATCAGCTCGAGCGCGAGGTAGCGGCGTCCTTCGGCTTCCTCGAGGCCGTAGATCGCGGCGATGTTGGGGTGGTTGAGCGAGGCCAGCACCCGCGCCTCGCGCTCGAACCGTTGCAGGCGGTCGGGGTCGGACGCGACGTCGTCGGGAAGGGCCTTGAGCGCCACGGTGCGGCCAAGGCGGGTGTCGTGGGCGAGGAAGATGACGCCCATTCCCCCGCGCCCGATCTCGCGGTCTACCTTATAGGGACCAATCGTGGCGCCGGTCTGGACTGGCATGAGGGCGCGAGGGTATCACGAACCCGGGGCTTCCGAACCCGCCTTGCCAGGCCCCCGGCTCACCGCCCCGCGGTCAGATCGCTTCCCACCGGCATCCCGGACTCGATCCGCACCTCCTTGAACAACGCATGGCGGGCGGCGTCGATCATCGGCGCCTCCAGGGGCCACACCAGCGTCACGGAAGCGCGGCGCGGCGCGAAGCGCTCGCGGTCCAGAAGCGGGTGCAGCTCCGGATCGAGGCGCACGGTCCACGCCACGAAGTCGCGGATGTTCTTGCGATCGAGGAGGCGCTCGGCGAGATCAGGCTTTCCGAGTCGAAGGGCGGCGGATGCAGCGATCGCGAGAGCGGCCGGCCACATCCGGGGCCCCTTGTCGATCTCGCCAAACAGACGGTTTGCATCCTTCTCGCGACCGGAGCGCGCCGCGATCGCAGCCTCGACCGCCCGCATCCTGTCCGGGCCGACGCCATCGGCGATCCCGTCTCGGAGTGCCTGCTCGGCGCCCACGAGGTTGCCCCGGCTCAGGTGGACCCAGGCCGGCAGGAGATGGGTCGCGGTGACGTAGAAAGGGTCGTCCGAGAGCTGTCTCAGACGATGAGCCACCCCCATCGCCTCGTCCTCGCGGCTCGTAAACTTCAGCACTTGCGTCAGCCAGGTGGTTGCGAAAGGGTCCTGCGGATCGATCTCGAGCGCCCTGCGGATGAAACGCTCCGTCCCCGCGAGATCCGCGTTGGTCATGGCATCGACCGCGAGGTTGATGAGGGCGGGAACGAAGCGAGGGTTCACATGGAGGGCCTTCAGGAGGGCCGCTTTCGAGCCGGCGAAATCTCCGGTGAACCTCAGAACAAGCGCCTCGGCCTTGTAGGCTTCGGCCAGCCGCGGGTTGATCGCGATCGCGCGACGCGCCGCCTGGAATCCCAATCGCGCGGTCTCCTCGGGGTCCTTCGCCAGTTCGTACTGCAACATCTGCCCATGGCAGTCCGCGACCCCTGCCCACGCCAGGGCGTAGTCGGGGTCGATCGCGATCGCCTGATGGAACAGCTCGAGCGCCTCGAGGAGCGCCTCCCTCGTGTAGCTGCCGTATCGCTCCCGTCCTCGCAGGTACAGATCGTACGCGCGAACGTTGTCGGGGCGGTTCTGCACCAGACTTTCGGACTCTGCAGGCGTCAGCGCGACGCGCAGCGCCTCGGCGATGGACTTGGCGATCTCCTCCTGCACGGCGAATACATCCGCGAGCGTGCGGTCATAGCGCTCGGCCCAGAGGTGAAATCCGTTCGAGGCGTTGATGAGCTGCGCGGTTATCCGGACGCGATCGCCGGCTCGCCGGACGCTTCCTTCGAGTACCGACTTCACTCCGAGATCCGCGGCGACCTTGGGAAGGTCCGCCGGAGCGCCCCGGTAGCGGACGACCGCGTTTCGCGACGCCACGCGCAGGCCCTTGATCTTGGAGAGGTCGGTGAGGATATCTTCCGTGATCCCCGCGCAGAAATACTCGCTCTCGGGGTCGTTCGAGAGGTTGTCGAAGTAGAGCACCGCGAGCGACGGCAGGTCCGCCGCGGCGGCGGAACGCGCCCCGGGAGACGACAGCTGCTGCGCGATGGCGCTCAGCTCGCGGCGCAGGTCCCCGATGTCGCGGGGGCGCTCGGCGACGTCCTTGGTGAGGCAGCGCTGCATGAGGTCGCGGAGTCGCGTGGGAGCGGATGCGGGCAGGGCCTCCCAGTCGGGCTCGCGTTCGAGAACGCGCGCGATCACGTCGGAGACGGTCTCCCCCTGGAACGCCGGATGGCCGGTCAGGCATTCGAAGAGCAGGCAGCCGAACGCCCAGATATCCGCGCGCCGATCCACCACCTTGCCCCGCGCCTGCTCGGGACTCATGTAGGGCGCAGTCCCCAGGATGATTCCCTGGCCGGTGGCGGAGATGGCGATGGTGGGCGAGGAGTTCAGGTCCGCCGTTGAGCTTGCCTCCCCGGCGCCCCCCTTCGCGAGCCCGAAGTCGAGGACCTTCACGTTCCCGGATGAGCTGAGCATGACGTTCTGGGGCTTGAGATCGCGATGCACGATTCCGCGCGCGTGGGCGGCCTCGATGGCCGAGGCGATCTGTCCGCCGACCTCCAGCGTCTCGCGTGGCGAGAGCGCGCCTCTGGAGAGGCGCTGCGCGAGCGTCTCCCCCTCGACGAACTCGAGCACGAGGTAGGGCGAGCCCTCCATGTCCTCGAGCCCGTAGATGGCGGCGATGTTGGGATGGTTGAGGGAGGCGAGCAGCTTCGCCTCGCGCTCGAAGCGGGCGAGGCGCTCGGGGTCGGTGGCAAAGACTGGCGGAAGGGACTTGATGGCGACGGTGCGGTCGAGGCGGGTGTCGCGGGCGCGGTAGACCTCGCCCATGCCCCCGGCGCCCTGCGGCGTGACGACCTCGTAGTTGCCGATGCGGGTGCCGGACAGGAGGGTCATGGGCGGGAGTCTAGCGCAAACCAGCACGGTGCGGGCGTTGCCGTCCCGGCAGTTGGGTTCCCCTTTGGCGTCAAGAGGCGGCGGTCCGGGTCCGACCTTGTCGACAAGCTTCCGCCTTCGATCAACTCGAGCGCGGTGGGGACATCCGTCGGATTCCTCGAGGCAGTGACGAGGCGGTTCGGGGGAGTCCGTGGAACGCGCCTACTTGCCGCGACTTTGGAACAACTGCAATCAAGCCACGGGCTCGCTATCTTCGGGGACCGCCTCCTCCTCATCAACCATTCCACCGGTTTTCCCCTGAAGCATACCCTCGATTTGTCGCAAATCGGCCAGTTGCTCCAAAGTTAGAGAAACACCTGACGAGGAATGGGCAACAATGCGGCGTTTATCGTTAACTCTATTCAGCCAGGCCGTCCCTTTCTCCCTGCCCTGGCCACCGTGCCCAATCAACGGCTCAAAGAGTTTCCAGTTACTCTGAGCGATGTGGCGATAGTCAATCAGGTCAAAGTAGTACTCCTTGCCGCCTCGCTTCCCGTCGTCCTCCTCAAACCGCTCGGTAACCTTTAATCTAACACTCTTGGGTACACCCAGGATCCACCACTGAGACTCATCCGCACCAAACTCTCTTCGCAACTCGTCCAACACGAGTTCTTGAACCATGGTTTCGATGCGATCGATGACGTCCTTTGCCATGCGATTCGTCTGCGCCTTTTCCAAGTCAAGGAACTCATCCAAACCCTCTGGCGAGAAGTCCGGAAACTTAAGACGAATGGCAGCCTGACACCGTCTAGTTCGGGCAGTCTGACCCTGAATTCCACGAAGATCCCGAAATTGCTTACGCTGCTCCTCCGAGTAGCTAGCTAGGTTCTCCCCAAGAGCTCTTCCGTAAGGACGCACGGAATCTACGAGGTCCTCATCGTCAAGACGAATCAGGTTCTCACCGCTCTTGTCGAGGTGCTGGAAGACGCTTCTCAATACGTTAATGCAAGCGGCTACCCCGTCGTTCATAGCCAGCCCCCCGCCCTCGCCCGAACCCTTGTCCCACCAGCCCGGCGTGGCCTCACGGATGCAATTGAGCCAACCCTTTAGGACTAAGACGGTGCGACGGAGAATCGCGTCGTTGCCGTCCACCGACCAGAGCGGGCCGAATTCCAGTACTTGGCCCTTCCTCTCCTTGACTATGTGAAACCCTGTCTTCTCGACAGCTCCAAACACACTCGTCAGGCTGATGCACCGTATTGCATCCTTCTCCGAGTCGGACATCTGAACCCGCCCGTTAAGGGGCGACTCCGGATCAGCGTCCAATTCCTGAATCGCCTTCGAGATTATTGCGCGTACACGGAACTGCGGTTCGTCTGCATCCCAGTGCAACTCAGCGTAGAGTTCTTGAAGGAGCGACCTCTTCACACTCTTCTGTTTTGCGTTGATATCGATGAATAGCTCCGCCTGCTTGCTCGGCAGCAACCCCTCAAATGCCAACACGGCAACTCTACTCTTCGCTGCTCGTGGATGGCCCGAATAGGCAAACAGTCGATGCTGTCCATCAATGATCCAGGCGGATTTATAGGCGGGTTTGATATCGAGCCATCCGAGTAAGCCACTATCCTGCTCGGGTCCGTCTCCCTTCTTCTGCTGAATTCTATCGAAGGTGATGCGCTTTGCCTCAAGATTCAGGACTATATTGGTGGGGAAGATCCCGTCATCAGTTATGTACTCCCGGATGCTCTTCATCCGCGATCTGCTTAGCATCCGCTGGTAGGTGTTTACGTCGGATGCCTTTCCCTTCGACCGGTGTGATACATACGAGATCTTCAGTAAGTACTCGGGGGAGATGGAGAACGTGTAGCACGTCGATCCACCCATCTTTGTCCTTACCGCCGGTATCCGGATAGCAAGTCCCGGGACCGGCTTGCCGGGCAGCATGTCTGCGTAGAGTTGATACTTAGCAGCAGGACCTAGGTGTGCGACAAGGCTCTCATAGTAATCCAAGTCACGGTCCTCAAAGACAAGAACATTCGCCTCCGCGGCTCGCGCTTTGTCATTCTCGGAGAGAATTATGTTGGAGACGAACATTGCGAGAACCACCTGTCTCTTGAACTGGCCTCTGAATTGGGTGTTCACGGTTTGAGCAAAACGTTCACGAATCAGGGAGTGCTTGCCGAGCTCCTCCGAGAAACTAGGTCGCCTGGCCGGCCTTTCTGAGGACTTGCACTCGATGGCAAGTGCAATCTCGTCATCGAGCCCTACAACATCAATCTGGCTTCGCGCTCCCTCAGGATCCTTCGCGTTCACTAGGAGCGTTGCGCCGGTCGCCTCGGATAGATATGAGAATCCAACGCGGTACAAAAGGGACCATACCCGGTCCTCTAGGATCTGACTGTGCGACTTAGTTCGTCTCAAACGAACAGTTCTCTTGTTGCGCTTGTCTACAGTCCATCCCCTCGCCAAAGCCTCTTCAACAAGGGCCGGGTGAACCGTTGACGTCTCGTAGTCGCGTAGCTTGAATCGGGCAACGGAGCGGAGGTTACTGACGGCGTCGAGCCCGCTAAGCATTTCTATCGCAACCGGTATGAAAGACACATTCTACTACTCGTCTGCGATACGCTCGGTTTGCGGAGATTATCGAGGATCTCTCAAAGCGGATACACTCGAATGATCTGTAAAGGGTCAGCACTGATTCATGAAAGGCGTTGCTGACGATTACACGGCACCCTCGTGCCGCCAAGTTACGCGCCAATCGGGCGAGTCTTACCTGGTCTTCCCATGAAAAGATGTGGGCATTGTATCTCAGGAAGCCATTATTGCTGTGAGCGACAGTATATGGCGGGTCGAGATAGACTAGATCTCCCCATCGCGCATATTGTACGGCCAGTTCGAAATCCTGACTCTTCAGGGATGCGTTACCCAAGACTGCGCTTGTACGAAGTATCTTGTCGGGTTCAGCCGGCACCAAGTGACCCTTGTGGCCATAGGGAACATTGAACTGGCCTTGGGTGTTCAGGCGATGGATTCCATTGAACGCGAGCGTTGTTAGGTAAATGAGCCGTCCGGCTCGGGCAACTTCCCCCTTCGGCTTCTTGCTCCGCACTGCATAGTAGAAGCGTTCAGTATTCTTAAGCCTCTTCAGGTAGGCGATGACCTTGTTCGGCCTATCACGGACCTGAACATAGCAATTAATCAACTCCGGGTTATTATCGGAGAGGTACGCTCGGGTCGGCTGCAATGCAAAAAAAAGCGCCCCACCCCCAAGGAAAGGCTCGAAGTAGCGACCATAATTCTGCGGAATTAGGGGAAGGATATGGCGAAGCAGGGAACGCTTGCCGCCGGGCCACTTGAGCAGTGGCGTGCAGTAGGGCGGTTCAATGTTGTTGTGTGCCTGAATCGCCTTGATCATGTCCTCGGCATTCCGTCGAAATCCATGAGGAGGCGTCTAGCTCGACTCGATGACCTCAATAGGAGAGCAGGATAAGCCCAGGATAGCCGCGTGGGTAGGAAAACGTTCACTATCCGGCTGGTAGCTCGTCGATACCCTGCCTATCCGATCAGCAGCACGACGTGCTCCGACGAAAGGCACCCCCGGGTCGGCATTTCGCACAGGTACTCCTCCGACCCGACGTGCGTCCCACCATTGGAGCGATCATTTCGAGCCGATCCCATTTCCCATACTTCACGTCGTGCGGGACCCTGTTCAGGGTCATTCGCGGCCTCTTCCGGGGCAGGTGACAAACATTCTCCGCCGTCGGCTATTTGACTCTCAAGTGCCGGGCCCTGCTGTCCGTCAAACTACACGTCGAGCGGAACAGAAAAACTGTTCGAGGATATCACCCGATCGGTTACCAGCCAGTCGCTATCAGGCCGGCAAACAAGCCGTGCGTTCTGATAGGCCCAATCGAGCGGGAAAATCGTCCGTCCTTGGTACGATCCCGACGGGTTCTTTGTCACGACGAGCGCTAGGTCAACTTTCTCATCGTCCATGATGGCAAGGGGCAGGAGAAGACTCATGATGTCCTGCCGCGGGAAATATTGCGGGATTGCGGTCTTGTAGTTCCACCGTGTTCGCTTTTCCGCCAACAATTTGGCGTCCTCGAGCCGCCGCTTGATCGATCGCATGGTCTGGATGTCAGCCTTGATCGCCTCGGCCAGCTTCGTCAGGAATTCCTCGCGATCGTTCCGGTCCAGAGCCGTGTAGTCCACCCACTGAAAGCCCTTGGGCTTATGCTGGCTCAGAAACTCTGGTGAAAACCGGTCGCGACTAACCCCATCAACGATCACGTGGTCATAGTCGATGTGAATCTCCTTTGATGTATCGAGGAGCATGTCGAAGTTGCTCTGGAAATAGGATGCCGGCTCGGGTAACGGGGAGAAGACGGCGGTGAGCTGCCTGCCCGACGGCCCTTTCCCAGGCACGCAGAAATCGTAAAAGCGCCAAGGCTGGAGGTTCGGTCGGTCATTCTGCTGGAAGAGCGCGAAGATCGGATCGTAGAGCTTATCGACGAGGCCGGTGTTGAAGGCAGCCCATCGGCAGGTCGGCCCGGCCGCCTCTCGGATCTTGTCCTCACGCTTTAGGCGGAAGAACGTGAACCGAAGGTAGTTCTCCAGAATCGGATGAGGATGGTCCTGGTCGGGTTCACTCCCGAAATACCAGTGCTCGTTCAGGGCCATTTCAGCGAGGCCCGGGAGTACGGACGGCACTTGGCGCCCGTCCTTGCTGGCGAACGTCGAAAAGACCATGAACGCCCACTTTGTGAGTTCGTCACCGGGCGCGGTGGTGGAAGCAACAGTGCGTGGCGCCGGGATCGGAGCCGGTTCGGGCGACGACACGCCGAAGGCGCCGGCTTCCTCGGCGCCTTGCAATTGCACCCGACGCCCGTGCCGACCTTGCGCGTTCTCTTCGACGTCGAACTCGAGGGCTCGACCGGCATGAAGGGCGGTCAGTGGAGATCCAACCACGTCCTTCTGGTAGAAATGGACGTCGGCCGTACCGTCGTCTGGGATGATGAAACCCCAATTGCCGACCTTTCCGTCGACGAACTTGAGCTTGCCACGCATTTCTTCACCTCCGTCTGAATCCCATTGCGATCGGACCAATCTTGTAGAATCTCAGATCCCAGAACGTCAGTCAATCAGAATTCTGAAACGCTGGTTGGTTTCACTCTCAGGCTTTCCGGGGTTCTGATGGATAGGGGAATCAGGTGCGAACTCACACCTATGCCGGAACGGTAGTAAACTCCCTAGCCCATGCCCACAACGGCTATCTCCCCAGGCACCCGCCTGGGACCATATGAGATCCAGACCCTGCTCGGAGCGGGAGGGATGGGCGAGGTGTACCGCGCCCGGGACTCGCGGCTCCAGCGGGATGTTGCGGTAAAGGTCCTTCCCGGCGCTCTCGCGGCCGACAAGGACCGCCTCAAGCGCTTCGAGCGCGAGGCCAGGGCGGCGGGCCAGCTCAACCATCCAAACATCATGGCCGTCCATGACATCGGCTCGACCGAGGCCAACGGCGGCGGACTCCCCTACATCGTCTGCGAGCTGCTCGAGGGCGCCACCCTCCGCACCAAGCTAGCGCAAGG
>Ga0137409_10007869_pt1 | contig 10922 bp, 10 predicted proteins | sample CZODoug1_16funga_FD_122059 | JGI IMG/M metagenome (GOLD analysis project Ga0137409, IMG submission 122059) | Vadose zone soil fungal communities from Angelo Coast Range Reserve, California, USA - CZODoug1_16fungal (Hybrid Assembly) | ecosystem: Environmental > Terrestrial > Soil > Vadose zone... | reverse complement strand
TCAATGTGCATCCCCTCGCTATCCCGCGCGGGTGGGCCCCTGGCTGATGCACATAGGTGGAGCCGTTCTCCCGGGCTGTCTGGTGGCGGCGCTCGTCGCTGGAGGGGGTCTCATCGCAGGTGCCGCGGTGGCGCAGCATCCCACGACATCGCGAGAGCCTATCGTCATCACTTCCGTCTTTTCAAACATCAACGACGAGACTAGCACTGCGGACTTCACGGATATCATCGTTTCGCAGGGGGATACACGACTAACGGCCGAGCGGGCCCGTGCCAAAGGCGTGGGTTTCACGGACAGCCAGTGGACCTTTGCGGGGAGGGTGGTGATCACTTTGGAGCCGCGCGGCTCGCTCTGGGCAGATCAGGCCATCCTCGAGTTTCGCGACGGCGAGCTCGCCCAGGTCACCGCTATCGGCTCCCCGGCGCATTTCGAACAGCGGCGCACGGACTCCCGCGGGGCTGGGCACGGTCGTGCGGATGAAATCACCTATGATGCGAAGCAGGACATCGTCCGCCTTTCCGGCCACGCTGAGCTATCCGATGGGCACGGCGTGCAGATCAGTGCGCCGGTGTTTGTCTACCATGTCCGGGACGATAGGCTGCAAGGCGACTCACAGAGCGAGCGGCGGGTCGTACACATCACCGTCACACCGTAGGATCACCCAGGCGCCGCCAGGCGCTGCGCCACGGTGGCGGCCACCACCGAAGTCTCCCGAGATCCAGCAGCCATTCTCCGGATAACGGATGTCGGCGGTCGGGACTGCTCCTGGGCGGCTGGGCATACATCACTTCGCACGCGGGCCACCGATGGACTCGCGGCCATGTCCAGGCGCCGTAATGTCGGTAGACGTGCATCAGCGCGCGCGCAGTGGCTATGTCCGGCCTCACCACGCAGCGCCGCGCCCAGTCCAAGCGCTCGGCGAGTCCTCTGACGAAGGTCCAGTTTCCGGCGCCCACGTAGTTCGAGAACCAGACTGTATATCCGAGCTCATCCTGCAGGGCAGTGACCGCCCTGTAGACTTGAATGTGTTCGGAGTGGCCGTATTCACCCCAGGGGTTGTGAGTGTAGACATCCCGGCATCCAGCCAGAGATGCGCGCAGGCCTTCCAGAAGTTTCGCGTAGTTGGCTTCATAACGCTCGCGCAGGGTTGCATCGGAAATCTCGACGCCGGATGGCGTCAGCTGCGGCTGCGTTTGATAGGCCTTCCATCCAGCCCCGCTTTCGGGAATTTCCAGGTTGACGATGCCGCTCAGCGGCAACGCTGCAACGGCCTGTCGCCGCGCCTCGGATCTTTGGGGTTTGTCAAAGGCGGCACCGAAACCGAACACGACTCGCTCTACCGATGCGACGACGGCGCTCAACCAGAGCGCTTCATCGTCCGGGTGCGCCACGACCACGGCATTCCTCGACCGCGGCAATGGCATCTCCCCACCTCGCCTAGCCCAGCAGGGAGTCATAGAAGCTCTCGAGCGCTTCGGTTTGCCGCTCAATGTCGAATCGACGCTCGACGAGCGCGCGTCCTGCCGTGCCCATTTGGCGCCGCTTGACGCTATCCTCGAGCAACTCTCCCATCCTTTGGGCAAGGGCATCTGCGTCGCGCTCCGGGACCAGAAACCCCGTCTTGCCTTCGACGATGCATTCCGGAATCCCGCCCACTCGAGATCCGATGATCGGCAACCCTGTGGCCGCCGCTTCCAACAGCACCATGCCCAGCCCCTCTTCGCGCCCGGTGGCGGTGCGGATCCCAGGCAGCACCAGCATGGCGGCTTTACGCATCCAGGAGAGCACATCAGCGTGGGGGAGAGCGCCTAGAAACTGGACGCGGTCTTGCATACCAAGCGATGCTGTAAGCGCCTGAAGCGGCCGTCTCAAAGGTCCGTCGCCTATGATCAGCAGTTGGACGCGATCGTATCTTCGCGCCACAGTGGCGAATGCCCGCAGTAGGTACCGAGTGCCCTTTACCTCCACCAGACGCGCGACGTGCAGGATGGCCGGTCTTTCCTCGAAATCTTCACGCGGGCGAATCGCCTGGCAGTCCACGCCGATGTAGTGAGTATGCGTGCGCGACTCGGGGAAACCCCTCGCCAGCAGCCTCTGTCGGATGAATGTGGAGGCGCAGAGAAACAGATTGCCCTCGCGTGCCAGTCTCCGGCGCAACAACGGATAGCGAAACCACGCCGGCGATCCCAACATCGCGTGCATCTTGAGTGTCGCATCGAACCCGTGGAACGTGGTGACGAGCGGTATCTCGAGCCGCATCGCCAGCGCCAGCGCGGCGACGCCCTCGATACCGAAATGCGCATGGATCAGTGACGGGCGCTGGCGTGCCATCAAGCGCAGATACGGTCGCATATTCCCGGTGAGCATTTGCCAGCCGATGCGCGGGAGCGTGCACCTGGTGTAGAGGTCCTCCAGCGCGAAGGAGCTTGCTCCCTTTGGAGGGAGGCCGAAACGCTTCCTACCCACGTAAAATGGCCGGTAGCGACGCAAATGCTGCGCCTGCTCAGCTATGAAGGGTTCAGAGATCCTGAAGAGGTTGTGGCGGAAAATCGCCACCTCACGCAGGCCTTCTCCAGTTCCAATGGCGTGCGACATCTGATCCAGGACTTCAGGCGGTGGAAACTGCAAGCATGCCCGCCGCAGCCGTTTTAACCTCAGCACGGATTGGCACTATTGCATGATTATCACATGATTATCACTCGCTATCTGCTGCGTGAGATTCTCGGGCCGTTCGCGATCGTGCTGGGTGTGTTGTCCGTGCTGTTCACGAGCTTCGGTGCCGCCGGCTTCCTGTCGGATGCCGTCAACGGGCTCTTACCGACGGACACGATCGTTCAGGTGATCGGCCTGAGGACCCTGATCGCGCTCGAGATGCTGATCCCGATCTCGCTCTACCTGTCGGTCGTCATGGCTCTCGGCCGGCTGTACGTCGACTCCGAGATCACGGCCCTGTTTGCTCTCGGACTGACCCCCTCGAGGCTGATGGGGACCGTGTTGGGCTTGTCGCTGTGCACGGCTCTGGTCGTCGCCGGGTTGTCTCTCGTGGTGAGACCCTGGGCCTACACTCGAGCGCACGAGCTGGCCAGTCTCGCGGCGGCATCGCTCAATACAAACAGCATGGAGGCGGGCACCTTCTATGGCGGCAGCAATGGAAATCGCACCATTTTCATCGCGCACCGCACCGGTCCGGGGACCGAAGCCCGTGGCGTGTTCGTGCAATTGAGGCTCCGCGGGGGCGGCACTCGCATCATCTATGCGAGGTCTGTCGAGCTGCTGCCGCACGCTGGCGAGGGCTCGCAGATGCATCTGACTGACGCTCACGTCTATGATGCCGGCCAAAATGGCAGCGGCAGTGATGTCGTCCTGAACGCGAATGACCTCGTTCTGCATCTCCCCAGCCCGACCGTCGATCCGCCTGAATACAGCGCCGTCGCCGCGAGCACCGCGCAGCTGACATCTTCCGATTCCGCCGCAGACATTGCGGAGCTCCAATGGCGCCTGTCGACTTCCTGCTCGACGCTGCTGCTCGGCCTGTTGGGCGTACCGCTTTCCCGAGCGCGGCCCCGTCAACACAAGAACGCCAAGGTCGGGATCGCGATCCTGATCTACGCCGGCTATTACCTGTTCTACGAGGCGGCGCGCACCTGGGTCCAGACTGGGGTGATTCCCCCGTTCCCTGGCATCTGGGTAGCGCCGGCGTTGCTCGCCGGGGTCGTGATCTTCGCGCTGCTCGAGCCACGACTCGCCTTTGGGTTGGGCCGCCGGCGGGCGACATTATGTCGTTCGAGCCGCGAGAGCTGCGGGCCGAGGCTTCATGACCTTGCTAGAGCGTTACATCGCGGTCGCCACCGTCAAGGCTCTCGGGGTTGTGTCCGCTGGCCTGACATCCCTGTTCAGCCTGTTGGAGTTTGTCGATCAGCTCCACGATGTCGGTAAAGGGAACTATCGGCTGATCGACGCCTTGGTCTACGTGTTGCTGACCGTGCCAGCCCGACTCTTGCAACTCATGCCCGCAGCGATGTTGTTCAGCTGCCTTTTCGCTCTGGGTGCCCTTGCGACGCGCGGGGAATTGACGGCGATGCGGGCGGGCGGCCTATCCCCGCGCCGAATCGTCGGATCGGTGCTCAAACTGGCCGGGTGCGCTGTGGTCGCGCTATTCCTGCTGGCGCAATTCGTGATTCCGCCTGCCCAGCAGCTGGCACAGGCCGAGCGTGCCTCCAAGCTCTCCTCATCGGAGGCGGTACGCAGCGGTAACAGCTTCTGGGCCGCGGGCGATCATCAGTTCCTGAACGTGCGGCGATTCGATAACGGGAACATTCCGAGTGAAATCTATCTATACGAGTTCGCCGCGAACGGCGAGCTGCTCGAGTTTACCCAGGCAGATCATGCGGAAGTTCATCCGGATGGCACCTGGCTGTTGGAGGATGTGTCGATCAAGCGCTTCAGCGGCACCCGAATTGAAACCGACCGGCTCGCTTCTGTTCTGTGGCATTCGTTTCTGCGGCCGCGCCAGGCTTCGGTGCTCATCCTGCCAGCCGAAAGCATGCAGCCGATCGAGTTGTATCAATATGTCCGCGATCTCGAGCGGCGGCATCAGCCCGCGGCCCGCTACGCCCAGGAGTTATGGGCCAAGATCGACATACCGCTCAGCATGGCGGCGATGATCTTGATTGCCGCGCCGTTTGTATTCGGGCCGCTACGCAGCCAGGGCACCGGACAGCGCATGATGATTGGAACGATGATCGGCATCGTCTTCTCGCTGGTCCAGCAGATAACGACTTATCTGGGCCAGTTGCTCAACTTGAACCCGGCGCTCACAGCGACGCTGCCATCAGTTGCGTTGATGGCCCTCGCGCTCTATCTTTTCCGTCGGACGGTTGGCTAAAGCCGACTGCTCAACCGGACGGCGTGGCTCGTCCCTTGGCCGGACGTACTGGCGCTGCGCCACAGCTCACTCGCTGTTTCCAGAAAGCCGCGCCGAATCGTGCTCCGGTAGGGAGAGTCAGCGGGCAGCTGTGCCATCAGCCTGCGATGGGCGATGCCGAGTGAATGATAGGGGAGTGACGGCAGCAAGTGATGCAGGCAGTGGTAGCGCAAGCCCACCGGGAACAGCAGCTCCGTCAGCAGCGGGTGGCCGGCAACGGTGTTGGAGTCCTCGATCTGCTCGACAAAGCTCATCGTGGACCCCGTGTTGCGGTAGCCGTGTGCTGCGAGGGTGCGGATCCAATTCAGGCCCGCTGCAGCCATACCGAGAACGTACAGCTCGACAAATGTGCTCCAGGCCACCTTTCCCGACACCAACAGGGCGGCAAACACAGCAAGCTCCAGAAAGATCGCTACCTCCAGGGCGATCCAGCTGCCGTGCGGCTCGTCCGTCGGCACCGTTCGCCGGTAGTTCGGGTTGATCGCAAACGAGGATGCCCGCTCCAACACCCACCCGCGCAGCCGTGGATGCAGGAACGACAGAGGCGTCAGCACGAGAAACCGCAATATCGCCAAAGCCGGCAGCAAGGGGACTTGCAGCAGGTACACGACGATGCGCCTCACGGGACCGGCTCCGAGGGCCAGGTACTCTCCGTCCTGCACAGTTCCGAAATGCCGCGGGGTGTGATGGTCCGCATGGTTCTTGTACATGAAGGACGGCATCAGGACGGGGATGCCAAACAGGATATTCCAGGTAGCGCGGAAAAGACGCATGCGCTTGCGCGGCAGGTGTGCGATTTCGTGAATGAATACGCCGCATCGAAACAGGGCGAATGCGGCGATCGTGAAGCCGATGAGTGATCGCGGCGAGAAGATCGGACTGGACAGATACAGCGCCACGGCGCCATAGGCGACCGACATGGAGAGGAGAAAGTCCGTCCAGTAGATCCGAGCTCTGTGCTCGAAGAGGTCTTTCGCGAGAACCCTCGCCTGCGCGAGGGAAATCTCCCTCTTGCTTTCGGGTGTGCCTGTATCTGGATCGCCATGCGCCTCGATCACTGTCTACCTCACTCGTTGATCGTCGCGTGATCACCGGCTGGATGCACCGCACGGTCAACCCGCTGCTGGTCGCGCAGCAGGAGACCCACGCAGGCCAACACTCCGAGCGTCAGAATCATTCCGAGCTCGAGCGCAGGACTGCCGCTGCCGATCAGAACACGGCCCACCTCTACCGTGGCGACGAGGATGGCGACCGCCACGAGTGGCGCACCCAGGGCCCGGATCAGGTCCTGCGCGCCGAGGTTGCAGAACCGCCGCAAGTTGCGAGCCTGCCAGAGGAGCAGAAGGGGAGGGACCACGAGCCACACTGTCGACATTGCGACAATTCCGCTTGGCGTCGGTACGGTGAGGCCGACCATAAGCATGCCGGCGCTCAATAGGAGCAATGTCGTGGCCGACAAGCGAACCGCCATGTGCGGACGCCCCGATCCAAACATCACAGGGTATGCCAGTTGCATGACCACCCGCAGCACCGCGGCGGCCGCGAGTATTTTGAGCGGCAGGCTCGCCGAAGCATAGCTGCGATGCTGTTCGTCACGGATCAATGCGGTGATCGGATCCGCCGCAAGCACGACCGCGGCTGCGAATGGGGCCACCACGGCCAACAGCTTGCGCAATGACCACGTCAGGGATTGTGCGAGGTGCTCGCGCACGGCCGAGACCTTTGCGAAGACCGGCAGTGCGGTCCGATTGATGAGTGTGCCGGCTGCATTTGCCGGCTCCATGGCAAGATCGAAAGCCACGCGAAACTCCGCGAGCGCTGCCGCGCCGTAAAACCAGCCGACCAGCAAGTAGTGGACGTTGTTGATCATCGTCTCGCACAGGGCCGACAGGGTCGCGCGCCATCCGAAGCGTAGTAGCGGGGAGATCGCCGCCATACTGACTCGAAGTTGCGGTCGAAACGGTCTCAGGAGCAGCGCTCCTACGAGGGTAAAAAAACCGCTCGCCAGATATGCGATCACGATCGCCCAGGCACCCGCTCCCACGATCGCAAGTCCGAGCCGGGTCAACGCGGCGGCGAACGTCGCACCGACATTGACTACAGCGATCCGCTCGTATTGCAGCTCTCTGTTCATGATCGCCAGCGGAATGACCGCGGCGGCAACCAGAGGTTGCTTGACAGCGACGGCGAGAAAGTAACCCGCCACCGCGGCAATACCGTAAAAGGAGGCGATCCAGGGGGCGGCGAGCAGGATCAGGCCGGCTACCACGCAGGCCGCGCCGACAATGAACCAGAATAGTGAATCCAATTGAAGGCGCGATAGCGAGGGCGCCTGGACGACCGCATTGTTCGTGCCCAGGCCATCGAGAGCCTCGATCACCGTCCCGAAAGCCACGACCAGCGAAGCAGCGCCCACCTGCTCTTTGGTCAGAAAGCGCAGCACGACCAGGATCGTGCCGAAGTCCGTGAGCTTGGCGATGATCATCGCGCCGCCGAGCCAGTTGAAGCCGCGTCGCAGGTGCTGTTGATGACTGTCCATACGGGATAGTGCAGCGCCGCGCCACAGGCCGATACGCCCCTAGAGCCGTCCGGCGTTCAACAGGGTTTCGGCTTTGTCCAAGGTCGCCGGATCATCGACGTCGAGCCAGAGCCGGCCCTGAATGTCGAAAACCCGAGCCCTGTCTTCACGGGCAAGCACGTTCATCGCTCCGGAAATGCTGTCGTCTCCGGCAGCCTGACTCGCCTCGAGCGCATCGAAGATGACGGGTGTGCACAGAAAAACACCCGTATCGATGGCATTGAATTCGCGGATGACCTTGCCGATGTGCATGATCCGGCCGTTGGAGCACATGACACGCGTGACATCGTCCAGATCATTGATCGAGCCGGCCACGTTGAAATCCACGGCGAGCGTGACGGTATCGGGCTCGAGCGTCGAGGCGATCAGATCCCGAAGAATGTCAGGGTCGACCAGATGATCACACATGCTCAATAGAAAGGGACCGTCCAGAAAGGGCCGAGCCTTGAGGACCGAGACGCCGTTACCCCGCTGCCACTCGTCATTGGATACGTGCACGATTGGAATGGCTTCTCGGGCGGAAAAGACGTCCAGCGCCGCTCGCACCTCCTCGCCCCGATAGCCGCTCACCACAAAGAAGCGTTCTACGCCGGCACTTCGGGCACGGGTTATCACGCGCTCGAGCAGCCGCACCCCGTTTACCGGGACCAGAGGCTTGCTCTGACCCCTCTGCCTCAAGCGCCCGCCCATCCCGGCAGCGACAATGAGGCAATTCATGGGCCAACGGCTCTCAATTTCGAGGTGTTGTTGCGTATGAAAGCCTCGACCATTTCGTAGGCCTCATCGTCGGTGTATTGCTTGGCAGGGTGCTTGCAGAAATACGCGCTCGGCGCCTCGAGCGGTCCGCCCAACCCGTTCAGCAGCGCGAGCTTGCAGCATCGAATCATGTCAATGGCGACTCCGGCCGAGTTCGGCGAATCCTCCACCGACAGCCTCAGTTCCACATCCATGGGAACATTGCCAAACAATTGCCCTTCCATTCTGATGAAGCAGATCTTGTTGTCATTCTGCCAAGGAACGTAGTCGCTGGGACCGACGTGGATGTTCTCGTCCTCGAGGCGTTTGGCGGCGACGGCTTGTACCGCCTCGGTCTTGGATGTCTTCTTGGACACGAGGCGGCTCGGGTTCTTCATGTTGAGAAAATCCGTGTTGCCGCCCGTGTTCAACTGATAGGTCCGCAGTACCTTGACGCCGCGCTTGGCGAACAGGTCCGTCAGGACCCGATGGACGATCGTGGCGCCCAGTTGGGATTTGATATCATCGCCGATGATCGGCAGGTTTCGCGCTCTGAAACGGTCGGCGAATTCCTTGTCGCTGGCAATGAACACGGGCATGTTGTTAATCAGGGCAACACCGGCCTCCAGTGCGCACTCCGCATAGAAGCGTGCCGCCTGTTCTGAGCCCACGGGCACGTAGCTCACCAGGATCTCCGCACCGCTGCGTTTCAGTTCCCGGACGATCTGTTCCCGGGTGGATTCGGGCGCAGCCGAGCGGACGAACGTGCGATCTTCGGCGCAAGCCAGCATGTGCTCGGAGATGCCATCGAGAACCTGCCCCATGCGCACGATGACACCGCTCTGCGGGATGTCCTTCTGGAAAATCTTCGTGCAGTTGGGTTTCGCGAAGATGGCCTGATTGACGTCCACGCCGACCTTGCGCGCATCGACATCGAAAGCCGCGACGACCTCGATATCGCAGGGTAGATAGTCGCCGATCTGCGTGTGCATCAACCCTGTCACACCCTGACGGCAACGCTCCCGAGTGTAGTAGTGGATGCCTTGGATCAGCGCGCTCGCGCAGTTGCCCACGCCGACGACGGCGATGCGGATGGCGTTTCTGTTGTTCATACTTGAGCCTGTGGTGCAAGTTTGAGGGGGAAGTTCGGGCTCGATGTCTGAGCGGCAAGCGCTTCGCCGGCTAAAGCGAGCCTCTTGCCGTATACCCGATAGGTCTTGTAGGCACGCGCCCCGAGCCGCTCGAGGATCCGGCGCATGGGCAGGTTGTCCTCCAAAATCCAGGACAGCTCGATCGAGCGAAAACCGAAGGCGATGGCGCCGGGCAGGGCGGATCCGATCAGCTGCAGGGGAATCGCACTGCCGATCAACGTCCCCGCCAGGCTTCGCCGCACTCCCATGAGAGGCACGCGGGCCGATTTCACCCGGCGCATTTTGAGACGCCACAACAGCTTTGCCCAGCCGAATGGAAAGAGCCGCCCGTCGAGGTCTCGAATGGCCTCATTGATGTTCGGGAGAGTGACAATGAATGCGACGGCCTGACCGTCTGCTTCGACAAACCAAACCAGGCGATCATCGAGCAGCATCCGCATCTGTTTGGCCATCGCCTCGCCCTCGGCTTCCGTGAGGGGGACGAACCCCCAGTTGCCGCTCCAGGCGTCGTTGTAGATATCGACTATCCTGCGTATCTCGTTTGAGTAGTCCTTGAAATTGAGGCGGCGCATCGTGACGGATGAAGGGAGCGGGCGCTCCAACATCCTGCGGGCCGAACTGGACAGGGGAGCCTCCAGGTCGAGCATGTAGGCGTAAACGTCCTTTTCCTTCCCATATCCCAAGGCCTCGAGCCGAGTAGCCGCATAGACGGGGTCGTGCCCCATGAGAAGCATCGGGGGTGTGTCGAAGCCGTCGACCAGCAGGCCTGTTTCCTCGTTGATCGAGAGTGAGAAGGGACCGCGGACATGGGTCACGCCGCGGCTCCTCAGAAAATCCTCCGCGGTCCTTAGAAGGGCGGCGAACGCCTCGGGGTCGTCCTCGGCGCTGAGACAGCCGAAATCACCGACGCGCTCATTCAAGCTCTGCTGGGCTAAGGGATCAATCTGTGCGGTGATTCGTCCCACATCGCGGCCATCGCGTATCGCGAGCCAGAAGCACACTTCTGCCCGACGAAGAAACGGATTGGTTTTTGGCGAGAACGCTTCCTCGCGCTCCATCAGCAGCGGGGGAGCCCATGCGTTGTCGTGCTCATGCACGGCGAAGGGGACGCGGATGAAGCGCCGGAGCATCGCCTTATCGGTCACTGGGACGATTTCGATCGTCATATCGGGAGGCTTCGAGTCAGGTGGACCGGGGTCTTCCCCGGTCGCGGGTCAAGAACGCGAAGCTCGCGTCCCACTGCAACCATGATCGATATGGCTCGGTCGATCTGTGCCTCCGTATGAGCCGCGCTGATGCTGCAGCGGATGAGGGACAAACTCGAGGGCGTGGCCGGCGGTAATGCCAGGTTGGCATAGACGCCCCGGTCAATCAGTCGGTTCCAGAACCGCACGGCCGTGCCCGCGGTCGAGAACTTCCTCACCAACGCGGTCGTCAACGCCTTCGCCACCAACGGCCGCCTGAAGGTGACCAGCGTGGACCGGGCCGACTCCATCCTCGACGGCGAGATCACGAGCTACTACCTGCAGTCGAT
>Ga0137409_10007868_pt1 | contig 10922 bp, 5 predicted proteins | sample CZODoug1_16funga_FD_122059 | JGI IMG/M metagenome (GOLD analysis project Ga0137409, IMG submission 122059) | Vadose zone soil fungal communities from Angelo Coast Range Reserve, California, USA - CZODoug1_16fungal (Hybrid Assembly) | ecosystem: Environmental > Terrestrial > Soil > Vadose zone... | reverse complement strand
TTCGATTGTGACGGTCATGGCGTAAACGATAGTCGCGCTTGACACACCGCGCCACGGCGCCGACCTTGCGCCACAGCGTATGCGGCTCCTCTCGCGATTCTCGACCGCACCAGCGCTCTTCGTCCGCGTCGCGGTTTCGCTCGCCGCAATCATTAGTTTCGGCGCCGGGCTCACTGTTTACGTCAACGGTCGAGTGCCCGCCGGCGAGAACCTGCCGCTGGCCGGCGTATTGCTCGTCCTCGTCGCCGCGATCACCCGCCGCTATGGCATCGCGCTTCCCGGTAACGGTTTTTCCTCATACGTCCTCGGTGTCATGCTGTTCGGGATCCTCGACCGTGGCTGGGCGTTTGCCGCGATCGTCGCGCCCTTCGCGATGCTGGTCGGGGACGTGTTGCTGCGCCGCCTCCCGCTCCGCTCGGCGCTGGGGAACGCGGCGCATCTGACGGCAGGATCCACGTTCGTGGGACTGATGTACACCCGCCTGAGCGGAGCGACAGGAGTGGCGGCACTTTCCGCCGACAATGCGTGGGTCGTCGCACTCACGATCGTGATGCTGCCTATGATCGTGAACGGCACGTTCTACCTGGAGCTCGCTCTGGGTCAAACGATCGCGTGGGTGGATGCCCGGCTCACCCTGCGGTGGGAATCGATCGTCTACCTCGTATCCGCCGCCCTGGCGCTGGGCTGGCTCGCGGTTGTACACGCAACGATTCCTGGCGGTACGCGCGCCTTGCTCATCGGCGCGCTGGCGCTCGCGACCTGGGGCAGTCTCGGTGTGCTGCGCCTGGGCGTGCGGGCCGACGAGCTCCATCTGATTCAGCGGCTCGCCCAGGTGATCGCGGCAGAGCTGACCTTGAGTCACAGCTTCCAGCGAGTGCAGGAGTTGACGCGGCAGCTCGTCCCCTGGGAACAGATGGGATTTGCTCGCTACGATCCGCGCACGCGTCAAATGGAGCTTGTCGCCGACACGGCATCGCAACCAGGGGCCGCGGCGTTCCGCTTCGATTCCGACTCGGGCCTCACGGGTGAAGCGCTGCGGCTGCGCCGCCCCCTCGTGGCGCATGGGCTCGCGCCAGATCAGGTCATACTGCCGGGCAGCGAAACGCCGGGCTCGGAAATGCTCATCCCGCTCTACCACGCGGGCCAGCTCGTCGGTCTCTGGAGCGTTCGGCACTCCAATCCGACCATGTACCGTCAGTCGGATGGCGAGCTCCTGGAGCTGCTCGCGCCGCAACTCGCGCTCATGGTGGCGATCGATGGTTCGCTGCGACCGGTGACCGGCGCGTCCGATCAGACGACGCAGTACGTGCAGACACTGACCGCCACGACGGAGGAGATTCACGCATCCAGCGAGGAAGTCGCCGCGGCGGCTCAGCGCGCGAGTCACGGCGCGGGCCAGGCGGCAACGCTGGTCAGCACCGCCGCCCGTGAAGCGGGCCAGTTGAAGGACAGCGCCGCCGAGCTGGCCGCAGCCGGCGACCGGACGCGCGATGCGGGCTCCCAAATGGAAAAGACCACCGACCGGGTACGGACGGCGACCCAGGCCGCCGTGCGGCAGCTGACCGATCTCGGCGCCACGACCGAAGAGAGCGCCGCCGAGGTGGGGCGCCTGCGGGAAGTGGCATCGCAGGTCGAGAAGTTCTCCGAAACGATTGGTTTCGTCGCGAATCAGACGAATCTGCTGGCGCTCAACGCGACGATCGAAGCCGCGCGCGCGGGGATTCACGGCCGTGGGTTTGCCGTCGTCGCCGATGAGGTGCACAAGCTCGCCGAGGCGAGCGGACGGGAGGCGCGCAACGTCGGCAAGGCGGTCCAGGACACGCGGCGCGCATTGGACCGCGCCGCCCAGCTCATCGAGCGGATCCGCGGCGATCTCGGGCAGGTGGTTCAGAGCTCCGCGGCGTGGGTACAGGACCTCGACCGGATCGCGGAAGCGGCCGTCGAGACGGCGCGCGCCGGAAAACAGGTGGCGGAAATCGGACGTCACAGCGCCGAGCTGGCGACGCGCATCACCGACTCCCTCGTCCAGGCGCGGACGGGCGCGCAGACCTCCAGCCAGGAGGCCGAGGCGGTTGCGGCCGCGGCCTCCGAGCAATTGCGCGCCATCCAGGATCTCGCCAAGGGCGCCACCGAGCTTTCGGCGCTCGCCGAGCAGCTTTCCCAAGCGCTGCGCTTCATCAGAGGAGGCAACGGACACCCTTAGGGGACCGGGGGAGGGTGCCCCAACGGCTGGTGACCGAGGTTACAGGGGTTTCTTCACGAGAGGCCGATTATTAAAGTGGAGTGCCAACCTCGGGGAGAGACATGCGCGCCCGGACGACACTACTCGTGTTTTATCTCAGCGCGGTTCCTGCGCTGTGCATCGCCCAGCATACCCATCAGTTCGAATTCGGCGGATTCGGATCCTACACGCGCTATGACAAGGCGTTCGTGCTCGCCAAGCAGGTCGGGGGCGGCGGGCGGCTCGGCTACTTTTTCAGTCGGGTCGTCGGCATCGAGTTCGAAATGGGCTATCAACAGCCGACGCCCTATGCCGGGGGCAACAACGCGACCGCGACGCTGGCGAGCGGCAGTCTCGTGTTCAACACGGGCAACGAGCACAACCTCTTTTATGTCCTTGGCGGCTACACCCGGCTCGAGTTCAGCGACCGGCCAGGCTACGCCTTCTCCGATAACGCCGTGCACGGTGCGATTGGAGACCGGCTGTTTTTGGGCGGCCAAGTCGCCCTCCGGATTGAAGGGCGGGCGATCTACGCGCCCACCACCAGGTTCTCGAGTGGCAATTGGGCGGGACACGTCGTCGGTTCTGCGGGGCTCTCGATCTTCACCGGGCCATACGCGGTGCATGACGCCGATCTGGATGGGGTCGCTGACCGGAAGGATGCGTGCCCCGGGACTCCGACCGGCGCCGTAGTCGATGCGCGTGGGTGTCCGAGCGACTCCGACCGCGACAAGGTCTTCAACGGGCTCGACGCCTGTCCCAATACCGTCGAGGGCGCCGAAGTCGACGCGCGCGGTTGTCCGAAGGATACGGATTCTGATGGTGTCTCCGACGGGATCGACAAGTGCCCGAACACGGCGACCGGTGCTCGCGTGGACGCGCAGGGCTGTCCCACCGATACCGACGGGGACGGCGTGCCTGACGGTCCAGACCAGTGTCCCAACACGCCGGCCGGTGCGACCGTCGACACGACCGGCTGTCCGGTCGACAGTGACCGCGACGGCGTACCCGACGGCATCGACAAGTGCCCCAATACACCGGCGCGAACCGAGGTGGATTCGGCAGGGTGTCAGCGCTCGTCGGATACCGACGGCGACGGCATAGACGACACCAAGGACAAATGCCCCGGAACGGCGGCCGGCACGCGCGTTGATGCGGCCGGATGTCCGATCCTCTTTACGGAGGCAAAGACCCCGGTCGTGCTCCGCGGCGTGACTTTCGAAACAGGCCGCTCGGCGTTGAAGCCGGACTCGTACACGATTCTCGACATCGTGGCGGCGTCGCTCGTTGCCAACGCCGACATCAGGATCGAAATCGGCGGCCACACCGACAACACGGGGGCCTCGGCGACGAACCTGCGTCTGTCGCAGGCACGTGCCGACGCCGTGCGGGCGTATCTGGCGAGCAAGGGCGTCACTCCCGAGCGGATGGTCAGCAAGGGGTATGGTGCATCGCAGCCGGTCGCGCCGAACACGACGGCAACCGGTCGCGCACAGAACCGGCGTGTCGAGCTGCGGCAGACCAACTGAGGCGGAGGCCAAACGTGAAGAGCATCGCCCCGATACTCGTCGTGCTGGCGCTGACGGCAACGCGGCTGGAGGCGCAGTATGCCCGCCGCTACGAAGTCGGCATATTCGGCGCCTACACGAGATACGACAAGGCGTTCGGTCTCGCCGACAAGCCCGGCGGCGGGGTGCGTTTCGCGTACGCGCTCACACCGATGGTCAATCTCGAGGTCGAGGCGCTGTTCCAGTCACCGCAGGATGTCGGGGCGGCGCACATCGAGGGGCTGATCGGCAGCGGCAGCCTCGTCGTGAACGTGCTGAACGCGAGCCGAATGTCCGTCTACGCGCTCGGTGGCTACTCGCTACTCGATTTCGGCAATACCAGTCCCTACCATTTCACTGACGGCGGATTCCACGGCGGCGCCGGGGCGAAGTTCTTCATGAGCTCTCGGTTCGCGCTCCGATTTGAGGCGCGCGGCATCTACACGCCAAGCACGACGAGCGCGTTTCCCGGCTCGGCGAAGAACGCAACACACCTTATGGCATCAGCCGGTGTCGCGTTCTTCCAGCCGGACCCGGCCCGCGGCGGGGACGCCGATCAGGACGGCGTCGGGGACAAGAATGACGCCTGCCCCGATACGCCACGTGGCGCGTCCGTCGATAACCGCGGTTGTCCCGCCGACTCCGATAGTGACGGCGTAGTGAACGGGATCGATCAGTGTCCCAATACGCCGACGGGTGCGACGGTGGATGCGATGGGCTGCCCGCACGATCAAGACGGCGACAAGGTGTTCGACGGGATCGATCAGTGTCCCGACACGCCAGCCGGTACAGCCGTGGACGCGAAGGGGTGTCCGCTCGCCGGAGCCGCTCCGGGCCCGCTGCCTGATTCGGACCACGACGGCGTGAACGATTTCCTCGACAAGTGTCCGGATACACCGGCGGGCGCGACCGTCGATGCGACCGGGTGCCCGCTCGATTCCGATCACGACGGCGTCTGGGATGGGCGCGACAAGTGCCCGGACACCCCGGCCGGCGCGACGGTCGATGCGAACGGCTGCCCGAGCGATTCCGACGGCGACAAGGTGTTCGACGGCATCGACCGCTGTCCCGACACGCCTGCCGGCACACCGGTTGACGCGTTCGGCTGTGCAGGAGACAGCGACAGGGACGGCGTGGGCGATGGCCTCGACAAGTGTCCCAACACGCCGGCCGGGATTCAGGTCGATGCAAACGGCTGCCCGCTCGCGCACGACACCGACGGTGACGGGGTGGTCGATCCGCAGGATCGCTGCCCGAACACGCCGAAGGGATCAAAGGTCGATCAGTTCGGTTGCTTGCTGCTGTTCGAGGAGCGCGCGGTGACTCCGGCGCCGCCGGGCGCGCCGCCGGCCCGCCCGACGCTGATTCTGCGGGGTGTGAATTTCCAGAGCGGCAGATCGGTGCTGACGACCTCGTCGTACGCAGCTCTGGATCAGGTGGCCGCGTCCCTCGTAGCCAATCCTGAGATTCGGATCGAGATCGCGGGATATACAGACTCCACGGGCCGGCGTCCGTTGAACCTCCGGCTCTCGATGGCGCGGGCTGCCGCCGTGCGCGCGTATCTCGCTCGTCGGGGGGTCAGCCCGATGCGGATGCAGGCACGAGGATATGGGGCTTCGGGCTACATCGCGCCGAATGCGACGCCCGACGGACGGGCACAGAACAGACGGGTAGAACTGCACAAGCTGAACTAGGAGACGCAGCAGACGCAGCAGGTCAGTGGGGTCAGGACAAGCGAACTGTCCTGACCCCTAGTATTTTCAGTCGCCCCGACCCTCTCGAGACCCGTATGCGTTTGCAACACGTCGCGATCATCGGTCTTCTCGTCCCAGCCGTCCTGCAGGGACAACAGCGTGCCTGGCAATCCACAGACTACTATCGGCTGACCGTCGTGAGCAGTCCGGCGCTGTCGCCCGACGCGCGACGCGTCGCGTTCGTCGTAACCACGGTCGTCGAGGACAAGGACCGGCGCCACAACGAGATCTGGCTGGCGCCCGCCGATGGCTCCGCGCCGGCGTTCCGCTACACCAGCCCCACGACCGAAGCGTCGAACCCGAACTGGTCGCCCGACGGCTCGTTGCTCGCGTTCTCGAGCAAGCGCGAGGGCGCGGATGACGACATCTGGTTTCTGCGGACTGCCGCTCCGGGCGGCGAAGCATTCCAGATCAAAGGCGTGCACGCGATGCCGATCTTTTCTGCACATGGGCAATCGCTCGCCTATACGTGGCGCGGCGATGAGCCGGACAGCTTGAAGAAAGAAACGTGGCGCTCGCGCGTGTCGCCCACCGCGATCACCCGCGGGGCCGATGCCAAGCGGTTCGACGGACGCGTCTACACCTCGATCCCCATCGTCGGCGACGAACGCGGCTACCTGGCGCCCCGTGAGACCCGCCGTCCCAGCCACATCTACCTCGTGCCGCTCGCCGGCGGCACACCCCGCCAGCTTACGAGCGGCGATTTGAGCCAGAGCTCACCGGCGTGGTCGCCCGATGGCAAGACGATCGCATTCGATCAGGACTCCACCGAGAACAAGGAAGTGCGGAACGACGACTGGCCCGCACTGTTCCTCCTCAATGTTGCCGATGGCACGACGCGAGCCCTTCCGACCGGTTTCCCGCAAAGCAGCTCGCCCGCCTGGTCTCCGGACGGAAAGACGATCGCGTTTGTGTGCTCGAAGGGCCCGGACGCGGAGAACGACATCTGCATCGTTCCGACAACCGGAGGCACCGCACGGATCCTGACGGGAGACTGGAGTCTCGATCCCAGCAGCCCCGCATGGTCGGCGGATGGCAAGACGATCTATTTCTTCGCCGAGACCAACGGCAACGCGCATCTGTTTGCGGTCGCGGCGGCCGGTGGACCTGTTCGCCAGATCACCACGGGAGAGCGTCAGCTGCGGGGCTTCTCGCTGAGTCTCGACGGGCGTGGGCTCGCATACACGGCCAGCGATATCACGCACGCGACCGAGCTCTACGTGACGCCACTCGCGCGTGGTCTAGAGCGCCGCCTGACGTCGTTCAACGATTCCCTCTTCAAGCAGGTCACGGTCATTCCCGCCGACACGTTCTGGTTCACCGGCGTCGGCGGGTTGAAGATCCAAGGATGGCTGATGAAGCCGTACGGCTATCAGCCGGGCAAGAGCTACCCGCTCGTGCTCTCGATTCACGGCGGCCCCCACTCGAATTACGGCAACGTGCTGTTCCCCGAATTCCAGATGCTGGCGGGTCAGGGCTACTGGACGTTGTTCACCAACCCCAGAGGCTCGAGCGGCTACGGCCGCGCGTTCACCTTCGCGACCCGCGGGCGCTGGGGCATGGAAGACTATCAGGATGTGATGCAGGCGGTCGACGTCGCGATCGCGCGCAGCAAGGGCGGCGTCGACACGGCGCGCATGGCGGTCCTGGGCGGTTCATATGGCGGCTTCATGACGAATTGGATCGTCGGCCACACCAACCGGTTCCGGGTGGCGCAAACCGATCGCTCGATCTTCAACTGGTATTCGTGGTACGGATCGTCCGATGCCCAGGGGCTGACCGAGTACGAGTTCAACGGGGCGCCGTGGGAGAGCGATTCACTCTACCGGGTGCTCTCCCCGATGACGTACGCGAACAACATGCGCACGCCGATGCTGATCGTGCACTCCGAGGATGACAAGCGGACGCCGATCACCGACGGCGAGCAGCTCTTCATGTCGCTGCGCAAACGCGGGATTCCGGCGGAGTTCGTACGCTATCCCCGGTCCTTCCACGGGTTGTCGCGCTCCGGGCCGCCGTGGCTGCTCGTCGACCGCCTGGAGCGGATCCGGACCTGGTTCGCGCACTGGATCGGGACCGGCGAAGCGGCGCCCGCGACCACGACGAGCCAGCATTGATGGTGCGCAGGTGCACGCTCGCTGCGCTGGCAGGAATCCTGCTGGCAGCGCCGGCGCTCGCCCAGCGGCCCCGCACACGCCGTCCCGTCGCCGCCGGCGTGATCCCGACGCCGCGCTCGGTGCTGGGCTTCGAGCCCGGCGACGACCGCAAGCTCGTGGAATGGCCGGTGCTCGTCCGCTACTTCGAGGCGCTCGCGAAGGCGAGTGACCGGGTCGACTACCGCGAGCTCGGCAAGACGACGCTTGGCGCGCCCTTCATCGCGCTCGTGATTTCGAGCCCGCAGAACCTGCGGCGGCTCGACTACTACCGGCAGGTGAACGCGGGACTCGCGGACCCCCGCTCAATCCGGACCAGTCGGGCCGCCCGCGAGGCGCTGCAAAACGGCAAGACGATCGTGCTCATCACATCGAGCATTCATTCGACGGAGGTGGGTGGGCACCTCTCGCCTGTCGCGCTGGCGTACCGGTTGGCGACCGATACCGGCGCGACGACGCGCGCGATCCTGGACAACGTGATTCTCTGGCTCGTGCCGTCCTTGAACCCCGATGGCGTCACCATCGTGGCGAAGTGGTACAACCGCACGATCGGGACGACCGCGGAAGGAACCTCGCCACCGGAGCTGTACCACCATTACACCGGGCACGACAACAACCGCGACTGGTACGCGTTCACGCAGGTCGAAACGCAGCTGACGGTCGATTCGCTCTACAACGTCTGGCACCCGCAGATCGTGCACGACATCCATCAGATGGATGCGAACGGCGCGCGGCTCTTCTTGCCTCCGTATCTCGATCCCGTCGAGCCCAACGTCGATCCGCTGCTCATCGATGGTGTGAACGCGCTGGGCAGCGCGATGGCGTGGGAGCTTGCCGGCCAGGGCAAGTCCGGCATTTCGATCAATTCCACGTACGACGCCTGGACGCCCGCGCGCGCGTATCAGCACTATCACGGCGGTGTGCGGATCCTTTCGGAGACGGCAAGCGCGGACCTCGCGACGCCGATCGACGTCCCGTTCGACCGGCTGCAGGCGCGCGAGCGCGGATACAACCCGCGTGAGCGATCGTGGAACTTCACGAACCCCTGGCGCGGGGGACGGTGGTCGCTGCGCGATATCGTGTCTTATCAGACGGAAGGCGCCTACGCGCTGCTGACGCATGCGGCGCGCGAGCGCGAGCGTTGGCTTACCAATTTCTTTAACATCGAGACGCGCGCGATCCGGGGTTGGCGCGAATGGCCGTACGCCTACGTCATCTCCGCGCGTCAGGACTCGGTGGCGCTGAGCGCGATGCTCGGAATCCTGCGCCGCGGCGGCGTCGAGATTCGCACGGCCCTGCAGTCGTTCAGCCTGCAGGGACAGCGCCATGCAGCGGGGACGTACGTCGTCGTGCTGCGCCAACCATACGCGGCATTCGCCAAAACGCTCCTGGAAGTCCAGAACTATCCTGACCGGAGACTGTATCCCGGAGGACCGCCGGAGCGCCCCTATGACGTCACCGCGCACACCCTCCCGCTGTTGATGCGAGTGACGGCGATCGCGGCAAACGATTCGTTGCGCGTCCCGTTGTCGTCGCCGATCACGCCGAGATCGGTCAACCCCATCCCGCCGCTGCTGGCCGACACCCAGCGCATTGGCCTCTACAAATCGTACGACGCGGCGATGGATGAGGGTTGGACGCGGTGGGTGTTCGACAACTGGAAGGTGCCCTACACGTCGCTCGTCGATTCCGTGGTGCGCGCGGGGAAGCTGCACGATCAGTTCGACGTGATCATTCTGCCCGATCAGTCGCCGCGCGAGATTCTCGAAGGCTTGCCGCCGCGCTATCCGGCGCCGTACGCGGGAGGCATCGGCCCCGACGGGAGCGAAGCGCTGCGGCAGTTCGTCGTGGATGGCGGAACGCTCATCGCGCTGAATGAGGCGAGCCGCTACGTGATTCAGGCGCTGCTGCTGCCGGTGCGGAACGTGCTCGAAGCGGTGAGTGACGAGGATTTCTACGCGCCGGGCTCGATCTTCCGGCTGGAGCTGGACACCTCGACCGCCGTCGCGCACGGGCTGCCGCGCGAGACGATTGGATGGTTTCAGGGAGGGCCCGCGTTCGAGGTACTCGACTCGAACGTGACGCAGGTCGTGGGGCGCTGGCCCGAGGATCCGACGCGCGTCCTGCTCTCCGGCTGGGTGCTCCATCCAGAACGCATCGCGGGAAAGGCCGCGATCCTCGACGTCCAGCAAGGCAGTGGCCACGTGATCCTGTTCGGCATCCGCCCGCAGTATCGCGGGCAGAGCCTTGCCACTTACCCGTTGCTATTCAACAGCTTACGTCCGTGATGTGGCGGTAATCCTTGCCCGGTCGGGGGCCAATTTCCTATGTTGGTGGCCCCTATGAAGTTGGCTCGGCAGGCAAGCGCTTTCTTCTTTTGGGCCGCGATCGCAAGTCGCGGCCTTTTTGCCCAGCAACTGCCATCGTCTCCCGAGACGATGCGGCTGCGCGGCATCGAGCTTCGCTACGTTCTCCCCGATCCGATGTTCGACAACTCCCAGGCGGATCCGATCAAGGCGCTGTACGTCAACGCGTGGGCGTTTGGATCGAGCAAACTCGCACAGCTGGTCCGGCTCGCAGATTCGACGGAGATCAACGCGTTCGTCGTCGACGTGAAGGACGACACCGGCTGTCTGCTCTATCCGTCGGAAGTAAAAGTCGCGCAGGATATCGGCGCAACGAAATGCGTCCGCACGAAAGATGTCCAAGCGCGTCTCGATACTCTGCGCGCGCACGACATCTACGCCATCGCGCGCATCGTAGTCGCCAAAGATCCGCTGCTCGCCGAGCACCGGCCGCGATGGTCGGTGCAGAATCGCGACGGCAGCGGATTGTGGCGCGATCGAATCGGCACCGCGTGGGTGGACGCATATAACGACTCGGTCTGGATCTACTCCGCGCAGCTCGGGCAGGAAGCAGTGCGGCTCGGCTTCAACGAAGTCCAGTTCGACTACGTGCGTTTCCCCGACGAGCCGAAGGAAGCGATGGCACAGGCGGTCTTTGCGGCCCGCAAGAAGGGCGAGACGCAGCGCGAGGGCGTGCAGGCGGGGATCGCCATTCTCGTGAATCGCATTCAGCCGCTGGGTGTCCCCGTCACGTTCGATATCTTCGGTTTGACGTCGTCGGCGACCGGAGACCTGGGCATCGGGCAGGTATGGGAAGACTTCGTGACGGTCGCGGACGTCGTGTTACCGATGGTCTATCCCAGCCACTATTACAAAGGCAGTTACGGACTCGCGTGGCCGAA
>Ga0137409_10007866_pt1 | contig 10924 bp, 9 predicted proteins | sample CZODoug1_16funga_FD_122059 | JGI IMG/M metagenome (GOLD analysis project Ga0137409, IMG submission 122059) | Vadose zone soil fungal communities from Angelo Coast Range Reserve, California, USA - CZODoug1_16fungal (Hybrid Assembly) | ecosystem: Environmental > Terrestrial > Soil > Vadose zone... | reverse complement strand
TCGAACGTCGAGGAGCCAACCTTTTCCGGGTCGTTCCATGATTGCGCTCGCCACAGCACAATACGATACTCATCTGGGCCTTCGTCTGCCATTTCGTCCGTTACGCATTCTCTACCACGAGCCGAGGCAAGACCGGCGTAGGAGTCCGCGGGCAGCGTCAGATAGTACGCTTGACTTAGGTCGACCAACTCCGCTCCCCAAAAAATAATCCGGCCGGACGGCACCTCGAGCGGGAGCGTCACCAACATCGATCAAGGGTCCTTGCAGATCCCGATTGCCACCATCATGCAGGCGGGCTCACTGGTCACGCTTGGCCTCAAGGTGATCGAGGCCGGCTTCACTGGAACGTTGAGCCGCGATCAGCTGACAGGAACGTACACGCAGGGCGGGATGACGGCACCCGTCACGTTCACGCGTGCCGTTGCCGGCACCGCTTCCAGCCGGTCGAGGGGAAGAAGGAGTCGATGCCGAAGCCGTCCGGCACCGTCAGCTCGATCTGCGTGGTCTGAGCGTTCTCCTTCTCGGTCGGCACGGCGAGCGTGTACACCTGGCTCTCCTTCGCAGCCGCGATCGCGTCGACGGCCTGTCTATAGTTCAGACCGTCGTATTTCCCAGAATTGATGCACTGCCCGTGTTCTTCAAAGACTTGGTTCCACTCCTCCCAATCCAGCAGGCCGTGGTGATCGCGCGGCGAGACAAGAGCAGGACTGAAGGAAACACGTGGTGCACCGGTTTCGCCGATCAGACCCTGCTCAATCTTGGAGATATCCCACGCTTCCGGGACGATTACGGGTTTGATTTCAAGGTCGTACTGTTTTGCGAAAAAGAAGTCTCGTTCATCGTGCGCGGGCACACCCATGACTGCGCCTTCGCCATAGGTCATCAAGACATAGTTGCCTACCCAAATCGGCAGTTTTTGGCTTGTGACTGGATGAACAGCGAACATGCCAGTCGGCATGCCCTTCTTTTCTAGCTGCGCAAGCTCTGACTCCATTACTGCGCCCTTCTTGCACTCTTCAACGAAAGCCGCGAGCTTTGGATTGTTCTTTGAGGCAAAACCAGCAATTGGATGCTCTGCCGCAACTGCCATGAAGGTTGCGCCCAGCAGCGTATCGGCGCGCGTCGTGAACCCCCAGAGGGTCTTCTTTTCACCGCTCAATTCATACGGGAAGCCGATCCGCACGCCTTCCGACTTGCCGATCCAGTTTTTCTGCATCAGCTTGACCTGCTCGGGCCAGCCGGGCAGCTCGTCGAGCGCCGCGAGCAGCTCCTCGGCGTAGCGCGTGATGCGCAGAAAGTACATCGGGATCTCGCGCTTCTCGACCACTGCGCCGGTGCGCCAGCCGCGGCCTTCGATCACCTGCTCGTTGGCGAGCACCGTCTGGTCGACCGGGTCCCAGTTGACGACGCCGGTCTTCTTGTAGGCGAGGCCTTTCTTGAACAGGCGCGTGAACAGCCACTGGTTCCAGCGGTAGTAGTCGGGCCGGCAGCTCGCCAGCTCACGCTTCCAGTCGAGGGCGAAGCCGAGGCCCTTCAACTGCGCCTTCATGTACGCGATGTTGTCGTGGGTCCACTTGGCCGGCGGCACCTTGTTCGCCATCGCCGCGTTCTCGGCGGGCAGGCCGAATGCGTCCCAGCCCATCGGCTGCAGCACGTTGTATCCCCGCATCCGGTAGTGGCGGGTGAGGACGTCGCCCAGGGTGTAGTTCCGGACGTGCCCCATGTGCAGCTTCCCCGAGGGATAGGGGAACATGGAAAGGCAGTAATACTTCGGCCTGGCAGGATCCTCGCTGACGTTGAACGAGCGATGGCTTTCCCAGAAGTCCTGGGCTTCGCGTTCGACGGCTCGAGGATCGTAGGAGTCTTGCATTCGAGGCTGTAAAGCGGGCTCTGCCTGTGACTTAATGCGCAGAAAACCGGGGATTATAGCTTTCGGTAGCATCCAATCCTGCCGATCGCCCGTACCTCCATGCATAACGGGAGCCACTCATGAAACGCATTCTGTACGGTCTGTTTCTCGCTGCATCCTTTTTCTCCGCCGCGCAGGCCTATGCGCAGGCTGCCGCCAGCGTTGAAGGCGTGCAGATGCCGGCCTGGGTGGAACGCAACGGCCGGCGCACGCCGCTCCTGCCCGGCATGGAGCTGCGCGCCGGCGACCAGATCTTCACCGGCGCGGGCTCGCGCGCCCTGGTGCGCCTCTCCGAGGGCAGCGTCGTCAAGCTGGGCGAGAACGGCACGCTGCGCTTCACGCAGATCGACCGCTCGCAGGAAATCTTCCGCGCCGCGCTCGGCGTGCTGCAGGGCGCGTTCCGCTTCACCACCGAGCTGGTCGGCCAGAAAAGGAAGCGCGAGGTCGACATCCGGGTCGCCCAGGTCACCGCCGGCATCCGCGGCACCGACTTGTGGGGGCGCGGCCGCAAGGACAACGAAGTCGTCTGCCTGATCGAGGGCGAGATCCAGGTCGGCGCCGAGGGCGAGAGCGCGCAGACGCTGAACCAGCCGCTGCAGTTCTACCGCCGCGTCGACGCGAAGACGCAGCCGGTCGGCTTCATCGACGCCAAGCAGCTCGCGCAGTGGGCGCAGGAGACCGACATCGAGGAAGGCAAGGGCGCGGCGCGCGCCGGCGGCCGCTTCAGCGTCGCGCTTGCCTCCGCCTCGGACCAGCAGGCGGCGCTTGGTCTGTACGACGAGCTGCGCAACGCCGGCTATCCGGCAGAGATCCTGCCGCGCAAGGAAGGCGAGCAGGTCCTCTACGTCATCCGCATCCGCCAGCTGCCGACGCGCGCCGAAGCGCAGGCGCTCGCCAACTCGCTGAAGGGCAAGTTCGGCATCACCGAGCCCAAGATTTCGGGTTAATCCACCCGGTCTCCGGCTAAAGCCGCCAGAGGAAGAGCGTTCGCTCCCGGCCCCACGGGCCGCGGATCTTCACCACCTGGTCGGGCTTCCAGTCGCCGAGCGGATACCAGTGCGCGACGATGCGCGAGCCGGGCTTCAGCTTCTCCAGCCTCGGGCGCAGCGAGTTGGTCAGCTCCGGCGAGAGAAAGATCATCACCACCGTGGCGTCGGCGAGATCGGTTGTCTACGCCGCGCGCGCCGCGCTTTGCCGCGGCGATGACGATGCGGCCGTCGCCGCAGCCCAGGTCGTAGACGACGTCGTCGGGTCGCACTGCGGCGAGATCGAGCATCGCCTCGGCCACCGGCTGCGGTGTGGGCTCGTACTCGGCGCCGGGCGTGACCGCGGCGACGAGAAACGCGGAGAGCGTCGCGAAGAGCATGCGCAATTCAACTAGAATCTAGCTGTTTTGTCGCTGCACCTCGAACACCTCAACCCGGAACAGCTCGCCGCGGTCACCCTGCCCGATGAGCACGCGCTGATTCTCGCCGGCGCGGGCAGCGGCAAGACCCGCGTGCTCACCACTCGCATCGCCTGGCTGGTGAAGGGCGGCCGTGCGGCGCCGGCCAACGTCCTTGCCGTCACTTTCACCAACAAGGCGGCGCGCGAGATGCTGACCCGGGTCAGCGCGATGCTGCCGGCCGCATCACCATCCTCCACGCCGCGCGGCCTCTGGATCGGCACCTTCCACGGCCTTTGCAACCGCATGCTGCGCGCCCACCACCGCGAAGCCGGGTTGCCGCAGGCGTTCCAGATCCTCGACTCGCAGGACCAGCTCGCGGCGATCAAGCGACTTGCGAAGGCGCTCAACGTCGACGAGGACCGCTTCCCGCCGCGCGAGATCCAGTACTTCATCAACGGCAACAAGGAAGAGGGCGTGCGCGCGGGCGAGGTGCCGATCTCGGACGAGAACACCAAGCGCCAGATCGAGCTCTACGCCGCCTATGACGAGCAGTGCCAGCGCGAAGGCGTCGTGGATTTTCCTGAAATGCTGCTTCGCTCGTATGAATTGCTCAAGAGAAACGAAATCCTGCGGGCGCACTACGCCCAGCGCTTCCGCTACGTCCTGATCGACGAGTTCCAGGACACCAACCGGTTGCAGTACCGCTGGCTGAAGCTGTTCCGCACCAAGGAGTCGTGCTTTTTCGCCGTCGGCGACGATGATCAGTCGATCTACACCTTCCGCGGCGCCAACGTCGGCAACATGGCCGAGTTCGAGCGCGAGTTCGCCATCAAGCGCGTCGTGCGCCTGGAGCAGAACTACCGCTCGCACGCCAACATCCTCGACGCGGCGAATGCGCTGATCGCCAACAACCGCAACCGCCTCGGCAAGAACCTCTGGACCTCGAGCGGCGCCGGCGAGCCGGTGCGCGTCTTCGAAGGCGAGTCCGACCTGGACGAGGCGCGCTGGCTGGTCGAGGAGGTGCGCGCGCTGTCGCGCGATGGCACGCCGCTCTCGCAGATGGCTGTGCTCTACCGTTCCAACGCCCAGTCGCGGGTGCTGGAGCACGCGCTGTTCTCGCAGGGCGTCGCCTACCGCGTCTACGGCGGCCTGCGCTTCTTCGAGCGCGCCGAGATCAAGCACGCGCTCGCCTACCTGCGCCTCGTCGCGATGCCCGACGACGACAATTCGTTCCTGCGCGTCGCGAACTTCCCGCCGCGCGGCATCGGGTCCCGCACCGTCGAGCAGCTGCAGGAAATCGCAAAAAAAAATCAGATCTCCCTGCTGAAGGCGGCAGACGGGAAGGCCGCGGTTTTCAGGAAGCTGATCGAGGACCTCAAGGCGGAGATCCAGGGGCTGCCGCTCGCCGAGACCGTCGAGATCGTGGTCGAGAAAAGCGGCCTGAAAAAGCACTACGAGACCGAGCGCGAAGGCGCCGACCGCATCGAGAACCTGGACGAGCTGGTGAACGCCGCCACGACCTTCAGCAAGGAAGCGCGCGAGGTCGAGCCGGGCGAGCCGGTCGATCCGCTCACCGCCTTCCTGACCCACGCCGCGCTCGAGGCCGGCGAGCACCAGGCGGGCGAGGGCCAGGATGCGCTGCAGATGATGACCGTGCATTCGGCCAAGGGCCTGGAATTCGACGTCGTCTTCCTGTCCGGGCTCGAGGAACGCCTCTTCCCGCACGAGCAGAGCGCCAACGAGCGCGACGGCCTGGAGGAGGAGCGGCGGCTCGCCTACGTGGCGATCACGCGCGCGCGCAACCGCCTCTACCTCTCGCACGCTCAGACGCGCATGCTGCACGGCCAGCCCCGCTACAACATCCCCTCGCGCTTCCTCGAGGAGATTCCGCAAGGCCTGATGAAATGGCTGACGCCGCGCTTCTCGCGGCAGAAGGCCTTTGCGCCCGATTTTTCACGACAGACGGTGACTTCTTTGCCAAAACAAAAACAGGTACGCGCGGTCGGCGGCTGGCGCATCGGCCAGAACGTCGTCCATCCCAAGTTCGGCTCGGGCGTGATCATCGACGCCGAAGGGCAGGGCAACGACGCGAGAGTGCAGGTGAACTTCGGCGCCCAGGGCGTGAAGTGGCTCGCGGTCAGCGTCGCCAAGCTGCAAGCGGCCTGAGCCTAGCGCTCGATGATCAGCACCAGATAGGCGAGGAAAAGCAGCAGGTGCACTGCGCCGAGCAGTGCGTTGGCGCGGCCGCTCGCGAAGGTGAGCATGCTGAGCGCCAGCGTCAGCACGAGCATGATCGTGTCCACCGGCGCGAGGCCGAGGATCACCGTGCGCTCGGTCATGAGGCCGATCACCAGCACCGCCGGGATGGTCAGGCTGATGCTGGCGAGCACGGAGCCGAGCAGCAGGTTGACCGAGCGTTGCAGTTGATTGGCGAGCGCGGAGCGGAGCGCGGCGAACGATTCGGGCGACAGCACCAGCACCGCGACGAGGAAGCCAACCACCGCCTCGGGCGCGTTGAACAGGTTGACGCCGAACTCGATCGGCAGCGCGATCTGCTTGGAGAGCAGCACGATCGGCACGATGTGGGCGACGAGCAGCACGCCATGCCAGGGCGCGGCGAGGATCTCTGCCGGGTTGCCGGTGTGCGGCTCGTCCGGCTCGTTCGGGCCGAGGAAATACTTGCGATGGCTCAGCGTCTGCATGGCGAGGAACACGCCGTACAGGGCGAGAGACATGACGATCACGAAGACCTCGTGCAGGGTCGAGAGCGTTCCGCCCGGCGACTCGGTGAAGTTCGGCAGGATCAGGCAGATCACCGCCAGCGGCAGGATCACGGCGAGAAACGAGTTCGCGCCCTGCAGGTTGTAGCTCTGCTCGTGGTAGCGCAGGCCGCCGAGCAGCAGCGCGAGGCCGGCCATGCCGTTGAACACGATCATGATCACCGCGAACATGGTGTCGCGCGCGAGGAACGACACCGGCGGGCCGGTGAGCATCACCGCGGCGATCATCATCACCTCGATGGCGGTGATGGCGAAGGTCAGGATCAGCGTGCCGTAGGGCTCGCCCACCACCGACGCCAGGATTTCGGAGTGGCGCACCACCGCGAACGCCGATAGCAGGATTACCGCGAACAGCCAGGCGAAGGCGAGCGTCGCCCACAGCGGGCTTTCCATCCGCTCGAGCATCTGTTGATGGAACAGATAGAACACCGCGGCGGTGCCGTAGCTGAGGATGAGCGACCACTCGCGGCGAAGGATCATCATCGCGTCAGCAGCCAGATGCACAGCGCGCCGAGCGCGAGCCAGAACGTGATGATGACGATCGCGGCGGCGCGGCTGGTCTTGCGCGCGGCGATCTCGCCGGCGCGGCGGCGGCAGTCGGCGAGCACCTCGTCCGGGATGAAGCGCACCGCGAGAGCGAGGGCGATCGGGATGAAGATCAGGTCGTCGACCAGGCCGATCACGGGAATGAAATCCGGAATGACGTCGACCGGCGAGAGGGCATAGGCGACGCAGCCGGCGACGATCAGCTTCGCGTACCAGGGCGTGCGCGGGTCCCGCGCCGCCAGAGAAAGCGCGATCAGGTCGACCTTGACCTGCCGAGAGCGCGCTTTTAGCGAGGCGAGAGTCATCATGGCAGTATAGCGGCCCGATGAAGCGCACCGATTATCTGCAACGCATCCTCAAGTCGCGCGTCTATGACGTGGTGAGCGAGTCGCCGCTCGAGCTCGCGCCAGCGCTTTCGAAAAGGATCGGCAACCGGCTGCTGCTGAAGCGCGAAGACCTGCACCCGGTGTTCTCGTTCAAGCTGCGCGGCGCCTACAACAAGATGGCGCTCCTGCCGCGCAAGCAGCTGCGCAAGGGCGTGATCGCCGCGAGCGCCGGCAACCACGCGCAGGGCGTGGCGCTCGCGGCGCAGAAGCTCGGCTGCCGCGCGCTGATCGTCATGCCGGTCACCACGCCGCGCATCAAGATCGAAGCCGTAAAGTCGCGGGGCGCCAGCGTGGTGTTGCACGGCGACTCCTATTCGGATGCCTATGAGAAAGCCCTGCAGTTGAAACGCGCGCGCGGCCTCACTTTCGTCCACCCCTACGATGACCCGGACGTCATCGCCGGGCAGGGCACGATCGGCATGGAGATCCTGCGCCAGCATCCGAAAGCGATCGACGCGGTGTTCGTGCCGGTGGGCGGCGGCGGCCTGATCTCGGGCATCGCCGCCTACATCAAGAAGATCAATCCCGGCATCCGCATCGTCGGCGTCGAGCCGGTCGACGCGGACGCGATGGCGCGGTCGCTGAAAAAGGGCAGACGGGTCAGGCTGGATCACGTCGGCCTGTTCGCCGACGGCGTCGCGGTGAAAGAGGTTGGCAAGGAGACCTTCCGCCTCTGCCGGCAGCTCGTCGACGAGATGGTGCTGGTCGACACCGATGCGATGTGCGCCGCGATCAAGGACGTATTCGAGGACACGCGCGTGGTGCTCGAGCCCGCCGGCGCTCTGGCGATCGCCGGCGCCAAGGCCTGGGCCGAAAAGCGTTCTTTCAAAAACAGAACCCTGATCGCGATCGCGTCGGGCGCGAACACCAACTTCGACCGCCTGCGCTTCATCGCCGAGGAGGCGGAGCTCGGCGAGCAGCGCGAGGCGGTGCTCGCGGTGACGATTCCCGAGCGGCCGGGCAGCTTCCGCAAGTTCTGCGCGACGCTGGGCGGCAAGAACATCACCGAGTTCAACTACCGCATCGCCGACTCCAAGGAAGCGCACATCTTCGTCGGCGTCGCGGTCGAAGGCCGCTCAGAAACTTCAGGGATGATCAGGAATTTGAGAAGCAAGGGACTGAAGACCATCGACCTCTCCGACAACGAGATGGCGAAGTGGCACGTGCGGCACATGGTCGGCGGACGTGCGCCGTTCGCGAAGAACGAGCTGCTCTACCGCTTCGAATTCCCGGAGCGCCCGGGAGCGCTGATGAAATTCCTCGACAGCATGCGCAGCGACTGGAACATCAGCCTGTTTCACTACCGCAACCACGGCGCCGACTACGGCCGCGTGCTGGTCGGCATCCAGGTGCCGCGCGGGGAGATGCGCCAGTTCCGCGCTTTTCTGCAGAAGCTCGGCTATCCGTACGCCGACGAGACGCGCAACCCCGCGTACCGGCTGTTCCTCGGTTAGTCGCGCTTGATCTCGCCCGCGTAGCAGACCGGCGAGGCGAGCGCGCTGCCTTCACCAGATTGCGGTTCTCCCAGATACGCCAGCCCCTCGGGATCGCGTCGGTAGACGCCTGCTTCCGTGACGACGTAGTCGACCGGGATGTCCCAGGACTGCGGGTGGATCGTTTCCATCCGCGCCATCTCATAGGCGATGCCGATCACGACCGGTTTCTTCTTCAGGCTGGCGAGCGTGCGATCGAAGAAGCCACCGCCGTAGCCGAGGCGAAAGCCCTGCTTGTCCCAGCCGTTCATCGGCAGCAGCACGCCGCTCGGCGTGACTTCGGAAGAATTTACCGGGTAGGGAATGTCGAGAGGTCCATGGGCGAGCTCGATTCCCGGGTGCCACTCGCGAAAGATGAGCGGCGTGCGCGGCGCGACGACGACAGGCAGCGCGGTCAACGCTCCCTTGCCGCGCAGCGTTCTGGCAAAATGACGGGCGTCGTACTCGCCTTTGATGGGCCAACAAAAAGCGAGGCGGCTGTTGGCAAGCCCGGGAAAAGAAAGCTCGAGAAAACGATCGATGCGCTGCCGCCAGGCTTCGAGAACGGTCGGCGACAGCGCGGTGCGCGCGGCGATGAGGCGCTGGCGCTCGGACCGGCGCCAGGCTTTGAGATCTGGGGGAAGTGACGCCATGCAGTCGGGAGTTTCATGATTCTGAAGGGATTCCGCAATCTCGCGGTTTCCGCCGCGCTGGCGGCGCTGGTCGCGCTGCCTTCGCTGGCAGCGAACGGCACGGATGACGCGCTGCTCGGCGCGTTCGACGCGTACCGCGCCGGCGACCCGATCAAGCTCGCCAAGCAGGCCAAGAAGCTCGACGGGAATCTGCTTGCGCCGTGGCTCGAGTACTGGCGCCTTTCGCTGCGTCTCGAGGATGCGCCGCGCAGCGAGGTTCGTGAATTCTTGTCAACCTACGCCGACGCCTACGTCGCCGAGCGGCTGCGCGGCGAATGGCTGCGCGTGCTCGGCCGGCGCGGCGAGTGGAGCGAGTTCGAGCGCGAGGCCGCGGCGTACGGCGGCGAGGACGAGCTCGAAGTGCGTTGCTACGGCTGGGTGCGCCGCCTGGAGCAGGGCGACGACAGCGCCTTTGCCGAGGCGAGCGTCATCTGGGCCGAGCCGCGCGAATTGCCCGAGGGTTGCGCCAGGCTCGCCGAGACGATGGTGACGCGCGGCCGGATCTCGATCACCGACATCTGGCGGCGCGTGCGGATCCTCTTCGAGGCCGGCCAGATCACCGCCGCCAAGACCTCGCTCGGCTACCTGAAGAAGGACGAATCGCCCGATGAGCGCGCGCTCGCCGAAGCGGCGCGGCGGCCGAAGCGTTTCCTGCAAGGGCTGCCGGCAAGTCTCGAGCGGCGTGCCACGCGCGAGGTAGCAGTGCTCGCCGCGCTGCGCTACGCGCGCGAGGATGCCGAGGCCATGGCTGAATTGATGCTCGGCCGCCTCGGCGAGCGGCTGCCCGAGCGCGAAGCGCGCTATCTCTGGGGCCGCGTCGCGCTCGAGGGTGCGCGGCAGCACCATCCGGACGCACTCGCCTGGTACGGACGCGCCGGCGATACGCCGCTCGACGACGAGCAGCTTGCGTGGAAAGCGCGCGCCGCGCTGCGCGTCGGCGAGTGGCTGACCGTGCGCGCAGCGATCGATCGCATGTCGCCGGAGGAGCGCTACATCCCGACCTGGACCTACTGGTACGGCCGCTCGCTCGCCGCGGCCGGCGACGACGCGAGCGCGCGGGCTTATTTCCTGCGCATCGCCGCTGCACCCGAGTTCTACGGCCTGCTCGCCAACGAAGAGCTCGGCCAGGCCAACGTCGCGCCGAGCGGCAGCTATGCGCCGAGCGAGGAAGAGCTCGACGCCGCGAAGCGCGATCCCGGCCTGGCGCGCGCGCTCGAGCTGATCCGCCTCGGCCTGCGCAACGAGGGCGTGCGCGAGTGGCAGTTCGCGATCCGCTTCTACGACGATCCGCGCCTCATCGCCGCTTCCGAGCTGGCGCGCCGCGCCGAGGTCTACGACCGCGCCATCCATACCGCCGATCGCACCGTGCACCTGCACAACTTCGCGCTGCGCTACCCGGTGCCCTATCGCGATCTGTTCGGCGAATACGCCAAGAGCCGCGGTCTCGACGAGGCCTGGGTGTTCGGGCTGGTGCGGCAGGAAAGCCGCTTCATCAGCGAAGCGCGCTCGAGCGCCGGCGCCGCCGGCCTGATGCAGGTGATGCCGCGCACCGCGCGCTATGTCGCCTCGCGCACCGGCATGCGCAACTACCGCGCGAAAAGCGTCACCGAGGTGCAGACCAACGTCCAGCTCGGCACCAGCTATCTGAAGCTGGTGCTCGATCAGCTCGGCCATCCGGTGCTGGCCTCGGCGGCCTACAATGCCGGTCCGGGCCGCGCCAGGCGCTGGCGCGGACCGGCATTGTAGGCCGCC
>Ga0137409_10007865_pt1 | contig 10926 bp, 11 predicted proteins | sample CZODoug1_16funga_FD_122059 | JGI IMG/M metagenome (GOLD analysis project Ga0137409, IMG submission 122059) | Vadose zone soil fungal communities from Angelo Coast Range Reserve, California, USA - CZODoug1_16fungal (Hybrid Assembly) | ecosystem: Environmental > Terrestrial > Soil > Vadose zone... | reverse complement strand
ATGGTCTTGGAGTTACGGATGTCGTTGTAGCTGTTGGTCATCGCACCGTAGCCCCAGGTATTGGCGACTCCGGTGACTGTGGTGGAGTGACAGATGCGCGCCTGGTGATCGGAATTGTTCGTTCCCCAGAAGGCGGCGAGCTTGCGGTTGAGGTAGGCCGCTTCGTTCGTGAATTTGGCCGAACCGAGCCAGTAAACCGAATCCGGGCCTGCCTTCTGGCGGATGTCCAGAAGCTTATCGCCGATCTCATCGATGGCTTGGTCCCACGAGAGCCGCTTCCATTGGCCGTCCACCAGCTTTTGCGGGTAACGCAAGCGGCGATCGCTCAGCACGTCATCGCGGACTGCCGCTCCTTTGCAGCAATGTGAACCGCGATTGATCGGGCTGGCATAATCCGGCTCCTGGCCGATCCACACGCCGTTTGCGACTTCGGCGATAACGGAACAACCTACCGAGCAATGGGTGCAGAAATTCTTCCGGGTTGTAACGGTTGCGCCAGGGGGTGGCGGCGGGCCTGCCTCCGCCTGCCGTATGCTGGCAAGCGGTAAGCTGCCGAGCGCCGCCAGGCTTCCGGCGGCGAGACCTGAGCGGCGCAGGAAGGAGCGACGATCAAGGGTTTTTTCTGATGATTGCTGGGCATGCTCCGAAGCTACTTTCCCTCGGCGCGCCTGACGCTCTGACCGTTTTATCAGCATGGGAGCCTCTCAACGCTTCGGGTAGCGGTTGACTCGGTAGAAGGCTTGAACCTCGGCAGAGTTCGCCTGATAGCGGGCCTTGCGTTTGACGTCGTGGGTTTCGGTGTCAGCGGCGACGGTGCTGCTCTCCAGAGCGCTTGCGGCCGTGGCGACAATGCCGATTATCCCGGTGCGTAGTAGCTGACGTCGCCCGATTGTTCCTTTGTGCCGATCGCGCATCAAAACTCTCCTTGGTCAGCAGACGTCATGATTTAGGGCGCTCTCAAGATGGGCACACGCCTCCATCCGGACATCCTCCACCGGAGCTAACGCAGTGCTATCCTTTGCGTTTTCGACGTGGCTTGTCTCCGTTATTCGTTCATTTGGTCGTGAGCATTTTCGTTATCGGAAAATGGCAAATGTCAATAATTTTTGCTGATGCCCGCCTCTGTGAAAAAATCACGCGCAACGCGATGGCAACATAGTTCGACGTTGCGAGGGCGACATCTTTCCCGAGCGTCAGCTGAGATAGATGACAACGCCGACCGCGGCTAATAGCCGTATGAGCGTTGGCAATTTCTGCCAGATTTCCGAGCGTGATATATTGACGGTTGCCAACAAAATTGACAAATCCGAGATTTTTCTTATCGAGCACACCCAAGCCTCGCGGTCGATTGTTGCGTTTAGATTCGGCAATGGCTGGATTTGGATTGCGCGGCGCCAGCCAGAAGGGGGCTCAGTCTGGCTTGGACTTGGCGAACCGGCGACATCGACGCCGGCGCTGTAGGTTACTGGGTTCAAATGCTTGACGGCGTGATGTCCACGGCAAAAGGCGATTGCCTTGATAGTCATCAATTTAGCAGGCGGGCAGGGGCGAGACCCGCCATCAATTGCCGGAAGCCTTGAGCCGTCGAACCAACCGACTCCCGCGCGAACTGACGGTCATCAATGCGGTGCCCAGCGCGATACCCAGAATGAAAATTGGCAGATGGCGGTTGCTGAGGAATAGTTGCAAAAGGACAGCGTTTATGAAGGCACTGATATTTCAGGACTCAGGAAAAAAGGCCCTCGAGGAGCGGCCAAAGGCGACAATTGCCGAGCCGACAGACGCGATTGTTAAGATCACCAAGACCACGATTTGCGGTACCGACCTCCACATCCTCAAGGGCGATGTCCCCACATGCCGGCCAGCTCGCGTGCTCGGTCACGAGGGCGTAGGTTTCATTGAAGCCGTTGGTCCAGGAGTCGTGACATTCAAACCAGGAGAACGGGTCCTGATTTCGTGCATCAGCGCTTGTGGGAAGTGCGAGTATTGCCGAAAGGGGATGTACTCGCATTGTGTCAACGGTGGATGGATTCTTGGCAACACCATCGACGGGACACAAACCGAGTATGTGCGTATTCCCTACGCTGACACGAGTCTCTATCGAGTCGCAGACGATGCCGACGAGGAAGCGCTGGTCATGTTGAGCGACATCCTGCCGACAGGCTTTGAGTGCGGCGTGCTCAACGGCAAAATTCAGCCGGGAGCAACTGTTGCAATTGTGGGAGCAGGACCGGTCGGACTCGCGGCTCTGCTTACGAACCATTGCCAACATCGGCGTGCATGGATCGAAAGTGGACCTCCATTTAGAGCGACTTTGGTCACACAACATAACCATTACCACCCGATTGGTGGATACTTTCAGCACGCCCATGCTGCTCAAGACGGTCCAGTCTCGGAAGGTCAATCCCAAGCTTCTGGTTACTCACCATTTTCCGCTTGACCGCATTCTGGAAGCTTACGACACGTTCGGAAAAGCAGCCAGTACGCAGGCGCTTAAAGTGATCATCGAAACCTAGCGCTGCTTTTTTGCGATACTGACTGGATGGAGGTCCGCGCCCTCACCGGAGATACCAACGAGGGATGAAGCGGTGGGATTACTGGTGTCACGTTCTGGCCGCGTGCCGATACCATAGAACGCCATTCGCCGATCGTAGAGCGTAAATGCGCCAACAGGGTGGAGGACATTTTCTGCTGTCACTAGGGGAGACGTCTCATCTCTACCGAGTTCGAACTCAAGCTCGCCGCACCACCAGCGAAATTGGAAAAGTTGAGGCGCGTGCTCCTGGCGATGCCCACCGTGAAGTCGGAGGTCCGGTTGAAGCTCGTCAGCACGTACTACGACACACCTGCGCTTGCGCTCCACCGAGAGCGGTTATCGCTTCGGGTGCGCAAGCAGGGCCGGGAGTTCGTACAGACTGTCAAGGCCGAAAATCCCACTCAGGCGGACGTGTTGGAGAGGAAGGAGTGGGAAGACCAAATCCCGAGCAAGCGGCCGGTTCTTGATGCACCGAAGACTGGCAAGTGGCTGCCCGATACGGACCGCAATGGCGAGTTGCGTCCAGTCTTCACGACGACGGTCACGCGAACGGTTATCGCAATCAGCCCGGGTCCATCCGCTCGGATCGAGGCGGCCATTGACGAGGGCGAGATCCGCGCTTCCAACGGCGATGCCGTCGCGCCGATCAGCGAAATCGAGCTTGAGCTCAACAATGGCGATCCGCGGGTGCTCTTCGACGTGGCGCTGCAATTGCTCGAAACTGCGTCAATCCGCATTGAGGTGCGCAGCAAGGCCGAGCGAGGTTATCGACTGCTTGGAACCGACGGGCTAAGGCCGCAGGCAGTCCGTGTGGGACCCGTCGCGCTCGATCCTGCCATGAGCGTCGAGGCCGCGCTGGAGCGCATCGGGCGACGCTGCCTTACCCATCTTCTGAGCAACGAACAGGCTGCGCTGGCGGGTGAGCCTGAAGGCATCCATCAAATGCGAGTCACCATTCGGCGTCTTCGCTCCGCGCTTTTGGCTTTGAAGCGGCCGCTGCAGAAAAAGCATTACCACTGGGCTTCGGAGGAGTTGAGATCGCTCGCTCACACCCTGGCGCCGGTGCGCAATTTGGATATTTTTGCCGCCTGCCTGGTCCGCCCGATCACCCACGCGTTGCCGGCCGGCCTCGACTTCGAACGCCTCATCGACGCCACGGAGCGCCGGCGGCGTGCAGCGCTTGACCATGCTAAACAGACGATCATGTCCGAAAGATACACTGAATCGATGTTGCGATTGTTGCGATGGTTTGTAGCGCGTGGATGGCGTGATCAGCAAATATCAGAGCACGCGGTCGTGCTTTTAGCCCCTATCGTCGATGTTGCCCCCGACCTGATCGAGCGGCATCATCGCAAGGCTCGGATGCGTAGCAAGAAGTTCGAAGAGTTGACGGCACCTCAGCGGCACAGGTTGCGTATTGCGCTGAAGAATTTGCACTACATCGTCGAATTTTTGGGAAGCCTTTTTGACAAGGACCGAATTCGAACGTTCGTAAAGTGCTTGAAGTCATTGCAGGACGATCTCGGCTATGCAAATGACGTCCGTGTCGCCCACGACCTCGTTGATCAAATTAGCGAAGCAACAAATCAGGATGTTCGCGCGATCAATCGTGCGGGAGGGATCGTGCTAGGTTGGCACGAGCGGGTTCTTGCTGATCGCAATCCGAGGATCAGAAAGCATGTTCGTCGCTTTAGACGATTGGATCCTTTCTGGTGAGGCGAAAAAATGTTGGCTGGTGGCTTTTTTTTGGAGGCCGACCCGCACTGATGTGCGGGCTTTGGCTTGCCTCGGCGCGTCGGTTGGCAGGAGAGATTCCATGTTCGGGCGCAACTTGCTCGGCAGACTGCCGGCTGACGCCAAGGCCCGGCCTCGAAAGGGCGCACAGCCGAAATGGGTTGCGCCCATGTCGGCGACGCTCACGGATGAAGTCTTCTCGCGACAGGGATGGTTATTTGAGCCGAAATGGGACGGGGAGCGCTGCCTCGCTTTTCGCCGTGGTCGCGATTTGGATCTCTTTTCGCGGAATCGAATTCGGCTGAACGCGAAATATCCCGAGGTGGTCGAAGCGATTTATCAGCAGCAAGCCACTTCTTTCATCGCGGATGGCGAGATTGTCACCTTCGACGGCGATATCACCAGCTTCGCAAAGCTGCAAGCGCGCATGCAGGTGGCGCACCCGCCGGCCGATCTGATTCGCAAGGTGCCGGTGTGGTTCTATCTTTTCGACTTGCTCTATCTGGACCGCTATGACATCCGCCAGGTTCCGCTCCGGTACCGAAAGGAAGTACTTCGCAATGCCTTCGACTTCCAGGGCTCCTTGCGGTTCACGGAGCACATCAAGACTGAAGGCGAGGCCTACTATCGAGGAGCGTGCCAGAAGGGATGGGAAGGTGTCATCGCAAAAAATGGGGACAGCGTGTACGTGTCCAGACGAACGCGCGATTGGCTCAAATTCAAGTGCAAGCAAGAGCAGGAGTTCGTCATCGGCGGTTACACCGATCCACGAGGGTGTCGGACCGGGTTCGGAGCATTGCTGCTAGGTTTCTATCGCGGGCGAAAGCTCGTATATGCCGGCAAGGTCGGGACAGGGTTCGACCACGACCTGTTGCGGCGTCTGGGCGAGAAGCTTGCACGGCTGAAGACGCCGGTTTCCCCCTTTGCCGAGGACGGGCTGCCGCGACGCGGCGTGCATTGGGTGAGACCGAAGCTCGTCGCTCAAATCGGATTCACCGAGTGGACGGCGGGAGGCAAGCTCCGACACCCTCGATTCCTTGGCCTGCGGGATGACAAGCGGCCGGAAGATGTCGTGCGTGAGGGCTGATGTGCGATGAGGTGAAATCCTCAATCCCGCCGACGAAACTCCAAAATAGTCGGAGGCACAACAATGTCGCTCACAGCATATCGAAGCAAAAGAGCTTTTACAGAGACGCCCGAACCAGTCGGGCAAGTGCGGCGAAGTAGCCGCAGACGCATCTTTGTCGTTCAAAAACACGATGCCACCCGGCTTCACTATGATTTCCGGCTGGCCGTAAATGGGGTCTTGGCGTCCTGGGCAGTACCCAAAGGCCCTTCGATGAACCCTGCGGACAAGCGCTTGGCCGTAAGGACGGAGGACCATCCGCTCGAATATGCGAGGTTCGAGGGCTTGATTCCACCCGGCCGATACGGAGCAGGAACGGTGATGGTCTGGGACTCGGGAAAGTATGAGCCACTGGAAAATCAGCCGCCAGAGGAACAGCTGGCTCGCGGCAAGATCCAAATTGGTTTGCAGGGCGAGAAACTGCGCGGCGGGTTCACGCTGATCCAAATCGCAAGACGATCTATGAATTCTAGCCGAAGAGATCACTGGTTGCTCATAAAAAGTCGCGACGAATACGCTGATCCGTCGTGGGATATCGAGAGCGTTCGTTTCGATCGCTCCGTTCTTACCGGCCGTAGTCTGAAGGAAATCAAGGACGGAAAGCCAGCAAAGCCCCGACTTGGCCGGCGCCGTGTTTGAATGGCAGCCGCTCATGCCGGTCGGTGGAGCGCCACCTACCGGTGGGTCTATTCGAGAGCACGGCCTGGAGGCGGTCGGTGGGCTCATCCTCAAAGTGCAAAGGTATTTGTTTCCCGATTTGGCCTCCGTCAATGCGGGACGCAGCGGAACCAGTAAGAGCGGCAGGTCGAGCGCGAAAAAGAAGGCGCGAGACCAGCACTTAGGGTCTTCGGATCCGGAGGGTTCGATGTGGTTGTGGGCGGCATTCATTCTTTTCATATTCTTCCTGGTGGCGTTGGATCTGGGGATATTCCACCGGAAGACTCGCACAATAGCGTTCAAGGAAGCGCTGAAATTAAGCGGGGTGTGGATCGGCGTCGCGCTTGCCTTCAATGTCCTCATCTTCTTCGCCTATGAGCATCATTGGTTCGGGCTCGATCTCGCCGGGGGTGAGCCAGACGGACGCACAGCCGCGATTTTGTTCCTCACAGGTTATCTGATCGAAAAATCGCTCGGCTTAGACAATCTCTTTTTCATTGCCTTGATTTTTTCGTACTTCCGCATTCCGACAGCATATCAGCATCGCGTATTGTATTGGGGAATCCTCGGTGCAGTGATCATGCGCGCCGCGATGATCCTTGCCGGCACCGCGTTGATCGAGCGCGTCGACTGGATTCTCTACCTGTTCGGCGTGGTTCTAATCATGAGCGGGGTCAGGATGGGGCTGGTCGGGCACCCTCCGGACCTCGAAAAGAATCCGATTACTACATGGACAAGACGATTCTTTCCTGTCTTGCCGGAATTCGCAGGTGAGCGACTTGTCGTGCGGCGAAAGGCGCAACTGCTTCTCACGCCGCTTGCGCTGGCATTGATCATGATCGAGGCCTCCGATCTGGTTTTTGCCCTGGATTCCATCCCGGCGATTTTTTCCATCACGCGCGATCCGTTCTTGGTATTCGCGAGCAATATTATGGCGTTGCTCGGCCTGCGTTCGCTCTACTTCGCACTGGCCGGAGCCGTCGACCGGTTTCGTTATCTCAGAAGCTCCCTTGGGCTGCTTCTGGTGCTGATCGGGAGTAAGTTGCTGTTGAAAGATGTTCTCGTTGAGGGACCGACCACTGTGTTTTTCACGCTCGGTGCTGTAGCGCTCATTTTGGCAGGCGGCGTCATTACATCGCTCCTTTTTGGGAGGCGTGCACGCAACTCCTCTTAGGAAATTCGCGCGCAGCGAAATAACCATCGCTTCAGCGTGTGGCTGTCGACTAGATTCGTTGCGCTCGTGCCTCTCTGCTTCAGCATGCCATACTCCCGCTCAGATCCCCGCAAAGGTCGCTGGGAACAAACGCAGATAGCCTTTCCAATAGGCACGTGGAGCCATTGGACACTCTGTTTACCGATTACTTAACGGGGGGCTCACCCGACCGCATTGGCTCCTGGAGTCGGGGCCACAGCGTGCGGATTTCCTGAGGCAGGACATGGATCACGTCCCGAATCTCACCGGGAGAGACATGGTTCTCTAGGGTCCGGAACACCGCACGGGCCGCATTCTCAGCATCGACTGATTGTTTCATCGCGATGCGCATGGTTATCCCAGCAAGGAACTCGTCACGCGAGTGTATCTTGTCCGGTTTTCCGGCGGGATGCCATGCCTCGTAATAGATGCCTCGGACCAGCATTGGAAGCTGGTCCCCGAGCTGAGCCGCCTCGTTGATTGTCAGACGATCGCGGAGGCAGTGAAGCACTGCGCGCAGGACCTGATAGGCGCCGTGCCGGTCTAGACCAAGCACCTGGGCGATTTCCTTGAGCCATGTGTTTGTCTTATGAAGCGTTTCGTCGAACACTTCGAGGCCCGTCGAGCTCACGTTCGCACCTTTTTGAATTCGAGTTCAGACATGCATGCAAGTCAAGTGCTGGCCGCCGCATATGCGCGTCGTTCCGTGCATTTTGGCTGTCGACTATGGGCCCGGACGTCTGATGTCGCCTTGATCGCCGTCAATCTTTGTTTGCCATCCTCCGCCTGCTCGCGCCTACCTTGATCGTGGATGAGTCAAATGTACGCCTTCTAGCGCCAAGATTGCCTCGGTCAGCGCAAATAGTGACAGGCGCTGGTGCGAGGTCATCGACCTCGAAGCAATTTTCTCCGGGAAGATGCGCCCGAGGCAGACGACTTAATCGTTCCGCGGATCGGATGTTTCGCCCTACAGCTCAAGAGGAATGTGTTGATAGATTATCGCAAACTCGGTGAGTCCCGAGGTGTTTCGGGTAAGCATCACATGCGCCGCCCTCCTCAAGCGCACTCCGATCGATGATTCTCACCGAACGGGGCCCGGAGAGCGCAATCAGGCCGCGTTTCTTGAGCGATGTGAGCGAGCGACAGACCGTTTCGACCGACAAGCCGAGATAATCGGCGATGTCGTAGCGCGATATCGGCAAATCGACGCGATCGAGAGTCTGATCAGATAAGCGCTGCGCCATCGTGAGAAGGAACGAGCTGACTTTCTCGGTCGCGGTGATCCGACCGAGGATCATGAGTTGCGCTTGCAAACGTGAAAGAGCCTCAAACATCACCTGGCGGATTTCCCTAGAAAGCTGCGGATCTGCCTCTGCGAGCATCTCGACCCGCCGGCGCGGATAGCTGGCCACGATCGTATTTTCGGCGACCGCCTCCACCGTGGAGTCATACTCGTTGAGGGCTGTAAAGCCAAAGAAGTCGCCGGGCAGGACAGCTCCACAATTTTGGCGCCGACCATCGGGATGCGCCACGCATCGCCTCGCCGTGCCGGAAGTCACGCGGTACCAATATTCGGCCGGTTGTCCCTGGCCACAGATTTCCTGTCCCCGATGGCACTTCCTGACGACCGCGATCGAGGCAAGCTTGTCTAACCGCTTTTGTTGGTTCGCAAAGGCTGGCGCGGAATGGTTGGTGTTGCTCATGACCATCTCCCAAGCTCAGAGCAAATTTTTGGTGCGCTGAGATTGAAAGCAACGAATTTGAGAAGGCTACAGCGATTGCACCGAATCAGCACGAAATGTCGAAATTTGCACGAGGCGCGAATTAAGACCAGGCTTTGGACACACGAAACGCAGCAACATCAGTGACTTATCAGACAGAATTTGATGAGCACTTCTCGGGGGCCAGTTTTGCTCTGAGATCCGCTAGCTTGTTTCGGCTCACGGGAACCGTGCGGCGTCCGGCGCCGGCGAGTTCGATGATTCCATTATCCCCGGAACGCTTCAGGCTGGCGACCCGCCTGACATTAACAATATGACTGCGGTGCACTCGGATAAAGTCTTCAGTATTCAATTCCTTTTCAACCTGGCTAATGGATAGAGGACAAAATAAATTATCCCGACCATCAAAGACATAAGTGTAGTGTGTGTTGGCGCGGATCCAAAATATTTCGTCGGCAGGAACTGAAATTCTTATACCATGGCGTTCAACCGGAAGGCTGCTCTTCTCGCCAAGTGTCTGACCAGCAACAGCAGCTGGAATTGCTAGAGAGCTGGCGGATTTGATCTCGGTGGTTGACGCAGGTGTCTGGTGCGAGGCCACTTCCGACCCTTGAACCTTCGGCGCTCCTGTGTCCCTTCCCAAGTCGAGGTTGGGAACCTGGCTGTGAGCGCTATCGGGTACCAATGTCAGCATGAACAAACCGGACACGACGAACGCCACGACAGCAACGACAATCGCAAGCAATTCCGTCGAGATCGCAATCGACGGAGACGATGGCCCCGACGTCGCGGTATTGGGATGCAATGACAAGCCCGCCATGGCCGTATAATGCATTCCCGAAATGGCCAACCCAAGGACAATGGCGCAGATCAGAAGCGGTGGACGCCGAGTCGTACCGAATGCCAGCCAAATCGCAAGCGCGGAGGCGGCAATTGCAACAACGAAACTGGCCACAACAAAACTGGAAGCATGATTCATATGCACGCTCGCATGAATTGCGCGCATACCTACGTAGTGCATCGACGCAATACCAACACCCATAGCGAACGCTGCAATCGCGAGTGACCGAACCGTTCTTGGTTGCGCACTCGCGGTGAAAATCGCGAACCCGACGACCAGCACGCAAATAAATAGCGAAACAAGTGTCGGCAAGACGACATAGTCGACTGCAGTAGGCAGTTGTGCAGCCAACATGCCTACGAAATGCATTCCCCAGATGCCTGTGGCCAGAGACAACGCCGCGCCTCCCAGCAGTAGTCGCCGCTGAAGACCGAACGATGTCTCCACATTACTGGACAGGCTCAGACCGACGTAGCTCGCCTGTACTGCGATAAGAATAGACAGCACTACGAGAAACGGGTCATGTCCGATCGCCACGGTATTTTTCTCCCGACAAGACGAAAACGGCAATTCCGCGGCCCGGCACCCAAGCAAGAGCGCTTTCCCAAACTTAAGCTCCTCTCGCGTCATCGGGAAGCGGTCGTCGGTTGCCTGCTGGTACGTAATCGATCTATCGACTTCTCACGCTCGAGAAAAATTTAAGTGCTTGTTGATGGTAGTCAACGCCGGCAAGGCGGCCGTTGTGGAATCAAAGTGCAGCCCGCGGAGCGCATCAAGTTCGTTGAACGGGTAGGGAACAGCCGTACCAATTTTGACGAAAGTTGGTCCGATCCGCAAGGCTCGCCAATTTCGAAGCGTGCCGACCGAGATACCGCCACGGTATCGTTCGGAGACTTCTCCGGGGGAGAGAAATCTGCTGTCAGCTATCAAGTCCTCCCAGCGCAGCCAATGATCAGGACCTTCATCCCGCCCGCGCAAGGTCTGGTGCATCGGGTGCGCGTCCTGTGGAAGGGAGGAACTGGCAGCCGTCGCACAAACGGATGCCGCGGGACAGACAAAGGAACGTTGCCGTCTTCAGCTTTGCCCAGAGGCGTGCATAAAGATCACGATTAGGATCCT
>Ga0137409_10007864_pt1 | contig 10926 bp, 11 predicted proteins | sample CZODoug1_16funga_FD_122059 | JGI IMG/M metagenome (GOLD analysis project Ga0137409, IMG submission 122059) | Vadose zone soil fungal communities from Angelo Coast Range Reserve, California, USA - CZODoug1_16fungal (Hybrid Assembly) | ecosystem: Environmental > Terrestrial > Soil > Vadose zone... | reverse complement strand
CTGGTAGGACGCGTTCTCGGGCAAAAACTCGGCGAGCAGATGGGACAGGCTTTCGTGGTCGAGAACCGCCCCGGCGCAGGCACCCTGGTCGGCACGCAGCTCATCGCGCGCGCCGCTCCCGACGGTTACAACCTGGTCGTCGGCGGGCTCTCGAACATCGCCCTCAACATGGGCCTGTACAAGGATCCGGGCTACGATTCGCTCGCCGACCTGGTCCCAGTCAGCCTCGTCGTCAGCCATTCCTACACGCTGGTCGCGCGCAAGGACCTGCCCCTCGGGAGCCTGAAAGAGGTGATCGCTTTCGCCAAAGCGAACCCCGGCAAGCTCAACATCGGCACCAGCGGCATCGGCACCGGACAGTACATCGGCGCGGCGATCATCGCCGCGCTCGCCGGCGTCGACATCGTCAAGGTTCCGTACAAGGGCGCCCAGCCCGTTTACCAGGACTTGCTCGCGGGCCGGGTGGATCTCTTCTACGACAACACGACGACGACGCGGCCCTACGTCGAGTCCGGGCAGGTGAAGGCACTCGCGGTGTCGAGCCGCGAGCGCGTGCCGAGCATGCCGCACCTTCCGACGCTCATCGAGACCGGCGTGGTCGATCTGGAGATGGAGACATGGTTCGGCCTGTTCGCGCCGGCGCGCACGCCGCGAGCCATCGCCGAGCGCCTGCGCGCCGAAGTGGACAAGGCGACCCGGTCGGCCGAGGTGCGCTCGCGGCTCGAGATGGGGAGCGGCAGGAGCCTGCGCATGAGTCCCGCCGAGACCGGAGCGTTCGTAAAGGCGGAAGTGGCGAAGTGGATCGAATTGCTGCGCAAGGCCGGGATCGAGCCCGAGTGAGCGCGGCAGATCTGCAGGACCAGCTTGCGATTTTCATGCTGATGCAGAGGTGGTCGCTTGCGCGCGACACGGGCGACTGGGAAAGCCTGCGCGCCACCGCGCATCCCGGCGCGGCGATGACGACCACGTGGTTCGACGGGGCATTCGATGACTTCGTGGAATCCTGCCGCGCCTCCTGGTCCCGCGGATCGCGATCGCAGCATGTCCTCGGCGGCTCGGTCGCCGAGATCGAGGGCCAGCGCGCGATCGCGCAGACCCGAATGTCGATCAATGTGCGCTCCCGCCTCGACGGGGTCGAGGTCGATGCGGTCTGCCTAGGTCGTTTCTGCGATCGCGTCGAGAAACGCGACGGCGCCTGGCGCATCGTCAAGCGCTCGGTCATCTACGAAAAGGACCGCATCGATCCGGTCGATCCGCAGGTGCGCCTCTCTTTCGATCCCGAGTTGCTCGGACGCTTTCCGGAGGGTTACCGCCATCTCGCCTATCTTCAGACCCGCAACGGCGCCCGGGTGAATCCCGGCCTGCCGACCGCGAGCGGCGAGGCGCTCGAGCGCTTGCTGCGCGACGCCAAGACCTGGCTCGCGGCGGGGAAACGGTGATCGCGTTCCGTCGAGGAGACTCTCGTCCATGAACGAACTGCAGCGCTATCTGGTGGAGGAAGCCGTCGAAGACTATGAAGGGGGGAGGCTCACGCGGCGCCAGGCCCTGAGGGCGATCGCCGGCATCGCGGGCGCCGCGCTCGCCGCCCAGCTTCTCGACGCCCAGGCACAAAGCGCCAAGACCCCGCCACCCAAGGCGCCGCCGAGCACGCCGCCGCAGGTATTGCCGAACGACGCCGATATCGTCGCCGGGATTGCCGAGTTTCCGGGCGAAGGTGCCCGGCTCGACGGCTACCTAGCGCGCCCGGCGCAGCCGGGATCCTTTCCCATCGTGCTCGTGTGTCACGAGAACCGCGGTCTCACGCGCCACATCGAGGACGTCACGCGTCGCGTCGCCAAGGCGGGGTACGTGGGGCTGGCGGTGGACCTGCTGTCCCGGGAGGGCGGAACCGACAAGCACGACTTCGACGCGATCCCCGGCATCCTCGGCAAGGCGCCGCCCGGTCGCCACGTGCAGGATTTCAAGAGCGGGCTCGCGTTTGCACGGGCTCAACCCGCCGCGCGTGGCGACCGCGTCGGGATGGTCGGTTTCTGTTTCGGGGGCGCCGTGACCTGGCGCGTCGCCGCTGGCGTTCCCGACCTCCGCGCGGCGGTCCCTTTCTACGGCGTTCCGGTCCCGGAGGCCGACGTGACCGGAATCGGTGCCGCGGTGCTCGCCATCTACGCAGGGCGCGACGACCGCATCAACCAGAGCATTCCGGCGATCGAAACAGCGATGGGGAAGAACGGCAAGACTTTCCGCAAGATCGTATATCCCAACGTCGACCACGCGTTCCACAACGACAGCGGGGCGCGCTACGACGCGCAGGCGGCGAAAGCGGCATGGGGTGAAGCGCTCGCGTGGTTCGGCAAGTACCTGGGCGCGTGACATCGTGGGCTGCTGCCCACCCCAAACCGGCGGCGTCGGGGTGTATAGTTTTCACGGGGGTTTCTGGAGAGAAGAGGGGGGAGCATGACGGTGTCGAACCAATGCGCAGGTTTCGCGTGCGCGCACCTCACGTGCGCGGAACGAACGACCAAGAACGCGGTGAATATCGGCCGGCGCGAATTCCTGAAGGAGAGTGCCGCGACCGCGGGATTCGCCGGGCTCGGACTGCTGAGCGGCTGCGAGACGGCACCAGCGGCGCATGAGACGGCGGGCCCGGCCGACGTCCTCCTCACCAACGGCAGGATCGCGACGCTGAATCCGCGCGCGCCGACGGCGAGCGCCATCGCCATCCGCGGCGGCAACATCGCGGCGATCGGCTCGGCGGCCGACGTCGAGAAACTGCGGGGTCCCCTTACCCAGGTGATCGACGCGGGCGGACGCACCATCGTTCCGGGGCTGAACGACGGGCACACGCATTTCATCCGCGGCGGACTGACCTATACCAACGAGGTGCGCTGGGACGGTGTGCCCTCGCTCGCCGAAGGGATGCGCCGCGTGCGCGAGCAGGCGCGGCGCACGCCGCCGCCGCATTGGGTCCAGGTCATCGGCGGCTGGACCTGGGCGCAGTTCGCCGAGCGGCGCTATCCGACGCTGGAGGAGATCAACGCGGCCACCGGGGACACGCCGTGCATGATCATGCACCTCTACGATCGCGCCTGGCTGAACCGCGCCGCGATCCGGGCGCTCGGCTGGAACAAGGACACGCCCAACATGTTCGGCGGTGCGATCGAACGCGATGCCTCGGGCAATCCCACCGGCCTGGTGATGTCGACGACCAGTCTCGCGAGCCTGGTCTCGGTATGGCTGCGCATCCCGCGGCTTTCGCCCGAGGACCAGATCCTGTCTACGCGGCATTTCATGCGCGAGCACAACCGCCTCGGCGTCACCAGCGTGATCGACGCGGGCGGGGGCGGCCAGAATTACCCGGACAACTACGCCGCGATCGCCAAGCTCGCCGCCGACGGACAGATGACGCTGCGCATCGGCTACACGCTGTTCGCGCAGGCGCCGGGCAAGGAGCTCGACAACTACACGGCGTGGTCGAAGCTGGTGAAGTACGGCCAAGGCGACGACTACTACCGCATGATCGGCACCGGCGAGTACATTCTTTACCAGGCGGGGGACGTCGCCAATTTTGCCAAGGACTACCCGGTGCCGCCGCCGGGCGTGATGGAGAAGAATTTCTCCGCGGTGGTGAACTACATCGTCGCGCAGGGCTGGCCGTTCCGCCAGCACACCAGCTTCGACGCCAGCGCGAGCCGCGTGCTCGACGTGCTCGAGCAGGTCAATCGCGAGAAGCCGCTGAAGGGCCTGCGCTGGGGCCTGGACCATTGCGAGACGCTGCAGCCGAAGACGCTGGAGCGGCTCGCCGCCCTGGGCGGCTCGATCGACATCCAGAACCGCATGTCGCTCGACGGCGAGGCCTTTCTCAAGAAGTACGGCGCGCAAGCGGCGGCGGACGCGCCGCCCATCGCGCGCATCCGCGAACTGGGGATTCCGCTTGCCTGCGGCACCGACGCCAACCGCGCGACCAGCTACAACCCCTGGATCGGGCTGCACTGGCTGGTCACCGGCGAGACGCTGGGCGGAGCGAAGCTGCAGGGCGATCGCAACCTGCTCGACCGCACCGAGGCGCTGCGCCTGTACACGTCGGGCGGCGCCTGGGTCTCTGGGGAGGAGGGCAAGAAAGGCACGCTCGAGGCCGGGAAATTCGCCGATCTCGCGATCCTGTCGGCTGATTACTTCGGCGTCCCCACTGAGCAGATCAAGGACATCGAATCGGTGCTGACCATGGTCGGGGGCAAGGTCGTCTACGGCGCGGGACCGTTTTCTCGCCTGGCGCCGCCGCTACCGCCGGTGGCGCAGGACTGGCTGCCGGTGCGGGAGTACGGGGAATACTACAAGCGCAGCCTGGCCGAAGCTCAGAACCTCGCGCGGGCGATGGCCAAACCGGGACTCATCGCGGATGGGGGGGCGTGGGAAGCGTGCGGGTGCGGGGTGTTTTGAGCGGCTCTAGCGGCGCTGAAGGCGAAGCGCGAACACGAAGATCCACAGCGACAGGACGCCCGACGAGAGGCGCTCGAAAAGACCTCTCGCGGTGCCTGGCTCCGCACTCCATACCATCAACAGCAAGAACGCGAGACCCAGGACGCCCGAGGCGACTGAGTACACCACTAGGCTGCGGAGGTCCAGGGTTCGTCTGAGAACGACGCTCCAGAGAACGGTCGAGACAGCGAGCGCGAGAAAGCCCACACCTGCGGAGAGACTGTGCATTCTCTGGCTGATCGAACCTGTCTCCCCGCATCCTACATCGCACGGAAAGCAGCCCGCGCCGATGCGCGCCAGCCCGTTCAGGCCGAGGAGGATCGCGGCGATGACGCCGAGCCGGCTGTTTCGGAAAGTCACCGCGAGGGCACCCGCAAAGGCGAGGTGCATCAGGCCCGTCGGCACGAACGCGCCATAGCGCATGAGCAGCTCGGTCGAGCTGCCGCGCTCCCCGAGCTCGCTGATGTACTGCGCGAAATGACTGTAGCCGGGCCTCAGCGTCCCGCAGAGGGCGATGGCCAAGGCCCACAGCAGCGGGCCCAGCACGCCGCAGAGGATTCCGAGCTTGAGAATACCGAAAGAAACGTCATCCCGAGCGTCGTTCATCAATCCAGCTTCGCCCCGCTCTCTTTCACCAGCTTTGCGCACTTGGCGAGGTCGGCGAGCATGAACTGCCGGAAATCCTCGGGCGTGGTTCCGGTCGGCTCCGAGCCGTCCGCCACGATGCGCTCGCGCACATCCGGCCGATTGAGGACTCGGACGAACTCGTCGTGAAGCCGCGTGACGATGGGCGCAGGCAGGCCCGCAGGCCCGATCACGCCGTACCAGCCCACGAATTCGAATCCGGGCAGCTCTTCCGCGACGGCAGGCAGATCGGGCAGGGCGGCGAGGCGCTTGGGCGCGGTGACCGCGAGCCCGCGAAGCTTGCCCGCGCGCACCTGGACTTGCGCCGGCTGGATGCCGGAGAAATTGAAGTGGTATTGCCCGGCGATCAAATCCATCAGGGCCGGCCCTGCGCCCTTGTACGGGATGTGCTCGGCCCTCACGCCGGTCATCACCTTGTAGAGCTCGCCTGCCAGGTGGCCGCCGGTGCCGATTCCGGCCGAGCCGAAATTCAGCGACCCCTTATAGCCCTTCGTCCACTCCACGAACTCCTTGAGGTTCTTCACCGGCGTCGCCGGGTTCACGACCAGCATCAGCCCCGCGCTGGTGAGCTGAGTGATCGGCGTGAAGCTGTTCACCGCGTGATATGGCAGCTTCGGGTTCAGCGCCGCGTTCACCGTGTGCTGGTGATACGCGAGGAAGATGGTGTAGCCGTCGGGCGGCGCGTTCGCCGTCAGCTCCCCGGCGACCACACCCGACGCGCTCGCGCGGTTGTCCACCAGCACCGGCTGGTTGAACGTTTCGGTCAGATGCACGGCGAACGTGCGCGCGAGAATGTCGGACGTGCCGCCCGGTGCGGCCGCGGTGATGAAGCGGATCGGGCGGGAGGGATAGTCTTGCTGTGCCGGCGCCGAAGCCGCGACGACGAGGCCCAGGGTCAACAAGAGCGCGCCAAGGGTGGGGCGGGATTTCATATCAACGATTCTACCTCGGACCATTGCTTGATCACGGCACTCCGGCGAATGGTGTATGCTTTTTCCCGCACCATAGCCAGCCAGCGGGTTCCCGCTTTTCGGCCCCCAGCCAGCCATCGTTCATTTGATTCCGGCGCGTGGGTTGTAGCGCCTTATCCATCTAAGGGGGAAGAACTCATGAAGCGCATGTTGAATGTCGGTCTGGCTGCAGTGGCGCTTGCCGCAGTCGCTCTCGTCGGGTCGGCCGCGCAAGCCACCGGGCTCGCCACTTGCGATTCCGGACCCAAGGAAAAGTGGCAGTCGCAGGACAAGTTGAAGAAGCAACTCGAGGACAAGAAGTGGCAGGTGCGCCGCATCAAGGTCGACGGCGGCTGCTACGAGGTCTACGGGATCGACGACAAGGGCAAGAAGGTGGAAGCGTATTTCCATCCGCTGACCCTCGAGCCGGTGCACACGGGGAAGCACTAGAGGAATGGCGGCGGATCCTCGGGCCGGCTACAAGACCTGGGATCCGCTCGTCCGCATCGGTCACTGGGCTCTGGTGGCCGGGGTGGCGCTCGCGTGGCTGACGAGGGAAGGCTGGCGCGAATCGCACGAGTGGATAGGCTACGCGACGCTGGCCCTCGTGACCTTGCGCGTCGCCTGGGGGCTGGCCGGCCCCCGTTACGCGCGCTTCGGCCAGTTCGTGCGCTCGCCCGCCGCGACGCTGCGCTACGCCGGCGAGGTGCTCCGGCGCGAGGAGCCGCGCTACCTGGGCCATAACCCGCTCGGCGGCTGGATGGTTCTCGCCCTGCTGGCGGCGGTCGCGGCGACCGGATTTACCGGCTGGCTGTATACGACGGACGCGTACTGGGGCGAAGAATGGCTGGGAAATCTGCATGACGCCCTGGCCGAGGTGCTCCTCGTTCTCGCAGCGCTCCACGTATCGGGCGTCGTCATGGCGTCGCGGCGCCACGGTGAGAATCTCGTCGCCGCGATGCTGCACGGACGCAAGCGTCCGCCCTCAAGGGGCGATGTAGCCTGAGACTCTCTATTCGAGCTTCAACTGGGTGCTCTTCACCAGGTTCTTCCACTTCTCGATGTCGGCATGGAAGAATTTAATGAAGTTCGCCTGGTTGTCCTCGAAGAGTGCGACGCCCACTTTCGCCAGATTTGCTCGCGTCTCGGGCTGCTTGAGCACGACCTCGACGTCGCGCGCGATGCGCGCTCCGAGTTCCGGCGAAATGGAAGCGGGAGCGAAGAAACCTTGCCACAGCGTCGCCTCGTATTGCGGAAGACCCTGCTCAGCGATGGTCGGGACGTCTGGCGCCGCGGGATAGCGCTGCCTGCTCGTTACACCGAGCGCTCGTGCCCGCCCCGAATTTGCGAGCGGCAGGCCGACCGGCATGCCGGCGAAGTAATAGGCGACGCGCCCCGGAATCACGTCCTGAACGGCCGGTGCCCCGCCCTTGTAGGGGACGTGGATCGCGGTGATACCGGCCATCATGTTGAAGAGCTCGCCGCACAGGTGATCGGAATTGCCGACGCCCGAGGAGGCGAAGGTCAGCTTGCCCGGCTCAGCCTTGGCGCGCGCGATCAGTTCCTGAACGTTCTTCGCTGGAAACTCCGGGCCGACGATCAGGATGTGTGGAGTCGCGGCGACCGGCGCAAGCGGCACCAGATCCCGCTCGGCGCTGTAGGGTAGATTCGGTACCGCGGCGGCGCTGATCGCGAGTCCGTTCTGCGCGAACAGCAGAGTGTAGCCGTCGCCCGGCGATTTCGCCGCCGCGTCGGCGGCGACGTTGCCCGCCGCGCCGCCTCGGTTCTCCACGATGACGGTCTGCTTCCAGTAAGCGCCCAAGCGGTCGGCCATGACGCGGCCGACGATGTCGGTCGAGCTGCCGGCGGCGTAGCCGATGAGAACGCGCACCGGCTTGGTCGGATACTGCTGCGCCTGGGCCGAGGATGACAGGGCGAGGAAAGCGATGACGGCGAAGCGCGGGAATCTCATGGGGCCTCCTTCAACGATGCGCGAACATTCTTTTCCCCGGGACGGGCATCTCGGCGGTGAGTATCTCGCCGTTCAGGGAGTCGGTGATGTGGAGGGTCTTGCGCTTGGCGCCGCCGAAAGCGATATTGGTCATCAGGCGGTGACGCTTTCCCGCGTGGACGAGATGGGTCGGCAGGCAGTTCGAGTCGAAGCGCCACACACCCACGCCGAGGTGGCACACGCTGAGGCCGTCCTCGGCGTCGCATTCGATGCCGTCGGGCCCGGCGTGGCCGCCCGAGAGCTGGATCGCGACGCCCGTCTTGGACAGGGTGCCTCCCGCCATCAGCGGCAGGCGCCAGATCTGCTGCGAGCGCGTGATGGCGACGTAGACGTGGGTGTTGCCGGTGTTGAGGGTGATGCCGTTGGGCGAGGGCGCGTTGTCCACCAGGCGCTGCAGCTCGCCGTTCGTGCGCAGGCGGAAGACGCGGCCGGTGGGATCAGCGATCCCGCTCTGCCCCTGATCGGTGAAGTAGAGATCGCCGTTGTCGGCGAAATGCAGGTCGTTCAGCCCCTTGAATCCCTCGCTGAACGCGGTCGCGAGGTACGTCTCGATCTTGCCGGACTTCGGGTCGAGCAGCATCAAACCGCGCTTGTAGTCGGCGATGAAGACCCAGCCGCTCTTGTGGATCTTGAGCCCGTTGGGCCAGCCGTCGTATTGCACGACGAGCTCCCATTCTCCTTTCGGGTCGATGCGGAAGATTCTCCCGAAGGGGATATCGACGCACCACAGGTTGCCTTCGCGGTCGAACGAGGGTCCTTCGAGGAAGCTGTCGACCTGCGCGCCTCCGCGATTCGGGTCGGACCAGGGGGTCCGCCTTTTTTTTCTGAATTTCCCTGGAAGAGAAGTAAAAGTGCGCGCTTCGATGCGCTTTATTTTCTGGAAAGGATTGAGCAAGGGGGCCTCGCGAAAGGTGCCGAAGCATAACCCAATTGCCAGCGGCCAGGGATAGCCGCCCGTGCGGTCAAGCGCGCGTCAGACGCGCTCCGAGGCCTGGGAGGTCTTCCCGTCCGCCGTGAGCCAGCCGATCGCGGCGGCTTCTTCCGGAAATGCCCGGAGATTGACGCCGCGGAGGCGCGCGAGGGTCGCGATGTACTGATGCGCGATGCGCAGCTCGAGCGTGTCACCGATCAGTGCGATCTTGTATTTCGACTTGAAGACAATATCCAGATAATGGGAGAAGCCGTACCGCTCGACGGTGAACACGGGCGCGGAGTTGCGGACGCAAAGGAGAACGCGCGGGCAGCCCTGCTTCAATACTTGCGGGATGACCGCCTCGAGGAACGTGCGCGTTTCGTCGACCGTCCTCCGGTTGAACAGCTCGGCCCGGATGTAGCCGGCCTCGACGGTGACGCGATGCCACGCGGACGACGCCGCGACCTCAGGATCTGAAGCGATTGTGTCGTTCCCGTGCACAGGACCCTCCGCATCCACAGCGCGTAGGATAGTCGCACTCGCGCAAAGAGTAAGTCGCTGAGTCGCCGAATGCGTGTCGAGATGGCTCTACAATCGGCCTCCCGGAAGGCGCGAGCCGCGAAAAGTGTCGCCGGTTGGCGACACTCGATCCGAGTCGCTCAAGGCGCGGTCACTACTTCTTCATGCGCTCCTTGACCGGGTCCTTCACGTTCTCAATCTTGTCGATCTCAACGTTCAGCAGGCGACCGTCGACCTTCTCGACGCGGCGTATGTAGACCGTCTGGATGATGTCGCGGGTTTCGGGATCGATCGCGATCGGGCCTCTAGGGCTCTCCCATTTCATGCCCTTGGCGGCCGCGATGAGCTGCTCCGCATCCGTCTTCCCGCCCGTCTTCTTGAGCGACTCGTAGATGAGGTGCATGCCGTCCCAGCCGCCGATGCTGAAGAAATCCGGGTTGCGCCCGTACGCGGCGTGGTACGCGGCGACGAACTTCGCATTCGCCGCGGACTTGTGGTTGTGGTCGTAGTGAAAAGCCGTGATCAGGCCGAGGGCGGCGTCGCCCATGACCTTGAGCGCGTTTTCGTCGGTGATTTCGCCCTGGCCCATGACCCGGGTCTTCTTCGTGTCGATGCCGAGGTCCACGAGCGCCTTGCCGAAGGCTCCCGGCTGCGCGCCTCCGGGAACGAAGACGAATATCGCCTCCGGGTTGATGTCCTTCGCGCGCTGCACGAACGGGAAAAAATCGGGATTCGCGACCGGCATGCGCACCGAGCCGACGATATCGCCGCCCGAGGCCTTGAATCCGGACTGGAACGCCCCCTCGGCGTCGATTCCGGGGCCGTAGTCGGACACCATGGTGTAGGCCTTCTTGACGCCGGCTTTCTTCGCCGCCCATGTGCCCAGGCTCTCGTTGATCTGCGGCGTGGTGAGCGAGGTGCGTGCTATGTAGGGAGACTTGGTGGTGATGATCGCGGTGGCTGCGTTCATCACCACCATGAATTTTTTCGCCTCGGCCGAGACGTCCGCGGCGGCGAGAGCGTTGGGCGTGAGCACGAACCCGGCGAGAATATCGACGTTGTCGCGAACCACCAGCTCCTGCGCGTGGCGCTTGGCGACGTCGGGCGCCACCCCGCCCGTGTCTCTTCGGATGAACTCGAGCTTCCGGCCGGCGACCGCGTCGCCGTGCTCCTTGACGTAGAGCTTGACCGCGTTGTCCATCTGCGTGGCCGCGTCGGCGAACTGGCCGGAGTAGGGCATGATCAACCCGATCTTGAGCGGCTGCTGCGCGAGGGCAGGGCACGCTGCGGCCGCGACTGCGCCGAGGACAATCCCAGCTGCGAATATTCGGTTCATGGTTCCCTCCTCCAGGTTGGGCACCCGCAGACCATAGCAAGGCTGACGGAGTACGGCAACTTGGGACGCATCCCACTAC
>Ga0137409_10004286_pt1 | contig 10926 bp, 9 predicted proteins | sample CZODoug1_16funga_FD_122059 | JGI IMG/M metagenome (GOLD analysis project Ga0137409, IMG submission 122059) | Vadose zone soil fungal communities from Angelo Coast Range Reserve, California, USA - CZODoug1_16fungal (Hybrid Assembly) | ecosystem: Environmental > Terrestrial > Soil > Vadose zone... | reverse complement strand
GCTGTATTTGTGACAGAGCGGATGGCGACGCAGCGAGTTCGCCGAAACGCCTGGGGATGTCTGGAAGGTAAGGAGGATGCGATGAAGAGACCGGGAATCATTCTGGGACTGGTTGTGGTCGCGGTCGTTGGGATCGCGGTGGCCCATTTCACGGGGATCATCCCGCCGAAGTCGGGTACCGAGGGGACGATCGGCGCCGCCAAGCGGTACACCGCGACGCAGATCAATGACAAGGATGTCGTGCTCGCGGATCCTCAAGTTCAGGCGTTGCTCCAAAGCGATCTCTTCCACAAGGTGATCGCCACTCCCGAATTCAAGAAGCTTTCCCAGACCCAGGAGTTCTGGCAGCTCGTCACCACGGCTGATTTCCAGAGAACGTTCCTGCTCCCCGATGCCGACGGTGCCCGCCGGACCACGCTGCCCGATGCCGATGGTGGTCGCCGGACCACGCTGCCTGATGCCGATGGCGGACGCCGGACGACGCTTCCGGATGCCGACGGTGGTCGCCGGACCACGCTGCCCGATGCCGATGGCGGACGCCGGACGACGCTTCCGGATGCTGACGGTGGTCGCCGGACCACGCTGCCTGATGCCGATGGCGGACGCCGGACCACGCTTCCGGATGCCGACGGTGGTCGCCGGACGACGCTGCCCGATGCCGATGGCGGACGCCGGACCACGCTGCCCGATGCCGATGGCGGACGCCGGACCACGCTTCCCGACGCCGATGGTGGTCGCCGGACCACGCTTCCCGATGCCGATGGCGGACGCCGGACCACGCTGCCTGATGCGGATGGCGGTCGTCGCACCACCCTTCCGGATGCCGACGGCGGTCGTCGCGTGACCCTGCCGGATGCCGATGGTGGCCGCCAGATCACCCTGCCCGACGCCGATGGCGGACGCCGGATCACCTTGCCGGACGCCGACGGGATGAAGCGGTTCGGAAAGCAGCACCCCGAATTCAACAAGCTGGTCCAGAGCAAGGACTTCATGAACCTGGTCCAGAACCAGAGCTTCCTGCAGCTCGTGGCGAACGATCAGTTCCAGAAGCTCGCGAGCGTGCCGGACGTGCAGAAGGTGATCAGCGAGAACAACGGAGAGTAGCGAGCCCGAATATCGTCAAGGCGCGGAGACCCCGGAATCGTCCGGGGTCTCTTCGTCTTTTCCTGGGTAGAGGGGGTCGATGAAGCACCGAGTCCTGCGCCTTTGGGCCATCACGGCCGCTCTCCTGTTCCTCCTTCCCGTCCCAACGAACGCCGGGCTCGATACCATCGAGACAGACGACCTCCGTCTCGTGTACAACGCGGGCACGCTCACCTTCCTCTCCGTGTACGCCTCGCGCTGCTTCGAGAACTCCATGAGGTTCCACGAGAAGCTCTTTCACTACACCCCGAAGGAGAAGGTGAACGTCTACTTGGACGACATCTCCGACTTCGGGAACGCGGGCGTCTTCGTGAACCCCAGGAACACCATGAGCGTCCACATCGCCCCCGCGACCTACGTCTACGAGACCGGGCCGTCGAACGAGCGGATCAACTTCACGATGAACCACGAGGTCGTCCACGTCGTGGCGCTGGACCAGGCGGCGGGAGCGGACAAGTTCTTCCGAGGACTGTTTCACGGCAAGGTGCGCGAGACGAACGAGCATCCGGAATCGATCCTGTACCAGAACCTGTGCGTGCCCCGCCGGGCCGCGCCGCGCTGGTACCACGAAGGCATCGCCGTCTTCATGGAGACGTGGATGGCCGGAGGGCTGGGAAGGGCGCAGGGGCCCTACGACGAGATGGTGTTCCGCTCCATGGTCCGGGATTCGACGCGCTTCTACGATCCCTTGGGGCTCGAGGCGGAGGGAACCAAGGTCGACTTCCAGGCAGGAGCCAACTCCTACCTCTACGGCACCCGGTTCATGAGCTATCTGGCCTACCGTTACTCCCCCGAGAGCCTCATCCAGTGGGTGTCGCGTCCGCCGGGCAGCAAGCGCTACTTCGCCTCCCAGTTCCGGAAGGTGTACGGCCTGCCGCTCGGCGAGGCCTGGCAGAACTGGATCCAGTGGGAGCACGGGTTCCAGCAGGCGAATCTGGACTCGATCCGGCTGCACCGCATCACCGCGTCCCACGATCTCACGGATTACGCGCTGGGCTCCGTGTCGCGCGCCTTCTACGACCCGCCCTCGAGGACGATCTACGCCGCGGTGGATTATCCCGGCTCGGTCGCATTCGTCGGGGCGATCCCGCTCGACGGCGGGCCGATCCGCAAGCTGCGCGAGGTGAAGGGGCCGGCCATCTATTTCGTGTGCTCCCTGGCCTACGATCCGGACGCGAAGAAGCTCTTCTACACGACCGACAACAACGACTGGCGCGACCTCTGCGACCTGGACCCGGCCACGGGGAAATCGCGCGTGCTGATCAAGGACGCGCGGATCGGGGACCTCGTCTTCGACCGGACGACGCGCGCGCTCTGGGGCGTGCGCCACTTCAACGGGATCTCGACCCTCGTCAAGCTTCCGTACCCTTACAACGACTGGAACCAGGTCTACTCCTGGTCGTTCGGAAACGACCTCTACGACATCGACATCTCCCCGGATGGACAATCGCTTGCGGGAACCCTGGCCGAGGTCAGCGGGCGGCAATCCCTGCGGGTGTGGCGCACGCGAAGCCTTCTCGAGGGGGATACCACCTCCACCACCCTTCACGACTTCGGGGCGGCGGCTCCCGCGGGGTTCGTGTTCTCCCAGGATGGAAGGAGCCTCTACGGAAGCTCCTACTACACGGGCGTCTCGAACATCTTCCAGTGGCACTTCGACGGCGACTCGATGAGCGTGGTCACGAACGGAGAGACCGGATTCTTCCGTCCGCTTCCGGTCGCGCGGGATTCGCTGGTGGTGTTCCGGTTCACGGGGAAGGGGTTCGTGCCCGCGCTCGTGGATCCCCAGCCGGTCACGGACGTGAGCGCGGTCACGTTCCTGGGAGCCGAGATCGCGGAGAAGCATCCGATCGTGAAGCGCTGGATGGCGCCTTCGCCCGTGGGGGTCCCGATGGAGTCTCTGGCGACCTACGCCGGACCCTACCGGGAAATCCGGGAGCTGGGGCTCTCCTCGATGTATCCCATCGTCGAGGGGTACAAGGACCTCACCGCGTTCGGCCTCAGGCTCAATTTCTCGGATCCGCTGGGCTTCACGACGCTCGACCTCTCCGGGTCGTACTCGCCCTCGGGCCGGCTCGATCGCAAGGAGCGGGTGCATGTCGCGAGCGCGTACCGGCACGGTGACTGGAGCTATCAGGCGAAGTGGAACCCCGCGAGCTTCTACGATCTCGTGGGGCCGACGAAAGTCGGACGCAAGGGCTACTCGGCGGGAGCCACGTTCACGCGCGCGCTCCTCCTGGACCCGCCGAGACACTTCGATTTTTCCTCGACGGTGACCGGCTACGGCGGGCTGGAGATTCTTCCGGACGCTCAGAACGTCGCCACCTCGCCCGGAGTGGACAAGCTGGTGGCGGGGAGCGCGCAGCTGACCTTCACCGATCTTCGCGCCTCCCTGGGCGGGGTCGAGCCCGAGCGAGGGTACAAGTGGAAGGTGAACGCCACCGCCAACACCGTTCGCTTCCAGCGCTCCGGCCACGCCGCGTGGAGGACGTTTCCCATGGGATACGCCGGGCTCGACCTCGGGGCCCCGCTTCCGTTGACGCACTCCTCGCTCTGGCTCCGCTCGGCCGCGGGGTATTCGCCGGGAGATCGCGCCGAGCCATTCGCGAATTTCTATTTCGGGGGGTTTGGCAACAACTGGCTCGACTACCAGGACCCGAAACGCTACCGGGACTACGCCTCGTTTCCGGGCGTCGAGCTGGACGAGATCGCGGGGACCCATTTCGTGCGGGGCATGCTGGACTGGAATCTTCCTCCGATCCGATTCCGGGGCGTGGGGAATCCGGCCTTCTACGCTTCCTTTCTGAGAACATCCGTCTTCGCCGGAGGCCTCCTGACGAATCTGGACAGCACGCCGGACCGGGTGGAGGCGGGCACGATCGGCGCGCAGATGGACGTGCGGCTCACAGCCTTCGTCAACCAGAGGCTCACGCTGTCGTGGGGATACGCGAGGGCCTTCCTGAAAGGCCTGCGCCAAAGCGACGAGTGGATGGTCTCGCTCAAGATCCTGTGATGGCCCGCGCGTGAGCGTCCTGATCCTCGTCATCGGCTTTCTTCCCGTTCTTCTCTTTCTCGCCGCGCTGATCCTCATGGACAGCTACAAGCTGGTGTCGCGCCGCTCGGTCGCTCTGGCGATCGGGGCGGGGTTGGCGGCCGCCCTGGTCTCCCTCTTCCTCAATCGAATCCTCCTCGACCACGGGGTGGACGCGACGGTCCTACGGCGCTACGTGGGCCCGCTCGTCGAGGAAAGCGTCAAGGCCATCTACGTCGTCTACCTCATCCGATCCGCGCACGTGGGGTTTCTGGTGGACTCGGCCATCCTTGGATTCGCGGTGGGGACCGGGTTCGCCGTGGTGGAGAACGTCTACTACGCGAGCGTCGCTCGGGACCTGGGGCTGGGCCTCTGGCTGGTCCGGGGGCTGGGGACCGCCGTGATGCACGGCTCGACCACGGCGATCGTGGCGATCCTCTCGAAGTCTCTGGCCGATCGACGGACGTCCACGTCGTGGGCGGTCGTGTTTCCGGGGCTCGGTCTCGCCTTCGCGGCCCATTCGCTCTACAACCATCTCGTCCTGAATCCGTTCGTGTCGACGGCGCTCCTGCTCATCGCGATGCCGCTTCTCGTCGTGCTCGTGTTCGAGCGGAGCGGGAGGGCCACGCGCGACTGGCTGGGCGTGAGCCTGGACACCGACGTGGAGCTTCTGGATTCGATCGAGAGCGGGCGGGTCGGGGACACGCCGGCGGGCGCCTACCTTTCCACGTTGAGCCGCCTTCCGGGGCCGGTCGTGGGGGACATGCTCTGTTATCTGAGGATCCACCTGGAGCTCTCGCTTCGCGCGAAAGGAATCCTCATCGCCCGCGCCGCCGGCGTGGACCTGCCGATCGACGACGAGGTGCGTGCGGATTTCCGGGAGCTGCGCTTTCTCGAGCGCTCCATCGGCAAAACGGGCAAGATGGCGATCCTGCCCTTTCTGAGGGCGAGCAGCCGCGACCTCTGGCAGCTCTACGTTCTGGACGAGTGAGGCACGGCGCACGGGCAGAATTGCGCCCGTGGAAGGGCCGATTGCGGGATGCGCTGCGCGTCGCGTTGTAGGGAGGCCCCTGACAGGCCTAACCTCATGCAACGGACGCAGTTCGGCAGTACGTAATTCTGCCCATCTCCCACGATCCCGAGCACAAATCTTGCTTCTTCAGAGGCTCGCGCGGAGTTTCATGTCGGGGCCGCGACCGTTTCACCGATCCAGCCACATCCAAGAAGAGAGCACAGACATGGCCAAGAGAATTCTGCTCGTGGAAGACAATGAAGACGTCGCGCTCGCCCTCACCGTGCGTCTCGCGGGCGCCGGATTCGAAGTGCGTTCCATGGACACCGCGACCGGTGGAATCAAGGCGCTGGACGTGTTCGAGCCGGACCTGGTTCTCCTGGATCTCCTGGTGCCCGAAGGAGGAGGCTTCTCCGTCCTGAAGGCGCTGCGGAAAGCGCCACACACGCGGCGGGTGCCGGTCATCGTGATGACCGGGCTCGAAGATCGGGACTACGAAGCCAAGATCCGGAACCTGGGCGTGAACGCGCTCCTGTACAAGCCGTGCGATCCGGAAGCGCTCCTCGCCATTGCGAGGGAGATGCTGGATCTCGTTCCCAAGATCGACGACCGCATTCTCGTGAAGACACGCCGCAGGCTGACGAGGGCCAAGGTAGAGCCCTGAGCCCTTTCTTCATCGCTACGGGAACATCGGGCCCGCGGCGCTCCGCCGCGGGCCTTCGTCTTCCCCTCACGAGCCGCCGAGGGCGCGCTCCAGCGCCGTGAGAAATCCCCGCTGGCCACGAAGGATTCTGCGGTGCGCCTCCGGCAGATCGAACCACGCGGCGCGGTCGACTTCCGGAAATTCCCGCTTCCGTCCCGAACGCGGCGGCCACTCGAGCGAAACCGTGTTGCTCCGAACCTGAGCCGGATCGCAGTCGCCGGGCACGCTCCACGCCTCGACGATCTTTCCGCTCGGCTGCGTGATGGCGCCCAGGGAAAGGAAAGGGCCCGCCGGCGGCTCGAAGCCCGTCTCCTCGCGGTACTCGCGCTTGGCCGCGTCCACCGGCTCTTCGCCCCGATCGAATTCCCCCTTGGGGATCGACCACGCGCCCAGGTCCTTGTTCCTCCAGAAGGGCCCTCCCGGATGAACCAGGAACACTTCATGGCGTCCGTCCCGGAAGCGGTGGAGCAGGAGTCCCGCGCTGCGCATAAACGGCTCCGTGGTCTCTCGACGCGAAATCCTTCGTCCGATGGCCGCGACATATTATGGTACCGCCTCGCGTAGGGGAGGATCGGTTCGACCGGCCGAGGGGCGGATGGAGCCAAGCGACACCGACGGTGGGGAGCGACGAGTGGGGGCGAGGCGAGGGGAAGCGCCCGGCACGCCGCTCCTCGTCTACGACGGGACGTGCGATTTCTGTAAACGCTGGATCGCGCGGTGGCAGCGGGTGACGGGCGATCGGGTCCGGTACGCTCCCTCGCAGGAGATCGCACCCAGCGTTCCCGACATTCCTCCCGCCGCGTTCGCCGAGGCGGTCCATCTCCTCGAGCCTGACGGGCGGCGCTCGCGCGGCGCGGAGGCGGTCTTTCGCGCGCTGGCAACCGCGCCAAGACGCGGCGCGTGGCTCTGGGCGTATGAGCACGTCCCCGGCTTCAAGGCGGCGAGCGAGGGGCTCTATCGCCTCGTCGCAGGGCACCGGCCCTTCTTCTCCCGGGTCACCGGCGCGCTCTGGGGCGCGCACGTCGTGCCCCCGGGACAGGAGATCACGTGCTGGGTGTACGTGCGGCTGATCGCGATCGTCTACGCGATCGCCTTCGTGTCGCTCTGGGTGCAGCTGGATGGCCTGGTGGGAAGCCACGGAATCCTGCCCGCGTCCCAGACCCTCGCGGCGCTCGCTTCCTCTCCGAAGCTCGGCCCGGCCCGATACTGGGTCGCTCCCACGCTGTGCTGGCTCTCCTCCGCCGACTGGTTTCTCTCGGCGCTCTGCGGCGGAGGGGTCGCGCTGTCGGCGGCCCTCTTCCTGGGTGTTGCCCCCGCCGCGTGCCTGATCGGGCTCTGGGCCCTGTATCTCTCGCTCGCGACCGTCTGCCGTGAGTTCCTCTGGTTCCAGTGGGACGGACTTCTGCTCGAGGCGGGGTTCCTCGCGATCTTCCTCGCGCCGTGGCGGCTCCGGTCGCGCCCGCGGAGCGATCCTCCGATCTCTCGCGGCGCGCTCCGCCTCACGCGCTGGCTTCTCTTCCGCCTTCTCTTCGCCTCCGCGGCGGTGAAGCTTCTGAGCGGGGACTCCTCGTGGCGCGATCTCACCGCGCTCCGGTACCACTACGAGACGCAGCCCTTGCCGACCTGGATCGGCTGGTACGCCCATCAGCTGCCGCTCTGGTTTCAGCGCATGTCCACCGGCGCCACGCTCGCGGTGGAAGGACTGGTGCCGTTTTTCCTCTTCGCTCCGCGCCGGATCCGGTTCGCCGCCGCCGCGGTGATCGTGGCGCACCAGCTCATCATCGCCGCGACGGGGAACTATGGCTTCTTCAACCTGCTCACGATCGCGCTCTGCGTCCCATTGCTCGACGACGCGGTCTGGCACGCGAGTCTTTGGCGGGGGAGCCATGTCTCCCTCGAAAGTCGTGAGGATAGAGTTTCCACGGGAGACATGGCTCCCCCGCGAAGGCCACGGACCGTCCCTATTCGAGGGGCCATCTTGGCGGCGCTCTTTCTCCTGACCCTGGTGCCGGTCCTGGGCGCGCTGCGGGTGCCGCGCTCCTGGCTCGGGCCGCTCGCGGACGCCTACGATCTCGCCGCGCCGCTTCGCACGGTCAACTCCTACGGCCTCTTCGCGGTCATGACCCAGGAGCGACCGGAGATCCGGATCGAGGGGAGCGACGACGGAGTGACGTGGAGCGCCTACCGATTCCGGTACAAGCCGGGCGATCCCGGCCGCCGCCCGGGCTTCGCGGCGCCGCATCAGCCTCGCCTGGACTGGCAGATGTGGTTCGCCGCCATCAGCAGTTTCCGGAGCGAATTCTGGTTCGCGAAGTTCTGCGAGAGGCTGCTCCAGGGCTCGCGGCCCGTCTTGCGGCTGCTCGGCACGAATCCCTTTCCACGAGCGCCGCCGCGCTATCTCCGGGCGGTGGTGGATCGGTATCACTTCACGAGCCTCGCGGAGCGTCGCCGAACCGGTGCGTGGTGGCGGGCCGAGCCGCTGGGCTTCTACGCTCCGGTGATGACGCTGGAGTCGGGGCAGCTGGCTCTGGCGCCCCCCGAGCTGCAGCCGAAGTGACCCGCCGGCACGTGGTGGTGTGCGGCGCCGGCGTGATCGGGCTCTCGTCCGCCTACTACCTTCTCGAGCGGGGGCATCGCGTCACCATCCTCGAGCGCGGCGGGCCCGGCCATGACTGCTGCTCGCTCGGAAACGCGGGATTCATCTCGCCGAGCCATTTCCTTCCGCTGGCGGCGCCGGGGATCGTCCGGAAGGCGCTGGGGTGGATGGGAGATCCGGAGAGTCCCTTCTACGTTCACCCTCGCCTGGACCCCGGCCTCCTTTCCTGGGGATTTCACTTCTGGCGCGCCTCGAGGCCCGCGCGCGCCCGCCGGGCCGGCCCGCTCCTCCGCGACCTCAACCTCGCGAGCCGGTCGCTCTTCGAAGAGCTGGCCGGGCGGACGGAGAACGCCTTCGGGCTGAGACGCGAGGGGCTCCTGCTCCTCTTGCGAACGAAGCGGGGACTGGAGGAGGAGCGTGCCCTCGCGGCCCGGTCCCGGGAGCTCGGGATGCCGGCCGAGGTGCTGGACCGAAGCCAGGTCCAGGGCCTCGAGCCCCACGTGACGCTCGACATTCTGGGAGGCGTCCTCTATCCGCTGGATGCGCACCTCGTCCCGTCGAAGCTCGTCGCCTCGCTCACACGGCTCGTGGAGGCGCGTGGCGGTGAGTTCGTATGGGAGTCGGAGGTCCGGGCGCTGCGACGGAAGGGCGATTCCGTGGCTGCGGCCGTCACGTCGCGGGGGGAGGTGGGTGGAGATGAGTTCGTGCTCGCGGCGGGATCCTGGACGCCGAGACTGGGGCGCTCGCTCGGCGCGCGTCTGCCCATGCAGCCCGGGAAGGGTTACAGCCTCACCCTTCCCACGCCGATTCAGCTCCCCACGCGCTCGATGATTCTTCAAGAGGCGCGTGTCGCGATCACCCCGATGGGGCAGGCGTTCCGCGTGGCGGGCACCATGGAGATGGCCGGGTACGACCTGAGCATCAACCCGCCTCGCATTCGCGGGATGACGCGCTCCCTCTCCCGCTACCTTCCCGCGTTCCGTCCGGAGATGTTCGACGAGTGCAAGCCGTGGTGCGGGCTTCGCCCCTGCACGCCGGATGGTTTGCCGTACCTCGGGCGCCTCCGCGGCGCGGCCAACGTCGTCGTCGCGTCGGGACACGCCATGATGGGGGTGAGCCTCGGGCCGGTCACGGGGAAGCTGGTCTCGGAGATCGTCTCGGGGGATCCCACGTCGATCGACGTGGGCGCGCTACGGCCGGAGCGCTATGGGTGAGGCGCCACCTGCGGCGTGTCGGAGCTCCACATGTCGCGGTAGAGCTGCCAGCCGTCCGGGCCGTGCTTCCAGATCCGGATATGCTTGCCCTGGTCCAGGGTGCTTCCGTTCGTCGCCATCAGGGTGTAGCGCCCCGACTCCCACGCGGTCGCTCCGTTGCCGTCCACCTCCAGCGTCGTGAACTGCATCCGGCCCACCGGCATCGAGAGAAGCCCTTTCCACATGTCCTGGATCGCGAGCCTTCCGCGCACCGGGGCGAGTCCGGGCGGCAGCGCCTCGGCGTCCGCCGTGTAGAGGGCGCCGATCGCGGCAACGTCGCGCCTCGCGAAGGCGTCCGAGAATTGCGCGCCCTTGGCCTCGAGCGCGCCCTTGAGCTCCGCGACCTCGGTTGGATGGTCCTTCTTGGCGCATCCGCTCGCGGCGAGCGCCGCGATCAGGGCGGCGAGAAGCAGGAGACCCTTCATCGATGTTCCGTCAGATTCGGCGACGATTCCGCCGGTCCATCCCGTGCGACTTTCGAGGACGCCTGCCGTGCTGCGTGGACTGCGTGGACTCCCCGCTGCGAGCCGAGGAGGTGTGGTTCGGGCGTCCCTGGCCCCCATTCCCCGAGGATCCATGCCCGCGTCCGCGCGGCTCTCCGGAGGATGCGGGTGCCCGGCCCTGGCCCCCCGGGGCGTGAGATCGCCCTCGTTGGGGCGCCGAGCCGCGGGCCCCACCACGCGGCCTTCCACTTCCGTGGTTCGTGCCCGGGCGAGGCCCGGCGGGACTGCCCGCCGAGGGGCGTTTCTTGTAGTCGAAGTCGGGAAGAATGACCCGCGGGACGGCGCGGCCCAGGAAGCGCTCGATCGCGCTCAGCTGTTTCATCTCCTCGGGCGCGATCAGCGTGAAGGCATCTCCGACCGCGTCCACGCGGCCGGTCCTTCCGATCCGATGCACGTAATCCTCGGGGGCGTGCGGCACGTCGTAGTTGATGACGTGCGTGATCCCCTCGACGTCGATGCCTCGCGAGGCGATGTCGGTGGCGACCAGCACCTGCACGCGTCCCCGGCGCAAATCCAGGAGCGCGCGCTCGCGCTGGCTCTGGCTCCGGTTGCCGTGAAGCGTGGCCACCGAATGCCCGCGGCGCTGAAGATCGCGCGTCAGCTTGTCCGCGCCGTGCTTCGTCCGCGCGAACACGATCACGCTGCTCACCTCGGACCGCGAGAGCATGGAATCGAGGAGATCGGT
>Ga0137409_10007863_pt1 | contig 10927 bp, 10 predicted proteins | sample CZODoug1_16funga_FD_122059 | JGI IMG/M metagenome (GOLD analysis project Ga0137409, IMG submission 122059) | Vadose zone soil fungal communities from Angelo Coast Range Reserve, California, USA - CZODoug1_16fungal (Hybrid Assembly) | ecosystem: Environmental > Terrestrial > Soil > Vadose zone... | reverse complement strand
AAATCCACGAATTCCTCGCCTCCAATCGCACACAATTCCCCAAGTTTGGAAGCTTACATTGCCGGAAGTGCAAATTGGAAGTTAAGCCTTGCCAAAAAATTCAAGGCGTTCCGACCGCCCGCACTGTGGCCCTCACCAGCTGATTCACAAAGTCTTGGATTGTTGCTACTAGAGAGACCAGTAGAAGAGTTGTATCCGTGCTGGTTGCTGTGACTTCGCCGGTGGAACTATCAGAACAAGCTTCCGTCAACTTGAGTTGGCTCTTTGGGCCTGTCCAACTTCCGCCCCGCCTGAGGTTAGCACGTGACTGCAACCACCATGTTCCAAGCGGTGCGTTCCATCGCTTAGGGTCTTCTTACTCGGCTCTTATCCCTGGCTGTCAACTCAGACTCGACGAACTCCACCAGCTTATCCAAACTCGGAACCCCATCGATCCGATTCCCATTCACAAAAATTACCGGACTTCCGCGAATTCCCCGCCTGAGCCCCGCTTCAAGATCTGCCTCCACTCTGACCGCGTATCGATGCTGCTGGATCATTTCCGCGAACTTGACTTCATCAAGTCCAAGATGGCCGGCGTAGGTGATCAAGTCCTGCACGCCGGCGGCGGCGCCGACGAAGCACGCCTGGCTCACGCCGCCGGCCGGGCCCGAGAAGATCGTCTTGATCGGCAGGCGGCGCGCCGTCTCCGTCGTCATCATGCCGCCGCTCGACGCCACGGTGAGAACGCCGTGAGCGTAGCCGATGGCGCGAAGCTGCTCTTCGAGCCCGGCGAGGTAGCCGTCCATGAGGGGCTGCAGATACGCGTTGAGCACCGTCGTCGAGAAGCGCTCGAACTCGCGGTACTCGGCGACGACGTCGGCCGAGCAGGACACGGGCAGCCCGGGGTACCGGCCCTTGGCGGCATCGGCGACGGCGTCGAGCTCGAGACGATCGCGCGGCCACAGCTGGTCAACGGCCGCGGGAGCGTCCTGATCGACGAGTGTGACCTCGACCCCGTGTTCTTCTTTCAGCTTCAGATCGGCAAGGCGGTCTGAAGTGACATCGCGGGTGTCAACGCCCAGATACGATCCGCCTCCGAAGTCTTCGCTCGAATAACCGAAGGCTTCACTGAAGGGTTCCTGGGAGCACAGCTGCCCTCCGGTCGCAACCGCGGCGAACATCGGCAAAATCAGTATGGCGAGGATTGATCGACGCATCTTTCTCCTCCATCAAACGCAGGCTCAGCGGCTGGCGAGAAAGGTGATGTCTCCGGTGGTTGTGCGCACCTTCAGCGTCGGGCCGCCTCCGTTCAAGTTGCCCTCGGCAGTGGCCGTCCCTGGACCCCACTCGCCCCCTTCAGTTGTAACTCGAATCTCAGAAAAATCAGAGCGGATGCGATGGCCGTTCGCCAGTTCGATGGACGCCCGAATCGTGATGTTCAATGTAGGCGCCAGATAAACCGTAATGTCGCCGGCGGAAGTTTCTAGCACCGAATCCGTGCGATCTGTTCCAGAGACGAACTTGGCCACAATTCCACCAGCGCCGGTTTCGGCTCGCGCCGCAGGCACGCCGTTGAGCGTAATGCTGCCCCCGCCAGTCTCAGCCTTCACCGCTCCGGTCGCTGAACTCAAACGGATGCTGCCGCCGCCCGTTTCAATTACGGCCGGCCCCGCAATCTCGCCCAATTCAATGCTGCCTCCGCCAGTGGTGACTTTCAACGGCCCAGAGCAGCGTTGCACTTCGATGCTGCCGCCACCGGTTTCGAGCACGGCGCCCTGCATGCCAGAAACCACTAGAACACTGCCGCCGCCGGTCTCGGCGTTAATCTTCCCTTTGGCCGAGGCCACTTTAATGCTGCCGCCACCTGTGCGCAACGTGATTTCGCCGCCCACGGTTCCAACGTCGATGCTTCCGCCACCGGTCTCGGCGTTGATCACGCCTCCGATATCGTCCAGGCGAATACTGCCGCCACCGGTTTCACCTTCAACCCGGCCAGCGATGCCCGTCGCCGTAAGATCGCCGCCTTCAGTTTCCACCTTCACTAAATCAGTTCCGCGCGGGACGTTGATGATGAATTCGCTGGAGGAGCGACGGGGTTTACCGCCTTCCCACTCGCCCGTTACCCATGCCGTGTCTCCGCGAACGTAAACGCTGATTTTGTAGGATTCGAATTCGCGGCGGGCCTTCTCTTCTGACGAAGCATAAGAATGATTGCTGATGACGTAATTGATTGTCGATTGCGGACCGCCCGCAACCCGTACCACGCCCGAGTCAACTTTTACCCGCAGATTCTTCGCCGCCGCCAGGGATCCGGTGATCTGCCGTGACCATTTGCCATTTTCCTGATAAACCCGAGTCTGCTCGTCGGGACGCGTCTCCTGTGCAACCGCCAGGGGCAGAACCAGCAGCAGAAGCGCAACGATTTTAGATAACTTTTTCAACTCTCACCTTCCGATTCTCCGTTCCACACGGACGAAGTGCTTACGCCATCCTTCAATCGCTCTTTCTTGATCAATGCGCTCAATCATTTTCTGACATTTGCGAAAGCACGTTGCGCGCCTGGGTACGGATGTAAAGATTCTGATCGTTCTCCGCCAGCTTTTGCAGAACCACGCGCACGCTGCTGTCGGCGCGCACCGGTTCGAGCAGATGCAGCGCCTGAGTCCGCAAGCCGGGATTAGAATCGTTCACCAGGGCCTCGAGCACAGCGTCGCGCACGCGGACATCATTCTTCACGTAAGATCCGAGTCCCTCGATCGCTTTGAGCCGCACTCCGGGATTGGAGTCATAACGCAAGGCATACAAAAGCGCCTCGCGCACCCGGGTATCGTTTGGTGTCTGGGTCAACAGGTCCACCGAGTCCATACGGACACCCGAGTTGTAATTGTTGCGGGTAGCAAACAGCAGCAACTGCTGGATGCGCTGATCGTTGAGCGACCCTTGCGCCTCCTGGGTTGAAACTGTGTTGTAGCGGATGCTGATTTGAGATGAACCAGGCTGTTGCGAGATCGATTGGATACCCGTGATCGAAGATTCTGTGGGAGTGGCAGCTGCGGAGAGATCAACGGGGTTGCGGCCATTCATCACTTGATAGGTGGCCCCAATTCCGCCCGCGAAGCCCATAATAAAGATTGCCGCAGCCAATGCCGGAGCCAGCTTGATGGGACGAAGCCACGCGCCCGGGTCAAACACCAGGCGCTGCCAGAAGCCGCCCTGCTCTGTGGTTTCGAGCTCTTCCTGCAAACGCATACGCGAAGCTGTAATCAGATTGGGAGATGGCTCTTGCACGGGAAATTGGGAGAGCGTGGCATGAAGCTGGCGGGCGGCCTTCAACTCAGCCGCGCAATCGGTACAGCGCGACACGTGCTGCTCCAGTTCGTAACGAGCGTCGTCAGGCAGCTCGTTATAGATATGAAGCAGAATATTTTCCTGAACCCATTCGCATTTCATAGTTTTACCCCTTCGCAGGGGAGTTGTGGGACGGACACTCTCGTCTGTCGCCCTTGACTTGTTTTGTTTGCCGTCCTGCGGGCGGCCTGGACGGGTGAGACGCCCGTCCCTCCATCAACCTTCTTCATCGCATGTCCGCCAGAGAGCCGCGCAATTTCTGGGTGGCCCGGAATAAAGTATTTTTCGCCGTTTCTTCTGTTGTGTTCAAAATCTCGCCTACAGTCCTTAATTTCAGTCCCTGGTAATGCTTCAGTTCAAAAACCATGCGCTCGCGGGGCGTGAGTTTGTCCAGAGCATGGTTGATGCGCTTTCCCAGTTCACGACGCATCAGATCGCGCTCCGGGTTGGCGCCGGCTCTGCCATCGGGCACCTGGGCCAGGACGTCATAGGCTTCGCCCTGAGCATCCACCGCAACCGGTGCGTCTTCTTTGCGTACCTGCTTCTTCCGCAAGTGATCCAGGCAAAGATTGGTCACGATGCGATAGATCCAGGTGTAGAAGGAGCACTCGAAGCGAAAGTTCCCCACGCTCTTGTACGCCTTCAGAAAGGCATCCTGATAAATGTCCTGGGCCTCGTGCTCCGACCCGGTCAGGTGCATCGCCAGGCGGAGGACAGCCTGGTCGTAGTGCCGCACCAGTTCCTCGAAGGCGGCGCGATTGCCGCGCTGCGCTTCGCGGACCAGCAGCGTGTCATCAATACGGCCTGAACTGTGCCCAGCCATTTGGCCCCGAGGGAGGGGGTCCTGGGAATCGTCGCTTCGTTCCGCCCCGCGGCTCGCGTCCGGATGCGAACACCCGCCAACCGCTAGTTGTACTGCCCATGCATCGGCCGGCATCTCTAGTTGTCCTCGACTAAGCCGGGTGCCTTGCCGTTCTTCCCGGTTGCATAGCTATGGACGTGACAGCAAAAGAACCGTGAGCAGCGATTATAGGAGTTTGGCCCTGTCCGTGCATGGGCTTAGTGGGGTACGGCCAAACGGGACAGCCATCGCTCGGGCAGATTTCGGCGCAGCAGGTAGTATTCGTTTTCCGGACGATTATCCTGGAGCGCGGGGACAGCGGGATAGCCAGAAGTCATCTGGTCGAGCGCTAACTCCTGGCTGAGAATGATCGCGAACTGGCCGTCCGGCGCGGGTTCCGGACCCCATTCGACCAGGTCCTGCGCCGCTCTGGCGGGCATCCGCTCTGCCAGTTCATGCGGTGTCAGTAGGACGATCGGCTGTTCGCTCGCCAGGAAATGAAAGCCCCTACCATCTTGTGCACGAAAAAGGCGAACATAAGGGAAAGATTCCTGCAACGCTCGGACGACAGCCGCTTTCACGACGGCGTCTCCCCAAGGGAGCCATTGCTGCACGATGCCGTGCGGCGCCAGCCTGCGCCTTAGGATCGAGTAAAACTCCTTCGAATACAGCAGACTCGTGCCCGCTGCTTCCACCGGCAGTGGCGGGTCAATCGTGATGACGTCATATTGCTCCGAAGTGCGTTCAAGGTAACGGCGTCCGTCGTCAATCACTACGCGGGACAGCGGCGATCTCATCAACTCCGCGCCGTCGGAATGGTAGTACGGGAACAGGCGAGGAACGCTGGGCACCAGTTCCACTGCAGTGGTTTGGATGTCCCAGGAGAGCAACGAACGATAGGTCGTGCCCATGCCGAAACACACTACCAGCGCGCTTCCCGGAGTGTGGTTGAGAAAGGCTAGCGGCAGGTGGGCCATCATCTTGGTGATGGGAGTCAAAGAAGTAATCCCGATTCCATTCACCAGCAATCGCTTGTTCATTCCCTCTCCGGTGGCAATCACCGTCGCCGTGTTGTCGCGCAACACCCGGGACGGAACAAACAGGTCCTCGAAACCTTTGATGGTAGGCACTCCCACCGCCGCCAGCGCCGCGAGCGCGTAGGAGAGCTTGCGCTGCAGAGTCTGGGCCGCTGCTCTTTCGGAACCGACTGACCATCGTGGCACAAGGCCGATCATCAACCAGGGAAGCGCGAACGCGAACAGCACCCAGCGTTCGCTCATCAAAGGCAGCAGGATGAATCCCGCAAGGAGTGGCCCGAGGATGCATCCCACCACATTGACGGCATAAGCCTTGCTTGCCTGGTCGGGATCACCGCCCGACCAGCGATCCACAAGCATCGGCGTGACAAACCCCAGAATGGCTGAAAAAGGTCCGATGCCAAAAATCAACCGCAGCAGCGGCGAATAAAAATTCCTCACCTGGAAGAAAGGACTGGCGGTAAGCACCGGCAGCAGGGAGACAAATCCGAGCGCTCCCCAGACCAATCCTCCTTCGTGATCATGGGTCCGGCTCCAGTAGCGATACACTCTCGATCCCGCGAACGTCGCGGCCAGATACACGCCAAGAATTGACGCGAAGGCATACACCACAGTGCTCAGATAGGGAGTGAACTGACGGATCCACACCACCTCCACGCCCATGCTGGTGAGCCCAGTGAGAAAAAGCAATATCAACGGTTTGTTGTTGGATGAGAGTTGGGCCGGAGGCCGAGACATGGGCCTCTGGTCAGACAGCGCACTGTTCCCGGCGGGCGACGGCAGAGTCAAAACTATGGCCGATATGAACACCAGACCATTCAGCATCGCGCCGATTCTGAGCGTGCCGTGAAATCCGTAAATTTCGATCAGAAGCAGAGGCACAGTGGCGCCCGCCACCGCACCCAGAACATTCGCCAGGTAGAGAAAACTGAAAGACCGGCGGGCTTCCCTTTGGAAGCCGTGGTTAATGGCCAACATGGCGAGTGGAATCGTTGCCCCCATGCAGGCGCACCACGGAATCAATGTCAGGGCAATCCAGGCGCCGGAGAGAAGGTAATAAGACCATGAGGAGGGGACTGAAGCCTGCTCCAGCAGCTGTCTTCCCCAAAGGAGTTCAGCCGGTACAGCCAATGCGGAAATTCCGATCAGGAATTCGGCGAGGGCGTAGAGCCGCAGCGCTGGGATCCTTATGCGGCTCCCGTATTCCCGGATGGCATAACCAGTTCCCCACGAGCCCAACCCGAGCCCAGCCATGAACACGGAAAGCAAAATGGAGACCCAGGCGCTGGTGACGCCGAATTGCGCCATGGACAGCCGGAGCCACACGATTTCGTAGAGGATGCTGCAGAATCCAGAGACGAAGAAGAATAGGAAAAACCAACCCATCAAGTCGCCTCAGCAAGCCAGTCTTTCCGTCCTTTGCCGCAGTTCTTTAGACCCTTGCGGTTAAGATTTTGACTTGATTTGCGGAGATCAAAACTCTTACCGCAGAGAATGCAAAGACGCCGCAAAGGTTGCAAAGAAAACCAGGACGGATGATTTAGAACACTCCTCATGTGCCGGAGACTCTGACCTATTCCGCTGCTTCCTTCTCGATGACCACCTTGAGGTGAGTGGTCACATCCTTGTGCAGCTTGACCGGTACGGTGAATTCGCCCACGGTCTTGAGCGGCTCGTGGATCTGAATCTTGCGACGGTCCAGCTCAAAGCCCTTTTTCGCCAGCGCGTCCGCGATATCGCCGGAAGTGACTGAGCCGAAGAGTTGGTCGTTTTCGCCGGACCGCCGCTGGAAGGAAACTGATACGCCTTCGAACTGTTTGGCCAAAGCCTCAGCGCCGGTCTTTTCCTTGACAGAGCGCCGGACCGCGGCAGCTTTCATCTGCTCGATGACGGCCTTGTTACCCTTCGAGGCTTCAATGGCGAGCTTGTGCGGTAACAGATAATTGCGTCCAAAACCCTCAGCGACTTTCACCACGTCGCCGCGTGATCCCAGCTTCGGCACGTCTTCTTTCAGGATGACTTCCATCGAATGACTCCCTATAGAAATTCATTTCGCCACGGATTCACACGGATCTTTACAGACCAGATCAAGGAATAAAAATCCGTGAAGATCCGTGAAGTCCGTGGCCAATCTTTTTTACGAGGCGCGTCCGGCAAACGGCAGCAGTGCGATATTCCGCGCCTGCTTGATGGCCAGGGACAAACGTCGCTGGTGCGGAGTGCAAACTCCGGTCAACCGCCGTGGGACGATCTTGCCGCTCTCCGCAACGAATTGCGCAAGCAGTCGGACATCTTTGTAATTGATGGCCTCAATTTTCTCCACGCAGAACTTGCAAACCTTCTTGCGGCGAAAATATTTGCGCCCACCTTCGCGCCCACCACCCGGGCCTCCGGGACGCGGAGGACGTCGTTCCCGATCGGGACGATCGCCAAACGAGGGCCGATCCCCGGAAGGCCGGTCTCCACCCGCCGGACGCTCGCCACCAGAACTTGCTGCAGTTGTCGCTCTAATTTCTTCAGCCATGATGCTCCTTAAAATCAGTCGTCGGTCCTTGGTCGTTGGCCACTAGGTCTCTTGCCGTGGTTCAGGGCATCGGCTCGTACCGTACAGCCAACGACCAATGGCCAACGACCGGTTTACGCTGTGACCGCTGCCGTTTCTCCGCCGGCTTCTGTGACCGGGGCGGGTGGCGGGGTCTTGCGCTTGGCGTCGCGAATCGCCTTAATCTTGTCCAGGCGCTTTTGCTCTTCATCGATGCGCACGGTGATGAATTTGATCACTGGTTCGGTGACGCGCAGGCGGCGCTCCAGTTCGTGAATCAGCCCTCCGCCACCTTCCACCGTCAGCAGGACGTAGATGCCGTCATGAAACCTGCGGACCATGTAAGCCAGGCGGCGCTTGCCCATCTTCTCCACACTCTTTACGTTTCCGCCTGATGAAGTTACCGCGGTCTCAAGCGTGGAAATCAGCTTGTCCTGTTCCTCTTCCACCATGTCGGGGCGGACGATAAACATCAACTCATAAGTGCGATTCATTTTCTCTCCATCCACCACGTTCGATTTCGATGTAGGCGCGAGCGTCCCGCTGGTGCGGAGTCGCCTGTGACGCGGCAGCACGAGCGAGGACGCTCGCGCCTACATTGGTTCTGCCTTCCGGTTGAAGCGATGCATCGCCGCAGCCGGACCTTCTTTCAAAATCATCTTCGCCGCATCTTCCGCAGAGGCGAGGATTTTATCGACCACTTTCAGCTCTGCCTTGCGCAGCGGCGACAGGAGGTATTTCTCGCCGTCTTCTACCCTGCGTTCCGGTGCGACGCCAATCCGGATCCGCAGAAAATCCTTCGTCCGTAGCGCCTCGATGATCGACGCGATGCCGTTATGCCCCGCCGAACTCCGCCCCCGATGAATCCGCAGCTTTCCCAACGGAAAGTCCAGTTCGTCCTGAATCACGATGAGATCCGATTCCGGCTGCACGTTGTGCTTGGCCAACAGCTCCCGGACCGACATACCGCTCAGGTTCATGTACGTCTCGGGCTTGGCCAGCAGCACGGGCACATCGCCAAGCACCACCCGCGCCGTCAGCGCCTGGCATTGCCGGTTCCTCACATCCACTCCCAAATCGCCGGCGATGCGATCCACCGCAAGAAACCCCATGTTGTGAGGCGTGAGTTCGTATTCCTTACCCGGATTGCCCAACCCGACAATCAGTTTCACGCCTGATCAATTTGCCTCGAACAAATCCGGTCGAGCTTCGCTCGACCGGACGGGTCGAAGACCCGTCCCCACACCGCCAATGTCACAGGCCAGTTACTTCTTCTCTTTCTTCTCGGCTTTCTCCGGCTTCTCGGGAGCAGCTTCTGCACCCTCTTCGCCCTCGACTTCCTGCTTGCCCTTCTTGATGACTTCGGGCTCGGCAGGGGCAGCGGCAGCGTCCGCGGCAACCGCGTCCGCAGCCGGCGCCACTTCTTCCTTGACCGTGGTGATGTGGGCCACAGGCTGGTTCGTGTCAGTGATGAAATGGATCTTCTTGTCGTCGTGCGTCAGGTCGGAGACGCGTAGAACTTTGCCGAACACAAGTTCGCTCACGTCCGCCTCAATCGCACTCGGAATGTCGCCGGGCAAGCACTCGACTTCCACTTCCCGCAGAATCTGTTCCAGGATGCCGCCTTGCTGTTTCACTCCGGCCGCTTCTCCCTTGAGCACGATAGGCACGCTGACGGTGAGCTTCTGGTCCATGGCGATGCGCTTCAGGTCGATATGTAGGAGATGGCTCTTGATGGGCTCATACTGCCAGTCGACGATCATGGCCTTGGTGCGCTCGCCGCCTTCGACCGCGAGATCGAAGATGGTGTTGTGACCGGTCGCGGAATGCAGGATGCGAGTGACCTGACGGGGATCGAGGGTGACCGGCATCGACTCTTTGCCGGCACCGTAGAGAACACCGGGGATCTTGCCGCCCATACGCACCCGGCGGGCGACATTCTTGTTGCCCGGAGTCCGGGGTTGCGCTTCTAAAACGTTGCTTTCAGTAGCGGTTGCCATAAATTTAGGTTCCTATAAGAACAATCTGCTGACGGACGTCTCTTCGTGAATCGACTGGATCGCGCGTCCGATCAAACCCGCGATGGTAAGCACTTTGATTTTCGGTTCCTGCCGAGCGGCTTCGCTCAACGGGATGGTGTTGGTTACAACCACTTCTTTAATGCAAGACTGCGAAAGGTTCTGCACCGCCGGCCCCGACAGCACCGGGTGCGAAGCGCAGGCATAGACCTGGCTGGCCCCGTTTTCGATAAGCGCAGCAGCGGTCTTCACCAGAGTTCCCGCGGTGTCAATCAAGTCGTCGATCACTAGGCAAGTGCGGCCGTTGACGTCGCCGATGACGTTCATGACTTCAGCTACATTCATTTCCAGGCGGCGTTTGTCGACAATGGCCAAAGCCGAGTCCATTTTCTTGGCAAAAAACCGGGCGCGCTCCACGCCACCCGCATCGGGTGATACCACCGTCAGGTTCGGCAAATTCAGCCGCTTGAAGTAGTCCACCAGGACCGGCGACGCAAACAGATGGTCGACCGGAATATTAAAAAATCCCTGCAACTGCGGCGCATGCAAATCCACAATCAGCGCCCGGTCTGCCCCGGCGGTAGTAAGTAAATCCGCCACCAGCTTCGAGGAAATCGGCACTCGAGGCTTGTCTTTTCTATCCTGCCGCGCGTACCCAAAATACGGAATCACCGCCGTGATCCGCCGCGCTGACGCGCGCTTCAGCGCGTCAATCATCAACAGCAGCTCCATCAAGTGTTCATCCACCGGACGGCAGTTGGGCTGAATCACAAACACATCGGCACCGCGAACATTCTCCTGAATTTGCAGGTACACCTCGCCATCTTTAAAGCGAGTAATGTGCGCCTGCCCGCGCGCCATGCCAAGAAAAGCACAAACTTCGTCGGCCAGCGCTTCGTTCGCAGTCCCGCAAAAAATCTTGAACTTATCGTCCACCCGGGGACGTTGCGGCTTGCTTGGTTTCTCGTCAGCGTTCACGTGCGTCTTTTTTTCCGTCGTGGTCGCAAGAGTAGCCATTTTTAGCCCTCACCCATCAGCGTTGTGCTGTCAGATCTGAGAACCGACAACTGGGAACTGGGAACTAATATTCCATCCCATTCTTGATAAGCAACAGACCTGAATCTTGGCTGGGCCGCTAGGATTCGAACCTAGACAAAGT
>Ga0137409_10007862_pt1 | contig 10927 bp, 10 predicted proteins | sample CZODoug1_16funga_FD_122059 | JGI IMG/M metagenome (GOLD analysis project Ga0137409, IMG submission 122059) | Vadose zone soil fungal communities from Angelo Coast Range Reserve, California, USA - CZODoug1_16fungal (Hybrid Assembly) | ecosystem: Environmental > Terrestrial > Soil > Vadose zone... | reverse complement strand
TTGCTTAACCGAGAAGCGCAAAATGGTCTGAACGTCTGGCGTTGATTCCAAGATTGCGCTTCCCGTTGAGGCTTTGAATTCACCCGGCGTGCGCCGCCAACCCGTTCATACCTTCAGGACTACGCTCTTCGAACAGACCACCAGCCGTTTGGCACCACGCGTCATCGCGACATAAAGATTACGTGCATCGAGATCTGCCGCATCCAGAATCACCGAAACATCCGCCTCTAGACCTTTGAGCAAAAGGGTGCTTCCCACGGCCCGCTTGGGCAGATGGCGGCCAATAAGGCGGTTTTGTTCGCGCGCCCGGATGGCCGCGTCATGGAATGTATTTCCCGCCGAACCGTCGCAGGATTGCAAGGCTTTAATACATGCGCGCAGCACGGCCGGCCGGTGACTTCGGACACCCGCGTCCCTGCCAATGGCCACGAGTAAATTAACGGCGGCGGTGGGCGTACGCACGCGCTGGAAATCGAGCGCTGCCTTCTCTGCATCGGATGCTTCGCGACGTGCGGTGCCTCGCGCCAAAACATCGACGCGTCGTACTAAGTCCGCTGGACCCACATTTATCATCACCGAGCCAGCGAAGTTCGCGGTTTTCTCTAGCGCGTTGGGCTTCTGGAAATCCACATCGCGCGCGAAGTGAACCAAGTCCTTCAGATCGACTGCCTCAACTGTCACCGCGCCCGGCGTCTGGCTCGCGAATTCCTGCTGGCTGACGGGGCTGGTGCTTTTCCCAATAATGAGCACGTTCCCCTCGTGATCCGGTGCCTTGGTACGCCCGGCACGAAGTTGACGGAGACGATCTTCCGTTCCATCAAGATGTATCCAGGTCACTTCCTCCGGTGCGACTGTAAGATCGATAGCCTCGCTATTTTGGAGCCGCTTGCGCCCATCGAGGAGCCACTCGCCGAGACGCTCTGTTCTTGCATTTCGCCAACGCCACGGGACGGAAAGCTCTGCCTGTAACGGAAAATGTGCACAGGTATGCTTGTCCCAATCGGCGAGTTCATTGCCAGGCCAACCGAAGATGGCCTGCATCGGGTCGCCAAGTACGCAAGTCGCAAGTGCGCGAGCGGCATAAAACACGATTGCATGCTGCAAGACGGAGCAGTCTTGATATTCATCCACGATCAGACGGTCATAGGTCGATGCCACCGGATCGAGAACATCCCCTGCCTTCAGCATGCGCCCGGCTGCTTTGCGCACCGTAAGGTAGTCTTCCTTCGGATTGGTCATTTTCAAAGTAGCGGAATCTACTCCACTACGCTGCGGAAATAGGCCAACGAGCCGCATCGCCCAGCCGTCGATAGTTGTCAGCCGATAGGTACGGGGCGGTACTCCGGCTTGGTTAAGGCGGTGCCGGAGCGCCGCGACGCCCGCATTGGTATGAGTCAGAATGAGGATCGGCTTTGGACCCCTAAAGTGCTTCAGTGATTGCGCGATCAGATGTGTTTTTCCACACCCGGCAGGTGCCGTAACCGTACCGCGGTTGATCGCCAGAAGGTCGATATGGTCAACCGACATCGGTCGACCACATCATCACCTGCTCCGTGATGTTGCGGAACCCGGCATTCGCCTTCGCTAAATCGGGAGCGATGATTGTGTGTGCCGCTTCCTCCATCCACGACACTGACTTGAACCATCCGGTCTTCTTCGACCGGGACGCCTTGCCCAAGATAATGCGCGAGGCAGCTGATAAGCCATCGAGAACAATCTCAAGCTGAATCGCTTCCAAGTGCTTCGCATTCTGCGAAGCTGATCGAATGTTCGTGTCGACAAGCTCTTTGCCATGAAGCTCGGTTGCAAGATGGAGCAGCTGTGAGACCGCGCCATCGGTGAGGTTTTGAAAAAGCTCGTCTTCTAGCGCGCGCCCATCCCGCCAGGAAAAGACAGCGCCACCCGCGTACGTAAAGGCATTTACGATATTTTCCGAAGGCTTCAAGTCGTCGTCGCGTAGTACCGCAACCCGGTAGCCAAGGCGTTGAAACGCAGAAGCCCTAGCGAAAACCCTGTCGGCTTCCCCACCGCCGCAATCAACGAGGGCCACACCGCATGCAAATATGGAGGGAAGGCCGTTCGCCGCTCGTGCATGGTCAAGACCCCGAAGAAATCCGACTTCTGAAGCGCCTTCGCATACAATCACAGATGTAGCCAAAAATGCTTCCGGGAAAAGCCGGATCGCACTCTGTACATCATCTTCGCAGCCAACGTTGAGCGCATCGTGGCATCCGCCTCCTTCGCGAAGCACGACAAGCTGATCGCCGGTTAGCTCGCGCAGGGCCACGGGAGAGTGTGTAGTAATGAAGGCTTGTAGTAGGGGAGCCTCTTCCTTGGCCCCCAGCGATCCCAGAAACCGGATGATGCGATGTGGTTCCAAACCGTATTCGAGTTCATCGACAAGCAAGATCGATGATTGTGCCGCGGCTTTCCTCTGAAGCCCAGCGATCAGGAGGCGTGTTGATCCGACGCCGAGGCCATGAAGGGGAACCCCATCCTCGTTATGCAGCGAAATCGTGCCGCCGTTGAAAGTTACTGAGTGTGCATCGAGAAGTGCGCGCACCTTTTTCCCGACCCTGATCCCAAGCTCGCCGGCGGCGGCGAGCACCAGTCCCAACGTTACGCCAAGCTGTTTCTCCGCGTCCGCGCCGAAGGCGCCACGCGCATCGCGTGCGGCTTTGGCCAGCGCGACTGAAGCATCAGCCCTCTCGTCCGTCAGGCGGTTCAGCACTGAACCTCGCTTCCAGCCCAAATTGAAATCCGCCAACGCCCCGATCAAGGTAGGAGATAGCCGCACTCGGTCGCCCCAGGTCAGATTCCGGGTTACGGCTTGCGCCATGGCGCGATCCGAAATCAGGCTCCAGGACGGCTCCAGATCGTTCCGGACTGTGAGCTGCAGGGAAAGAACGGTTTCAAGTTCCTTCTCCGGTTCGTCCTCAACCTCGCCAGTCTCGCCGTCGTAACCCCGAAGAAACAGGCCATAAGTGTCGAGATTCCGCAGGGCGTCATCGAGCTCGCCGATGGTAAGGGTGATCGTGAGCGGTGTCTCGACATCAAGATTATGAAAATCGGCATCGGTGAATTGCACCGTGCGCCGCGCGCCAAGGCAAAGATCGATGGCATCGAGTACCGTGGATTTACCGCTATCGCCCGCACCGATGAGGCAGTTGATCCCGGGTGAAGGCTGCCACGTCAGCGACTTGATGCAGCGGAAATTCTCGATTTCGATCTTACGAATGCGCGCCATCGCGTCTCCAGTCTAGCCATACAAGTTTGCGAATCGACTGCGACCGAATACTTACAGAATACCTTGTTGCTTTTGTATATCGATATAGCCGGACTGGGGCTATTGTATTCACCAACTCTCGTTCCTTCTCCAACCTCGGTGTTCTGTCTGACATTGCTTCGCGGGCGATCGCCGACATCGGCTCGTCGTCCGGGGATTCACGGAGTTCCGTACGATCGATGTTTGGAACGGACGCCGATGCGACTTAAATGGGCGCCGGACTATATCGCCCCAATGCTGGAGCGTGCTGCCGCCGAAGGACATTCGCTGGTCAAAGTGAATGGTGCATAGTGGAAGCGATGCTGCAACGCTTTCACTGAAATCAGCGGACGCGTTTGAGTACGCCTAAAACGTTTCACGATCTGTGTCATCCATGCGCGGCAATTCTCTCTGCTTCCGCCGGCATCACTTCCGGAGCCAGAGCTTCAGCGAGAAGCGCATTGAGAAGCCGGTTGCGAGAGTCGTCACCGGTGGCCAGCCTCGCCTCCAATCGATCGCACAGCGCCATGAGCGCATCGACCTTGGTAACGATGCGGTGTTGTTCGGCGAGCGGCGGGAGGGGAATCTTGAACGCGCGGATCAGGCTCAAGTTCAAATTACCTTGCGATGCACCTTTGCCGTAGGTTCGGATTGTTGAGCTTCGGCCTTCGGGGCTATTCAGCCAAAGCACCAAGTAGTCCGCGCTAAGCAGACGGTTCGGTATCTTTATCAGGCAAAGACTGACATAGAAGGCGAACTCGAAGTCGGAATCAAGAACAGCGGCTTCGCCGATACCTGCGCCCACATCGGATTTGTCCAAGTTGATGCGTGGATGCTAGGTTATTTCCGATGCAAGCGGGATGGCGCGGCCGCTCGCACCCACACGTCGGCGAATATGATCGAGAACGTCACACGTCTGGCCGGGATTGAAATTCAGTCGGCCGATCCGTTCTTTCTGACGGTGGTCGTAGGTATTCATATCCCGGTAGGTCTCGGATGCGTGGCCGTCGGGGCTCTCGCAATGTTCAGCCAAAAAGGCCGAGGGCGCCATTCCACGCTGGGGCAGATTTATTTCTGGAGCCTGCTTGCGCTCTTTCTTTCAGCGACACTCCTGTCTGTGATGCGCTGGGTCCACACTTATCATTTGTTTCTTCTCGGCATGGCGTCGTTCGCGTCGGCATGTTTGGGGCGCGCGGCTCTTCGGCAGCGCTGGCCCCAATGGAAGAGGTTGCACATCGCGGGAATGGGCCTTTCGTACGTTCTGATGTTGATCGCTTTTTACGTCGACAACGGAAAACAATTGCCGCTTTGGAGGGACTTGCCTCACTTTATGTATTGGCTACTGCCCCTTGTGATTGGTTTGCCGCTAATTGTTCGGGCGCTTCTGTGGCACCCGCTGGTGCAAAAACGCCGTTAGGCGATGCGTTTGCCCAGGCGTGCGGATCAAAGGCGATCCGCGCCTACCCGCGGCGGCGCTGTCCTCGGCCGGGGTGCCGTGTGCGCCAGATCCTCAGCCGCTCAGGACGCACCACCGATTGCGACACAGCAGAGCATTTCAAAAACGCCGGTCTTGCGCCTTGTCACAGCGTCAGGTCGTGCCGCGCCCGCACAGTCCGGATGTTGCGCAGGTTGACAAGCGCGATTTGCCGGTTCTCCTGGCCTTCAGACTGAATACAATTGGCAGTGATTTCGCCGCTCAAATGCCGAGCGGGAACTGGTCCGAATCGACCGAATCGGCCGGCGCCAATCTGGAAATGGATATCCCAAGCAGGCGGATCCCCTTCGTCACAGGAAACTGCTTCCGAAGCAGTTCTGTGGAAATATCCTCCAACGCCGTGCGCCCTTCAATCACGCCATGCAACGATTGGCTGCGCGTGATTTGGTGGAAGTCCGCATATTTGATTTTCAGCGTCACAGTGCGACCACGTGTACCCGTACTCTCGCAATAACGCCAGACTTTGTCGATGATTGGCGACAGTGTGTCCCGTGCTGCCTCAAAGGTGAAGAGATCAACCGAAAACGTGTTTTCGGCGCCGACCGACTTGCGGACGCGGTTGGTGCGGACCGGACGGTCATCAACCCCGCGCGCGATCCAATAGTAAAAGCCTCCCGCCTTGCCAAAGTGCTCTTGAAGGAAGGCCATCGATTGCGCTCTCAGATCGCGACCGGTTTCAATCCCGAGCTTGTTCATTTTTGCCGCCGTCGCCGGACCGACGCCGTGGAATTTGCTGACCGGCAAGTTTTCGACAAAGGCCGGTCCCATCTTCGGCGTGATGACAAAGAGCCCGTCCGGCTTTCTGTGATCGGATGCCAGCTTGGCCAGGAACTTGTTGTAGGAAACCCCGGCGGACGCCGTGAGGCTGGTTTCCGCACGTATCTTTGCCCTTATCTCCATGGCGATTTCCGTAGCCGTCGCAAATCCTTTCAGATTCTCGGTGACGTCAAGATACGCTTCGTCCAAGGACAGCGGTTCGATTACATGCGTGTGTTCGGCAAAGATTTCGCGGATCTGACGCGACACCGCCTCGTAGGCATCGAATCGCGGCTTGACGAAGATCAGGTCGGGGCATTGCCGTTTGGCCGTAATCGATGGCATGGCGAAGCGAACACCAAATTTTCGCGCCTCGTAGCTCGCCGCTGCGACGACACCGCGTTCGCGCGAACCGCCGACGGCCACCGGCTTACCCCGCAGCTCCGGATTGTCCCGTTGTTCGACCGAAGCGTAAAATGCGTCCATATCGATGTGAATGATCTTGCGCTGCCATGCGCGCTCGGCTGCGGCTTCCTGCATCCCCGCTTCGTCGCCGTTCGTTAGCCTGTCCGTGTCTTGCGGCATCATGTCCGTCAGACCGTGAGGCTTCCCTCATTCTCTTTGCCGCCTCGCTCTACGATCCTGAGAGCGCCATTGGCGGGGACGGTGCAGTCGCTCATCGCCCGAGCCAACGCGGGGATGGCTTGGTCGCCTGGGGTCAAAGAATAGAGGTTATGCCGATGGCGGCATAACCTCTATTATGCCGACCTCTGGATTATGCCGACCAACCTCCTGGGATGGGTATTGGCGGCGGCGCTCGCTGCGATGGAGTCGGCATAATCAGATCGCGCTGACCGACGGCATATAGTCTCCTTCTCATCAACAAGAGGGAGGCTTCACGTGATTGATCTGTCAAAAGTTATGGTTTCTGGTCCGCTATCGGAATTCGCGGTTGGGTTTGCCGACCACATGACGCGGGAAGGTTATAACCCACGTCAGGCCCGCATGCAGTTGTGGTTACTGAACAGCCTAAGTAACTGGCTCACGGCCGAGGGTCTCAGCGCGGGAGACCTCTGCGCAAAGCATGTCGAACGTTTCCAGCATGACCGTTGTGCAGCGGGATATAAGTTTCTCCTCTCGATGAAGGCGATGCAGCCGATCCTCAAGTATCTGCGCGGCTTGGGCGTAGTGCCGGCGGTTTCAACGCCGCCAGTGAGCGGTCCGGTTGAAGAGACCCTTGAGCGATATCGGAATTACCTGCTGCTGGAGCGTGGCATCGTGAACGGCACGGCGTGCCGGTATATCGAGCTAGCACTCCCCTTCCTTCAGGCCAAAGCCTCGCCAGACGGCCTCACGCTCGATCTGCAGAGCCTGACGGCGGCTGATGTTGTTGCCTTTATAGTGACATCCTGCCCTCGCCTGAGCCGTGCAATCGCCGCGCTGACCGTGACCGCCCTTCGATCATTGCTCGGCTTTCTTCATTTGGAGGGCGCTACCGATCGGTCGCTGGTATCTACCGTGCCGTCCGTTCCCGGCAGACGATTAACCGGATTACCGAAGGGACTAACGCCCGTCCAGGTGAAGTGCCTTCTGGCTTCTTGTGACACCAGCACCCGGCGCGGCTGTCGTGACTTCGCGGTTTTGACCGTGCTCGTCCGTCTTGGTTTGCGGGCGGGAGAAGTCGCCAAGCTTCAATTCGACAATATCGATTGGCGAGTTGGCGAGATTATTGTTGCACACGGCAAGGCCAACTCTAAAGAGCGTCTCCCGTTGCCGCCGGATGTTGGCGAAGCGGTGGCAGCGTACTTACGACGAGGCCGTCCGATAAGTGCGCAAGGCCGAAGTGTATTTGTGCGAACCGTAGCGCCACATCACGCCCTTACCAGCGGCGCAGTGACCCAGATTGTCCGCCATGCTTCCGAGCGGTGCGGCTACGGCCGGATTTATGCGCATCGACTGCGCCACACCGCGGCGACGCTGATGTTGGGCGCCGGTGCGTCGCTGCCGGAGATCGGACAAGTCCTGCGTCATCGCAACGCCATTACGACGGCGATTTATGCCAAAGTCGATCGTGATGCTCTGCGGTCGATCGCCCGCGCCTGGCCGGGAGACGTCGCATGAACGCTCTTCGTAATGCTCTCATCGACTATTTTGCGGTCCGGCGCGCCCTCGGCTTTAAGCTTTATCGATCGGAGAAGCTGCTCAATCAGTTCCTTACTTTCGTCGAAGATCGCGGTGAAGACCATCTCACAACCGAGACGGCACTCGCTTGGGCGACGCTGCCGCAGCGCGGTCGAACCTGGGCATACGCCCGCCTCTCCGTCGTTCGCCGCTTCGCTAATCACCTGCGCGGGATCGACCCTGCAACCGAGGTACCGCCGACACATTTGCTGGTGCAACAAAAGGGCCGTGCCACTCCCTACCTGTACTCGGCGGCGGATATCGCGGCATTGATATCGGCCGCCGGGACGCTGCGAACCTCGCACCAGGCCGCTACCTTTCAAACGTTGATCGCGTTGCTGTCGGTGACCGGAATGCGTGTCGGTGAAGCGATCGCTCTCGACCGCGACGATTTCGACGCCATCAACGGAATAATTACCATTCGGAACGCCAAGTTCGGTAAATCCCGCGAATTGCCGCTACATCCGAGTACCGTGGCCGCACTGGTTGATTATCTGCGTCGAGACGACCGTCCGACAAACTCGTCGAATACGCCAGCATTGCTGGTCACTACGGTTGGCACCAGGTTCCACTACATGGGTGTCCAGCCCGTCTTTCGTCAAATTGTTGACCGCGCCGGCCTCAAGCCGCGCTCGGCGTCATGCCGGCCGAGGCTGCATGACCTTCGGCATGGATTTGCCGTCAATACCATCCTTGACGGATATCGAGATGGCAGGGAGCCGGGGAACCGGATCGCGTTGCTGTCGACCTACCTCGGCCACGTCGATCCTGTCAGCACATACTGGTATCTCTCGGCTGCGCCAGAGTTGCTGACGCTGATTGGTGATCGTTTGGAGCGGCACCTCGGAGGTGCCGCATGACCGCACTTGCCCCAACCCTGCAAGCGTTCTTCACGGAACGCCTCATCCGCCAGCGCCAAGCTAGTCCCCATACACTTGCGGCCTACCGGGACACGCTGCGGCTGCTGCTGGTCTTCGCGTCCGCGAGGAAAGACGTCGAGCCATCGAAGCTAGACATCGACGATCTTGATGCGCCGCTCATCGGCGCCTTCCTCGACCATCTTGAGAAGCAGCGGGAAAATAGTGCGCGCACCCGCAACGCTCGACTTGCCGCCGTCCGTTCGCTGTTCCGGTACGCAGCGCTTCGACATCCTGAGCATGCCGCCGTAATCGAGCGCGTGCTCGCCATTCCACGCAAGCGTTTCGACCGAAGGCTCGTTACTTTCCTGATCGAACCGGAACTCGATGCGCTGTTCCGCGTACCCGACCGCTCGACCTGGACCGGGCGGCGCGACCATACCTTGCTCACGCTCGCGGCCCAAACGGGCCTGCGTGCGTCAGAATTGATCGGCCTTCGCATCAGCGATGTTCATCTCGGCACTGGCGCGCATGTCAGTTGCATGGGGAAAGGACGGAAGTTGCGGATCACACCGATTACCTCGGGTATGGTCGCCCTCCTGCGTGTTTGGCTCGCCGAGCGCGCTGGTCAACCGGCGGAGCCACTTTTCGTCACCCAGTCCGGGACGTCACTCAGCCGTGACGCCGTCGAACATCGGCTCACCAAATACATTCAGATCGCCACCCGCGCCTGTCCGTCGTTGGGGCAGAAAACCATCAGCATGCATGTGTTGCGTCATAGCGCCGCGATGCGACTGCTGCGGGCGGGAATTGAAACTTCGGTGATAGCACTTTGGCTCGGCCATGAGCAGGTCGAAACCACCCACATCTACCTACACGCTGATATGGGAATCAAGGAACGCGCACTGGCCGCGACAGCTCCAGCGGTAGCCACTCCCGGTCGTTTTCGACCGAACGACAAGCTTCTCGCATTTCTGGAGGCACTGTGATTATGCCGACTCCATCGCAGCGATCGCCACCGCCAGAGCCCGTTCTGAGCCAATGGTCGGCATAATCCAGAGGTCGGCATAGTAAAGATTATGCCGATGTCGGCATAACCTCTACTCCGTGACGAAAGGCCAGCAAGCCATCCGCGAGTTGGCCGGCGCCATGCGCGACCGGACGGGTAATCTGCCGCTGATGCCGGGCATCTATCCGGATTATCGCGCGCCTGTTGTGCGCAATCAGCCGGAAGGCCGTGAGCTGACCATGGCGCGGTGGGGCATGCCATCACCGCTCGCCTCACTGAAAGGCCGCAAGTCAGATCCGGGTGTGACCAACATCCGGAACGTCAAATCCCCACACTGGCGGCGCTGGCTCGGCATCGAACACCGATGCGTGGTGCCGTTCACGAGCTTTAGCGAGAACGAGGCGCTGCCGGACGGGAGCAAGCCGCCGGTGTGGTTCGCGTTCGATGAGACACGGCCTCTCGCTTTCTTTGCCGGGCTCTGGACCAACTGGACGTCCGTGAGAAAGGCCAAGGAAGGTAAGACGACGAACGATCTCTTCGGGTTCCTCACGACCGAACCCAACAAGGAGGTTGGCGTTATCCATCCCAAAGCCATGCCGGTCATCCTGACGACGCGACATGACATCGATCTCTGGATGACCGCGCCCGCTGAGGAAGCGTTGAAGCTTCAACGGCCGCTCGCCGATGGCGCACTGAGGATCGTTGCGCGAGGCGGCAAAGAGGATGAGGGGGGCCTCACGGTCTGACGGTCATGATCCCGCAAGGCACTGCCAATCTGACGAACGGCGACGAAACGCGGACGCATGAAGCCGCAGGCGAGTGCACTCGGCAGCGCAAGATCATTCACATCGATATGGACGCCTTTTACGCGTCCGTCGAACAGCGGGACAATCCGGAGCTGCGGGGCAAGCCGGTCGCCGTCGGCGGCTCGCGCGAACGCGGTGTCGTGGCGGCGGCGAGCTATGAGGCGCGAAAATTTGGCGTCCGCTCGGCTATGCCGTCGATCACCGCCAAGCGGCAATGCCCCGATCTGATCTTCGTCAAGCCGCGCTTCGATGCCTACAAGGCGGTGTCGTTTCAGATACGCGAAATCTTTGCCGAACATACGCACTTGATCGAACCGCTGTCGTTGGATGAAGCCTATCTTGACGTCACCGAGAATCTGAAGGGAATCGCGACGGCAACGGAAATCGCGATGGAGATAAGGGCAAAGATACGTGCGGAAACGAGCCTGACGGCGTCCGCCGGGGTATCGTACAACAAGTTCCTGGCCAAGCTCGCTTCCAATCACAGAAAGCCGGACGGGCTCTTTGTCATCACGCCGAAGATGGGACCGGCCTTTGTCGAAAACTTGCAAGTCGGAA
>Ga0137409_10007861_pt1 | contig 10928 bp, 10 predicted proteins | sample CZODoug1_16funga_FD_122059 | JGI IMG/M metagenome (GOLD analysis project Ga0137409, IMG submission 122059) | Vadose zone soil fungal communities from Angelo Coast Range Reserve, California, USA - CZODoug1_16fungal (Hybrid Assembly) | ecosystem: Environmental > Terrestrial > Soil > Vadose zone... | reverse complement strand
GATTTCGGCAAGCAGTTGCGCGAGAAGCAGAAGCTGCGCCGCATCTACGGCCTGCTCGAGCGCCAGTTCCGCAAGACTTATGCCGAGGCGTCGCGCAGCAAGGGCGTAACGGGCGAGCGTCTTCTCCAGCTGCTGGAATCGCGTCTCGATTCAGTGTCGTACCGGATGGGGTTTGGCGCGAGCCGCACGGAAGCGCGGCAGATCGTGCGCCACAACGGCGTGCTGGTGAACGGCAAGCGGGTCAACATGCCGTCTTACCAGGTGCGTCCTGGGGACACCGTCGAAGTCGCGGGCACGGCCAAGGAGCAGCTCCGGGTAAAGGGAGCTCTGAGCGCTGCCGAAACGCGCGGTTTCCCGGAATGGATAGAGGTCGACGTGAAAGAAATGAAGGGCAAGCTCAAGGCGTTTCCGGTGCGCTCCGAGCTGCCGTCCACGATCAACGAAAGCCTGGTGGTCGAGCTGTATTCGAAGTAGCGTTCGCGCAGTAGCGTTTGGCAACGCGCCGCATGCCTAGCGCCGGCGCAGCAAAATTGTATTGAGGGTCCTACATGCAAACCAGTGGATTTCTGAAACCGCGCATCATCGACGTTCAAGGGATCGCCCCCAACCACGCGAAAGTCGTGATGGAGCCGTTCGAACGCGGGTATGGCCATACGCTCGGCAATGCCTTGCGTCGAGTCCTGCTTTCGTCCATGCCGGGATACGCGGCGACCGAAGTGCAGATTGCGGGTGTGCTTCACGAGTACTCGACGATCGAGGGTGTTCAGGAGGACGTCGTCGATATCCTGCTCAACCTCAAGGGCGTGGTGCTGAAGCTCCACAACCGCGAGGACGCGCTGCTGAGCCTGAAGAAAAAGGGCGAAGGTCCCGTGACCGCAGGCGACATCGAAGTCACGCACGACGTCGAGATCATCAACCCCGAGCATGTGATCGCGCACCTTTCTCCCGGGGGCAAGCTCGAGATGCAGATCAAGGTCGAGACCGGTCGCGGCTACCTCCCCGGCAACCTACGCGTCGTGCCCGAGGAATCCAAGGGCATCGGCAAGATAATCCTCGACGCGTCGTTCTCGCCCGTCAGGCGCGTTTCGTATTCGGTCGAGTCGGCGCGCGTCGAGCAGCGCACCGACCTCGACAAGCTCATCATCGACATCGAGACGAATGGAGTGATCGAGCCCGAGGAGGCGATCCGCTACGCGGCGCGGATTCTAGTGGATCAGCTTTCCGTCTTCGCAGCGCTCGAGGGCACGGCTCCGACCATCGAGGAGAAAAAAGCTCCGCAGGTCGACCCGATCCTACTCCGCCCTGTCGATGACCTCGAACTCACGGTGCGTTCGGCCAACTGCCTGAAGGCGGAAAACATCTACTACATCGGCGATCTGATTCAGCGTACCGAGACCGAGCTTCTCAAGACGCCCAATCTTGGACGTAAATCGCTAAACGAGATCAAGGAAGTGCTCGCCTCGCGGGGTCTGACCCTTGGAATGAAGCTCGAGAACTGGCCCCCCGCCGGCCTCGAAACCGCACGGAGCAACTGAGGCTCCGCTCAGGGACACGAAGGACCGCATAACGATGCGCCACCGCCACGGACTGAGGAAGCTCAATCGCACCAGCAGCCATCGCCTCGCGATGCTGCGCAACATGACCGTCTCGCTCCTGCGGCACGAAGTCATTCACACCACGCTTCCCAAGGCAAAGGAGTTGCGCCGCGTCGTCGAGCCCATCCTGACCCTCGGAAAGCAGCCGACGCTTGCCAATCGGCGTCTTGCTTTCAACCGCCTGCGCGACCGAGGCATAGTGACGAAGCTGTTCGCGGAACTCGGCCCGCGCTATGCGAAGCGCAACGGAGGCTATCTGCGTATTCTGAAGCACGGCTTCAGGAAGGGAGACAATGCGCCGATGGCGATGGTCGAGCTGCTCGATCGTCCCGAGGCGGCAGAACAGACCGAGCAGAAGGAAGCGAAGGCGTAACCACCTCGACGGGTCCCAAAGGAAAGGCCGGACTGCGCTCCGGCCTTTTTTTTGGCTCAGGCGACGAGGATCGCCCGGTAATCGTTGATGTTGGTGCGCGTTGGTCCGGTCACGACGAGGTCGCCGACTGCGGAGAAAAATCCGTAAGCGTCGTTGTCGGCCAGGAGCTTTCTCGCGTCGGCCCCGCGCTTTGCAGCGCGAGAGAGCGAATCGGGTAGGAGCACGGCGCCCGCATTGTTCTCCGAGCCGTCGATACCGTCCGTGTCGCAGGCGATAGCGTGGACGTTCGGCAATCCGTCGAGCCCGATCCCGAGCGACAGCAGAAACTCCGTGCACCGCCCTCCTCGTCCGCGTCCGCGGACGGTGACCGTGCACTCGCCGCCGGAGACGATCGCCACGGGCCGCGGCGCAGCCTGCCTCGCGAGCTGGCGCGCGAGCGCTTCCTGCGCGCTCGCCACCTCCCTGGCTTCGCCCGTGATCCGATCTCCGAGATTCCTTGTGTGAATCCCGCGGTCATGAAAGAAATTCTCTGCCGCGCTCAGAGCCAGCCTTGCTGTTGCGATCACGCGATTTTCCACGCGTGAGAACAAGGGATCTCCGGGCTTGGGTGTCTCCGGAATTTCACCCTGCATGCCTCGCCTCAAGTGCTGAACCACCGCGGGGACTGCCCTGACACCATAACGCTCGAGGACGGCGAGGGCATCGGCGTAGGTCGTGGGGTCGGGTGCGCAGGGACCCGAGGCGATGTGCGTGGGATCGTCCCCCGTGACGTCCGAGATGATGAGCGCGAGGACCGGCGCCCGGCACGCGCCCGCGAGGCGGCCGCCCTGGATCGCAGAGAGGTGCTTGCGCACGGTGTTGATCTCCTCGATACGCGCACCGCTGCTGAGCAGCTCCTTCGTGGTTGCTTTCAAAGCGTCCATGCCCACCCCCTCGGCGGGCAGGCTGAGCAACGCTGACCCGCCACCGGAAATGAGCGCGAGCAAGAGATCATCCGGCCCGAGGCTCTTCACTCTCCGCAGAATTTCGCGCGCCCCTGCCTCGCCAGCCTCGTCGGGGACCGGGTGGCCGGCCTCGATGACTTCGATGCGCTCCGTCGGCAACCCGTGTCCGTGGCGGGTGATCACCACGCCCTCGAGGGAGGTGCCTGCGGGCCAATGCCGCTCCGCCGCGAGCGCCATGGACGCACCCGCCTTGCCCGCGCCGATGACCAGAGTCCTGCCCGAGGGTGCCGCCGGAAGATGCGGCGGCAATATCTTGAGCGGGTCGGCGGCGGCCACCGCCGCATGAAAGCTTTGAATGAGCAATTCCTTGGGGTCCACGTTCCAGCCCTCGGCCGAAGAGGCTGCTCTACTGCGACATGAGATCGAGCGCCGATCTGAACAAGCGGCTCGTCGGGTCGCAGAGATCATCCAGCACGGTGAAATGATTTTTCCCAGGACAGGGGATGTCCGCGCGATGCACCTTGGCCCAGCGTTGGGCGATCAACCGGTTCTGAATATGGAACCCTTCGTTCTCCTCTGAACCCACCGCCGTGTATAGAGGCGCGTCGGTCGCAGGGGGGAGGACGGCCGGGCTCACCTTCAGCGCCGTTTTCTCGGTCAGGCGCGCATCGCCGTTGACCGAGGGGACCTTGACGATCTCGGTGAGATCGTACAGCCCGCTGATCGACAGCGCGCCGGACACGGTTTTTTTCGGCAGGTCCCGTGAATACTTCGGCCACTCGCAGGCGAGCATCATCGCGGCGAGGTGTCCGCCCGCCGAATGCCCGCACACGGCGAGCCGGCCCGCCGGGGCGCCGAAATTTCCGCCATTGCGGTACAGCCATGCCGATGCCTGGACCACCTGCATCACGATGTCCGCGACATGCACCGCAGGGCAGAGGGCGTAGTTGACCACCGCGACCGTGATGCCCGACTCCACGAGCGCCGGGGCGACGAAGGAAAAGCGCTTCTTGTCGAGCGAACGCCAATATCCGCCGTGGACATACATCAGCAGTCCACGGCTTTCGCCCTTTGCGCGGAAGAGGTCCAGAGTTTCGGTGTCTGCAGTCCCGTAGGGCACGTCCAGGTAGCAGTCCAGGTGGGCACGCGCCCGCTCCGAATCGCGGTCCCAGCGGTCGAATATTTCCTCGTAGCCGCTCACCGTGAGCCGGGGATTGTAGAGCAGGTCGTAGTCGGTTTTTTCCGCGTTCATCGGTTTGACGGCAGGTCGGGCAATAAAAAGACCGCCCGCGGGCGGCCTTCTCCTCCGGCAGCGATTCCTAGAATGCTTCCCGCCAGAGATCGAGAGCTTGCTGGACGGGTCGATCGGAGAAACTGAACAGGACCGCCTCCTCGTCGGCTTCGAGCCGGTAGGGCAGCCACGAGGGGCAGACGAAGACATCGCGGGGGCCGAAGTCCAGAGTCTCGCCCCCGATGCGGCACCGGCCGCCGCCCTCGACGGCGGCATACACGGTGGAGTCGGTCGACCGGTATTCCTGGCCCCGGAAGCCCTTCGGAAGGAGCTGCATGAACGTCCCGATCGTCGGCATCGCCCAGTCGCCCGTCACCGGGTTCGTGTATTGGAGCTTGTGGCCCCAGCAAGGATGCGGATCCCGGCCTCGCGCCATCGTCCCCAGCGCTTCGCGGGTGCGATCGTAGGGATACCAGAACAGGGGTGAGGTCCGGGTTTTCGCCCGGTACTCGACCGGCTTCATGGTGTTGCCGAACTGCGCCAAGTTGTCGCCCTGCGTGAAGTGCGTGCGCTGGGTTTCCTGTGATCCCTTTTCCATGAATTGGGCGTCGAGCAGCTCGACCAGGGGAACATCCAGCCCGTCCAGCCAGACCATCGGTTCATCGGACGGATTTCCGTGATCGTGGAAGGTCCACGACGGCGTAATGACGAAGTCGCCCACGCTCATGGTGACCTTCTCTCCGTCCACAGCCGTGTAAGCACCCCTCCCGAGCAGGATGAAGCGCAGGGCGGACTGCGAGTGCCGGTGCGCCGGGGCAACCTCACCCGGCAGGATGAGTTGCAGACCGGCATACAGACTGTGGGTGATGCTCGAGCGGCCCCGCAGCCCCGGGTTTTCGAGCACGAGCACCCGCCGCTCGGCTTCCTTCGCGGTGATCAGTCTCCCGGCCTCCTGGATCCAGGGCCACACCTGCTCCCATTTCCACAAGTAGGGCCTGCACGGGGTGTTGGGGGTAGGGGTGATCAGGCCATGCAGGACCTCCCACAAGGGGGTGATATTGGCCTTGCCGATCCTGTCGTAAAACGTCTTCCGGTCAGCGGCGACGCTGGGCTGCAGCACGGCAGACATCCGAATGCTCTCCAGAAAACTCACAGGGGAATACGGGCGATTGTCCGCCAAAGGAGCCGGCCGCGGCAAACTTCGAAGCCCGTTGAAAATATGGGCTTTGGCCCACTTTTCGAGGAGAACTGCCGAGCTCACCGCCCTTAGGGGGAATTCGAGCGGCGAGTCGCTCGAGTAGTCATGGGGAATCATGGAGAGGATGTATAATCATAATATATTGATATAAAGTAAGTATTTTGATAGTGTGCGAGCACTCACCCCTGCAATACCGGAAAGGTGGGCACTGTCCCATCACACTGCCCATCTTCGGGATGGGCAAAATTGTGGTTGACCCTTGGCCTTGCCGCGCCTGTAATGATCCGGCCGCAATCGCTCACTTGGAGGAGGGAACGAGGTGACGGCCGAGCAACTTCTCAACGAGATCGCAGACTACTGCCGACGGGTCGGCATGGCCGAGTCCACTTTCGGCCGGCGCGCAGTAAACGATGGAAAGCTCGTTAGCCGGCTGCGCATCGGCGGCCGCGTCACGATGGAAACGGTCGAGCGCGTGCGCACCTTCATGACCGATCACGCTACGCTGGAGACCCGGGGTCTGGTGCGCCTGCGTTCCCCGGCAGCCAGCCTGAACGGCAGCGCTGTGGCCGCGCCGGGTCCGTTCGCCAGGTTGGCGAACGCCGTGCCCCATGCGCAGACGGGCGAGTCGAAGAACAACTTCCGCTTCTACGACAACCGGCAGAAGTATCTGCTCTTCGTCAACACCTGCAGCGAAAAATGGGTCGTCGCGCAGCGCGTCGGCATGGAGCTCGCGAACATCCATCCGCGGCCGCCTGCCCTCAGGGTGTTCGACGCCGGGGTGGGTGACGGCACTGTGCTCGCGCGGGTGATGCGCGCCATGCACCAGCGTTACCCGACCATGCCGTTTCACATCGTCGGCAAGGAAATCAGCCTCGAGGACGTGCGCCTTGCGCTCGACCGCATGCCCGACCGCTTTTTCGAGCACCCGGCGACGGTGCTGGTGATGACCAATCTGTATTACTCGGAGGCACCGTGGCTCGCGCCCAAGTCGATCACGGCCGCCACCAGCTTGGTGTGGAAGGAAGTCGCGCTGACCGGGGCCACTTCGAGCGAGTTCGAGCAGCAAATCACCGGGCTACAACCGTTCCTCAACGAACATTGGCGCGCATCGGTCAGCAAGACCAGCGGCAACCCGGCCTACGCGAAACCGGTGGTCCTGGTGCTGTATCGTGAAGATCACGAGTTCCTGCTCGACCGGGTCCTGCCGCGCCGTGGTGTCGCCCGGGCCGACTACGACCTGATCATCGCTTCGCAGCCCTACCGCGCCCGCGCCTCGGCCGAATTCAAGGCTTCCAAGGTTCTCGCGCCGCTCGCGCGCAGCCTCGCGCCGGGGGGACGCATGATCGCCATCCATTCGCACGGCCGCGATCCGGGCCTGGAGGTCGTGCAGCGTGTTTGGCCCGGAGAGGACCCCTTCCAGACCGACCGTCATCAGCTGCTCAAGGAAACCCGTACACAGCTGGGCACGGACGGAAGGGACCTCAATTTCAACGCCTACGCGGACAACCGTTCGATCTTCCGCTACGAGATGCACACGCTGCCCGAGGAGATCAGCGAAGCAATAGGTACGTCGACCCTGCTTGCCGCCTGGAACGCCGCTGTGTATGTGGCGCAGATCGAGGATCAGCGTCTCGCCGAAGTGATGGGGGACCGCGGTTATCTCGAGGCGACGCGGGATGTGCTGCAGCGCCACTCCGGCCTGTGGTTCCTCGACGAGTCGTTCGTGATTTCCCGCAAGCGCGACTGAAATGCTGACGAACGTGACGGCGGAGCGCACCGAGATGCCGACGCCAAATCTGGCCTGCCAGGAGGAGCCCGGCTGCATTTCGGCGCTCCTCGCCGGGGCGTCCCTCGAGCTTTCGTCGCGCGACCCCGCCGAGATAGACGCCTGCGCGGGGCTTCTCGAGCCCGGGACGCCGGTATACATCAGCTTCCCGCCGGGGCAGACCTACCACGGCACAGTGGCGCTCGCCGTGCGGCTCGCGCGGGCCGGATTCCGGCCGGTGCCTCACGTGGCGGCGAGACGCATCGCGGGACGCGAAGCGCTCGACGACTACCTCGGCAGGGCCGCTGGCGAAGCCGGGGTGGATAGCGCGCTGGTCATTGCCGGAGACAGCGCGCGCCCGGGCGGCGCCTTCGACTCCAGCCTCGCCTTGCTCGAAACGGGATTGTTCCAGCGCCACGGCATCGTGCGCATCGGTGTCGCGGGCTACCCCGAGGGGCACCCCAGGATCGCGCCTTCCGCCCTCGAAGCCGCTCTGTCGGCGAAAAAAACGCTCGCCCGCCGGACCGGGATCGAGCTCGGCATCGTGACGCAGCTCTGCTTCGAGGCTGACTCGATACTTTCATGGGCGGCGAAGATGAGAGGGCACGGCTTGCCCGTGCGCGTTGGGCTCGCCGGTCCGGCCAGCCTGCCTCGCCTGCTGCGCTTCGCCGCCATGTGCGGCGTCGGAAATTCGGTGCGCGCGCTGAAGGCGCGTCCAAGGGCGCTCACCCGCCTCATGGTCGAAGCGGGCCCGGAAATCACCCTGAGAGATCTGGCGCGCCGCGCCGAACCGGCGCTCGCCGGCGTTCATTTCTTCTGCTTCGGTGGCTTGATTCGAAGCGCTCGCTGGCTTCGCGCCGTCCGCGACGGGCGCTTCGAACTGACCGAGGACGGCGGTTTCCGGGTCGGAGCCGTCTAATCAGAGGATAAAGCTCACCAGCCCCATCGATCCGAGTTCCATCGCGTCGAGCACCGCCCGGCGCCGCGCGATCTTCAGCCCGTCGCGCTCCACGCGCAAGAGGTAGCGATAGCGACCCACGTATTCCCGCACGCCCTGGTCCCGCCGGAACCGGTACACCACGAAATTCGCCTCGACGCTCATCTCGGAGCCATTCCTGCCTACGATCCGCACGTTGCTGATCATGTGCCGGGTGCGCGAGCGCGGAAATTCGGCGTGCGCGTTCTTGTCTTTCAGCCGTGTCACTCGCCCCCGGATCCGGTCGATGTCGTCGGCGATGGTGAACAGCGTGTTCTCCGGGTCGGCATCCGGCCGGTCGTTCGACGGTACTTCGTAGCGCGCGTCCCCGGTCAGCAGCGCGAGCCAGTCGTCGAGCCGCCAGTCGTCGAGCAGCGCAGCTTCGTGAAAGAGCAACTCCTCGACTTCGGCGCGCGTGATTTTTGCCGCTGTGGCCCGTCCCGGGGGCCTCTTCCTCATCGGGCGGCGCGCGGCTCGCCGCGCATCAGCTTGTCCCATTGCAGCCAGAAGGCCCGCAGGTGCAGTTCGTCCGAGTTGAGTTGATCCCCCGTTTTCCCCATGCCGCGCGACATCACCGACCAGGGCACTTCGCGATGGGTGGCGGCGACGCCCGCCTGCACCATCTCGAGCGCTTCGACGTCGTCCGGGGTGGCAAGGCCCCCCGGCCCATAGAACGTGAGGAACGCGTCCAGGCGGATCGCCCGGGCTGCGGTGGTTTCCTCTTTCGGTCCCAGCGCCCACGCGCGCACGCGCATGCGGTCGGGCGCCAGGGGATCGAAAGTTCTTATCGTCACCGACGAACCGTCGGCGAGAAGCAGGTTGGGGAAGATGATCAGGTTCCGGTTGGTGTCGGCGACGCGCGCCGCACGGGCCTCGCCCAGGCGCGCGACCAACTCGGCGCGGATACGTTCGATCTCGGGTTTCGCGGCTTCGCCGTATACCGGGATCCATTTCGCAACCGGCCTGCCGCGGAAATTCGCGTTGTCCGTGGTCGCATGGCCGTTGCCGAGCGCTTTGCCCACTCCGTGCGAGGGCAGGAGGTGATCGCGGTCCGGCCGTTGCATCTTCACGCCCGCGTTCTTCAGGTAGTCGAGCCAGGTCGAATGCGTCGTAAGCAGGTGATAGTCGTCGAAGCTGTTCTCGACCAGGAGCTTCCAGTTGGCACGAATGTCGTAATCCTGCGTACCCTGGATCACTTCCATCTGCCCCGAGGGTGACTGGTCGATCACCAAGTCGATGTACTCCTTTGCGCCTGCGAGGTATTCGGCCAGCGGGTCCGCCTGAGGATCGAAGTTGAGGAACACGAAGCCGCGGTAGCTCTCGACGTGCGGGGGCTGCATGAGCCCGTAGTCGGATTTGCTGAAGCTCTGCGGATAGTCCTTCTCGCCGGGGACGCCGTCCAGCCTGCCGTCGCGGTCGTAGCTCCAGCCATGGTAGAAGCAGGTATAGATCTTCGCGTTGCCCTCGGCCTCTCGGCACACCATCGCGCCGCGATGGCGACAGGTGTTGAGGAAGACGCGTACCGCGTTGCCGCTGTCTCGGCAGAAAATCACCGGCCGCCCGCACACTACGCGTGTCCTGAAGTCGCCCGGCGAGCGCAGCTCGGACTCGTGGCCGACATAGATCCAGCACACGTCGAATATTCGCTGCCGCTCGAGATCCAGAATCTCGGGCTCGACCAGCGTCGCCCGGTTGACGCGGAAGCTCGACGCTTCGTTCAGCACCAGCGGGCGGTCGTTCATGGCGAGTGCGATTTTAGCACCCCCGTGCGGGCGCTCCCGGAACTCAGGAAGGCGCGCGGGCGAATGACTGCATGCGCCGGCGCAGATCGTCCGGGATCGGCGTCGACTTGAAGGTCGCGAAATCGACGACGCACATCGTCCATGCGACGCGCAGGCGGGACTCGCCCGAGACGCTTCCCGCGAGCGCGAGCTCGAACGAGCTGCGTCCCAGCCGCGACACCCACACGTCGATATCGAGGAACTCGCCCATCCTGCAGGGACGGATGAATTCCGCCGTGATCGAAAGGCTGGGAACGCGCAGGTTTCGCTCCACCATGAACTGGCCTCCGAAGGGGCAGTCGATGCCGCTCTGGAACCAGTCCTCGAGCGCGCTGCTGAACAGATCGAAGAAGCGCGGATAGAAGACGATCCCCGCCGGATCGCAGTGCGAGAAGCGCACCAGGTAGCGCGAGCGGAAGGCGTTGGCCGGCGCCTGGCCGTCGTGCGTCGGGGGTTCGGGCGAGGGCGCCGACTCCGGCACGAGGAAACGCGCCATGCGCTTGCGCAACTCCTCCGGGATCGCGATGGCGCGGCGGCTCTCCAGCGAGACGATCGCCACCTTGTGACGCAGGCGCAGCCTGTCTTCGCCGTCCGTGCGCCCGCGGATTGCGAGCACCGCCGAGCTGCGGCCGAGCGTCTCGACCGAGAGCTCCAGCGCGAGCGTTTCTCCCAGGCGGCAGGCTTTCAGGAAATCCACCTTGGTGTTGACCAGTGGGACACCCCAGCCGCGGCTGAAATGGAATTCCCCGAAAGGCATGGAGAGGCCGGTCTCGAACCAGTCCTCGACGAGATCGTTCGCCATCTCGAGGAAGCGCGGGAAATAGACGATCGCAGCCGGGTCGCAGTCGGCGAATCGGATGCGGCGGGGTACGGTGAAACGTTCGGGCAGGGTGGTGCCTCGAACTACGCCGGCTGGACCCAGCTGATGACGGAATTGCGCAGGCGCTCGACGAGCCGGTCCCAGGGATTGGGGTTCTGCACGATCTCGGCGCGGAAGAACGAGGGGCACAGCACCGCCGCGTGCGCGACCTCCCCGCACAGGCCGCAGCCCACGCAGCCGTTGTT
>Ga0137409_10007860_pt1 | contig 10929 bp, 10 predicted proteins | sample CZODoug1_16funga_FD_122059 | JGI IMG/M metagenome (GOLD analysis project Ga0137409, IMG submission 122059) | Vadose zone soil fungal communities from Angelo Coast Range Reserve, California, USA - CZODoug1_16fungal (Hybrid Assembly) | ecosystem: Environmental > Terrestrial > Soil > Vadose zone... | reverse complement strand
TGGAGTCTAGACAGGTCGGGTGGGTCAGGTAGGTCGGGTGGGTCAGGTAGGCCGGTGGGCCCGCTAAGGTTCAGTGGGTCGGGTCGGTCAGTGGCTGGTTCCGGTGGCGTCCGGCTCGGCTGGATTTACAGAGAACTTTACATCACAAAGTTAACTCCGTAAAATGGCGGCCATGGTGAAAACCGCCCTGGCCGCCATCTGTGCCGCGACCCTGCTGGCGACGTCGTATCTGACCGCGTCGCTCCTCATCCTCCATCCGCCGCGCGCGAACTACCCTCAGTGGTTCCTGAGCGCCACGCTGTTCGTTGCGCAAGGTGCCCTGACGCGCGCCGCGCTCGGCATGGGCAGGCAGAGGCGCTTGCACGACGACTGGCTGCGATTGAGCGACGGCATCCTGCGATGGCTCGTCGTGGCCGGCGGCGGCGCCATCATCTGGATCGGTGTGTCCTGGGTTCGCGCGACGCTCTCCGGACCGCATTTCGAAGGCTACGCGCTCGTGCTCGGATCCGCGCTCGCACTCCAGGGCGCGCTCACGCTCTCGGTCTTCTTGCCCGTGGACGCCGTCCTGGGGCGTTTCGCGCGAGACCCCACCTCGCGGTGACGCCTTTCAGAAGCGGTAGATCAGCGAGAAGCGATACCGCCGCGGCGTCAGGAACGATCCACGCGCGGCCGGCCTTGCCGAAATTGGCCACCGCGGTGGCGCACGCTGCATTGGCCGTCGCGCCGCACCACGCCACGTTGTTGTTGATGAACTTCTCCTCGTTGTTGGCCGACAGACGCGGCGCGAACACGTTCGTGTTCACGGTCTGGGCGCCGATGTCGCTCGAACCGGTCTGCTTCTCCCATCGGAGTCCCGCCTCGGCGACGAACCGCTTGGTGAGCTGGAACTTGTCGCGCGCGAAGATCGCGGTCATCTTGCGTTCGAAACGGACGGACCCGTCTGGAAGTCATCGCGTTCGATTGGCACCATCGCGCCAGTCGCCTGGCTGAAGCTCTCTACATCGTAGAGCTGCGCGTTCGGATACTTGAATTCCGCGCCCGATTGCATGTTCTGAAAATCGAGGCCGACCTTGACATCGTGACTGCGGCCACCGGGCGTCAGGAACCAGTTGCTGGCCAGGTTGAACTGCTGGCGCGGCCGGTCCGTGAAGCCGTCGTATGTGGCGCCGTTGTAGTATTTGCTGTCCGCTTCGTTGAAGAGCGGGGCGTTCGCAAGCTTGCCGCTCGCCTCGAACGTTCCCACGAACAGTTGGGAGCTGTAGCTGGCAAACGCCGCTTCCATCGACCAGTTGCTTCTGAGCACACCGCTGTACTGCGCCGCCCAGTTCTTGGCGGTCTGGTTCTGCGACGTCAGCGCTTCACGCTCGCCGGCCGGCGCCGGGTTCCAGTAGTTGATGACAAAACCGTCTGTCGGGGACTGGTAGTACTTCACCCATGCGGTGTGGCCCTCGCTCCGAGCTCGCCCATGGCGACGCATCTTACCGCGCGGGGTTATCGGTCGTCGCCGGTTTTTGCGGCTCGCTCTTGATGTCGTTGTAGTTCAACAGAGTGTTGAACAGCATGTTGAACTCGCCGAAGTTCTGCCACCGGTAGCACGGGTTGCCGGCGAACAGGATCACGCGCCCCTTGTCCGAGGCCTGATCGATGATCGCCGGGCGGTTGCGGATCTCGTTCGCGCCGCGCATCAGCCCGCTGAGCACGTGGTCGTCACCGCCCGGATAGCGCATCAGGACGCCCTGCGGAATGGGCGGCGGTCCGGCCGGCGGCGCGTCCCCAAACGGATTCGCGCCGGTCTGGACGCTCAGCAGCGGCCCGTTAGCATAGCGGACCGGAACCAGCTTCTTGTCGTACCCGTAGAAGATCGGATGCTCCGGCTGCAGAATCTCGGCGTCGATGATTGCGCCGGGCGAGTAGAACTGCGCCGACGTCCGGGCAGCGTCCACCTTCGGCGTGAGGCCGAATTCGGCCGGGAAGAAGCTGGCGGCGCCGAGCGTGACGAGCACGCCGCCCGCCTTCACGAACTTGTCGAGCTCCGCGACGCCTTCGATGCCCATCCCGCCCGTGATGTCGTCCGATTCGCCGTACATCCCGAGATACTTGAACGCCTCGCTCTTCTTGTAGGCGATCGGAGTGCCGCGCGATTCGATGTCGAACACGAGGCGCTTCCCGCCACCCGACTGGTGCGCGATGACGATGACGTCATACGCCGACTTGAGATTGCCCTGGCGCACGCGGTCCTTGTAGATCAGGTCGAACGGGATCTCGAACGTGTCGAACGCGTAGCGCACCCAGCCCACGTCCTGGGTGTTGCCCCACGTCGAGTACATCGCCACGCGTGGCACATCGAGATCGTGCATCGGCACGGACGGCGCGGCTGGCAGCGCGACGGCCGTCAAGCCGAGCGCCTCAATCGCCGATCGCACCTTCGCCAGATCACCCGAGACGATGAATGACCCGGCCGGGAATGTGATGTCGCCCTGCTTGAATTCCTTCTCCGCCGCCTGCACCTTTAGATCCTTCAGGCGGAACCGCAGCGTGACCATGTTGTTCGAGCCGTAGTGCGGAATCGCGACGGTGGATCCGGCTCCGGTGACGGTTCCGGCGAGCTTCACCTCGGCGACCGGCTCCACTGCGACGTCGAGCACTGCTTTGTCTGCGATTTCCTTCACGTCCGTGTGGCTCATCAGCCCCATCGTCCACGACGCGTCGTCGTACGTGCGAAGGTTCGGATCGGCAGGGAAGACCTGCTTCTCGAGGAGGATTTTCGCGAGGCGCGCGTACGGCTGATCGCGCTTCACGACGTAGGAACCGGCGGGGAACGTGCCCTCCTTCAGCTTCACCTCCCCGGTCGACCTGCCGACCTCGATGCCCTGCATGCGGAGCATGTTGACGAGGACCGCGACGCGGGTCGCGTCACGCTGGCCGCCGGGGATCAGGTAACCGGCGACGGTTTCCTTGCGGCCGGTGTCCACCGAGTTGCGCGACTTCTGATAGAAGTTCTCGAGGATCACTTTCGGGAACGCCGCCGTGTACTGCAGCGCCGTCAGCACGCCGGTCTCGCCGTAGTTCGTGTTGTTGCGCAGCGACCAGTCGAACTCGCCGGTCGCCGGCCACGGACGGAACCATTCGCGCTGCGCCTGATTGCTGCGCCCCGCGGTGATCGCGGCCGCGTCCGGGCCAGGCGCCTGTCCCGAGGCTGCCGACGGGCCACCGCGGCCTCCGGCTGCCGGTGGCGCGTTCGGGTTGCCGAGCCGCATCTTCTGCGTGTTGGCGCCGCTGAAGCCCTGAATCTCGTACATGCGGATCATGCCGTTGTGGTTCGACGACATGAAGGCCAGGTAGCCGGGCGACCACATGTCGACGTAGCCGTGGGTCCACACGCCCGGCATGCCGTACTTCGACAGCTGCGCCATCTCGAAGTTCGCCATCATCGGCAGCTCGGCGAACAGGATCGGATCGAGGTTCGGGTTCTGCGGCGCCTGACCGCTGAACGTGTAGAGCAACGTCTGCGCCTGATGCAGATCGTGCATGATCGGCGGATGCCACTGCAAATACCAGTCGAGCAGCGCGCGCATCTCGATCTGCGAGTAGTTGATGTCGCGGTTGTCGTCGTGGAACACGTACTTGCCCCAATACGGCACGCCCGCGCCGGTGGCGCGCCCTTCGGTTTCGTTGATGCCGTATTTGTAGTACCAGTCGACATTGCGATCGCGTCCATCCGGATCGGCGACCGGCGTGATCGACACGATCACGTTGTCGCGGATCTGCCTGACCAGCGTCGAGTCCTCGGTCGCGACGCGATACGCCAGCTCCATCAGCATCTCCGATGGTCCGACTTCGCCGCTGTGGAGGCCGCCGGAGAGGTGATAGATCGGTTTCGCTTTGGCGACAATCTCCGCGGCCCGGGCCGCCGTGATCTTCCGCGGGTCGGCCAACTGCGCGAGGTATTTGCGATACGACTCCAGGTTCCTGATCGACTCGTCCCCACCGACGAAAACGACGACGAGGTCGCGCCCTTCGTTGCTCTTGCCGATCGAAGTGACTTTCACGCGCGGCGTCGCGGCAGCGAGGGCGCGGTAGTACTTCAGGATGTCCGCGTAATAGGTCAGTTTCTTCGGTTCACCGATGTGGTGACCGAGAATGTCCTTGGGCGACGGGATCCCTGCGACTTTGGGCAGATGATCGACCAGAGGGCTGCTGAATTCCGGGCGCGTGGTCCACCCCTTCACCAGACGGGCGAACTCCGCGTCATCTGAAACAGATGCAGATGCCCCAACTGCTTTCTTTCCAGTAGATTGCGCCGTCACCCCCGCGCCGAGCGCGACCGCCATCACGAAGAGCGTGGCGGGAAGCTGTGCAGGGCGTCTCCAGAGAGACATGACAGAACTCCTTATTTACGTGATACTTAACTAGTGCGAGGGGCGATCGCCCTGGCGCCGGGACGCGCGCTGAAGGCGAAATAATCGTTGAGATGCCTGTCGATCGCTCGGTACAATTCGCTACTTTTGGTCGCGTAGGTCCGGTGGGTCTGACGGGTCTGGTATGTAGATCACCGACCCGACCTCCCCGCCCCACCTGACTTTCCCGGCTCGGGTCTGACACCTATGATCAACGTTGCCGCGATCCGCATGCAGCAATTCGGCGTGCAATTCTACCAAGCTTCTCTCACGGCCAGCGACATCGACAAGCTTGTGCGGTTCGAGGTGTTGAGTTACGGCGACACCGTGCAGACGCCGGTGCGCGGCGGGAAACAGAAACCGGGCGTGGCCGCGGCGGCGCCGTCGAAGGTGAACTGGGACTTTCTCGAGCGGCGCATCGCGTCGAGCGAGAAGGCTTACCAGCGGCAGATCATCCGGAAGAAGATCGACGAGCTCGTGCAGTACTACGAGCAGTGCCGCTTGGCGCGCGATCTGCCTTCGATTCCCGGCGCCGTCATCATCTCCTGCGACGAGAAGCTGGCCTTTCAGGCGGTGGACGGCGACCCGCGCGTCGGCATTCTCAAGGTGCCCGAGCGCGAGGGGATTCTGCGCGCCATCGACGGCCAGCACCGGCTGCTGGCGCTGCACGCCGACATCGAACGGTTCCGCGACGAGGATTTCGCGGTGCCCGCGATCATCTTCGACCGCCTCCCGGAAGATCACGTGGTGCAGATGTTCGTCACGATCAACGCGAAGCACACGCGTCTGAACGCATCGCACCTGGTCAGCCTGTCGGGCCGCCAGCTGTATCGCGACGAAGCGTTGGCCACCGGTCACGACGTCGTGCGCGCGCTCAACGACCGCGAGGATTCGCCGCTCTACGACGAGATCAAGCTGCTCGGCGTCGGCCGCGGACGCGTCGCGCAGGCGCCGCTGGCGCAGGAGCTCAAAAAGCTCTTCACCGACGATGGCGTGTTATCCAGCCGGCGGTCGGGCGACGTGCACGAGGAGGCGAAGAAGTTCTTCGTCAACTACTTCAAGCAGATCGCGCTCGTCTTCGGCGGCGCGTGGAACGGGCGCAAGTACAGCATCCGCTCGGCGTCGGCGCTGCGCGCGTTCATCCGCGTCTCGCCCGACGTCATCCGCCGGCTCGATCAGGAGCACGCCGACCGCTCCGACTTCCGGGCGATCGGCCGCGTCATCGCGCCATGGGGCCGCCGCATCGGCGACCTGCGGTTCGAGACCGAAGGCGCCTGGAAGCGGGCCGGCACGACCGTCGATTCGCTCGCAAAGGAGCTGAGGCTCGCGTTGATGTATCCGGAAGGAGCTGCCGTTTAACCGCAGAGCACGCTGAGCGCGCAGAGAAATCTTTGCTCTGCGTTCTCTGCGCACTCCGCGGTTGCTTTCTGCCGTGGGCACGCTTCTCATTACCGGCGGCGCCGGATTCATCGGCTCCAACCTCGTTCTGTACGCGCTCGATCACACCACCGATCGGATCGTCGTTTTCGACAAGCTCACCTACGCGGGCAGCCTGCTGAACCTCGAGAAGCCGCTGCAGGACCCGCGTGTCACGTTCGTGCGTGGGGACATCGCCGATCGGGACGCGGTGGCTCGACTGTTCGCGGAGCATCGGCCGACGGCCATTCTGAATCTCGCGGCCGAGACACACGTGGACCGGTCGATTGACGGTCCCCGCCCGTTCATCGACACGAACATCGTCGGCACATTCACGCTGCTCGAGGTTGCCCGAGCGTTCGTCGCGTCGATCGACGCGGCGGCGCGCGCCGCGTTCCGGTTTCTCCACGTCTCGACCGACGAGGTGTACGGCACGCTGGGCGCGAGCGGGCTGTTCGGCGAGGAGACGCCGTACGCGCCGAGCTCGCCGTACGCGGCGAGCAAGGCGTCGGCGGATCATCTCGTGCGCGCGTATTTCCACACCTACGGTCTCCCCGTGCTGATCACGAACTGCTCGAACAACTACGGGCCGTTTCAATTCCCGGAGAAGCTGATTCCGCTGATGCTGCTGAACGCGCTCGACGGGAGGCCGCTGCCGATCTACGGCGATGGCGGCAACGTCCGCGACTGGCTGCACGTCGAGGACCATTGCGCAGGCATCCTGCTCGTGCTCGCGAAGGGACGCGTGGGCGAAAAGTACAATGTCGGCGGCGGCAACGAGCGGACGAACCTCGAGATCGTGGATCGCATCTGCGACATCGTGGAGGTGCTCAAGCCCGCGCGATCGAACGCGGCGTTGAAGGGATCGAGCTACCGCGACCTGAAGACGTTCGTGCGGGATCGGCCCGGGCATGACCGCCGCTACGCCATCGACGCGCGGACGATCCGACGCGAGCTCGGGTGGGCGCCACGCCACGCGTTCGAACAGGGCCTCGCCGCAACCGCGCAGTGGTACTTCTCACATCGCCATTGGTGCGAGCAGGTGCAGCAGGGGCGCTACGACCGCGCGCGACTCGGCTTGGGATGATCGCCACGATGACCCATGCTGCTGTGACCACGAAGACACGACGACGCGAAGAACGACACAAAGAACGACACGAGGAAGAGATCCTCTTCTTCGTGCCTTCGGGCCTGCGTGGTTGCATGTGTCTTTGATGCTGAAGGGGATCATCCTCGCGGGCGGCTCCGGATCGCGGCTGCATCCGCTGACGCGCGCCGTCAGCAAGCAGCTCATGCCGATCTACAGCAAGCCGATGGTGTACTACCCGCTGTCGACGCTGATGCTGTCCGGCATCCGGCGGATTCTCGTGATCACCACGCCGCACGAGCAGGAAGGGTTCAGGCGGCTGCTGGGCGACGGCGCCGAAATCGGGCTGCGAATCGAATACGGGGTTCAGCCGAGCCCCGACGGCCTCGCGCAGGCGTTCATCATCGGCCGCGAGTTCGTCGGCCCGGATCGCGTGACCTTGGCGCTCGGCGACAACATCTTCTATGGCGCGCATTTTTCCGATTACCTGCGCGTCGCCGCCGCGCGCGAGACCGGCGCGACCGTCTTTGGCTATCAGGTCCGCGACCCCGAGCGTTACGGCGTCGTCGAGTTCGACCCTGGCGGGCGCGCCGTGAGCCTCGAAGAGAAGCCGGCGAGGCCGAAGTCGTCGTACGCGGTGACCGGTCTCTACTTTTATGACAACCAGGTCATCGACATCTCGGCGAATCTGAAGCCGTCAGGGCGCGGCGAGCTCGAGATCACCGACGTCAACCGCGCGTATCTCGAGCGCGGCCAGCTGCAGGTCGAAAAGCTCGCGCGCGGCATCGCCTGGCTCGACACCGGCACGCACGACTCGCTGATGCAAGCCTCGAACTACATTCACGCGATCGAAGAGCGGCAGGGGCTGATGGTCGCCTGTCCCGAAGAGATCGCGTATCGCATGGGCTACATCACCGCCGCCGATCTCGAACAGCTCGCGCGCGGCATGGCATCGAGCGCGTACGGCCAGTATCTGTTCCATCTGCTCGAGCACGAGCCTTGACGTGCGCGTCGTACCCACCGATCTTCCGGGCGTTGTCGTCATCGAGCCCGAGGTGCACGCCGACGGCCGCGGGTTCTTTCTCGAGACCTATCACGCCGAGCGGTACGAGCAGCACGGCATTCCGGGGCCGTTCGTCCAGGACAACCACTCGCGCTCGACGGCAGGCACGGTGCGCGGCCTGCATCTGCAACTGCGGCGGCCTCAGGGCAAGTTGATTCGCGTGATCGAAGGCGAGGTCTACGACGTCGCGGTCGACGTACGCCGCGGATCGCCGAGCTTCGGCCGCTGGGTGGCCGTGACGCTGACCTCCGACAACTTCAGGCAGTGCTACGTGCCGCCCGGCTTCGCGCACGGCTTCTGCGTCGTCAGCCCGATTGCGCAGGTCGAGTACAAGTGCACGGACCTCTACGACCGGGCGAGCGAGATCGGCGTGGCATGGAACGACCCGGCGCTGGCGATTCCGTGGCCGGTGCGCGAGCCGATCCTCTCGCGGCGCGATAGCCGTCATCCGACCCTGGCGCAACTGGGCGACCAGCTACCGGTCTGGCACGGCTGACGTGCCGGCACCAACGCGGCAATACCGGACACCGGAGCCGCACGCCGGCGCCGGATACGCGTACCTGACACCATGTTCGCTGGCACCAGTGCCGGACGCCGGAGTCTGACACCGGTGCCAGGTACCCTTAAGGGAGCACCGTGCGGGTACCGGTAGCCAGGTACCGGTTACCGGGCATCCGTGTCGGACGCCGAGGCGCTTGAACCAGTGCCAGGTACCAGTGCCGGTTACCGGTACCGGACACCAGTGGCGTACTGGCACCTGCCCAAGCCCTACAACAAATCTGTAAGACCGGTGACAAAGTCGTGAGCCGCCGGACCGCCCTCCCGCACCGATCTTGGCCTTTTCCGAGGAAATCACGCAGGCACGGCGCTTGCCCCTACGTACAGGCAGGAGGGGTCATGAGTCTCATCAGAAAAGCGTCGGTGTTTGCTGCGGTGCTCCTCGGGTTCGGTGTCAGTACGGCTCACGCGCAAGGAATGATGAAGGTCAACGTTCCGTTTGCGTTCGTCGTCGGTCAGAACCAGTTCGCGGCCGGTCAATACGAGATCCGGGAGGTCGACGGCGCCTCGAACGTCATCGCGATCGAAGGCGCGCCGCCGTTCATGCTCTTGGGCCCCGCCCGCGAGACCGAAATGGTCGACGGATGGAAACGGAAATACGACACCGACATGTTCACCTCCTCGCAGAACCAGGTGAACGCGTTCAAGGCGCTCAAGGCGAAGAGAATTCTCGGCATCACCTCGGGCTCGGGCGGGCCGGACCTGAACAAGGTCTACGCGAAATATTTCGAGGACAACGGGATCGGCGTCGTCGCCATGGAAGGGATGGGCGTCGAGTTCAAGTCCATCCCGGACGTGCCACCTGCGACGATCGCCTCCTTTATCAAGAAGGCCTTTGCCGAGCACGGGGGCGCGGACGCCGTTTACATCCTGGGCTCGTCGCTCGAAGCGCTTCCTTTGATTGCGCCGCTGGAACGCGAGCTGGGCGTGCCGGTCGTGCAAGCGATCGCCGCACGCATCTGGGAAATCCAGAAGCGCCTCCATGTGCACGAGCCGATCAAGGGCTATGGCCGCCTGCTCGAGACGCTCCCGGCGTAGGGCGAGCGAGCAGCCGTGGCCATATCATTGGCGCCGTAGTGCTGCGGCGTCATGGCTCACCATTCGCCAGTCACGCCTCCAGCCCGCGCGCCGTTCATATCCCTTTTCGACGGCGCGGCTATACTTCCGGTGTTGAACGCAAAGCGGCCATGCCGCTGACTGCAATTCTCGTCCTCTGGCCCGGTTCCAAGACTCCGTACCGCCATGGCTCAATGTGCTATGTTTTGAGCCGGTCCTGAGGCTCTCGGGGAGGACTCCATGAAGCGGCGCGATTTCATCGCACTGATTGCGGGTGCTGCGGTGACGTGGCCGCTTGCGGCGAAGGCACAGCAGCTAATCGGCGTTTGGCGCGCGACTAATGAATGTTTTCTTGCCGCCTTCATTCTGACTGGGAACAGCCGCGCCCAGGCCGTGTATTTGTCCGGCGAGCGAGACAACAACGCCGCCTGGACTTTGGACGGCGGCACACTGAGGATCACGTCGCAGACCTTCCCTTTGGACCGCTTTACCGGACATTGCTCCACGAGTTGATAGCCAATGCTGCAGCGTTTGGCGTTGTCGCGGATACGTTTCAGGTGAGTTCCTGCCCCATAGGCTCGCCGATCAGAAATCCGGTCTGTCGGCCTGCGGAATCGGCAGCATGTCGCCGTAATAGGAAACGGTGGTTTCGGAACAGGTTACTTCCTGCAGCGGCCCTGGGTTCCCGACCGCCGATGTTGGGTCATTTTCAACCGGGATGTCCCGTTCGGCCACGCCCGGCTCGACGCGCTTGTAGCGTTGGATGGCATCCCACGGCATGGTGAAGGCGCCTTCATCCTCGACGTGCAGATTCGCTTCCATCGCTTTGCCGCCATTGGTCAAACGAAAGCGCTCCACCACATGGAGCTTTTCCGTGTGCGGGGTCTGGTAATCGTCGATGAACGCTCTATCGTTCAAACCGATCGTGTCGATCACGAGCGAATCGCCCTCATAACGGCCAACCGATTCCCCAAACCATGAAGGTTTGACGTTCTTCGAATGCGGCACGTTGAGATAGATGTGGCGGATTTGATGGTTGTCCGCCTGCGCCACCATGATGACTTCCTTGGCGCTCTGGATGATGAAGATCGGCTGAAATCCGCCCTCGAGCAGGAAGCCGGGAACGCCGCGCGGCCAGCAGCTTTGCCGCGGACCGAATCCGGGCTTTCCGGCAAGAATTTGTTCGTTGTGCTTGCGCAATGCCTCCCGCACCCAGGGCTGAAGGATGGGATTGGAAAGGTCGGCCACGGGAAAGGTCGGCTGCTTTCCCGTGAGGCGGAATTCGTTGTTGTTGATCGTGGGATGGGCCGGATCGTCGGCGACGGGGCCCGCGCCGCTTAAGGGTGGCTTCA
>Ga0137409_10007859_pt1 | contig 10930 bp, 10 predicted proteins | sample CZODoug1_16funga_FD_122059 | JGI IMG/M metagenome (GOLD analysis project Ga0137409, IMG submission 122059) | Vadose zone soil fungal communities from Angelo Coast Range Reserve, California, USA - CZODoug1_16fungal (Hybrid Assembly) | ecosystem: Environmental > Terrestrial > Soil > Vadose zone... | reverse complement strand
TACAACGACACCCAGACTCAGCCCGCTAATGATGCGATTGCGGTAGGGAAAGTTTTCCGAGACCGGCGGAGTTTTTAGCGGAAACTGCGTCACGATCGCACCGCCTGCATCCAGGATTTCATCCGCGAGCTTCTTATGATCGCGCGGGTAAACTTCATCGATGCCGGTGCCGATAACAGCTACTGTGCGACCACGTCCTTCAATCGCGCCGCGATGCGCCGCCGCGTCTATCCCGCGCGCAAAACCTGAAACGATCGTCACGCCCCGCTGGGCCAGATCGCGCGCCAGCATCGACGCGGCGTTTTGTCCATAGGTGGAACATTTCCGCGAGCCAACGATCGCTACGCAGGGTTGCTCCAAGCATTCAAACCAGGCGCCTTTCACGTAAAGCGTTATCGGCGGATCAAATATCTCTCTTAACAGTGACGGATAGACACCGTCATCGAGAACCAGAATATCGCCGCCCAGCTTCCTAACGTTTTCAATCTCGGCTTCGGCCTGCTCGTGCAGGTCGCGAGCAATGATGCTGTCGACCGCTTCCGGCAACAGCCGAACCTTTTCCAGCTCGGCCCGCGTGGCGCGATAGACAGCTTCGGCAGATCCAAAACGTTCGAGAAGTTTGGCAGCGGCGCGAGGTCCGATGCCGGGCGTCATATTGAGGGCTACCCAATCTCTCATGTCATTTCCAATTGCCAATTGCCAATTGCCGATTTAACTAAGGTATGGCCGATTGCAAGCTTTACCTGGGCAAATGCTCGACTGACGAATGCCTGGCGTTGTCATTCAACTGCCGCAGCAGACCAATCGGCAATCGGCAATTGGCAATCGGCAATGCCTTGGCGGAGGCGTGTAGGAATCGAACCTACCTGAGCCTGTTCTCACAGTCTCACTGACGGTTTTGAAGACCGCGCCGTTCACCAGAACAGATTCGCCTCCACGTTTCAAATTTCAAATCTCAGATCTCAAATCAGCTATTAAAGACGTCAAAAAACAATTCATCGCCTTCGGAGCGAAAACCCTACGCGCCAAACTGCGAGCCTGTCAAGCAACGCCCGATTACTGCCCATTCGCAGAAGATGCCGAAATTCGCTCCAGCAGAAAGCTCGTCAACTTGACGGCAATCGTCGGCCAAAGGTATTCTATCTCTCCCGAACGAACGTTCGAACGATGAGCCTGAGCCCGGCTGGAATGCCTGTCTTTATTGGGGAATACGCAGAACGCGGCGGGCGACAGCAAGAGGAACGCATGATCAATTTTCAAACGTCACCTGACCAATACAAACACTGGAAACTGACGGTCGAGGGCCCGGTCGCCACGCTTGCAATGGATGTTCAGGAAGACGTGACGCTCGCCGAGGGCTACAAGCTGAAACTCAATTCCTACGATCTCGGCGTAGACATCGAGCTTGCCGATGCCGTCCAGCGCCTTCGTTTCGAGCACCCGCAGGTCAAGGTTGTCGTTATTACCAGTCTCAAACCGCGCATTTTTTGCGCCGGCGCGAATATCTACATGCTCGGCACATCCAGCCACGCGTTCAAAGTTAACTTCTGCAAGTTCACCAACGAAACTCGCTGCGCCATCGAAGACGACTCGCATCATTCGGGTCGGCGTTACCTTGCCGCGCTCAATGGCACCGCTTCCGGAGGCGGCTACGAGCTGGCGATCGCCTGTGACGAAATCTATCTGGTTGACGACGGCAACTCCGCGATTTCCCTTCCCGAAGTTCCTTTGCTCGGAGTTTTGCCCGGCACCGGCGGCTTGACGAGGCTCGTCGACAAAAGAAAGGTTCGCCGCGACCGCGCTGATGTTTTCTCCACTCTCGCCGAAGGGCTGAAAGGAAAACGCGCGAAGGAGTGGGGACTGATCGACGACTATTTTCCGACGAGCAAGTTTCAGGAATCTGTAGACGCGCGCGTCCACGAGATCGCGAACTTGAATGGCGATAAAGAACCACTGGAAGGCATAAAGCTCAACCCACTGCAAAAGGAACTGAAGCCTGCCGGTGTCGAGTACAAATACGTAAATCTGATTTTGAACCGCGAGCAGCGTTTTGCGGATTTGACTGTGCGCGCACCCGGAGCTGATTTGCCGACTACGCTGGAGCAGATCCAGGAGCTCGGCGATTCTTACTGGCCACTTCAGGCTTATCGCGAGCTGGACGACGCGCTGCTCCACCTGCGTGTCAACGAGCCGGAAATCGGGTTAGTTTGCGTTCGCACCAAAGGCAACAGCGAGGATGTGTTGGCCGTGGACAAAACGCTCGCGGCAAACAAGGACCATTGGCTGGTGCGGGAAATACTGCTTTACATGGCGCGTGTGTTGCGCCGTGTCGATCTAACCGCAAAAAGCTTTTTCGCAATCGTGGAGCCCGGTAGTTGTTTCGCCGGCAACCTGCTTGAACTAATGTTGGCGTCTGATCGCAGTTACATGCTGAACGACGCAGAAGCGCCGACTTCAGTGTCAGTGTCCAGCTTAAACGCGGGCAGCTTGCCGATGAGCAATGGCTTGACCCGATTGCAATCGCGCTTCCTCGCCGATCCGGAAAAAGTTGCAGAGGTACTGGCGCATGATGGTGCACTTAATGCCGAGGAAGCTGATGAGGCCGGCTTGATAACCTTCGTGCCCGACGAGTTGGATTGGGAAGATGAGATTCGTGTCGCAATCGAAGAGCGCACGTCGCTTTCGCCCGATGCGCTGACGGGCATGGAAGCGTCGCTGCGCTTCGCCGGACCGGAGACGACGGACACAAAAATCTACGGCCGCTTGACGGCCTGGCAGAATTGGATTTTCCAAAGACCAAACGCAGTCGGAGAAAAAGGCGCCCTTACTAATTACGGTAAACCGACACAGGCGCAATTTGATTTCAAGAGGACATAAGCTGGGAGCGCAGGCATCTTGCCCGCAATGAGCGCGAAGCGCGAACAGGCTTTGAGCGTGCTGCGCACGCTTGGCAGACAAGATGTCTGCGCTCCCAGCAGAAGGCAATCATGAATCTTTACGAACGCATTCCTAACAACGTTAACTTGTCTGAAGATAAAAAACTTCAGCGCGCGCTGGAAAAGTGGCTGCCAAACTATCTCGACTGGTGGCAGGAGATGGGCCCCGAAGGCTTTCAGCAGAAGGACGTTTACCTTCGCACCGCGATCAGCGTCGAGCCCGACGGCTGGGCCAACTTCGATTTCGTGAAGATGCCTGACTATCGCTGGGGCATCTTTCTCAAGCCCGCCGAAGCGGACGCGAAGATTGGTTTTGGCGACAATTATGGGCAGCCTGCTTACCAGGAAGTGCCGGGCGAGTTTCGCAACTCGCTGCGCCGCATCATCGTCACGCAGGGCGATACTGAACCCGCTTCCGTTGAGCAGCAGCGCCAACTAGGCAAGACCTGCCCGTCGCTTTATGATCTGCGCAACCTGTTTCAGGTAAACGTCGAGGAGGGTCGTCACCTCTGGGCCATGGTTTACCTGCTGCAACGCTACTTTGGACGCGACGGTCGCGACGAAGCCGACGCGCTGCTCGAGCGCCGCAGCGGCAATCCCGACAAGCCGCGCATTCTCGAAGCTTTTAATCAGCCCTGCGACGACTGGCTCAACTTTTTCTGCTTCACGATGTTTACAGATCGCGACGGCAAGTATCAACTCTCGGCGCTCGCTGAATCCGGTTTCGAGCCGCTGGCGCGCACGTGCCAGTTCATGCTGACGGAGGAAGCGCATCACATGTTCGTCGGCGACACCGGACTGAACCGCGTCGTGAAGCGCACTGCGCAATTAATGAAAGAGGGCGACGTGCGCGAGCTGGGCGGTATTCCCCTCGACATTATCCAGAAGCACATCAATTTCTGGTTTAGTTATTCGCTCGATCTCTTTGGCGGTGAAATCAGTTCAAACTCCGCCGACTTTTTCGCCGCCGGCTTGAAAGGACGTTACCGGGAAGAAGAGCAATACCAGGATCACATCGCCGCCGAGCAAAACTTTACGATGAAGGTCGTCGAGGATGGACTACTCAAGGACCGCGAGGTTCCTTTGCGAAACGCGCTGAATGAGGTGTTGCGCGGTGAGTATGTCAGAGACTGCGAGAGGGGGCTGGCGCGCTGGAACAAAACGCTGGCTGAGGAAGGAATCGGTGAACGGCTCTTTCTGCCCAGCACGCGATTTCACCGTCACGTTGGCGAATACGCCGGCCATCATTTTGACATTGAAGGAAACTTGATCACTGAGGCAGAGTTTGAGCAGCGGAAGGCTGAATGGTTGCCGACGATGGCAGATCGCGAATACGTGCGCAGCTTGATGCACCCGGTGACTGAGCCGGGCAAGATCGCTAACTGGATCGCGCCGCCCGCCACGGGAATTAAAGGCAAGCCGTTTGAGTTTGAATACGTTCGGCTATAGCTGGGAGCGCAGGGCATCCTGCCTGCAATGAGCGCGAAGAGCGAACCAGCTTACCGGAGGAATAACTGATTTCGAAGAACCACGAACGTGCTGCGCACGCTTCTGCAGGCAAGATGCCTGCGCTCCCAGCTATGCAAGACTTTACCAAACACGATCAGAAGCTGGAGTTCATCTTGCGCAACGCCGCGCGGATTTTTGCCGAGAAGAATTACCACTCCACCACCATGCGCGACATCTCGCGCGCGACCGGCGTCAGCCTTGCGGGTCTCTATCATTATTGCAAGTCGAAAGAAGAACTGCTGTTTCTCATCCAGGATAATTGCTTCGGGCGCGTGCTCGAAAGGCTCGAGGAGCGTCTGCGCGAAGTGGAGGATCCACTCAGCAAGCTGCGGATCTTCATTGAAAACCATCTTTCATTCTTTGCCGCCAACATGGCCGAGATGAAGGTGCTGTCGCACGAAGCGGATTCGCTTGCCGGCGATCTGCACGCCCGGGTCTCCACCAAAAAAGACAAGTATACAAAGCTCGCGCGCCGGATTCTGAAAGAGATCCAGCAGCAGGAGAACGGCAGTTCTCAAATCGACCTGACCGTTGCCACCTACGCGCTCTTCGGGATGATGAACTGGATCTACAACTGGTATGACCCGCATGGAAAACTAAAAGTTTCGGAGTTGGTTGATAATGTTACCAGCCTGTTCCTGCATGGGTTTGTTGCCGGATTGCCGGCAGACGAACTAGACTTCGCTCCGAAAACTGTAGCTGAGCCGCTGAGCGTTTGGCGCGGCTCGCTATGAAGTAGACAGAAGTTTGGAGTCCAGCCTTGGGCTGCTGATGGGTAACCACGCAAACTAAAGCTTGTACTCTAAACTGGGTCAATATCAAACTTCGGAGACTTTCAAAATGGCAGAAGCTGAGGCAGAGGTTCAGGAAACGAGATCAACCAGCGATCTGGTTCAGTATCGCGCCGATGATGGGATCGCGTTTCTGACGCTGAACGATCCACCGGCAAACACGTACAGCTATGAGATGATGCAAGCGCTCGACGGCGCTATTCTCAAGGCACGTATGGATGAAAGCGTGCAGGTAATCGTGATCACGGGGAACGGTGAAAAGTTTTTCTCCGCCGGCGCGAATATCAACATGCTCGCGAACGTGACGCCAACCTTCAAATACTATTTTTGCCTGCATGCGAACGAAACGCTGTCGCGGCTCGAGCAAACACCGAAGCTGGTGATCGCGGCTATCAACGGCCACTCGGTGGGCGGCGGCCTGGAGGTCGCCATGGCGGCGGACATTCGCATCGCTCGTCGCAACGCCGGCAAGATGGGACTGCCGGAAGTTTCCCTCGGCGTTTTGCCTGGCACGGGCGGCACGCAGCGTCTGGCGCGGCTGGTTGGAAAATCAAAAGCGATCGAGTTGATGGCCGCGGGCCAACTATTTGATTTCGAGCGCGGCCTGGAACTCGGTCTGGTCAATCAGATTTTCGATGCGGAGACTCACGAGCAGTTTAGACAGCAAGTAACGGAATACGCGTCGCAGTTTACAACGCCAAACAAGGCGGCCGGCGCGGTGGGCAGAATTAAGCGCAGCGTGCAAACAGGCGCGGAGATTCCTTTCGAGTCGGCGCTGGCGCTCGAGCGCGAGCTGCAACAGCAACTCTTTCAATCGGAGGACGCGAAAGAAGGACTCGACGCTTACGTCAACAAACGCAAACCGATCTTTAAAGGTAAATAGTGAATCGTAAAGAGCCGTGAATAGTGAATCGTAAATCGTAAATAGTTCTAAAACCCGGTTCCCCGGCACTCGCTTGTCTATTTACGATTCACTAGTCTGCACTTAACTATTCACGATTTACCATTTACGATTCACTGCATTACTCTTAACTATTCACGATTCACGATTCACTCCTTTTATGTACGATCACATCGACATCACTGAAGACAACGGCATCACGACGATCACGATCAATCGTCCGGAAAAGTTGAATGCGCTCGCCGGACACATGCGGCGCGATCTGGCCGAAGCCCTCGAAGCTGCCGGCAGCGAACGCAATGTTCACGTGGTAGTAATCACCGGAGCGGGGCGTGCCTTTTGCGCGGGCGGCGACGTGGCGGCGATGGCGGAATTGATTGAGCGGCACGACGCGGATGAGTTTTCTCGTTTGCTTGGTTCGGCGCGTCGGGTTGTTACCGCAATACGCCAGATGACGAAGCCGGTGATCGCTTCTATCAATGGGCCAGCGTTTGGAGCGGGGTTCAATCTCGCGCTTGCTTGCGATCTCCGCATCGCATCAACCGCCGCTACCTTCAGTCAATCATTTGCGAAAGTGGGTTTGCATCCAGACTGGGGCGGCAGCTACTTTCTGCCACGGCTAGTTACACCGAACAAGGCGTGTGAAATGTTTTTCCTCGGCGACACGATCGACGCAGCAGAGGCCCACCGACTGGGAATACTCAATTTCGTAGTGCCCCCTGACGAGTTAGAAGCAGAGACTCGCAAACTCGCTGAACGCTTACGTAATGCGCCCGCAGTGGCGTTGGCGGCCGCGAAACAAGCGGTCTACTTAAGCCAGGCGGCTGAGCTCGAAGAGATGCTGCGTTTTGAGACTGAAGCGCAAATGAGATGTTTCGAGTCGCAGGACGGCGCTGAGGGCGTGCGCGCCTTTCTTGAGAAACGAGCGCCAAAGTTTACGGGACGGTGAAACATAAAACAGTTTCGAGTTTCGGGTTTCGGGTTTCGAGTTGGGTAGCGTATTAACTCGGAACTCGAAACTCGAAACTAAATCACAATGAAACTTCAAAACCGGATCGCGTTGATCACCGGCGGCGGTCGCGGCATTGGCCGCGCTATCGCATTGGCGTTTGCGCGTGAAGGCGCGCAGGTCGCGGTGGCGGCGCGTACGCTCGAGCAGGTTGAAGCGGTCGCTCGCGAAATTGCCGAACGATTTTCAACAAGCTCGCTAGTGGTCGTTTGCGACGTTTCGAATGCGGAGAGCGTCGCGAGTATGTTTGCCGGCGTCGAGGAAAAGTTTGGGCGTGGTCCCGACATTCTGGTAAACAACGCCGGCATCGCCGAGAGCGCGCCGCTTACAAAGACGGACGACGAACTCTGGCAGCGCCATCTGGCGATCAATTTGAGCGGCACGTTTTATTGCACCCGCGCAGCGCTGCCACAGATGATCGAGCGCGGTTGGGGTCGCGTCCTCAATATCGCTTCGATCGCCGGCAAGACCGGCGCGCCTTACATCGCCGCCTACTCGGCTTCGAAGCACGGCGTGCTCGGACTGACTCGCTCCGCCGCCCTGGAAGTCGCCGCTAAAGGAATAACAGTCAACGCCATCTGTCCCGGTTATGTTGATACAGACATGACCACGCGCGGCATCGAAAACATCACCAAGAAGACTGGGTTGTCGGCGGACGAGGCAATGGAGTCGATCAAAAAGATGAGTCCGCAGAATCGAATCATCGAGCCTGAAGAGGTTGCCGCGCTGGCGTTGTTGTTGGCGTCGGACGAAGGTCGTGGAATAAATGGCCAGGCGATCAATGTTGATGGCGGCAGCGTTTTGTTTTAGATAAGACTCAAGCAGTTTAGAGTTCAACCTTAGGTTGCGGTTTCGGCAAGCACGCAAGCTAAAGCTTGAACTCTAAACTGCTTGCATCTTGCCTGCCAGTTCATAGACCAACCTTACCGGCAGGCCCACCACGTTGAAATAGTCGCCTTGAATCTCTTCGATGAAGAGCGCGCCGCTCCCCTGTATCGCATAAGCGCCCGCCTTCGCTTGTGGTTCTCCAGTGGAAACGTACCAGTCAATTTCCTCTGTCGACATCTCGGCGAAGCGCACGCGCGTCGTCTCATGTTCAATCAACACTTGCGACAACCGGCCAGCACGGATCAGGGCAACGCCGGTCAACACTTCGTGCCAGCGACCATTTAGAAGCTGAAGCATGCGGCGCGCATCATCGTCGTCACGCGGCTGACCGAGAATCTCTTGGTCGACGATCACGACGGTGTCGGCGCCCAGGACGAGCGGCGCCGAAGTTTTCGTCGCTACGGTCTCGGCCTTGGTGCGCGCCAGACGCTCGACGTAGCTTACCGCGTCCTCGGATGCGAATCTGGACTCATCAATGTCGGCGGGAACGGCAGCAAACTCCCAGCCGACCGCCCGAAGTATTTCCGCGCGGCGCGGACTCCCTGAAGCCAGCACCAGCTTCTCATTTCGTAGACTCTTACTTTCCAAAGCAGCCTCCGCTTGTCATGCAGAAGCCCGACCATGAGGGAGGGCTCGGTTTCTGTTGTGCGAGAGTGTCAAGTTTAACGAGCCCTCCCTGATGGTCGGGCTTCTGCCAGCCTCCGCTTGTCGCGCTAAACAATTCTCCGCTAAACTCCAAAATCATTCGCTAGTGTTAATATGATCGGCGTTGAACCTTGGACATCGTTAACCCGATCGCTACGGCCGCCGGCTCTGACAAGACTGCAAGGCTGCATTAAATGGACCAACTAATCAAGACCCTGCCCGCGATCCTCAAGGCCGCAGGCGCTTCCGAGGAAGTCGCGGAAGCTGCCTGCATCGCCGCCTGGCGACACGCCGTGGGCGAAGGCTTGAGCAGTCATGCCGTTCCAATTCGATTTCATAACCAGACGCTCGTCGTTGCGGTTGGCGACAATATTTGGAAAAAGCAACTCGAGCAGATGCGTGGCCAGTTGCTGTTTAAGCTGAACGCGGTTTTGGGTCAGCCGCTGGTCAAGTCCATCGAGTTGCGCGTCGATCCGCAAATATTGACGCGACCAAATGTTCTAAAATCCGAATTCCGAATTCCGAATTCCGAAATTTAACACACCATGCCGATCACTGAATCTGATGTTGAAAAGGTAGCGCAACTGGCGCACCTGAAGATCTCGCCCGACGAGCTGAAAATCTTTGCGCCCCAGATGGCGGAGATTGTCAGCTACGTCGAGCAATTGAATGAAATCGCCACCAGCAACGTTGAGCCCGCTCTGGGTGGCCTCACACCCGAAGGCGAAGCAACTGATTCCGCCCGCGACGATGTGGTAACTCCGTCGCTGGGCCAGAAGAAAGCGCTCGCCGAGGCGCCGGATGCTGCGTCAGGTTATTTCCGGGTGCCCAAAGTGCTGTGACCGTATGAAGCCAATAATTTATTGGATTGATCATTCGGCCGATTATCCGGGAGCCGGTCGGCTGGCGATTCTGGCAAAACCCGAGGGAGACGAAGCGCTGGCTCAGGAAATCGAAGGTTGGCGCGAAGCCGGCATCGACGTGGTGGTCTCGCTGTTGACGGAGAGCGACAACGCACATCTCGGCCTGACTGCCGAAGCTGAACTTTGCCGCAGCCAGGGACTACAGTTCTTTAGTTTTCCCATAAAAGACTTCGGCGTGCCTGATTCGTTCGACGGCACGCTGCGGCTGGTGAAGGAATTGAATGATCTCTTAGCGAGTGGGAAGAGCATTGGCTTTCACTGTCATGGCTGCATCGGTCGCGCTCCGCTCATTGCGTCATGTGTGCTGATGTTCGCAGGGGAAAGCGCTGACCGAGCTTTCGAACTGGTAAGTCACGCGCGTGGCTACCCAATTCCCGAGGCTCAAGCTCAAGCCGACTGGGGCCGCGACTTCGCGCGTAGGTTAAGTTCGTCTGTACATACATAGTTTTCTGTTCCGGACTTCTGCTAATGGATTTTGGAAAAACATCTGCTACCGAACTTGCCAGACTTATCAGCAGCGGCGAAATGTCTGCTCGTCGCGCGGTTGAGTTATCTCTCGACGCTGCCGAACGACTGAACGAATCGCTCAATGCGTTTCTCGAGATCGATCGCAACGGTGCGCTTGCAAGAGCCGAATTAATTTCCCAACCCACGAGCCAGGAAACAACGCTTGCCGGAATTCCCATCGCGATCAAAGACAATCTCTGCGTCGAAGGGATGCAAACCTCCTGCGGCTCGCGCATCCTCGGCGATTACCATCCGCCTTACAATGCCACGGTGATTGATCGATTGTTAGCCGCCGGCGCAGTCATCATCGGCAAGACCAACTGCGACGAGTTTGCCATGGGCTCGTCAAACGAGAATTCCGCGTTTGGCCCAGTCAAAAATCCCTGGGACAAAGCTCGCGTGCCTGGCGGTTCTTCAGGCGGTTCCGCGGCGGCGGTAGCGGCGGGGATTGTGCCGGTCGCGTTGGGCTCGGACACTGGCGGCTCGGTGCGGCAACCCGCCTCACTCTGCGGCGTGTTTGGTTTGAAACCGACTTACGGCCGCAACTCTCGCTACGGCCTCGTAGCCTTCGCCTCTTCGCTGGACCAAGTGGGCATCTTTGCGCGCAACACTGGCGATGTCGCGCGGGTTTTAGGAATAATTAGCGGGCGCGATCCACACGATGCGACCAGCGCCGATGTGCCCGTTCCGAATTACGCGGCCGAACTGACGAACAACATCAAGGGCGCGCGCATCGGCTTGCCGCAATCTCTTTTTGGCGAGGGCCTTGACGCCGAGGTGCGCACATCGGTAGAGGCGGCAGTTGACGTCTATCGCGAGCT
>Ga0137409_10007858_pt1 | contig 10930 bp, 10 predicted proteins | sample CZODoug1_16funga_FD_122059 | JGI IMG/M metagenome (GOLD analysis project Ga0137409, IMG submission 122059) | Vadose zone soil fungal communities from Angelo Coast Range Reserve, California, USA - CZODoug1_16fungal (Hybrid Assembly) | ecosystem: Environmental > Terrestrial > Soil > Vadose zone... | reverse complement strand
CGATCTTGTTCACCACCAGTACCGGGTTCAGCCCCAGCGCGAGCGCCTTGCGCGTGACGAAGCGCGTCTGCGGCATCGGGCCTTCGACCGCGTCGACGAGCAGCAGCACGCCGTCGACCATCGACAAGGAGCGCTCGACCTCGCCGCCAAAATCGGCGTGGCCCGGCGTGTCGACGATATTGATGTGCACGCCCTCGTACTCGACCGCGCAGTTCTTCGCGAGGATGGTGATGCCGCGCTCGCGCTCGAGGTCGTTCGAATCCATGACGCGCTCGGCGATATGCTGGTGCGCGGCGAAGGTGCCGGACTGGTGCAGCAGCTTGTCGACCAGGGTCGTCTTACCGTGATCGACGTGAGCGATGATCGCGAGATTGCGGATCGAGCGGGACATTTCGGACGACATTACGCGGAAGGTCGCGCATTGTACTAGCTCGCGAGGGCGCGGTCGAGCGCTGCGACAAGTGGCCCGAGCTTCGGCGGGCTCGCTTCGAGTGCAATATTCACGCCGTGACTCCTTAGCGCGGCGCTGCACACCGGGCCGATCGACGCAACGAGCGTGCGGTTCAGGTTCACTGCCAGAGACCCGTCCTTACCGAGGCGCTGCGCGAGCGCGAACAGGTTGTGCGCCTGCGACGCGCTGGTGAACACGACCGCGTCGACCCCGCCGCGATCGAGTGCGGCGATCAGGGCCTCGAGGGGTCGCGTGTCCTCCGGAAGGGCCCAGCGGTAGGTGGGGATCTCGATGACTTCGGCGCCCTTGGCCTGCAGCGCGCGCTCGAGCTCGACGTTCGTCTCGCCGTAGCGCTGCACCAGCACGCGCTCGCCCCGCAAGGACAGGTCGGCGAGCGACTCCAGCACCTGGACGGTGGTAAAGGGTTCGGCGGCGCTGCGGTCGATGCGCACCTCCCGCGAGCGCAGGACCCCGGTGGGCTTGGGCCCCCGGGCCGCCACGATACACTTCGAGAGTATTTCGAGGAGCCTCGGCGCGATGCCGAGCGAATCCGCCGCGGCGAACAGAGCCCGGGTACCCACTCCGGTCTGGAAGATCGCGACCCGCGGCGGACGCGACACCAGATCGCCCAGGAGCCTGGCGATCCCGGCGGGGTCTATCTCCGGAACTTCCGCGAGCGCTGGCGCGGGCATCGGCAGCCCTCCGCGCTTTTCGACGAGATCGGCGAGCTGGCGGCCCAGCCGACTCTCGAGTATCGCGATCGATTTGCCCTTCAGTAGTAGCGCACCAGCATGAAGACGGCGCAGAGCACCCCCGCCGCGGAGGTGCAGGAGATGACCCAGCCGGCGGGCGTCGGGTGTGCATCGACCAGCGCGTCGAGCGTCATGTGCATGTCGTCCCCGGTCCGGGCGACGCGCCGCGACGAGATCCACTGGTTCGCGAACTTCTCGAGGGTGACCTCGGCGTTCGGGTAGAACAGCAGCATCACTCCGATCGCCACGCCCGCCGCACTGCCTACGATCAGAAACCATCTCGCGCTGTCGAGAACCACCGCGAGGAACGGCACGAAGCGCCGCTCGACCAAGACCCGGCTGATGGCGGTGACGTCGACCGAGGTCGCCAGCACGAAGGCCGCAAACAGGCCCCCCAGCACGAAGCAGGCGGCAAGCCAGCGCTGGTACTGGTGAGCCATCCGTTCCGTTTCGCGCGGGATTTCGACCGCTTTGAGCGCGTGACGGGTCGAAATCCACCGGTTCAGGACGTGGAACAGCTGCGTGGTCTTTTCCCTGGAGACGATCAGCCCCAGGCCGACTCCCAGACCCAAGACAGCCACGACCAGAAACACCACGATCAGCACCTGGACGAGCATGTGCCACAGCAGATTGTTGTACGCACCCATAGTTCCTCCGATTCTGTGCCGGGCCGGGGCAAGCCTGTCTTGGCCCCTGTGCCATGCGCCAAAGTAGCCGAGCTTGCCGGATGGCGTCAACTCCACGCGAATCGAATCGCCCGATGCGGACCGGCTAGACGCGCTGCCAGGGTGCGCGGCGAAAGCGCTTGCGGCGGGCGGGGGTAGCGCCCTTTTTCTCGACGAATTCGTGTACACGCTCGGTCATGGCGAGCCGGATGTCCTCGGGAAGAGCGTGCGCCGCGGCGTCGAAGCGAGACACGACCGGGTCGACCTTCTCACCGCGTGCCTTCCCCTTGCCTGATTTGCCGGCTTCGATTCCGTCGATGAAGTATCCCCCGCGCTTGTGCCACACCAGCGCGCGCTCGCTCGAATCGATGCCGTAGCAAAGCTGGAACTGCACGAGCTCTCCGGCATCGGTCTGCCACACGAACAGATCGAAGTAGTCGTCGTGAAACCAGCGCCGGTGCATTCCGGGCTCGTCGGTTACGCCGAGTATCTCGCGCATCATCGGTTCCATGCCCATGAGGGTGGGATTTCCCTTAGACACGCCCGAGCGGAGACGGTTTCGCGCCGGCTCCCCGCGCGCGGGCCTACAATTGGCGAAAATCCAATGATATTACGCCCACTCCTTCCCTCGGCGCTCGGCGCGATGCTCCTCGCCGCCGCGGCGATCGTCCCCGAGTCCGCCCCGGCGCAGCCCTTTCCTTCCCGCCCGGTGAAGATCGTGGTGCCGACCTCGCCGGGCGGCGCGACCGACGCTTTCGCCCGCGCGCTCGCGGCGAGGCTTTCCGAGCGCTGGGGACAGGCGGTGCTGGTCGAGAACCGCCCGGGAGCGAACCAGATCCTGGGCGCCGACCACGTGTCGAAGTCGGCCCCCGACGGGAGCACGCTGCTCGTCTCCGACGCCTCGTCGTTCGTCATCAACCCGCACCTGTACAAGAAGCTGCCGTACGACGGTGTCCACGGTTTCACCCCGATCACGGTGCTCGTGCGCTTTCCCTGGGTGATCGCCGTGCACGCTTCGGTACCCGCAAACACCTTCCAGGAGCTGGTGGCGTACGCCAAGGCCAATCCCGGAAAGCTCTCCTACGGGTCCTTCGGCCAGGGCTCCTCCGCGCACATCAGCGTGGACTACCTCAAGAACCTTCTCGGGATCGACATCGTGCACATCCCCTACAAGGGGGCGGCCCCCGCGGTCACCGACCTGCTCTCCGGCCGCATACAGCTGATGATGGTGACGCCGCTGCTGGTCGAGCCCCACGCGCGCGCCGGCAAGCTCAGGCTGGTCGCCGCCGCCACCGCGCAGCGCATCCCCGGGCTGCCCGACCTTCCGACGGTCGCGGAGTCGGGCGTCCCGGGCTACGAGGCGGGGACCTGGTTCGGCCTGATGGGTCCGGCGGGCGTTCCGAAGAGCATCGTCGCAAAGATCCACGCCGACACCTTGAAGACTCTGGACGACCCGGCGTTTCGCGACACGTACGTGACGAAGCAGTGGTTCGAGGTCGTCGGCAATACGCCCGAGCAGTTCGCGGACTATCTCAAGGCCGAATACGCGCGCTGGGACCGGCTGATCAGGCTCTCGCGCGTGTCTGTCGAGTAACGCGCGTCGAGTAACGCGCGTCGAGCAACGCGCGTCGAGCAACGCGCGTCGAGCAACGCGCGTGGACTAGCGCGGCATTCCGGACGCACGCCGGTCAGGCGTCGGCCCACATCTCGCGGGCCACTTCCACCACCAGCTCGAGCTTGCGCCATTGCTCGTACTCGGTCAGCAGGTTGCCGTGGTGCGTGCTCGCAAAACCGCACTGCGGGCTCACGCACAGGTTCTCGAGCGGCACGAACCGGGCCGCCTGATCGATCCGCCTTTTCAGGGCATCCTTGTTCTCGAGTTCGGGCGTCTTCGTGGACACCAGCCCAAGCACGACCTTCTTTCCCTTCGGCACGAGGCGCAGCGGCTCGAAGCTGCCCGCGCGCTCGCTGTCGTACTCGAGGAAGTAGGCGTCGACATCGGTCTCCTGGAACACGGCCCGCGCCACCGGCTCGTAGCCGCCCTCGGCGAGCCACGTGCTCTTCCAGTTGCCCCGGCAGGTATGCATGACGATAGTCATGCCCGCGGGCCGGCCGGCGATGGCCGCGTTCACCGCCTTCGCGTACAGGTGCGGCAAGTCCTCCGGATCGTCGCCGCGGACGCGGCAGCTTTCGCGGAACTTGCCGTCGCAGAGAAACGAAAAGCTGGTGTCGTCGATCTGCAGATAGGTGCAGCCCGCTTTGGCGAGATCCTGGATCTCCTCCCGGTAGACCCTGCCCACGTCCTCCCACAGATCGTCCAGAGCGGGGTAGGCCTGACTGCTGATCGCCGCGCGCCCGCCACGGTGATAGAGGATCGACGGCGAAGGCATGGTGAACTTGGGCGTCTCGTGCGCGACCGACCTGAGGTACCTGAAGTGCTCGAGCATGATCGGCTGCGCGCGCGCGACCCGGCGCTTTACCTTCGGTGTATAGCGCGGATCGTCGGAACCCGCGAACTTGTATGACGTTTCGTCGAGCTCGATCTCGACCCCGTCTATCTTCCCGAGGAAGTCGTGGTTCCACCAGCCGCGCCGGTACTCTCCGTCGGTGACGCTTCGCAATCCGAGCGACTCCTGGCGCGCGACCGCGTCGCGGATGCAGCGATCCTCGATCTCGATCAAGCGTTCGACGGCAACCTCGCCGCGCTCGACCTTGGCGCGCGCTTCCTTGATCTCCAAAGGCCGCAGGAGACTCCCGACCTGGTCGGCCCTGAACGGCGGCCTGGCGCTCACGGCGATCGCCATCGCTTCAGCCCGGGTTGACTGCCAGCGTTCCCCAGTTGGCCACGAAGCCCTCGGAGCGCTGAAGGAAGCTGGTGAGGACCCCGAGCATGCGCTCGGGCTGATCGACCTCGATCGCGTGCGCCGCGTCCCAGATGTAGACCAGGTACGCGTGCGGCAGGCGGCTCTTCAGGAGCTGGACGCTTTCCTTCGGAATCATGCGGTCGGCGGTGCCAAGCAGGAGCAGCGTGAGCTTGTCGATCGAGGGGACGCGCGCGAGCAGCTCCTCGTCGGTGTCCGCCGCGTAGCCGTAGTGCGCGAGCATCCTGCGGTTGCCGGCCTCCTGGTCCGCCGTTTTCGTCTCGGGCGGCAACTTCTCCGGGTGCAGGAAGAGAGCCTTCTTCAGCGCTTCCGGGTCGGCGGGCCGCTCGCCCTTTCCCTTCGGACGAAAGCCCGCCGGGCACTCGAGCACCAGATGATCGACGAGCGCGGGGTGCTCGGCCGCGAGCCAGGCGGCGAGATAGCCGCCGAAGGAGCAGCCGATCACGTCGCAGGGACCGCCCACGATTTTCTCGATGAATTCGCCGGCGAGGCCCGCGAGCCCCTTCATCGATTTGACCGATGAGTGCGCCGCGGTACCGTCGAATCCCGGCATGATCGGAACGTGGAGCTTGAAGGATTTCGCGAGCTCGTCGAGCACCTTCGTCCAGCGCACGCCGCCCGCCGGGTGCAGGTACACGACCGGGCGCCCCTCGCCCGCCGCGAAGTAACTCAGCTCGCCCGAAGAGAGCGAAACCTTGCGCGCTTGCGGCTGCATCATCAGTCCCTCAGAGATCGCGAACGTGCGGCAGCACGCGGTCGCGGAACAGCTCCATGCCGTGCCGGATCACGTCGTCCGGCAGCGTGCCGACCTTCACGGTGAAGTTGAACACGCCGTGGCCGAGCTCGGCGTGGATGCGCCCGATCTGCTTGACCACGGTCTCGGGGCTGCCGCACAGCACCGTGCCTCGCTCGATCTGCTCGTCCAGGGTGAGCGTCTTGCGCTTGTCGAGGCGGCTCTTCCAGCGGTCGCGGCTCTCCTCGGTCTCGAAGTAGCGCGTCTTTTGCAGCACGATGCGCTGCGAGGCCTGAAGACCGCCCATCAGCACCTCGTCGAAGTACTTCAGGCCGTGCGCGAGCTGGCGCCGCGCCTCCTCGTCGGTCTCGGCGATGCAGGTGTGCATGCCGACGAGGACGTTATCGGCGGCCGGCTCCCAGCCGCGCGCCTTCGCCGTTTCCTTGTACACGCGTATGCATTCCTTGCCGCTCGGCAGATCGGCGAGCAGAACCATGCCCATGGTGGCACGCATCTCGGCAGCGAACTTCGCGGAGTCGGCGTTGCTCGCCGAGATCACCAGCGGCGGGTGCGGCTTCTGCAGCGGCTTTGGCCAGATCGACACCTGGCGGTACTGGAAGTGCTTGCCCTCCCAGCCGAAGGGCTCGGGCTCGGTCCACGCTTTGAGGATCAGCTGCACCGCCTCGCGCTGGCGCTCCCAGGATTCGCCGGGCGGGATATTGTAGGCGAGGTACTCATGGGGGATGCCGCGCATCAGGCCCGCGACGAGGCGCCCGCCGCTCATGCAATCGAGCATCGCGTATTCCTCGGCCACCCGGATCGGGTTGTTCAGCGGAACGAGATTGCCCACGATGGCGATCTTCACGCGCTTCGTGGGGTAAGCGAGCGCGCCGCCGATGAGATTCGGATTGGCCATCATCCCGTAGGGGCTGAAGTGGTGCTCGTTGCAGCCGACCCAGTCGAAGCCGCAGGATTCCGCGTGGATCATGCTCTCGACGTAGGTGCGGTAGAGCGCGCTCGCCTTCTCCGCGTCGAAGTAGCGGTTCGGGAACGGCCAGTCGTGGGATTCCATGTCCAGATGCGTGTAGGGCATCAGGTGGAAGAAGGAGAATTTCAACCGGGCTCCCGTTTGTATTTGGGCGAAGAATACAATAGGACAGGGATTTCGACCGGTGAAATTCATGATCGGCAGGGCGCTCTCCGGCCCATTCTTTTGCGCGGCTGTGTGCGTGTGGGCAGCGCCCACACTTGGACAGCAGTACCCGGCGAAAGTGGTGAAGCTGGTCGCGCCCTATTCGGCTGGCGCGGGGCCCGCGGTGTTCATGCGCGTGATGGCCGACCGCCTCGCGAAAGCCTGGGGCCAGCAGGTGATCGTCGAGTCGCGGCCCGGTGCGAGCGGCTTCATCGCGATCGAGGCGGTGAAGAACGCCGCTCCTGACGGCCACGAGCTGCTTGTCGTGAGCAACGCGCACGTCACGATCAATCCCGCGCTCTACGGGAAGCTTCCGTACGACCCCCAGGCCGACTTCGCGCCGGTGGGCATGATCTATCACACACCGTTCTTCGTCACCGTGAGGAGCGACGGACCGTACACGACCGTGCCCGCGCTCATCGCGGCCGCGAAGGCCAATCCTGGCGGGCTCACCTACGGAGTGTCCTACGTCGGCAGCCCCTCCCATCTGGGCGCCGCGGACCTGGCGCACCGGACCGGCACCCGCATGATCCTCGTCCCCTACAAGGACCAGTCGCAGATGTACGTCTCGATCGCCAACGGCGAGCTCGATTGGGCGCTCTCTACTCTTGCCTCGGCGCTGCCGCTGAAGAAGGCTGGACGCATCAAGCTGCTGGCGATCGCTTCCGGTCAGCGCTCGAAATCGGCGCCCGATGTGCCCACCGTCCGGGAGGCGGGCGGACCGGAGTTGATCGTGGATTCGTGGCTCGCGCTGCTGGCACCGCGCGGCACGCCGCCGGCGGTCGTACGCAAGATCAACTCCGACATGAACAGGGAGCTGGCTGCTCCCGAGATCCTCGAGCACCTGAATGTCTTCGGTTTCGAGGCTTCGCCGGGGACGCCCGAGCAGCTCGCCGAGACGATCCGCGCGGATACGAAAACCTACGGAGAGCTGGTGCGTCTGACGGGCGCAACCGCCGACTAGCGCTACGACCCCTCTTTGCCTTCGCGGGACGCGAGGAGATCCTGGTACCTCTGCTCGAGCTCGCGCGCCTGCGCTTCCATCTTCAGGCGCTTGGTGACGTCGTTGATCACTCCCAGCCGCGCCGGCTTGCCGTCGAATTCGAGATTGAACGCAACGATCTCGACGTCGATGGGCTCGCCGTTCTTCTTGCGGTGCCGCGCCGCCCGCTGCATATAGGAGCGGCTATCGTCCTGAAAACCCTTGAGCAGCTCCCCGATGTCCTCGGGATAGCGGAGCTGCTCGGCGGTCATCGAGAGGAACTCCTCTCTCGAGTAGCCGTAGTGACTCACGGCCGCCTGGTTGACGGCCAGAAATCCCAGGGTCTTGTTTTCGACCACCCACATCGGGTGCGGATGGATGTCGAAGAGCATCCGGTAGCGTTGCTCGCTGTCCTCCAGCGCTTTCTGCGCCCGCGCCTTGTCCGTGATGTCTTTGCCGATGCCGTGGTATCCCCTGAATCGTTTCTGCGCGTCGAAAATCGGGTCGCCGGTCACGCTCAGGTAGCGCGGCTCGCCCTTGCCGTCGGCGGCCACGTAGACGAAGTCGCGGAAGGGCTCGTGGCGCTCGAGTTTCTCGCGATGCTGCTGCCACACCCTCTCGGGCAGCGGTGCCAGTCCGGGGAGCTCCCAGCGCGCCTTGCCGGCGAAGAACTCCTGGCCGAGGCCGCGCTTTTCCACGCCAGGCAGCTCGACGAAGCGGAAATTCTCGTCCTGCACCCAATACCAGTCCGAGCTCAACTCGACCATGCGGCGGAAACGGGATTCGCTCGCCTTGAGCGCTTCTCCGACGAGCTTGAGCTCGGTGATGTCGTGCACCAGCGCGACAAAGCACTGCGGCGTGCCCGAGCGGTCCTTGATGACCGTGCCCACTACGCGCACCCACAGCGTCGAGCCGTCCTTGCGCAGGTAGCTTCTCTCGTAGGCGCGCGCTTCGGACAACGCCGTCAGGAACTCATACTGAAACTCCATGCCGGACTGCGCCTCGTCGGCGAGGGTGACGTCGTAGAGGCTTTTCTGCAGCAATTCCTCCTCCTCGTAGCCGAGCAGGCGGCATAGCGCGTCGTTCACCCGCAACAGGTGGCCTTCCGGCGATCCGACAGCAATCCCGACTGCCGTATGCCCGAACAGCAAACGAAACAGCGTCTCGCCGTCCGGAACAGCGACCTCCTTGTGGCGATCTGGCCCGTTCATGAACCTGCGAATCCTCCCGGTAGCAAGAGCGCGCGGCACCCGCTGGCGCACGGCCCCACGCAAGGGATGAAGTGTGGCACCCGTGCAGGCTGATGGCTATGAAATATATTACGAAACAAGGCCCAACACGCCAAAAAAGGGGCTGTTTGGGCCTTTCGGCAAGGCTAAAACGGGCCGATAATCCGCGCAGTAGTCCACACGAGAAAAACATCATGCGACCGCTGTCGATCGGGACCGGAGCCTTCGTCGTACTCGCTTTCTCGGCTCTCTCTGCCGGCGCCTTTGCCCAGAGCTACCCGGCGCGGCCGGTGCATATGCTAGTCCCGTTCGCCGCGGGCGGCGCGGTGGACACCGTCGCCCGCGCGCTCGGCCAGAAGCTCGCCGAATCCTGGAAACAGCCGGTGCTGGTCGACAACCGGCCCGGCGCGGGCGGAAACATCGCTGCCGACGCCGTCGCCAAGGCGCCGGGGGACGGCTACACCCTGCTCATCACCACTCAGGGATTCGCCATCAGCCCGAGCCTGTACAAGAAGCTGCCTTTCGACACGACGCGGGATTTCGCGCCGGTGACCCAGCTGACCTCCTCTTTCCTTGTCCTGGTGTGCAGTCCCCAGCTTCCCTCCCAGTCGATACGGGAATTGATCGCGCTCGCCAGGTCCAGGCCCGGATCGATCAACTACGGCTCGACCGGTGTCGGCGCGCCGCCTCATCTGCTGGGCGAGCTGCTGAAGAGCTCGACCGGCATCGACATGCTGCACGTACCCTACAAGGGCGACGCACCTCTCACCCAGGCGCTCCTCGCGGGAGAGGTACAGGTCGCATTCATGCCGCTGGCGGGTGTGCTGCCCCACATCAGGTCGGGCCGCCTGCGCGCCCTCGGCGTAAGCGGCAAGGCGCGCTCGGTGACGATGCCCGATGTCCCCACTTTCATGGAAGCAGGCGTTCCTTTCGAATTTACCGGCTGGCTCGGGATATTCGCTCCTGTCGGCACGCCGCCCGCGCTCGCGGCTCAGATTCAGCGGGAGATCGCCACAGCGATCGTCGCTCAGGACCTGCTCGAGCGCTGGCCCGCCTGGGGGTATGAGCCGGTCGGCAGCGCGCCCGAGCAGTTTGCCGCCAAGGTCGCGGCGGACATGGCCATGTACGCCAGGGTGATCCGCGACGCGGCCATTCCCCTTCAGGATTAGCGGGCCGCGTTCCCCAGGGCGTCGTTGAGCACGCGCGCAAGCCGCACCCCGGCCTTCCTGATCTGGAGGTCGATCACCGGAGCGGCGCTCGCGTAGTAGGCCTCGCCGATGGCGACCACGCCCGCGAACTTTTCCCTGCAGGAAGCCGCCACCGGCAACGGCGCATACACCCGGTCGCGCGCGAGCGCGTGGCTTTCGGCGATCCAGTCGGAAATCGAGCCTTGTTCCCAGTCTCCGCGGTCGCCGTTGCCGATCGGCGCCGAAACCAGGACGCGTTCGCCGCCGCGCTCCGCAGTGAGCCTGCTCAGCATGTGCACGTCCCAGACGGCGTGCAGGTTGAGGCTGCCGTAGGGCGGGTTGTCGCGCTCTCCAAAAAAGGAAACCTGCACGAGATTGCCGCCGCGGTCGCCGCGGTTGGCGGCGTGCAGGGGCTGATGGATGTCGCCGATCAGGTGCACCACCCACTTCAGCGCTTCGTTCCTCGCCCGCGGCCTGGCGCGCGGGTCGCCGAGCACCTCGATCTGCCGCGCGAGCTGCGCCGAAGCGCAGCGGCCGCCGCGGCAGTACCTCGCGTAGTCCGCCGCCCCGCACAGGGAGATGTCGTCGTAGTGCCAGGAGCCGCGGCGTTTGCCCCAATCGAAATCCTTGATCTCGTCGGCCCAGTTCGCGATTTCCCCAAGAGTGCGCCTGCCCGACGGCTCGCCGCCGGCGAGGCGGTCGTTCCTGAGCAACTCGGAGACCTGTGCCTGCGCCGTCGCGGTGAGGTACCTAGACGCGATGTCGCCCACCACGCGATGGCCTTCGGGACCCCATGCAAAGGCCGGCGCCGACAGCGCGAAGAGCGCCGGCAGCAGTCGCCGCATCAGGAGCGTAGC
>Ga0137409_10007857_pt1 | contig 10930 bp, 9 predicted proteins | sample CZODoug1_16funga_FD_122059 | JGI IMG/M metagenome (GOLD analysis project Ga0137409, IMG submission 122059) | Vadose zone soil fungal communities from Angelo Coast Range Reserve, California, USA - CZODoug1_16fungal (Hybrid Assembly) | ecosystem: Environmental > Terrestrial > Soil > Vadose zone... | reverse complement strand
TTGGCTCCCCGACCAGGGCTCGAACCTGGGACCTGCGGATTAACAGTCCGTCGCTCTACCAACTGAGCTATCGGGGATCGGGAGGACCGCGGATCTTACCATCCCCTGCTAAATGACCTTCGCGATGGCGTCGGCCACGTAGTCGACGTTCTTGGAGTTGAGCGCGGCGACGCAGATGCGGCCGGTGTCGATGGCGTAGATCGAGTATTCCGCGCGCAGCCGCTGGACTTGCGCCTTGCTCAGCCCGGAATACGAGAACATGCCGCGCTGGGCGAGGACGAAGCTGAAATCGGCGCCCGGCGCGCGCGCGTGGATTTTCTCGACCAGCTGCTTGCGCATGGCCTTGATGCGCTCGCGCATGGCGCCCAGCTCGCGATCCCACAGGCTGCGCAGCTGGGGGCTGGCGAGCACGCTCGCCACGATCTGCCCGCCGTGCGTCGGCGGATTGGAATAATTGCTGCGCACGACGCGCTTCAATTGCGACAGCACTCTCGATGCCTCCTCGGCGCTCGCGCTCACCACGCTCAGCGCGCCGACGCGCTCGCCGTAGAGCGAGAACGACTTCGAGAACGAGCTCGACAGGAACACCGGGGTCATGGCGCCCGCGAACAGCCGCGCCGCGTAGCCGTCGGCCTCCAGCCCGTCGGCGAAGCCCTGGTAGGCGAGATCGAGGAACGGCACCAGGCCGCGCGACATGACGATTTCGAGTACCTTGCTCCATTGCTCGCGGTCGAGGTCGACGCCGGTCGGGTTGTGGCAGCAGGCGTGCAGGACCACGATCGACCCGGCGGGAAGGGCGCCCAGGGCGCGCTGCATGCCGGCGAAGTCGAGGCCGTGCGTCTTCGCGTCGTAATACGGGTACGAGTTGACGGTGAAGCCCGCGGCCTCGAACAGCTGCCGGTGGTTCTCCCAGCTCGGGTCGCTGATCCACAGCTGCGCGCCAGGGCTGATGCGCCTGAGGAAATCGGCGCCGATCCTCAGGCCGCCGGTGCCGCCGAGCGCTTGAACGGTAACAATATTGTTCTGTTGTGAACCAAAAACTAATTCCTGCACCGCGCGGTCGTACGCGGCGAGGCCGTCGATCGGCAGATAGCCGCGCGACGGAGTGTTCTTCAGCCGCTCGCTTTCGGCATGCCGCACGCACTCGAGCAGAGGGATTCTGCCGGCGTCGTCGTAATACACGCCCACGCCCAGGTTCACCTTGCGCGGGTTCGGGTCGGCGACGAATGCCTCGGTGACGCCGAGGATCGGGTCGCTCGGCGCCATCGGCACCGAGGCCAGCAACGACGGTGAGTGCGGTGCGTTCATCTGTTAGGATTTGAGGTTTCTCTCGACGAATTCTACCCGTGCCGGTCACGTTTCCAAACAGTCCTTTTCGCCTGCAGCAGCTCTACAAGCCAGCGGGCGACCAGCCCGAGGCGATCGACCAGCTCGTCGAAGGCATCGGCGACGGCCTCGCGTTCCAGACGCTGCTCGGCGTGACCGGGTCCGGCAAGACCTACACCATGGCGAACGCCATCGCGCGGCTCGGTCGCCCGGCGCTGGTGCTCGCGCCGAACAAGACGCTCGCCGCGCAGCTCTACTCCGAGTTCCGCGAGTTCTTCCCCGAGAACGCGGTCGAGTACTTCGTGTCCTATTACGACTACTACCAGCCCGAGGCCTACGTTCCGGCGCGCGACCTGTATATCGAGAAGGACTCCTCGATCAACGAGCACATCGAGCAGATGCGCCTGTCGGCGACGAAGTCGCTGATGGAGCGGCGCGACGTGGTGATCGTGGCGACGGTGTCGGCGATCTACGGCATCGGCGACCCCTCCGAGTACCACGGCATGATCCTGCACCTGCGCCAGGGCGAGAAGATGCCGCAGCGCGACGTGCTGGCGCGGCTGGTGGCGATGCAGTACGAGCGCAACGAGCTCGACTTCCGGCGCGGCACCTTCCGCGTGCGCGGCGATGTCATCGACGTCTTCCCCGCGGAGCATGCCGAGCATTCGATTCGAATCTCCCTTGAAGATGATTTGGTGGAAAAACTCGAGGTGTTCGACCCGCTGACCGGCCGCGTGCTGCACCCGATGGCGCGCTTCACGGTCTATCCGTCCAGCCACTACGTCACGCCGCGGGAGACCACCTTGCGCGCGGTCGAGGCGATCAAGCTGGAGCTGCGCAGCCGCATCGAGTTTTTCCAGACGGCCGGCCGGCTGGTCGAGGCGCAGCGCATCGAGCAGCGCACGCGCTTCGACCTCGAGATGCTGGCCGAGCTCGGCTTCTGCAAGGGCATCGAGAACTATTCGCGGCACCTGTCGGGCCGGCAGGCGGGCGAGCCGCCGCCTACGCTGATCGACTATCTGCCGCAGGACGCCCTGATGATCATCGACGAGAGCCACGTCACCATCCCGCAGCTCGGCGGCATGTACAAGGGCGACCGCTCGCGCAAGGAAAACCTGGTGGAATACGGCTTCCGCCTGCCTTCGGCGCTCGACAACCGGCCGCTGCGCTTCGACGAGTTCGAGAAGGTGGTGCGCCAGACGGTCTTCGTATCGGCCACGCCGGCCGACTACGAGCGGCAGCACTCTGGACAGGTGGTGGAGCAGGTGGTGCGTCCCACGGGCCTCATCGATCCGCAGGTTGTCGTGCGGCCGGCATCCACCCAGGTCGACGACCTGCTGGCCGAAATAAATTTGCGGGTCAAGAAACGCGAACGGGTGCTGGTCACGACTCTGACCAAGCGCATGGCCGAAGAGCTGACCGACTATCTCGCCGAGCATGGCGTGAAGGTGCGCTACCTGCACTCCGAGGTCGAGACCGTCGAGCGCGTGGAGATCATCCGCGATCTGCGCCTGGGGGAGTTCGACGTGCTGGTGGGCATCAACCTGCTGCGCGAGGGCCTCGATCTGCCCGAAGTCTCTCTGGTCGCCATCCTGGATGCCGACAAGGAGGGGTTCCTGCGCTCCGAGCGCTCCCTGATCCAGACGATGGGGCGGGCGGCGCGGCACATCAACGGCATGGCCATCCTCTATGCCGACCGAGAAACCGATTCGATCAAGCGTGCCATCGCCGAAACCGACCGCCGGCGGCGCAAGCAGGTTACGTACAACGAGCGCCACAGCATTACGCCCAAGGGCGTAATCAAGCGGATCAAGGACCTGATCGACGGCGTCTACGACGCTTCAGAGATGAAAGTCGCGCAGGAAGAGGCGCGTTACGAAGCGATGTCCGAGAAGCAGATCGCGCGCGAGATCCGGGCGCTGGAGAAGAAGATGCTCGAGCACGCGAAGAACCTCGAGTTCGAGGAGGCGGCGAAGGCGCGCGACCAGCTCGGCGAGCTCAAGAAGCGCGTGTTCGGGGTGGCGCTCGCCTCCGAATGAGGCGAGCGCTCGAGCGTGGGTTTTCAGTCGTCGTCCCGGTCACTCGGGGCGAGGATGGCCACGCCATTCGCATTCGGCACGCCGAGGTTGATCGCCGCGCCGCTGAGGGTAAGCTCGCCGAACGCGTTATAGGTCAGCAACGACAAATGAGACTGTCCGGCGCCGTGGTCGATCACGCCCAGGACGCCCTTATCCGCATCGATATCGGTTGGTCCGCCGCCTGGGATTTGCGCGGCCACTGGGGTGTCCGCGAAGACGTTGCTCCCCGTACCAATCAAACGGCTGATGGTCTTGCTCGCCGCGTTCACGCTGAAGACGTATTTTCCGACTCTTGTCGTCCAGCACGGAGCGCTCTGGCCTGCGGCAGCAACCGCCGTGAACGCGCCGTCCCGGAATAGTCCGTTCTGATTGCTATGCGCCAACGTGATGACCGCCGTGCCATCAGGATAGACGGAAAATCCGAACGGTGTGAGCGTTCCCGCGGGTGCCGACACGGCCGTGGGAGCTGCGCCGGTTACCGCACCGTTCCGAAGCGGCACGATATCGACTGTTCCCGGAAGCGGATCGGTTTTCAACGTCACGAGCAGACTTTGCTTGTCGAGCACGCCCACCTGTGCCGTGCTGCCAATGGGAGGCGTAGCGCCTCCGACCAGCTCCAGCGTGGCGGACCCGTCCCTCCACACGACATTGTCGTTCTGTACTTCGAACGAATCGATAGTCGTCGACCCTGCCACATACATGTGATCGTTGCCAAAATCTATGCTCACCGGAGCGCTCGTCGTGGTCACAATCCTGTCGAAACTCAGCCGGTCTGCATGGCGCTTGAACAACGCTACCGAATTCGATCCGTAATTCACGACGGCAACGAGCTCACCGTTGAGCTGCTTGACGCCTCTCGCATTACCGCCGACGCCGCCCTTCCCCTGGGTGGAGAGGGTCTGGAGCAAGGCCTGGGTGCGAGTGTCGTAGACCTTGATCTGGTTCGCCTGCGGATCATTCGTCATCACCACGGCCAACGCGGTGCCGCCCTGATCGGCATGGACGCTCGCCATACTTGCTGCGAGGATCAGTAGAGCCGCCGTATTTCTCGGAATTACCGACCTGAACATGGTTCTTTCCTTTCAAGAGGTGTATCGATTGGAGTGGAAGTGACGCGAGCCTTGGTCGAGGCGCCTCGTTCATCCTTACAGGTGCTTTTCGTCTGCACCGGCAATATCTGCCGGTCCCCCACGGGGAAGCGGTGCTACGAGAGCTGGGTCGCAAGGAGGGTGTGCCGCTGCACGTCGAGTCGCGAGGTACGCACGACTATCATGTCGGCGAGCCGCCGGACGAGCGCGCCCAGCACCATGCCAGGCGCCGCGGCTATGACCTCGGCGCGCTGCGCGCGAGGAAGTGTTCCGCCGAACATGTTTCGAAAGTAAGGCTGTTCCTGCCGGGACGCGATGTGCCGGACCCATACTACGGCGGCCCCGAGGGCTTCGAGCAGGTCCTCGATCTGGTGGAGGCCGGGTGCCGCGAGCTCCTGGCCGGGATCAAAAGCTAGCTCAGGCGGGAAGCCGCATCATTTCGAGGTCGGCGGGCGAAAACCGCTCGAGCACGCGGCTCGCGAACTCGAGGTCGCTCGCGCGCCGCGCGAAAATGACGTTGCCGAGGTAGGTGCCGAGTCGCAGCTCCTCCATCACCGGCGCAGCCGGCCGCAGCCCCTCGCGCGACAGCCGCAGCTGGTCCGGATTGACCTGCCAGCCGCTGCTCAGCAGCCACTCGACCGCGTCGCGTGTCCCGGGCAGGCTCGGGTCGCATTCCAGCAGCAGGCTGCGGACCTTGCCGCGTTCGAGCAGCCGCCGCATGCCGCCGATGACCTTGTGCTCGTGGCCATCGACGTCGATCTTCACATGGGCGGGAACCGGCAGCGCGCCGCTCTCGACCAGGTGATCGATCGAAAACGCCACGCTTCCCTGCCTGAAACGGGTTTCGGCAGCGTAGTTCCTGCTCGGCTCGCCGAAGTCGTGAAACGAGTGGCCGGTGGCGAAATCGCGCAGCAGCAGGCTCGACACCTGGACCGGCTGGTCGCTGATCGCGGCGCAGTAAGCCGTGATGCTGCGCTGAGCCTCGTTGAGGAAGATGTTGCGGTAGAGCTCGGCATAGTTCTGCGATTCGGGCTCGAAAGCGTACACTTCGGCGCCGGCGGCGACCCCGGCGTACAGGCTGTAGATGCCGATGTTCGCTCCGACGTCGACGAACACTTCGCCGGGGGCGAAAGACTCGATCCAGTCGATCGTGCCGGGCTCCTTCGTGAACAGCGTCTGCACTCGCCATTGGCACGCCGGCGTGCCGACGCCGTAGCGCAGCGTGCGTCCATCGAGGTTCAGCTCGGCGAACGTGAAAGGCCGCTCCGCATCGGTGAGCTTCTTCGCCACCGCCACCTTGCCGATGTCGTAGAGCGGCGGGGTGAGCCAGGGTTTCTTTTCTACGGCCAGCGCGCTACTTCCTGGTCTCGATCTGGACGAGCTCGTCGTCCTGCTGCTGCTGCGGCTTCGGGCGCTCGCGGCGCGCCCTGCCGAGGTGCTCCGGCTGCTCTTCGGCCTGCGGCTGTACCGGCGCCTTGACGCGGTCGGTCTCGATCATCACCAGCCCGGCGCTTTCGAGATACTCCTTCGGATCGATGCGCGGCGTCTCGACGCGGGGAGCCGGCTTGGATTCCAGCGGCTGAGGCTCTTCCCTTTGCGGTTCCTCGTATCTCGGTTCCTCGCGCACCACTGCCGGAGCGGCTTGAACGGGCTGTTGCGTTTCGACCGGGGCCGCTACTGGCGCATTCTCGTCGCGCCGCTCGCGGTGCCGGTCGCGCCGATGCCTGCGTCCGCCGCGGCGCTGCTCGTCGCCTTCGCGCTCCGGCGCACGCTGCTGCTGTGGCTGCTGGGGTTGCGGCGGACGCGGCGGACGTTGCCGCTCCGGCCGGCGCTCGCCGCGCGGCGCTTGCCCGTTGCGACGCTGCTCGAGCCGGCCCTGCTGCTGGCGATCGCCTCCGCCGCGGCCCTCGCGGCGCTGCTGCTTGTCCGGCCGCGAATCGCGCCGCTGTTGAAAATCGCGTCGCGGCTCGCGAGGCGGCGTTGGCTGCGAAACGCTCTTAACGGGAGGCGGCGCCGGCGCCACCGGCTCGGCCTTGAACCAGCCGAAGAGGCGATTGATGATTCCGGTGCGCGCTTCGCCCGGAGCAGCCTGCACCGCGGCCGCGGCCGGCTGAGGCTGCGGCGCCCGGACCGCCGGCTGCGGGCGTGGTTGCGGCATCGGCGCCGGCTGGTCCGGCGTGATGGTCTTGACGACCGCGACCTGGCGTTCGCGCTTCGGCTCGGCTTCTTCGCCGGGAGCCTTGGGCTCCTCGGGCCGCTCGACCAGCTCGTAGCTCGAAGGCACGTGTTCCATTTCGTTCAGCTCGTCGTGGCGCAGCCGCTGTACCTTGTAGTGCGGCGTCTCGAGGTGCGGGTTCGGCACCAGCACGATGTTGACCTTGAGGCGCGCCTCGAGCTTCTGGATCTCGGCGCGCTTCTCGTTGAGCAGGAACGAGGACACGTCCACCGGCACCTGCGCGTGCACCGCGCCGGTGTTCTCCTTCATCGCCTCTTCCTGCAGGATCCGCAGCACGTGCAGCGCGGTCGACTCGGTGCCGCGGATGAAGCCGGTGCCGCTGCAGCGCGGGCAGCTGATGTGCGCGGTTTCTTCCAGCGAGGGCTGCAGCCGCTGGCGCGACAGCTCCATCAGGCCGAAGCGCGAGATCTTGCCGATCTGCACGCGGGCGCGGTCGAACTTCAGCGCGTCGCGCAGGCGGTTCTCGACGTCGCGCTGGTTGCGCTGCGATTCCATGTCGATGAAATCGATCACGATCAGGCCCCCCAGGTCACGCAGCCTGAGCTGTCGGGCGACTTCTTCGGCCGCCTCCAAATTCGTGCGCAGCGCGGTCTCCTCGATGTCGCCGCCGCGCGTGGCGCGCGCGGAGTTGACGTCGATGGCGACCAGCGCCTCGGTGTGGTCGATGACGATCGCGCCGCCCGAGGGCAGGGCGACCTGGCGCGAATACGCGCTCTCGATCTGGTGCTCGATCTGGAAGCGCGAAAACAGCGGCACATCGTCGCGGTAGAGCTTGACCTTGCTGACGTTGTCCGGCATCACGGTCTGCATGAAGGCGCGGGCCTGCTCGTAGATCTCCTCGGTGTCGATCAGGAGCTCGCCGATGTCGGGCTGGAAGTAGTCGCGGATCGCCCGGATGACGAGGCTCGACTCGAGGTAGATGAGGAACGGCTTCTTCGACGGGTCCGCCGAGGCGCTTTCGACCGCGCGCCACAGCTGCATCAGGTAGTTCAGGTCCCAGGTCAGTTCCTCGGACGTGCGCCCGATCGCTGCCGTGCGGGCGATGACGCTCATGCCGTCGGGCAATTGCAGCTGGTCGAGCGTGTCGCGCAGTTCGTTCCGGTCCTCGCCCTCGACGCGGCGCGAGACGCCGCCGCCGCGCGGGTTGTTCGGCATCAGGACCAGGTAGCGCCCCGCCAGGCTGATGAAGGTGGTCAGCGCCGCTCCCTTCGTGCCGCGCTCGTCCTTCTCGACCTGGACGATCAGCTCCTGGCCTTCGCGCAGCGCATCCTGGATGCGGGCGCGGCCGACGTCGATGTCCGGCTTGAAATAGCTGCGGGAGACTTCCTTGAACGGGAGGAACCCGTGCCGCTCCTCGCCGTAATCGACGAAGGCGGCCTCGAGGCTGGGCTCGATGCGGGTGATGACGCCTTTGTAGATGTTGCTCTTGCGCTGCTCCCTTGAGGCTGATTCGATGTCGAGGTCGACTAGCTTCTGCCCTTCTACGATCGCGACGCGCAGCTCTTCTTGCTGGGTCGCGTTAAACAACATGCGCTTCACTTTTTGTTCTCCTGCGCGCGCAGGAGACTTCTGCTCAGTCGGTCCGGGCTCTCCTGATATGGGAAAGGGTGATTAGAGGAAAAACTGGCTTGCGCGCGCTTCTAGTGGTATCGCTACTTCCGGTGAGCGAAATTAACCAGCGCTTCAGGCCCGGCTGTGGCCGGACAGGAGACGGGTTGCAGGCCCTTGCCTGTGTCTCGCGACTCGAAGCGACTCAGAGATAATAAAGAAAATGAATGACTTAAGCAAGGCGCGGGCAACCTGGCTGGAGGTCGGCGAGGAAAGCGCCGCGCAGCGCATCGACAATTTTCTGTTGCGGCGGCTGAAAGGCGTGCCGAAGAGCCATGTGTACCGGGTGCTGCGCAGCGGCGAGGTGAGGGTGAACAGCGGGCGCGTGAAGCCCGAGTATCGGCTGAAACCCGGCGACCGCATCCGTCTCCCCCCAGTCAGGGTTTCGGAAAAGAAAGCTCCAATCCCTCGGCCGCAGGAGTTCCCGGTCGTCTACGAGGACGCCGCCCTGCTGGTGATCGACAAGCCGGCCGGCGTTGCGGTGCATGGCGGCAGCGGCATCAGCTACGGCGTGATCGAGTCCCTGCGCGCCGCCCGGCCGCAGGCGAAGGTGCTGGAGCTTGCGCACCGGCTCGACCGCGATACCTCGGGCCTGCTGATCGTCGCCAAAAAGCGCAGCGCCCTGGTGGAGCTGCATCGCCTGCTGCGCGAAGCGGCGGTGGAGAAGGTCTATGTCGCGGTGGTAAAGGGTGTCTTGAAGAAGCCGCTGGAGATTCGCGAGCCGCTGCACAAGTACGTCAGCGCGACCGGGGAGCGCAGGGTGAGCGTCGGGGCGGGCGGAAGGGAGGCCGTGACCCGCGTCAAGCCATTGAAAGCGAACGACCATTACAGCGTCCTGGAGGTCCGTCTGCTCACCGGCCGCACGCACCAGATCCGGGTCCACCTGGCGCACGCCGGGCACCCGATCCTCGGCGACGACAAATATGGAGACTTCCCGCTGAACCATGCAGTGGCGAAACTGGGCGTGCGGCGCCTCTTCCTGCATGCCCGCCGGCTTGGGTTTGCGCATCCACTCACGGGTGAAGGGATGAGCTTGGAATCGAAGCTTCCCAAGGACATGCAGGAATTCATCGACAAGCGCCTTGCATGAGCTACTCGCTCATCATCTTCGACTGGGATGGCACGCTGATCGATTCCGCCGGCACCATCGTCGAATGCATCCAGCAGGCGAGCGCCGAGCTCGGGCTCGAAGTGCCGGACCGCGGCCGCGCGAGCCACGTCATCGGCCTCGGGCTGCACGATTCGCTGCGGCTCGCGGTCCCCGGCCTGCCCGCGGAGCGCTACGCCGAGTTCGTAGGGCTGTACCGCAAGCATTTCCTGGCGCGCGAAGATGCGATACGGTTGTTTCCCGGCATCCAAGGTTTGCTGAAAAGTCTGTCGCAAACCCGTCTGCTGGCGATCGCGACCGGCAAGAGCCGGCGCGGGCTGGAGCGCGCGCTGCAGGCGACCGGCCTGAAGGCGTATTTTTCGGCGTCGCGCTGCGCCGACGAGAGCACGCCGAAGCCTCAGCCGACCATGCTGCTTGAAATCATCGACGAGCTGAAAATTCCTGTACCAGAATCATTGATGATCGGCGACACCTCGCACGACATGGAGATGGCGCGCGGCGCGGGCGTCGACGCGCTGGCGGTGACCTACGGGGCGCATGCCGAGCCGGCGCTGCGCGCCTGCGGCCCGCGGGCCTGCGTGTCGAGTGTAACGGCGCTGCGCGAATGGCTGGAACGGAACGCCTGATCTGTGCCTCGAGCGCGCTGATCGACGCGGGACGCGGCGTGCGCTTCGAGGTCGAGTACTTCGGGCAAAACGCGCCCGCGTTCGCGGTACGCTATGGCGGTCGCGTGCACGGTTATCTCAACCGCTGCGCGCACGTCGCGATGGAACTCGACTGGCAGGAAGGAATATTTTTCGATCTGGCAGGGCGCGATTTGCTATGCTCGACGCACGGTGCGACCTACGACGCCCGCAGCGGTCGCTGCCTCGGCGGGCCGTGCGGCGGGACCCCCCTGGTAAAGCTCACGATCGAGGAGCGCGACGGCATGGTTTTCTTCACGGGGTTTGCAGATGACTGAAAACAGCGGTCAGTGGGAACGCGAGCTGGTGACCAAGCTCGCTACGGCGGCGGTGCGCGAGCAGCGGCGCGCGCGCCTGTGGGGCATCTTCTTCAAGCTGCTCACTTTCGCTTACCTCACGCTCGTCTTGCTGCTCGCGGTCGACTGGAAGGGGGGCGCCGACGTCGTGCGCGGCAAGAAGCATACCGCGATGGTCGAGCTGAACGGCATCATCGCGCCCGGCACCGACGCGAGCGCCGACAAGGTGACGACCGCGCTGCAGGCGGCATTCAAGGACAAGAACACGCAAGGGGTCGTGCTGCGCATCAACAGCCCGGGCGGCAGCCCGGTGCAGTCGCAGACGATTTACGACGAGATGCGCAGGCTGCGCAAGAAATACCCCGATGTCCCGCTCTACGCTGTCGTGGAGGACATCTGCGCCTCGGGCGGCTACTTCGTCGCCGCCGGTGCCGACCGCATCTACGTCAGCAAGTCGAGCATCGTCGGCTCGATCGGCGTGCTGATGAACGGCTTCGGCTTCACCGG
>Ga0137409_10007856_pt1 | contig 10930 bp, 7 predicted proteins | sample CZODoug1_16funga_FD_122059 | JGI IMG/M metagenome (GOLD analysis project Ga0137409, IMG submission 122059) | Vadose zone soil fungal communities from Angelo Coast Range Reserve, California, USA - CZODoug1_16fungal (Hybrid Assembly) | ecosystem: Environmental > Terrestrial > Soil > Vadose zone... | reverse complement strand
AGCTCGGCAACTTTGACGATGAGGTCCTTCAGGTAGCTTTGATACGCCGTGATCAGGGATTTTTCATGGAATGGCACGCCATGTCCCGGCAGCACCGTGTCGAAATCAAGGTTCTTGAGCGTTTCAAGTGTGCTGATCCATTCATCGAACATGGCGTCGCCCATGTAAGCAAGGCGGGATTCCATCAAGTCCCCTGTGCATACGATTCGTTCTTTCGGCAGAAACACAACCGTGTCGCCCTGGGTGTGGCCCCGCCCAAGGAAGAGAAGCTGGATTTCACGCTGGCCCCGGAAGATCGTCATTTTCGAAGAATACGTCGCGGTGGGCGGAGTTGGCTTGAGCTTCTTGAGCTCTTCCAAATCCGCTTGTGTTGCTGCGAGCTGCTTCTCGATGGTGGCCCGCTGCGCGGGATCCTTTGCGTCGCCCAGTTGTTTCTTGAGAGCTTCGATTTGAATCGGCATGTTCGCGAAGGCCGTCTTCAAAGGCTCCCGATGGAGCACATCGAGATCGGCGATGGCATGGCGGACAAATTCGTGGCCAATGATTTCGACATCGGGCCCGAAGACGGAGTTGCCGTCCGTGTGATCGTAATGAAAGTGCGTGTTGACCACCCATCGGACTGGCTTGTCCGTGATCAATTTCATATCTTCCAGCAGCGCCCTCGCGGCGGCGGGCGTAGTCCCATCGTCAATCAGCATCACGTCGCGATCGTTGATGATAATGGGATGGTTTCCGCCAGCAGCCATTAGACTATTGGACGTGGCGTAGTACACCCCGTCCGCGATCTTCTCGAACTGGTAAACCTTGCCCGAGATCGTCGACGCGGTCGATTGAGCGCCACTTCCGCCCTGCCCCCCGGCATGCGCTTCGATCGAGAGCCACGCAGACATCGCGATGGCGAAAACTACCGTAATTGCGCGCATTCTTACTCTCATGAGATACCTCCCGGCGCTACGTTTTCCGCCCCCACTCCCCGGATTCCCATATTTGATTTTTGGTCTGACCCGCAATATACACCTAGCCGCCTCTGCATAGAAGGCTTCCACCCGATTCTGTCATGCGCACCAAACGCGGTCAGCTTCGCCCGCACCGCGGGGAATCCGAAGTGGTCGTCTGATGTCCGGTTATGGGTGTTTGGAAACGTCAGCGCGGAATTGGTGGGCCTGGACTGACTTGAACAGTCGACCTCGCCCTTATCAGGGGCGCGCTCTAGCCACCTGAGCTACAGGCCCAACACGAACAACTACACTCTAACTTTGTCAAACATCATAGCGGGCCACCAACGAAAGGGTCAAGTCAAAGAGACCAATACCAAACCTTGACATCCGGGTGTATATTCGAGTGCACCGATTTCGACCCAATTTTATGAGCAACTGGATCAAGGTTCTGCCTCTCGCTTCGCTGTTGGCCTTGGCCACTGCGGCGCAAGTGCCGCAATCAGTCCCCAATGGTCTTCCTTCCTGGGCGTACAACATTCCGGACAAGGTGCAGGCTCCGCGCGCTGAGGCGACTGGACCGGTCCATTTGCCAGGCACCACCAAAGTGTATGACGCAGCTGAGGTCGCAAGCAGCGCAAATCCTCCCGATTGGTTTCCCAATGAACATGGCGCCGCGCCCAGGATCGTGAAAGATGAAACCGGAATGACAAAGATGGCATGCGGCTCGTGCCATCTTATGTCGGGACAAGGCCATCCTGAATCCGCCGATATCGCCGGCCTCCCCGCTGAGTACATCGTCCGTCAGATGAGCTATTTCAAAAGCGGGGCCCGGAAAGATGACGATCGTATGGGTCCCATTGCAAAAGTCACCTCCGACGAAGATGTGCGGCAAGCAGCCGATTATTTCGCGGCAATAAAGCCAATTCCCTGGGTGAAGGTGATCGAAACCGCCACGCCGCCGAAAACATACGTCAGCACTGCAGCGCGCCATCGTCTTGTGGTCCCGGGCGGTGGCACGGAGCCTATCGGCCATCGCATCATCGAAATACCTGAAGATCCATTCCGAACCGCGAATCGAGATCCACATTCCCCCTTTCTGGCTTACGTTCCTCCGGGTAGCATCACCAAAGGAGAGGCGCTCGTGAAGACGGGCGGCTCTGGCAAGACAATCCAATGCGCAATCTGTCACGGGGACGAACTCAAGGGTCTCGGTGAAGTGCCCAGAATTGCTGGCCTGCAACCGGTCTATATCGCACGGCAACTCATCTGCATCCAGAACGGATCAAGCGCCGGCACTGCCGCGGCGCTGATGAAGAAAGTGGTTTCGAACCTTTCCGAGGACGACATTATTGCAATCTCAGCGTACCTCGGGTCGCTTCCACCGCAGTGAACACGTAAACCGTCGAGGTCCAGGCATATACCCGCTGCAGCCAGGTCCCAAGAAACGCCATCCTCGGTGACTGGGAATCTTGCCCTTCCCACCTGACGAGAAACCAACTCCGCCGAAGTAACCGTGTCGCGTGATGGGCCATTTTGCCCGTACGAGAGCATCGCTACTTGACTCGCACAGCAGGCGAATTAGAACGCCTAGCCGCGCTATTTGGAGGCGAGCTGCTGCACGATCGTCAATGATTTCTCCACATGCGCATCGGGTGATAGATTGTCGTCCTTTGATGAGAACGTCGCGATGATCTTGTGGTCTTTGCCGATGACGAACGTTTCGCGTTCGATAAAGTCGTGGTCAATCGCGGTACCGCGCACATCCATCTGGCCGGGTTTTACGGCGGTCGTCGCCAGATTGTAGGACGCGGCGATCTCGCGGTTCGCATCGGAGGCTACTGGGAACTTTCCGGCGCAATACTCCGGGTCTGCGGAGAACTGATTGAGTCGCGCGATGCTGTCGGCCGATACACCAATGATGGTGGCACCAGCGGCATCGAATTTGTCTTTCTTCTCCGCAAATGTGTGCGCTTCGAGATCGCAGCCTTTGGTATAGGCAGACGGATAGAAATAGACCACGACCGGTCCTTTTTTAAGCGCGTTTTCTAGAGAAAAATTAAATTCCTTTCCCGCCAGTGAAGCGCGAGCCGAGAAATCAGGCGCCTTATCGCCTACTTTGAGCGCAGCCAAAACGGGCAAGCTAATCAGCGCGGAGAGCGCAAGACCTAAAAACAATTTTTTCATAACAAAGGCCTCCCTGACCATTGAAGTGGTAAAAGCATATCACACATCGATGTCGTAGGGATTGTCCCTTGTTGCTGGATTCTCCAGTAAGAATTTGGGTTAATGCGAAAGAAATCTACTGATGAAGTGACGGGCAAGCGGGAATTGTCTCGCTCCGGTCATCGGGGAGACCTTCGAAGACCTGATAAACGGGATGATCGGAATGTGGAAAGGGTCTTGTACGGTGGATTTCCACTTTCCGAGAACGGCCTTTCTCGGGCGGTATCCCGCTTCGATGGGCTTTGACGACCTGCAAGGCATTATCCGCATCTTCTAGGCCATCCTGAAGCAGCAGCTGAGGGGGCGCGCCAAACGAGGTGGGCCAGGCGATGGGACGGTGGCGGGGCAACTGCTGCAGGGAAAGAATGAATCCAGCCTATAAGACGAGGAAAGCCCCACGATTGAAAGGCCTAGGTGTTGCGCACCCGACAGTTCAAAACCGGTCAAACTCCGGCCCACCTGCCCAAGTCATTTCTTCGACACCGTTTTTGGTTCTTCGGGTGGAATAAAGTAGCCAACCTTATTGTTGAAAGGTGTGCCGTACCACATCCGCCCCTCAGAGTCAGGGAGGAGTTCCCGAATGCCATTTCCCGAATAGGGGAACGGATATTCAACAACCGCGCCCGTCTTTGGGTCCAGGCGGCCAAGAATGTCGTCATCATACGAGCTGTACCAAACAAAGTCGTTGCGATCGACACCAATTCCGTACGGCGTTGGGTCCGGGTCGGGCAACGGGAATTCCTTGAAGGTTTCTGTTTTAGGGTCGAAGCGGCCAATCTGACCCGCCCACCACTCACCAAACCATATGATCCCCTGGGAGTCTGATGTGATCCGCCGTGGGCCTGCACTCTTAGGATGAGTCTGGGTATTCCCGATTTCTTCAGGCTGGTCTTTATTGATGGAAGCAAGCCTCACGCTTGCTGGCGGAGTCCATCTCGTAAGTTTTAGTGTCATGATGTCCACCTTCCCGATCTTCCCCTCCTCGAGTTGCGCGAACCAGACGTTGCCCTCTTTTTTATCAAGCTCTAAGCTGTAGGCATGCCCTCCCTCAGGAAATTCTGTGAATTTTTCTGTCTTGGGGTCAAAGCGCCACAGATTGCCGCCGTTCGCCCATAGATTCCCTAAGCGATCCATCCGGACGCTCCCTGCTCCTCCTCCTAGTTTTTCTGGCCCACTCCCCGTTTGTTTGCAAGAAGGGGGCTCGTAGTCGGTAAACTTCTGTGTTTCAGGATCGAACTTACTTAGCTTGCACTGCGTGTCTTCGACGAACCACACCATCCCATCCGGAGCCTCTATTACTGAATGAACGTGCAGCGCTCTCCTGGGGCGTGACGCGGGTGGCACGCTCCACTCCTGAATATTACCGGTTTCAGGATTGAGATTGGCGATTCGATTCGCCGTCCACGCAAAGGCCAACCAAACATTCCCTTTGTTGTATGGATTTGCGTCCCATGGGATGCGGCCCGGTCCCGGCAGATCAAAGTCCACGTAAATCATCTTCAAAGCCTCGTCGCTGAACTCTGCGTGCTTGGCTTTCTCATATCCGGGAAGTTCGGCAGGAAAGCGTGAAAATTCCGAATCCACGCCGAACACTCGATTGAGGTACGGGACAATTTTATTCGTATCCTGATCCGTAATTCGCGGATCTCCCACGCCCCCAACACGGTCTCGCATCAAGGCGACAGCGCTGCGCCAACCATCCTCATCACGGCGCGTCCCGGCTATCTTCGTCTGAAGTCCATGGCAACTCATGCATCTGGTAAACAACACTGTTTTCCCCGGGTCGTCCGGCAACAGTGTCTCGCCCTGATGAATCGAGAGGTCAGACCAACGCACTACTCCCTTCTGCATGGCGAAATCCAATGACACGGGCTGCGCCCCATCCACCGTCACGTCAGCGCGCGGGTCGCTCTTGTAGCCCAGCGCCGTCGCTCGGACCTGATACTTTCCCTCCGTGAGGTTTTGGATCCGGTATTCCCCCCGCTTGTCGGACAGGACGCTCACGGTTATTTTGCTTTTTTCGTTCTGGGCCCGCACAAATGCTCCCCTGAACGACGAGCCGTCCGGGCCTTTCACCGTGCCGGAAATTGTTCCGCCTGGAGCACCGTAGCTCAAAGATGAAAACAGCATCGCAAGACCAAGTGCCCTGCCAATTGTGTTCATTTCGCCTCCTTTAAATTCTTTTCGCTGTGACTAACCAGTTCCCTCTTAAGGGCCGCGATTGGATCTCTCCATAGATTGCCTCAATTAGCGTAATGACCTTGAGCAAGAAGTGCCCACCTGAGCCTGGACTATACCACCCATCCGGATGGGCGACTCATACTTCGATAGCGTGCAAGCAACAGAAGAGTACGCGCCAACCGTTTCTCACTGGAGTCGAACAGCTGGTCGATCATAGCCAAGCACAGTGAGTCGGTTCTGCCTCGTAAGGGTATATACGAAATGTCTTTTGTCGGGATATCATGCGCACGGAAGTGGGACCAGATGAGCGGGAACATTTCTGGATTTGGGCAGACCATTTGAGAGCGCGCGTCTCCGTCATGTAGTCTGTCCCAGTCCAACACTAGGCTTAATCTAATTCTAAGTTACGAGGACTGAGGCATGTCACGTTCTTCTCCTGTATTCATTGTGACGCTTGTCCTGGGTCTTGCCCTCGTTGGATGCTCGAAGGGCCAGTCGCACAGTGGGCGCGTGAACGCGAGTGCCACGATGGCGGTACGCATCGTTCCCGCGCGAGAAGACTCCGTCCGTAGGCGCGTCCAAGCTGTCGGGTCACTTTTCGCCATCGACGAGAGCACGATCAGCTCCCAAGTAGAAGGACCGGTAGCCCGCGTTTTGGTGGACGTTGGCGACACGGTTAAGGAAGGCCAAGTGCTGGTCTCCATCGAGCCGACAGAATTGCAATACGCGGTGGAAATGCAGCGAGCGGCTGTTCGCCAAGTACGCGCACAGTTGGGGATCGGACCCAATGACCCGCCGCCGAGCGACCCCACAAAGGTCGCCTTAGTACAACGTGCTGCCGCGGACCTGCTCGACGCGAAGCAGAAGTACGACCGTGCCACGCTACTCTTCCAATCACAGCTGATCGCGCAAGAGCAACTGGACGCAGCCAAGGCAAAATATGACAACGCCAATGCCGCGCACGAATTGGCCGTTCAACAGGTCGAACAGCTTGCGGGGCAGCTCCAATCGAGCGAAGCGACGCGTCGCTTGGCAGACAAGAAGCTGGGTGACGCCTCGATTCGGGCTCCTTTCCCCGGATCGGTGAAGGAGCGGAAAATCAGTCCCGGGGAATATCTCAAAGTACAGAGTCCCGTGATGGTTCTGGTGCGTACGGACCAACTGCGGGCACGCCTGGAAGTGCCGGAGAAGTGGGCTGCAGCGGTACATTTAGGCACGACAGTGGATATTCATGTGGACGCGTTTCCCGGCGAGATATTTCAGGGGAAGCTAGTTCGCATCAACCCCACGGTTAGCACCGATTCTCGTTCTTTTGAAATCGAAGCCATGATTCCTAACCCGGGAAACAAGCTCAAGCCTGGATTCTTTGTTCAGGCTTCGTTGCCCAGCGAAATCGAAGAGAAGATCGTGACGATCCCCGGCGAAGCTCTGACTTACCTGTATGGAACTTACAAGGTATTTGTGGTGAGCGGCGACCACGTGGTCGAGCGAGTGATCAAGCCCGGCCAGCAGACTGAGACCCCGCAAGGTGTGCGAGTGGAAGTACTGGAAGGACTGCATGCTGGAGAGCGCCTGGCGATTGCGCCGCCGGGCACCAATATGCTCGACGGCGCGCCAGTGCACGAGCAGGCGCCCTGACACCGCAGATTGCGACCAGGCGAGTTAGGAAGGCTGCGGTCTGGATAACTAAGGACCATCAATGAAAATTGCCGACGTCTGCGTCGAACGCCCAGTGTTCGCTGTGATGTTGATCGCGTTTTTGGTGACGCTCGGCATCTTTTCCTTTCGGTCATTGGGTGTGGATTTGTTCCCCAGGGCCGATCCGGCGACGGTCAACGTCAACGTCAGTTTGCCCGGAGCGAGTCCCGACGAAATGACCTCGTCTGTGGTCTTGCCACTCGAAGACGCGATTTCATCGGTAAGCGGTCTTGACGAGATGATGAGCCGCGCATCGGAAGGCTCGGCAAGCATCACTTCCACGTTCAAGTTGGAACGTGATATCGAAGGCGCCGCCCAGGACGTTCGGGAAAAGGTGGCTGGCGCGTTGAGAAATTTGCCTCCCAATATATTGCCTCCCGTCATTGCAAAAGTGGACCCGGATTCGGACCCGATCCTGACCGTGGTTGTCTCTGGACAGATGGGGCGGCGCGAGCTCACGGAAATTGCGGACAAGATTGTCCGTCGCGGGATCCAAACAATAGATGGCGTGGGAGAAGTGAATCTGATTGGGGGCCAGAGTCGCCAAGTCCGCGTACTGATTGACGCCCAGCGGCTGACGGCGCACGGCCTGACCGTGATTCAGTTGCGTGACGCCATCGTCAATGAGAATGTCGAGGAACCCGGCGGGCGGATGATCCATGGCCCTGAGCAGGTCGACCTGCGGACCATGGGCCGCATCACGAGTGCCGGCCAGTTTGGAGACATCATCATTGCCTACCGCGGGGGCGCCCCCATACGTGTTCGCGACGTTGCCCGCGTAGAAGATAGCGCGGAGGAGTTGCGCGTCTGGGCAACGCTGGACGGTAAAGACGTTGTCAGCGTCCAGGTCACTCGGCAGATGGGCACGAACACCGTGCAAATCGCGGATGAGGTTAAACGCCGGGTCGAATTGCTGAAAAAACAGGTGCCGCCCGGAGTGCACCTGCAGATCATTGGAGACATTTCTAATTACATCAAAGCCTCGGTGGACTCCCTTCTAGAGCACTTGATCCTCGGCAGCGTGCTGGCAAGTATCGTCGTTCTGCTCTTCATCCGTAACCTGCGCGCGGTGATCATCGCATCGGTGGCAATTCCAGCTTCTGTCATCTCGACGTTCACGTTGATGAAGTACATGAATTTCACTCTCAATAATATGACGCTGCTCGCGCTCACGCTTGCCGTGGGCATCGTCATTGATGACGCCATTATCGTGCTCGAGAACATTTTCCGTTACATGGAGGAGAAGGGCGTCGGACCGGTGGAGGCGGCCATCGAAGGCACGCGCGAAATCGGTCTGGCCGTGACGGCGACCACACTTTCTCTGGTAATTATCTTCCTGCCGGTAGCTTTCATGACCGGCTACGCGCGGCGCTTCGTGAATGAGTTTGGATGGACCATGGCCCTCTCCATCATGGTGTCGCTGCTCGTGAGCTTCACCCTGACGCCGATGATGAGTTCGCGGTTGCTCAAGGTGAAAGAAAGCGGCGAGCACGCTCGATCCCGCGAATCGAAATTCGCGAAATGGATCGATCACTCCTATCTCCAGGCTCTCGAATGGTCACTTGATCACCGCGCGAGGATTATCGCCGTGTGTGCCGGGGTATTCCTCCTGACGTTTCCTTTGTATCACCTCGTCGGCCGGGACTGGATTCCGACAGACGACCAAAATGAAATAAACGCCTCTGTGGATTTTCCAGAGGGACAGTCGCTCGATCGCACGATCGCGCTTCTGTCGGACATAGCGAAACGTGTGGCGAAAATCCGGGAAGTGGTATTGGTGGAGCCATATTCGCACGGGCTAACCTATCATGGACACCTTTACATTGGCCTTACGGACCGCTCCAAGCGCAAGCGTACGAGCACGGAAGTCGCCGAGGATGTGCGCAAGATCATACTCAGCTATCCAAATACTGCAACCATGGTGCGCTTGCCCTCTGTCTTGGGCGGCGAGAACTATACGCCGATTCGTGCCATCATCCGTGGCCCCGATATCCAGAAGCTCGCGGAATTCGGACAGCGCGCAACATTGAAGATGGCTGAATACCCCGGCATGTTGGACGTCAACCCCGACCTGAAGCTCAACAAACCCGAGCTGCAAGTAAAAGTAGATCGTCAGCGCGCGGCCGATCTCGGCGTTCGCATGGCAGATATTGGTTCCGCTGTCCGGCTGATGTATTCCGGGGAAGACGAGATTTCCACATATAAAGAAGGGGCCGAACAGTATTCAGTCACCATTCAATTGCTGCCCGAGCAGCGCGACAACCCCGACGTGCTTGCGCAGCTTATGGTGCCTTCAGCCAAGCAAGGTCAGGTACGACTGGAGAACGTGGCCACCATCGAAAGAGGGAACGGTCCGCTGGCGATTACGCGCTATAACCGTCAGTTCCAGGTCAGCATTACAGCCAACGTGACGCGGGGCTACCCTCTGGACGCGGCGGCGGAGGCCACCCGGAATGCGATTACGTCGCTGCATCTTCCGCCGGGCTATGCGTTTGGTTTCAGTGGGCCGGTACGCATACTCGATGAAACGACGCTGAACATGATCTTGGCCGTCCTGCTGGCCTCGATCTTTATGTACATGGTATTGGCGGCGCAGTTCGAGAGCTTCACCTATCCGTTCATCATTATGCTCACGCTGCCACTGAGCATCCCGTTTGCGCTATTCTCACTTTGGATTACACACCGCTCGCTGAACCTATGGAGTTCCCTGGGCGTCTTCCTTCTGCTTGGCATTGTGAAAAAGAATGGCATTCTTCAGGTTGATTACACCAATCGACTACGAAGTGAGGGCATGCCTCTGCGTCAAGCGCTGATTGAGGCCAACCGCGTCCGGTTGCGCCCCATATTGATGACCACATTTTCCATCGTGGCCGGGCTGATTCCTGTCGCCATCGGCCTAGGCGCCGGCTCGGAACAGCGTGCCGCCATCGCAGTCACGATCATCGGTGGACAGACGCTCTGCCTCATTCTCACATTGCTGGTCGTCCCTGTCGCTTACTCTTATCTCGCTCATCTCACGGCGATATCCTGGAGCGAATATACGGCGCTGTTCTGGGGCCGCCTGCGAATGCAACTTGCGCGGCGTTTTGGACTGTTCTGAGGTTCGCGTCGCAAGCTGCGTGAATTCGACCTCATTTAGCGGAGCACTTGGCCGGCGACCTTGTCAAATTCACGTCCCTTCTTCAGTTCCGCAACTACAAAGGCATTTGACGATGTCTCTTGGGCAAGAATCGTCGATAGTACCCACGTCTACCGGCAGTGTTTAAATGTGGGATTCCGGGCACAATCTAACTCATTGGCAAGATTCTTGAAAATGTTTCTTACGCCCACCATCCACTAATGTTTGCATCCAAAGGAAACGGGGCCAGCATTGTGCGCGGAGGCAATCCGGTTTAGATTACCGCCTGCGGGCAAATCTTGGGCTAGGTAGCCTTTGGCATCGGAGATTCAAGAACCACCTATGGTAGGATGCGGCCCAGTTGGTGCTTTCCGTTGGCCGAGTGTTCTCAGAAACAAATGGACTACGGAAGGAGTTTCAAAATGCGGAATCGCTCCCTAAGCTTGATCGTCGTCCTAGTGACAGTTTCCATAGTGACGTATCGACCGGTCCTCGCGCAGGGGCCGGCGACGGTCGAGCCAATGCATGTTCATCACGTTCACTTGAATTCCTTGAACCCAAAGGCCGCGGCCGAGTACTACCTGAAACCGTTTCCGGCGTCGACAACCAAGACGACCTTCAACGGCTACGAGGCGGTCAAGACGGGCAACGTCTATTTGCTTTTCACGAAGGTCAACACACCGCCTCAGACGGAGCTGACCGGGCCTCAAACCTCGGTGTGGCATTTCGGCTGGAATACGCCGGACTCGCGCAAATACAACGAGGAGTTCCA
>Ga0137409_10007855_pt1 | contig 10931 bp, 9 predicted proteins | sample CZODoug1_16funga_FD_122059 | JGI IMG/M metagenome (GOLD analysis project Ga0137409, IMG submission 122059) | Vadose zone soil fungal communities from Angelo Coast Range Reserve, California, USA - CZODoug1_16fungal (Hybrid Assembly) | ecosystem: Environmental > Terrestrial > Soil > Vadose zone... | reverse complement strand
GCGCAAGCTCAGCAATCGGCCACCGAGGCCGAGCGACTGGCCGGCCAGGCCTCGTCCAACGCTGCGGAAGCGAAAACTGCCCTCACCGTCGTGGACAAGAAGTCCAAGGAAGAGGACAAAAAGCTCACTGCACTACAAGACGTCGTGGGGCGCTTCCGCTTCAATGGCGACATCCGGGTGCGGGGCGAAAGTTTTTTCCAGGAGGGCGTGCCTGACCGGAACCGCGGCCGCATTCGTGTGCGTTTCGGCGTGGACGGCAAGCTGAACGAAGACTTTGTTGGTGGCCTTGCCCTGGCTACCGGTTCCCTGGGCGACCCAACCACCACCAACGAAACTTTCACCAATTTCTTCGACCGCAAGACCATTGGCCTGGACCGCGGCTACATCACCTATAATCCGGTCGCGCATCGCTGGCTCGCCCTGACCGGCGGCAAGTTCGCCTACGCCTGGAACCGTACCCAGGTCACCGGCGACCCGGACATCAATCCCGAAGGCTTCAACGAAAAGTTTTCCTGGGACCTGAGCACGCCGGTAGTGAAGAATTTCACGATTGATTTTATGCAATTGCTCTACAACGAAGCTTCTGCGGGAACTGATTCTTACTCGCTGGGTGGGCAGGTGTCGGCAAAGATCCAACTTGGCCGCCTTACCACTACTCCAACTTTCATGGCCATCAAGTGGAACAATCCAGATTCCATTCTCCAGGCCAGCGCTTTCGCCGCGCAGGCGACTACGACGACAGGCGGCCTGCAGGTTCCAGGAGAAGGGCCGGGTTGCGGAAAGGGTTCAGGACTGCCGACTGTGCCGCCATGCGCTTTTTCCGCCAACGGCATGACGAATGCCACGTATGACGACCCCAACGGCAAGCCTCATTTCTTCTCTCAATTTCTGTACGCCGACTTCATCCTGAATAACCAGATCAGGACCAGCTCGGATCGGTTTCCTATCAACTTGCTGTTGGAGTACGAAAACAACCTGGACGCGAAAGATCATCCCTTGGCGCCAACCGGAAACGGAGTTGTCCTGACCGGGCTGGGCAAGCAGTCCCACACCTACCTCGCTGATATCAGCGTGGGTCAAACCAAAAGCAAGAATGACTTCCAGATTGGATATGCATGGCTGCGAGAGGAGCAGGACGCCGCCATCGCATCCTTCGCCGAAAGCGACCAGCGCGCGCCCACCAACATTCTGCAGAATCGCTGGTACGCGCTATGGAAACTACGCGCCAACACCGTGGCCAGCTATACCTTTTGGTACGGGCGCACCCTGAACAGCAACCTGCAGCACGCCATCCTGGCAACGGCAATTACTCCGGGCCAGCAGGAGCCTTACCTCAAGCGAATGCAGTTTGATCTGATCTACTCCTTCTGACGCAATTCGGGCGCCGACAAGAAGTCGGCGCCTTTTTTCACCCCGCGTGCGTTTGCTTTCCGCACCTCGGACCACCTGGGGACATCCGTCCAGGGCTGTCCGGTCGGTCCCCGTCTCCTGTGGCCTCTGCTAAAATCTAACGGCAGATCATTCAGAAGAAGAGAATAAGGGAGAGCACAATTGGCCGTTTTGGTCGTCGGAGGAGCAGGATACATCGGCAGTCACACTGCGCACGCGCTCAAGCGCCGCGGTTACGAACCCATTATTTACGACAATCTGAGTGCCGGCAACGCCTCGCTGGCGCAGGGCTTCGAGTTGGTGGTCGGAGATATCTCCGAGACAGCCAAGCTGGCGTCTCTGCTGCAGCGGGTTGACGCCGTGATGCACTTCGCCGCCCACGCCTACGTAGGCGAATCGGTGGTCAATCCCAGAAAATATTTCCAGAACAACGTGCTCGGCGGAGTCTCGTTGTTGAACGCCGTCCTCGACTCCAAGGTCCGCAAATTTATCTTTTCCTCCAGCTGCGCCATCTACGGTACTCCGGCAAAAGTGCCCATCTCGGAGGACCTGCCGCGCGTCCCGGTCAATCCCTACGGCGTTACGAAGTTGATTTTTGAGCAGGCCCTCGAGGCCTACGGTCCTGCCTACAAGTTGGGCTATGTGTCTCTTCGCTACTTCAACGCGGCCGGGGCCGACGAATCCGGAACCATCGGCGAGATACATAGTCCTGAAACGCACTTGATCCTCTCGGCGTTTGAAGCCATCCGCGGCCAGCGGCCAGCCCTCGATATTTTCGGGGACAAATACCCCACTCCCGACGGCACCTGTGTGCGCGATTACATCCACGTCAGCGACCTGGCCGAGGCCCATGTTCTGGCCTTGGAATATTTAGCGGGCGGGACTTCGCAATCCGTCAACTTGGGAACCGGCCGCGGTCATTCGGTGCGCGAGATTCTTTCCACTATCAAGCGTGTGACAGGACGCGAGGTACCCAGCCGCGTAGCGCCGCCTCGACCGGGAGATCCCGCGGAGCTAGTGGCCGATCCAACACGAGCTGAAAAGTTGCTGAAGTGGAAGGCCACGCGGTCGCTTGACGAAATCGTGGCCACGGCGTGGAAATGGGACGAACACGTGTGCAAGGCGGGAAACTGAGTCCGGCCAGTAATGCCAGTACAAAAAAGCAAAGCGCTATCGACCCAGCGTCCAGGAGGCTGGAGGACGCTACGATAGCGCTGCCTGGTAATTGGCCCGAACTGAGAAAAGTCTAGGCCGGAGACTGCACCATTTCTAGTGCATTGTCGGATACCTTGAAAGACCTCCAGTCAAATCCCCTAGGCCCTTGCTTTCGCTCGATCTGTGAGATGCTTAGCAGCATTCCTTAATGCAAGCTCTAAACCTTGCACATGGTGCTCCTCGGTGAGATAACTGATCACCATCATGCGCAGCACGCTCCCTCCCCGGACCTTGGTCTCGGAAATCCATCGGCCGCCGTCGCGCGTGACCTCCTCCACAATGGCGTCGTGGTCCGCGGCCAGCTGCTGCGAGGTGCGACCCGCCGCCTGGAGTCGAAAGGTGACGATTGGAAGCATCGGCGGCACCGCCAACTCGAAGTCTTCGGAAGCCTTCACCCAGGCGACGAAACTCCTCGAGAGCTTGAGCTGACGGTCGATCAGCTCCTCGTACGCCTGCCGTCCATGCACCCGCAAGGTCAGCCACAGCTTCAGTGAGTTCATGCGCCGGGTCCATTGCGTACTGATGCGCGAGTTGTCGGGCAATTGCGCCCCGGGCGCTTTGGGCATGTACGGGGCGGCTACGGAAAACGCTCGCTCCAGAATCTCCGGATGGCTGGTCAGGATCACGCCCGCGGCAAAAGGCATGGCCATCCACTTGTGCGGGTCGACGGTAATTGAATCCGCCCGCTCGATGCCCCTGACCAGGTCGCGATGCTGGTTGGAAAAAATAGCCACGCCTCCGTAAGCGCCGTCCACGTGCAGCCACAGCTGGTATCGACGACAGATTTCCGATATCGCGATCAGGTTATCTACGGTCCCTGAGTTGGTGGTTCCCGCAGTGGCCACCACGCAGAACGGTTTTCGCTCCGCCGCCAGATCTTGAGTAATGGCTCGCTCCAGCATTTCAGGATCGAGTTGCGCGGCCTCGTTCACCGCGATCCGCCGCAGCGCTTTGCGTCCGATCCCCAGCAACCCCGCAGACTTGTCGAGCGAATGATGCGACTCAGCCGATGCGTACAAAACAAGCTGGCCGCCGATCGCCGCCACGCCTTCCTCCACCACCTCGGGAAATTTTGACGCCAGCGCCAGAGCCAGGCCGCTGAAGTTGGCTTCGTTACCCCCGCTGGTGAAAGTTCCGTTGAATTTCCCGGGCCACCCCACCCGCTCGCCAATCCAACGCATGGTCTCCAATTCAATCTTCGACGCCAGTTGCGAACGTGCCAGAGTCGCCAGCTGCGGATTAAGGCCCGCCACCAGTGCTTCGGCCAAAACTCCCATATACGTAGGCGTGGGGTTCATCAGTCCGAAATAATTGGCGCTGGGAACGTGGAAGCCCTTCTCCACCATTTCACGGCATAGTTGATCCAGCACGCGTTCGGCATCTTCACCGTGCTCCGGGAGCGTATCGTGAAGCGGCCCGTAACTGCGCTGCTCCAGCGGAAGCTGTACCGCACGATCGGGCAGGGAAGAGAAGAAGGAGTCAATCTGATCAATCAGACGGTAGCCCAGCCGACGCCGGGTTTCAGAGTCGAAGTCGAAGCGCATAGGCTCGATTTTAGACGCACTGCGGGCAACGACAGAGACGAAAGATTGTGGCCACAGACAGGGCAGAAGATAACAAGCGAGACAATAGTCTGGAAGAAACCGGGAGCCTCGCCTCACAAGACCCGTGGAGACTTAAGTCCCGAATCGCTCGGCGGCGCGAGCCTTCGCCTTCGCGGCTTCTTCCTCCCGATTCTTCGGCGGGGCATTGGTCTCGAGCGATCGGAGCAAGCGACTGGAGATGCCGGCTATTTCATCGATTGCGTTCAAGAAAGCGTCTTCGTTGGCCTTGGACGGTTTGCTAAAGCCGCTGATTTTTCTCACGAATTGCAGAGAAGCGGCCCGAACCTCATCGTCCGTGACTGGCGGATCGAAGTTGAAGAGGGTTTTGATATTTCTGCACATGCACTCTGACCTCAGGTAATCGGAACGTCACGGGAGCGTACAAGACGTTCCTTTGTTCACACAAACCCTATTTTAACAACCTGCTCGATTTGAATCATCTGCGCGAGGCTTTCGGGAGCCGCGCAGTTTTCGCAAAAACAATCTCACCCCTTTGTCATTCCGAAGCCCGCTCTACCGGCGAGGAATCTGCTTGCTGCCACCAGCGAAGCAGTAGATTCCTCGCGCGATAACGCCGCGCTTCTCAATGACAATTCTTCGGGGATTCTCAAATTACACCACTACGCGGCTTTCGACGCTACCTCGCTTTCGATCCGTCTGTCAGGGCACCATCGTTCAGGATTCCTGAAAGCCGGGTGCCCCACTTCTCGCTTTTGAAAGGTGGGATTCCTCGGACGCGTTCCGCTTGGGATTGCTCTTGACTCATTTCGAACACGCATCGCTCGTGCCAGCACCCACCCTTTTGGCAAACTACGCGAAAGAGGGTGGGGCACCCGAGAGTAAATGAGCCCTACTTCTCCGTGTCTGTGGTGTCCTCTGTGGTGGAGGCTTTCTCCGGCCGCAGCAGCGGAAACAGGATCACGTCGCGGATAGTATGCGAATCGGTCAGCAGCATGGCCAGCCGATCTACTCCCACTCCAACTCCTCCTGCCGGGGGCATGCCATACGACAGGGCCCGGATGTAATCCTCATCCATCTGATGGGCTTCATCGTCGCCGCGCTCTCGTTCCTGTATTTGCTGTTCGAAGCGGCGACGCTGGTCTTCGGGATCATTTAATTCGCTGAAGCCGTTGGCGATTTCCATCCTTCCGGCAAAGATTTCCCAGCGCTCGGTCCAATCCGGCTCGTCCGCCTTCTGCTTGGACAGTGGCGAAACAGCAGTGGGAAACTCGTAAATAATGGCCGGCTGAATCAGATGCTCTTCGGCCGCGGCCTCGAACAGGGCAGCGATAGTCTTTCCCGCCGGCTCCTTCGGATCGTAAGCGACATGCGCATGCGCTGAGTTGAAGCGCTTGACCAGCGCCTCTACGCCCTCGGACGACGAGAACTCCGAGATCTGGGGCTTTGCACCGGCGGCCTCCGGCCAATATTGAATGATCGCTTCGCGCATGGTCATCCGCCGCCAGTTCGGCCCAGCCCAATCAATCTCGTCCTCCCCCCATTTGGTTTTCGTCCCACCGGTTACGTCTTTTGCGGCCTGCTCAATGAGTTGCTGGGTCAGGTCCATCACCCCGCGATAGTCGGTGTAAGCCTGGTAGAACTCGAGCATGGTGAACTCAGGATTCCAACGCCAGCCCAACCCCTCGTTGCGAAAATTGCGATTGATTTCGTATACCCGATCGAACCCGCCGACGGTGAGTCGCTTGAGGTACAGCTCCGGCGCGATGCGCAGAAAGAGGTCCATGTCGAGGGTGTTGTGGTGTGTGACAAACGGCCGCGCCACCGCTCCACCCGCAATCGGCTTCATCATCGGCGTTTCCACTTCGACAAATCCATGCGCGTCCATGAAGCGCCGCAGCGACTGCACCAGTTTGCTGCGCTTGAGAAACACTTCGCGCACCTCGGGATTCATTACGAGGTCAACGTAGCGTTGCCGGTAGCGCAGTTCAACATCCGTCAGTCCATGCCACTTTTCCGGTAGCGGCAACAGGTCTTTGGAGAGGAATGTAATCTCTTCTACGTGCACCGAGAGCTCACCGGTGCGAGTGCGAAACAGATATCCGCTGACTCCGATGTGATCACCAAGATCAAGCAGTTTGTACAGCTCGAAGCCCTTCTCTCCCACCGCGTCTTTCTTGACGTAGATCTGCAGCCGCTGTCCATCCTGCTGGAGGTGCGCGAACCCAGCCTTCCCCATCAGACGGATAGCCATGATGCGCCCGGCCACGCGCGCGTTGACTCGCGGATTTTCCAGCTGCTCGGCAGTCTTATCCGAGTATTCCGCCAGAATCTGCGAAATCGTATGGGTGAATTCGTACTTGCGGGGATAGGCCTGCTGTCCCAGAGCTTCAATCTGTTTCAGCTTCTCCCGCCGCAATTCGTAAATTTTCTCGTCGAGTGCCAAAGGGTTCCTTTGTTTAGCGATCGCCAGCGAATGAGCTGACCAAGGGGCAACAGTGAATAGCGATTATAAACAAGCAGGAGAAAGGGTACTTCTGGATCGTCAGACTTTCAGCAGCTCGAGATAGATCGCCATTCCAACCACTGCATCGACACCCATGGCGTCCAGGCAATCGACCTCTCCCTGTGTCCTGATTCCCCCGGCCACAGTCAGCCGTTTTGCTGTCACACTCAGTAGCTCGGAAACCACATCGAGCGGCATCCCCAGCATCAGTCCCTCCGTATCGATGTGGGTGTAGAGAAAGCCGCTGCACCAGGATTCAAGAGCGCGAATCATTTGCGCTGCGGAAATCTCCGTAAGCTGCCGCCATCCGCGGATTGCGACCTTGCCGCCCTTAGAATCCACTGCAAAGATTAACTTGTCCGCGCCCACTTCGCTCGCCAGTCGCTCGGCAAATGTGCTGTGGATTTTGCCCTCCCTGATCAGGGATGACCCGATAATCACACGCAAGGCACCGTCGCCCAGCAGCTGCTGTGCCCTCTCGGCAGTGCGAATTCCGCCGCCCACCTGGCAACGCAGCCGCCCTAGAAGGGAGGACACCAATTGCCGGTTGTCTCCCTGCCCAATAGCGGCATCGAGGTCAATAATCTGAACCAAAGGGTACTTCGCGAAGCGCTCCAGCCAGGGTTCAAAGTCATCGAACTCGAGCGCCTTTTTTTCTCCCTGCACTAACTGAACGATCTTGCCTCCCATCAGGTCAATCGAAGGGATCAGCATGGCCACCTCATGGGGATTCCAGCGGCTTGCAACTCCTGCTTAAGGTCGCCGATCGGCGTCACGCCCAGGTGGAAAATGGACGCCGCCAGGGCCGCATCTGCTCGCCCGTCGCGGAAAACATCAACGAAATGCCCCGCTGCTCCTGCCCCTCCAGAAGCGATCACGGGAATGTTCACGGCATTCACCACCGCCCGCGTCAATTCGCAATCGAAGCCATCGCGCATACCGTCACGGTCGATCGACGTGAGCAGGATTTCACCCGCGCCACTCTGTTCCGCCTCGCCAGCCCATTCCACCGCGTCGCGTCCGGTGGCGTCCCGGCCTCCGGTCGCTCTAACTCCGAAAGACAAACCGTTACCGTGGCTGACGCGCAGAGCGTCAATGGCAACGATCACCGCCTGCGAACCATAGCGGTGGGCAATTCGGCCAATCAACGTAGGATCAGCCAGCGCCGCGGAATTGACGGCAACCTTGTCTGCTCCGGCGTCGAACACGGCTGCGGCATCGTGAAGCGAGCGGATGCCCCCACCCACTGTGAATGGAATGAACAACTGCCGCGCCGTCCGACGCACCACGTCGAGCAGAGTGGAACGTTGCTCGTAGGTCGCGGAAATATCCAGCAGCACCACTTCATCGGCTCCCGCGCGGCCGTGGGTCAAGGCTAGGGCGGCGGGATCGCCAGCATCGCGCAGGTCAGAAAATTGCACGCCTTTCACCACGCGTCCCGCGTTCACGTCCAGGCAGGCAATGATGCGTTTGGTCAACATTTGCGATTCAAGCCCCTACAGTTCACAAAAATTGCGTAGAAGATGAAGCCCTGCCGTCCCTGACTTTTCAGGGTGAAACTGCACTCCGAAAAGATCACCGCGCTCCACCACCGCGGAAAACGATCCGCCATACTCACACTTGCCCACCGTGGCGTCGACCAGCGGGGCCCGGTAGGAGTGGGTGAAGTAGACGAAAGCATTCTCGGGAAGTCCGCGTAGTAGGCGCGAGGCGCCGCCAACCTGCAACTGGTTCCAGCCTACGTGTGGGGATTTCACCGTCACGGGGAATTTCTCGCATTCGCCCGCGAACAGACCCAAGCCCCGGAGTTGGGGTGCCTCCCGGCTCGACTCAAACATCCACTGCATGCCCAGACAAATACCAAGCAGAGGAATCTGCCGGTCGATTGCTTTCACGACCGCGTCCTGCAGAGGTCCAGACAAGGCGGTGGTGGCTTCGAAATTCCCCACGCCCGGCAGAACGATTTTGCTGGCCCGCGCGATCTCTACGGGGTCAGCCGTGATTGCCGACTCGTATCCGAGATGATCAAAGGCTTTCCTTACCGAGGCGAGATTTCCGGCTTGATAGTCGACGATTGCGATCACAGTAGTCCCTTTGTGCTGGGCAACAGGCGGGCCATCCGCCGGTCACGCCAGCAGGCTGCCCGCAAGGCCCGCGAGAAAGCCTTGAACAGAGATTCGATTTTGTGGTGGTTGGAGCGCCCGTACAACACGCGGGCATGAACGTTGGCGTGGGCCCCACGCGCGAATCCCTCGAAGAAGTCGTAGACGAGTTCAGCTTGCAGGTCGCCGACGAGCCGTTGCCGCACTTTTGTGTCAACCACACTCGACGCGCGCCCGCCGAAGTCAACCGCCGCGAGGCCGAGAGTCTCATCCATCGGCATGACAAAATACCCGGCGCGCAGGACCCCGCGCTTCGACCCCAGCGCTTTATGAAATGCCTCTCCGAGCACGATGCCCACATCTTCCACCGTGTGGTGCTGGTCCACATCGAGGTCGCCCTGCGCCCGCAGTTCAAGGTCGAATCCACCGTGCCGGGCAAAGAGTTCCAGCATGTGATCGAAGAACCGGATACCAGTGGACACCTTGTACTGTCCCCGACCGTCGATATTCAGTACTGCCCGGATTGCGGTTTCCTGCGTCTTGCGCTCGATCGAGGCCCGTCTCATGCCGGCGTCCTTTCTACCCAGCCAATTTCCTTCAACGTTTCGTGCAGCGCGACCAGCAGGCGTTCCGTGTGTTCCTTCCAGCCCGCCGTGATGCGAACGCAACCTTCGCAACCAAAATCCGAAGAGCGGTCGCGGACCAGAATCGCGCGCGCCCGCATGCCCCGCACAAAATCCGCGTGCCTCGGTCCAATACGCGCCAACACAAAATTTGCCTGGCTGGGCCAGAAGGGAATTCCGAGCGCACGAAATTCTTCTTCCAAGCGGGTCCGGCTGGCCTGCACTTCGGCCACATACCGGCAAACGTATTCCTGGTCCGCCAGCGCTGCCGGCAAACACCCCAGCGCGACACCATTCACGTTGTAGGGCGAGCAAGAGCGCCGCAGACTCTGTATTTGTTCCGGCGCGCCCGCCAGCACGCCCACCCTGAAACTGGCCATGCCGTAGGCCTTCGAAAATGTTCGCGCGATAAAAAGGTTCTCCACCTGGCCAGCATATTCCAGAAGGGACTCGCCATAGAATTCGAAGTAAGCCTCATCCACCAGGACCGCGGCCTGGGGAGCGCTCCGGGCAATCAGAAGGAGGTCTTCTGCGGAGGCTACCGCGCCCGTGGGATTGTTCGGGTTCGCGATGGCGATCAGGCGTGTCTTCGGTGCCGTCGTATGCGCCATGACTCTGGCGGTGGGAAAACGAAAATCTTTGTCCGCGGGAATCGAAATGACCCGTGCCCCGGTCGCACCCGCGCAGATCTGGTACATCGCGAAGGTCGGTACCACAATCAACGCGTCGTCCTTCGCTTCCAGGTACGCTTCGCAGACCAGGTGAATTGCTTCGTCCACGCCATTCGTCAGCAACACCTGCTCGGGTTGCAACCCCAGAAACGACGCGACCTCCCGCTCCACCGGTTCTCGTTCCGGATAACATGCCATCTGCTCCGGCTGCAGCTGGCGCAAGCGCTCGATCACTCGCGGAGAACATCCGCCGGTATTTTCGTTGAAATCGAGACGCAGCCCGGAGCGGTCACCCAGGGGCGGCTGGTACTGCTTCAACTTTCGGACTGCCTCGCGCGCTTCAAGCATGGCCGTACCTCAACTCTATGGAGCGAGCATGAGCCCGAAGCCCCTCAGCCTTGGCCAGGGACAGTATTGACGGCGCAAGTTTCCGCAATCCGGCGCGAGAGACTTCCTGCACTGTCACGACCTTGACGAAGTCCAGCACGCTTAAGCCTCCGCGGACGCGGGCAACGCCTCCGGTCGGTAATACGTGATTTGGCCCGGATCCATAATCCCCCGCGGCCTGCCCCGAATAGTCTCCGAGAAAAATTGAGCCCGCGCTAACGATGCCTGGCAGCTTTTCGCGGGTGGTCGTGAGATGTTCCGGCCCAATTCGGTTTGTCCAGTCAAGCGCCTGGGTTGGGGACGTGGCTAGCAGCACGGCCCCGTGTCTTTGCAGCGCTTGCTGAGCAATCGGATTCCCGCGGGCCAGCGCAGCCACAGACCGCGAAACCGAGCCCGCAAACTTCCGCGATTTTGTAACCAGTAGCACCAGCGCGTCCGGATCATGCTCCGCCTGTGCTACCAGATCAGACGCAATA
>Ga0137409_10007854_pt1 | contig 10931 bp, 9 predicted proteins | sample CZODoug1_16funga_FD_122059 | JGI IMG/M metagenome (GOLD analysis project Ga0137409, IMG submission 122059) | Vadose zone soil fungal communities from Angelo Coast Range Reserve, California, USA - CZODoug1_16fungal (Hybrid Assembly) | ecosystem: Environmental > Terrestrial > Soil > Vadose zone... | reverse complement strand
GGCTCACGTCGGAATCGTGCACGCTGTTTTCCCGTCGCGGCGCGGAATGGTTCCCGCGGTGCGCGCGCTCCTCGACTCGCTCTCGGAGACTGTCCGCCTGCTCCCGAGCTAGCTATCCAGCTGTTACGACGTCTTAGTGAGGACGCGAGCTAGTCTGGCGCAGCGTTCCGATGAGCGCGAGCGCGGCGAGCACCATCACCACCGCACCGAATCCCTTGGCGATCAGGAAAAGGTCGCCCCACCGCGCCACGAAGTAGCCGGCGATGACGGCCGGCACCCCCATGGCGAGATAGGAGACCACGAAGATCACGGACAGCACGTTGCCGCGCTCGTGCGGCGCGGCGAGCGGCACCACGCTCCGGATCGCGCCCTGGAAACCCGCGCCAAAGCCGCTCCCGGCCAGCACCGATCCGACGAAGAACGCCGTCGCCGATTGGTGCAAGGAGAGGAACGTAATCGCAAGGCCGACGCCGATGAAGAGAACGGTGGGGCCGTAGATCATCAATGTACGTGCCTGGAGCTGCTGCGTGAGCAGCACGGAGATGCCACCGCTCCCGGCAAGGACGAACAGCGCGACGCCGCCTGCCAGGGAGGCATCGAGTCCAAAGCTGGTGCGCACGAGCGATGGTGCCAGGGCGCCATAAAAGCCGGCGAGCGCCCAAACGGCGATGAGGACCGGTACCGCAATCAGGAATGGTCGACGCGCAGCGGCTGGCAGGCTGAATCGGGGCCGCAGAGATCCCATCGCGCCACCCCGTCGCGCAATGAGTTCCGGCACGAAGAGCAGCCCGGCTAGCTGCGCGACGAAGATCGCTGCCAACACAAAGTAAACGAGATGCGTTGGCGCCGGCAGGTAATGCACCATGAGTCCCCCGACGATGCCGCCGAGCGCGGTGCCGCCTGCCGGCGCCACGGAGTTCGCGACCGCGCCGCGGGCTTTATGCATATCGAGCATGCCCGCACCCACGGCCGCGATGGCTGCGCCAGTCGCGAGGCCTTGAATAACGCGCGCCGCCACCAGATCCGACAGACCGTCGGCGAATGCGAACAGGAACATCGTCGCCGCCTGTACCGTCGTGGCCACGATCAGAACCGGACGCCGCCCGACATGGTCCGACAGCCGGCCTGCCACCAACAGCGCGGCCAAGACCGCGATCGCATAGATTCCGAACACGAACGAGATCGCCGTGGGCGAGAATCCCCACTCGTGTTGGTAGATCGGATAGAGCGGTGTCGGCGCGCTCGAGCTGGCGAGGTAAGAGACCGTGATGGACGCCAGCAAGTAGAGCGAGGCGGCGCGCGACAGGCAGCCCTTGAATTCGCCGGGAGGAACTACCGCCTCCGCCGTGGCGGAGTACCAACCGCCACACATCATGTGAGCCTCTCCTGACTCCAGGAGCGTCTCAGGGCCTGAGGAGCGTGTCGAGCAGAGCGGGCCATCGCTTCTCGAAGTCGCCTTCCCGTTGGAGTCCGCGGTCTAACAGGGCCTGAAATCGCTGCTGCGCTTCGGGCCAGCTCAGCGCGGTCGTAAAGGAGGTGAGGGCGTCGAGCAAGCGGTCTGCGGATGGAAGCGAGACCTGGTTAACCAGGTTCTTCGCCGCCGCGAGCGGGCGGCGCTCGAAGGAGGCGATGCGACGCGCGAGCGCATCGACGAAGCCGTCCAGCTCGCTGTCCGGAAGTGCCCGGTTGACGTATCCGTATCGTTCGGCTGTCTCGCCGTCGAAGTCGTTCGCACCGAGGATGATTTCGAGCGCGCGACCGCGGCCGAGGAGCAATGGCAGGCGTTCGGTACCGCCGCCGCCGGGATGCACTCCCGCCCCGACTTCGACTTGAGCCAAGACCGCGTTCTCGCGCGATGCAAACCGCATGTCGCAGGCAAGGACAAATTCGCTGCTCACGCCCCGCAACCGGCCGCGGATCTTCGCAATGCTGACGATCGGAGACTTGGTGAGGCGGACGAACGTATCCATCAGGATCGGCAGGCCGGAAGGCCCGGCGGTCTTGATGAGGCCGAGGCTTCCCGACGGATCGGCCAAATCGAAGTGGGAAAGGTAGAAGTCCGGATTCGCGCTTTCGAATACGACCACACGCAGGCTCGGCGTTGCGTCCATTCGAGCGAGCAGATCCTGGAGCGCTGCGAACATGCCGGCGCCGAAAATGTTGAAAGGCGGATTATCGAACAGCACCCTCCAGTACGCAGACGTTTCCTCGATGACCCGCACGTGTGCCGCTGACTCAGCCATGATTCACACTCCTTGCGAGAGGGTTCCGTCTTCCGATCCGAAGCGTCTGTATGCATAGCGCACCCCGTTTGCTTCGATGAAGCGGGGGCGGCGCCGTCAGGTGCGTATCGTTCCTCAAATCTTGCTGGTAGCTGCCTGATTCGCGACCGGCAGCTTACGGATGCGCTTGCCCGTTGCGGCAAAGATGGCGTTGGTCAGGGCCGGCATGACGCACGCGGTGGCGGTCTCGCCGATGCCGCCGGGCGCTTCACGGCTGTCGACGAGATACACGTCGACCGATGGCATTTCGTCGATGCGCAGCACCCGGTAGTCGCCGAAATTGGTCTGCTCCACGCGGCCGCCCTTCAGCGTGACCTCCTCGCGCAGCGCAGCCGACACGCCGAAGGCGACGCCGCTCTCCATCTGCGCGCGCACCGTGTCGGGGTTGACGACCGTTCCGCAGTCCACCGCGCAAACCACGCGGCGCACCCGCACCTCGCCGCTCGCAGCAACCTCCACCTCCGCGACCTGGGCGAGATAGCTGCCAAAGGCGTGCTGCAGAGACACGCCGCGGCCGGCGCGGCCCGCGAGCGGCTTGCCCCATCCGGCCTTTCCGGCCGCAAGATCGAGCACGGCTCGGGCTCGCGGGTTCGCCGCGAGCAGCGCGCGGCGGTAGGCGACGGGATCCTTGCCCGCAACGGCCGCCAGCTCGTCTATGAAGCTCTCCACCATGAAGACGTTGTGAGCGGGACCCACGCCGCGCCAGAACGCCGTCGGAATGCCCGGGGGCTCGTGATGTACGTACTCGATGCGCATGTTCGGCAGCGCATAGGGCGGCTCGACGGCGCCGTCCACCGTTTCCGGGTCCAGCCCCTTCTGGAAGAACGGCGGCGCCCAGCGCGCCATGATGGATGAACCGGTAATGCGGTGGCTCCAGGCGACGGGCATCCCCTGCGCATCGAGCCCGGCCGTCATCCTGTCGTAGAAGTAAGGCCGGTACATGTCGTGCTGGATGTCTTCCTCACGCGTGTAAATGACTTTGACCGGGCCATCCACCTGCTTCGCGACCTGGACGGCGCGAACGATGCCGTCGATCTCGAGCCGCCGGCCGAAGCCGCCGCCGAGCAGGTGGTTGTGCACGGTGACCCTCTCCAGTGGCAGGCCGGCGGTTTGCGCGGCTGCGGCCCGCGCGCGCGTCATCGCCTGCGTTCCGGTCCACACCTCGCAGCTGTCCTTGCGGACATGGACGGTGCAGTTCATCGGCTCCATCGTGGCGTGCGCAAGAAACGGCGCCTGGTAGACGGCTTCGTGGCGGGTTGCCGCCGTTTCGAGAGCCTTGGCGAAGTCACCATCGTTCCGCGCCACTGCTCCGGGCTTCCGGGAGGCCGCCTCCATGTCGGCCGCGAGGCTCGCCGAACTGAGCGCTGCGTTGGCTCCGTCCTCCCACTCGATCTTAAGCGCTGCGAGTCCCTGCTTCGCGGCCCACATGTGGTCGGCGACAACCGCCACGGCGTCGTCGAGGCGGACGATCTGGCGCACGCCCGGGACCGCTTTCGCCGCGGCGTCGTCCATGTTGCGCAGCCGCCCGCCGAATGCGGGCGACATGGCCAGCGTCGCGATCTTCATGCCCGGCACCTTGGCGTCGATGCCATAGATCGCCGCGCCATTGACCTTGCCCGCGAGATCGAGGCGCTTTGCCGGCGTGCCGATCAGTTTGAAGCGCTCGCGTGGCTTGAGCGTCACGCTCTCCGGGGCCGGCACCGGAAGCTTCGCGGCCGCGGCAACGAGAGCGCCGTACGGGAGGCGCCGTCCGCTCGCACTATGGACTACCGCGCCCTTCTCGGCACGGCACGACGCGGGCTCGACCTTCCACTGCACGGCCGCGGCCTGCACCAGCAGCGTCTTCGCCACCGCGCCTGCGCGGCGCATCGGCTCCCAGCTGCCGCGGATTGCGTTCGAGTTGCCGGTCGCCTGGATGCCGCCGAGAAACGGATTGCCGTAGAAGCGCTCGTCTGGCGGCGCATGCTCGACGCGCACCGACGAAAGGGAAACTTCCAGCTCCTCGGCCACGAGCATGGGGATGGATGTGTAGGTCCCCTGGCCCATCTCCACGTACGCGACGATCACGGTGACCTGTCCGCGTGGATCGACGCGAAGGTAGGCGTTGGGAGCGAAGCTTGTTTCGGACTCCGTGCTGGCAGCGCCCGGCACATGGAAGGCAAGCCACAGTGCTCCACCGGTCTGCATGAAGCGTCGGCGCGAGAGGTTCATGACTTCTCCTTGCCGAGCGATCGCGCCGCCTGCTTGATACCTTTGCGGATTCGGACATAAGTGCCGCAGCGGCAAACGTTTCCGGCCATGACCTGGTCGATGTCCGAGTCACTCGGCTTCGGGTTCGCGGCGAGCAGCGCCGCGGCAGACATGATCTGGCCCGACTGGCAGTAGCCGCATTGCGGGACTTCGGCCGCGAGCCAAGCCTTTTGCACCGCGGCGCCCTCCGGCGTCTTGCCCACCCCCTCGATTGTGGTGATCGACTTGCCCCCGACGGCATCGAGCGGTGTGATGCAAGAGCGCGCTGCGACACCATCGATGTGAACCGTGCATGCGCCACACAGGCCGATGCCGCAGCCGAACTTCGTGCCGGTCATTCCAAGGATGTCGCGCACCGCCCATAGGAGCGGCATGTCCTCGGGCCCATCGATGCGCATCGAGCGTCCGTTGATCTTTACGATTGTCATGTCATACCCCCATCGGTCATTTCGGCGGACAGTGCGCGCCGGTCGAGATCCACGCCTCGACCAGCTCGCCGAGCTGCTTCTGCGTGCCGGGCGCGGGAACCCGCCGTTCGCCCGGATTCCAGGCCCAAGCGACGAGTGGGTCGGTTGCCATGTGCTCGTGAATCTCGGCCAGGCTATGCCCGCCGTTGCGCGAGCGGTCCTTGATCTGCTCGCAGATCTCCGAAAGCGACTTGCCCTGCCATGCCATCGAAGACGGCGCTAGTGCCCAGCGCGCATTGCCGGGAATGCTTGCGACTCCCTTCGAAAGCGTCGCCATGTTCGATTTGCCGTGGCACGTCGTGCAGGGCATCCCGGGCACGCCGTGGTCGCGCGCACCCGCATACATCGGCGGCATGTGAGCATGCAGGTCGTCGCCCTGCGTCGGCCGGCGCTGCACCGGATGGCAGTTCAGGCAGCGCGGACTCTGGATCACCTTGCCGGCCTCCGCAAAGAGCGCCTGCGAGCGCTCGCGCTCGTCCGCGATGCTCGAGAACGCCGACGGCGGGCGAAGCGCCCCAGATTGCCCCGCGACAGTTGGGGCTGCGGCAGCGAGCACAATCGCCGCGCACCAGGTCGACGGTTTCATCGCGGGAAGGCCTCGCCGAACATCGCGGCGTCGACTTTGCCCTCGAGCCGCTTCGCCAGTTCCGCGGAGAAACGAATCACCGCGCTCAATGGCCGGTGATACAGGCGAATGCTCTCGATCAGGCCTGCGGCGTTTCGCGTGACGATCGTCGCGCCTGCGATGGGCGCACCGAAGGCCTGTCCTTGCCATTCCATGTACGTCTTACGGCCCGCGACGGTCTCGTGCGTGAAATCCAGGTGGTCGTACATCTTCGTCGTCGCGGCGAAGAACGAACCGACCTGATCGACTCCGATGCACGGCCCGTTCATCACGGCGGTATCGAGAGATACGTCGGGCGCGAAGGAGGCCGCGAATTCCGGCGTGCCGTTCTTGCGGACGAAAGCACGCCAGTCGACTCCTGGTTGGCGAGCCGTCGTATCCATGGCTACTTCGCGCGCAGCTGGCCGAGCGCGCTCAGCCAGTTTTCCAGGTGATAGGTCTGGACCATCTTGCCGTCCCGGATGGTCTGGATGTCGATCGCCATGATGCGGAAGCTCTTGCCGGTGTGCGGGACGCCGAACAGATCGCCGGAAGGCGTTCCGGAAACCTCGCCGCGTACGATCACGCGGTTTCCTGAAACGAGCACCTCCTTGATGTCGAACTTCATGTCCGGAATAGACTTGGCGAAGTTCGCCACCACCTTCATCGACTGATCGCGTCCCCAGCAGTCGCCGGGCAGCACGCCCCAGCATGACTGGTAGTCAGGCGAGAGCAGCTGCCCGTGAATGCTTTTGACGACGTCCGCTCCGACCGGCTGGTTGAACAAGCCGTACCAAGGCGCAATGAGCGCGCGGGCCTGCGCTTCAGTCATATCTTGCCCTGACGCCGTGGTGGCCACGGCGAGCACCGCGAGGAGGAGCGCGAGCTTTCGATGGAGCATGGCTACCTCGCGGACGCCGTCTTCGCGGCGTCGAAGATCACCTTCGTCACTTCAGCCGGCTGCGACAGCATCGGCACATGGCTGGAGTCGACCTCGTACGTCTTTGCGCCCATGCGCTTGGCGGCGAAACGTTGCAGATCAGGGTGCACCGTGTGGTCCCTCTTGGACACGATGAACCAGCTCGGCTTCGACCTCCAGGCGGTACCTTCCATCTTCTGGGTGAACAGGTCTGCGACCGGCACGGTGTGGGTCGCCCAAACGACCTTCTGCTCCTTCTCGGGCAAATCGCCTGCGAAGGCAACGGTGCCCGACGGCCGCATCCACACTCGACCGTCCGCCACTTCGACATGGGAGAAAACGTCGGTGACCGGGAATTGCGCCTGGTGGCTCTGCGACGTCTCATCCGCATCCGGGGCCAGCGCGGAAATGTAAACCAACCCGACGACCCGCTGATCCACTCCGGCCGCTGTGATGAGGGTTCCGCCGTACGAGTGGCCGACGAGAATCACCGGACTGCTGACCCGTCGCACCGCTCGCAGGACGCAGTCGACGTCACCGCGCAGGCTGTCGAGGCCGTGCTGGCTGCACAGCACCTCGTGCCCTTCCGCCTGAAGCGCGGGAATCAGCTTGCTGAAACACGATCCATCGGCCCAAAGGCCATGCGCGAACACGATGCTCGGTTTGGCGCTGCTCATCTGCTCTGCTCCTTTTTCGGTTTCGGCGGCCTGCGCCGCGTATCGTAGACGTCAGACATTTGCCGGCTCCTCGTTCATCGAAAGGGCACGCCTAGTCTTGGTTCGGACTGTTGTGGGGGCGTGGCAGCGCGGCCGCTTTTGTTGCAGCGGCAACATTCGACGACGGAGAGACCGGCTGCGGCGCGGAAGGCTAGGGGTGCAGCGCCCGCGCCATGCTCGCGGCGAGCTCGCGCGCGGACAGGGGTTTTCTTACTACGACATCTGCCTCCACGCTCTCGATGCCGAGATAACCGCTCATCAACACCGCCGGAATCGCGCCGCGGACGACACGCATCTCGCGGATGAGCGTGGTGCCGGAAAGGCCGGGCATGCGCTCGTCCGTAAGCACCGCATCGAAGCGCTGCGGGTCTGCCCGGAAGGCAGCGAGCGCAGCGGCACTGGACGTAAAGCCGACTGGAGCATAGCCAAGCTGCTTAAGCGTTTCGGTCGCAAGGCGCACGAGCGGTTCCTCGTCATCAACCACCAGCACCCGCTGCCCCGACCCGCGCTGCAGCGGTCGCCTTTTCACGAGGGTCGTCGTGGGTGCGTCGCCGTGTCGCGGCAGGTACACCGTGAAGGTGCTGCCTGTGCCGGGCTCAGTGGCAACGTCGATTGCGCCGCCCACATTGACCACGATGCCGTGCACCAGCGATAGCCCGAGCCCGCTGCCGACACTGATCTGCTTGGTGGTGAAGAACGGATCGAACATGTGCTCGAAAACGGCGGGAGGAATGCCGGTGCCGGTGTCGCTCACGCGCAGGACTATGTACTCACCGGGCGCAATGGTGCCGATCGAAGCCTGGCGCTCCGAGACAAGCTGCTGGACCTCCAGCTCCACGCGCAGCACGCCGCCATGGGGCATGGCTTGCACCGCGTTGTTCGCAAGATTCATGACCACCTGGTGCACCTGGGTCGAATCGCCGAGCATCGCGGCACGCTCGGCTCGCAGGCGAGAAGCGACGGTCACCTTCTTGGGAAGCGTGGCGGCGAGCTGATTGAGCGCCTCTCGCACCACTTCCTCGACGTGGACAGCAACGCGCTCCGCGACGCCGCTGCGGCTGAAGGCGAGGATGCGGTCAACCAGTCTGCGGCCCCGCTCGCCCGCAGCCACGATGCTGTCGACGGCATGACGCAACCGGGTGCGCTTCTTCGCGGCGCCTACGGCGATCTCGCCGTAACCGAGGATGGCGTGAAGGATATTGTTGAAATCGTGCGCGATGCCGCCAGCCAGCGTGCCCATCGCTTCGAGCCGCTGGGCGCGCCGCAGCTTCTGCTCCAGCTTGCGCAGCTCCCCCTCGGCCTGCTTTCGCTCGGTGACGTCGAACATGAAGCCGATCGAACGCACGGGTTTGCCGTCGTGGCCGAGGAACGTACGCCCCTTCTGGTTCAGCCAGCGCACCTTGCCGTCCGGGTGCACGACGCGGTATTCGACATCGATTTCGCCCGTGGCGAGGGCGTGCGCGATTGCGGACTTCACGTTAACCCAGTCGCGGGGATGGACCATCTTGCGCCAGCCCGCGAAGGTGCCGTCATAGGCACCCGGTGGCAGACCGAACATCGCCTCTAACTCTGGCGACCACTTCTGGCTCCACGGATCCGCGGCATTTCTCCATTCCCACTGCACCGCTCGCGCCGCCTGCTGCGCCACCTCGAGCATCTCCTGGCGGCCGCGCGATTCCTGCTCGATGCGCTTGCGCTCGGTTACGTCCGTCATTGATCCGGCCATGCGCACCGGTTTGCCCTCATCGTCCCGGAACAGCTTTCCTTGCGATCGCATGCACCGACCTTCACCGCCCGGCAAACGGATGAGATAGTCGATCTCGTAGCGTCCCTCTGGATCGACGAAGCTGCCGCGCAGCGCTTCCTCCAACCGCTGACGCTCGCCGGGGAGAAAATTCTGCTTGTCAACGAATTCGGCGCGATTTGCGAAGGGTGTGTCCGGCGCAAAGCCCAGCATCACTTTCATGCGCGCGGACAAGAACATCTCGTCTGTCGCAATATCCCATTCGAAATGGCCGGCCTCGGAGGCTTCCATCGCACGTGCGTATCGCGCTTCAGAGACGGCGAGCGCCTCGGCGGCGAGCTTGCGCCCGGTGATGTCGGCGATTGATCCGGTCAAGCGGACGGCGGCGCCGCTAGCGTCGTGGAATACTTTGCCCTGCGTGCGCACCCAGCGCACCATCCCTGGCCGCGGTATCAGTCGATACTCGCGCTCGTGAGTCCCGGCAGCGATGGACGCTGCCACCCGCTCGTCCATGACCGCGCGATCTTCGGGACGCATCGGCACGAGCGCCATGATCTCCCGCCAAGTCGCGGGCAGCGGCCCGTCGGGAAGTGCCAGCAGCTCTCGCGCACGTTCGGAAACGAACATCTCCTGGGTCACGAGGTTGCAGTCCCAATGCCCAACATCTGCGCCCTCGATCGCGCGCGCATAACGCTCCTCAGAGGCACGCAGTGCCTCCTCAGCCCGCTTGCGCTCCGTTACGTCCGTGGCAGAGCCGGTCCAGCGAACCACCTTGCCGTTTTCCCGGAAACACATTCCATACATCGCGTGCCAGCGCGTTTCGCCCGCCACCGTCAGGCGCACTTCCATCGCCAGGCGCGAACCTGAGCCCGCGAAAAGCTCTCTCACCCCTTCCCTCCACCTTTCGCGATCCTCGGGAAAATAGTTGGATCGATAGTGGAAGTCCTCGCGGCCAGCGAAGGTGGTGCCCGGCGGAAACCCGACCATTTCGATGAAACGGGATGACGTGTAGTACTCGTCCCTTTCTACGTCCCAGTCCCAGAAGCCGGCGTTTGCGGAGAGCATCGCCCGCGCGTAGCGGTCTTCGGATAGGCGCAATGCCTCCTCGGCGCGGTTGTCGCGCAGCGCTGCGACCGCACGGCGCCAGACGAGCAGCGGAGGGTTCAGCGGGGTTGGCCTATCAAAAGCGACATGGCTTCGCGATTTCCATATTGCCCCGCGTGGCGAAGCTCAAGCATGGAATGTGGCAATTGCCATAAATCGGCGTGCGCTACAGTGAGAAAGCGTGCACAGCATACAGTTAGGATGAATAGTGTGGAGGCGACCCAAGTGAGCGTCGCGCACGTGCTCGCGGTGGACGATGATCCATCGGCGCGGCAGCTCATTACCGACTATCTCGGCTATAACGACATCCGCGTCACGGCCCTCGAAAGCGGCAAGCAAATCCGGGAGGTCATCGAGCGCGAGGCGATCGACCTCCTCGTTCTCGATCTGCGCCTGCCGGGCGAAGACGGCATGGAAATCGCGCGCAAGCTCCGGGAAGACGTAGCCGGCTTGCCGATCATCATGCTCACCGGCCGCCGGGACGAGGCGGACCGCGTGATGGGTCTCGAGCTCGGCGCCGACGACTACCTGACCAAACCTTTCTCGCCTCGAGAGCTCCTGGCGCGCATCCGCGCGCTGTTGCGCCGCAGCCGCGTGCAGCAGACCGCGGCCGAAGGCCTGCAGAAGATGCGCGCGTACCACTTCGCAGGCTGGGAGCTGAACGTGCGATTGCGCCGACTGACGTCGCCGAAAGGCGAGACAGTGCTGCTCACCAATGCCGAATTCAATCTGCTCGCCGCGTTTCTGGCCGCCCCGCAACGGGTTCTTTCCCGCGATCGGCTGATCAGCCTCTCGCGCCTGCACAACGACGAAGTCTACGACCGATCCATCGACAGCCAGATCGC
>Ga0137409_10007853_pt1 | contig 10931 bp, 5 predicted proteins | sample CZODoug1_16funga_FD_122059 | JGI IMG/M metagenome (GOLD analysis project Ga0137409, IMG submission 122059) | Vadose zone soil fungal communities from Angelo Coast Range Reserve, California, USA - CZODoug1_16fungal (Hybrid Assembly) | ecosystem: Environmental > Terrestrial > Soil > Vadose zone... | reverse complement strand
AGTCGTTCATCATGAGCCGGCCCGCCGCTACACCGTCAAGCCAGGCGACACGCTGTCCTCGATCGCGCAGCGGTTCTACGGCAGTTCGGCGCGCTGGAACTGGCTGTTCCAGGCCAACAGGTCCGTGATCAAGAACCCGGACATGATCTTCTCGGGCCAGGTCCTCAGCGTTCCCTCCAAGCCGCCCGCCCGCGCCACCGCCACCGCCACCGCGGCCGCCACCGCGGCCGCTCCCGCCCGGCAAACCGCACTGACGACCTCGACGACGCTGAGCGGGACGCTGAGCTGCCCCGGGCTCGAGGAACTGTGGGAACAGGCCGGCGGCTCACAGGCGGAGGCCGTCATGGCCGCCTCAATCGCTATGGCCGAATCCAGTGGTCGGCAGTTCGCCACCGGCGCGGCCGGCGAGCGCGGCTACTGGCAGATCCACCCGGACCACGGCTCGCTGTCCACCTACAACCCGCTCGGCAACGCCAAGGCAGCCGTCGTCATCTCCGACGACGGCCGCAACTGGACCCCCTGGACCACCTTCACCAGCGGCGCCTACCGAGGGCGCTGTTAACAAATTCGGGAATGTATCAGCGGCGGCGGGCGGCCCTCCGCTAGATCTGCGCGCCAACGGGCGGCTCGATGTCCGTCAAGCAGACGACACGTCCGGGCCAGTTGCCGAACCCACGAATCCCGTGCCATAATCGGATAGCGTTCCCCGGCGCGAAGTCACCGCCGCTCCGCAGCACCAACGCGATCGTAGGCGTCACGCGACTTTTTCTTCCACCACGATGGGGATCCACCCATCGGTGGGCACGCGCATGGGGCCACCTGCGACTGCAGATATGAGGAACTCGCCCTCGTATGTCCCCGGCGTATCCGTGTCTGCGCCTGCGGGCGTATAGCGAATCTTTCCACTCGGCCCATCGACGATCGCGCCCGTCGCCTGATTGATCTTGACCGTCGTGGGACTCCGCGACGCCCGCATCGAGAACTTGATCGTCGCGCCGGAGACGTCGACGGCGGCGCCCGCCGCATCCTTCACGGCGAATTCGCGCCCCGCGACGAGCGCCTGGCCCATCGTCGCGAAGAAGGCCGGCCCGACGGCGTTGACGCCGGGGTTCATGTCCTCGCCTTCCTTCGGCTGGTAGCCTTCGACCTTCACCGTGCTGCTCCAGTTGCTGTCGGTCATGAGCGCGATCACCGAGGCGGTTGCCGCGCGGACGCCGGGCAGTTGCGACAGTTGATCCTGCAACTGCCCGAAGAGGGCAATCGAGCGCTCGCGCGAGTAGCCGTTCAGCGACGGATTGAGCGAAAACCCGAGAAGCTGATCCGCCTGGAACCCCGGATTCAGCGTCTTCAGATTGTAGAGGCTGCGCGCGAAGAGCGCCGCGCCCGCCAGCAGCAGCACGGACAGACCGACCTGCGCGACGACAAGACCCTTTCTGAACCGTGCGTGTCCGGTCCCTCCCACCACGCTGCCGGATTCGTCTTTCAGCGTCGACGTCAGCACCGGACGCGTCGATTGCAGCGCCGGCGCCAATCCAAACAGCACCGCCGTCAGACACGCCGCGACCAGCGCGAACGCTGCGACGCGCGCATCCGGCGCTGCCGACAACGTGCGCGCGGCTTCATCGAACGGCAGCGTCTTCAGCAGCAGCGTGCCGGTCCACCACGCGAAGGCGAGCCCGAGCATCGCGCCGGCACCCGACAGCATGAGGCTTTCGACCAGCCGCTGGCGCACGATCGCGCCGCGGCCCGCGCCGAGGGCGAGGCGGATCGCCACTTCCTTCTGGCGCGCGGCGCCGCGTGCAAGCAGCAGGTTCGCGACGTTCGCGCACGCGATCAGCAGGACGAGGCCTACCATCCCCATCAGGACGAAAATCGGCGTCGAGAACTGCTGTCGCAGATCGGATCGGCCTTTCTGGCCGGGCCGGAGGAAGAGATGCTTGCTGAGGAAGCGCTCGCGGAACGACTGCGACGGCGCTTTGATCTCCTTGATCTCCTGCTCGTTGATCTGGCGATAGACGACGTTCATCGCCGCCTCGGCCTGCGCGCGCGACACGCCCGCCTTCAGGCGCGCCATCACCGTCAGCCAGCGGCTCCGGCGGTTCTGGAGATCGTCCCAGGTCGGCGTCATCTGCGCCTTCATCGCCACCGGCACCATCACATCCGGGTTTTCGCCGACGACGATCCCGTGGAAGCCCGCTGCGGCAACGCCGACGACGGTCATCGGAAGGCCGTTGATCGCGAGGCTCCGGTTCAGCACCGCCGGATCGCCGGCAAAGCGCCGCGTCCAGTAGTTGTGGCTGAGGATGACGACCGGATGTCCGCCGGGCGTCCGGTCGTCGTCCGGCGTGAACGTGCGGCCGATCTGCGCGCGGACGCCGAGCACGTCGAAATAGTTTCCGGTCACGAGCTCGCCGCTGACGCGCTCGGACTGACCGCCGGTCATCAGGGTGAGGGGAGACGGGAAGCGCGCGACGACGCCGTCGAAGACCGTGTTCTGGTCGCGGAAATCGCGATACATCGGATAGGAGAACGTGCCATCGTTGAACGTGCGCCCCTGAAACGCGCCGGGGCCGTCGAGCACGACGAGCTGCTCGGGTGCTTTCACCGGCAGCAGGCGAAGCAGGACCTGATCGGTGAGGGAAAAGATGGCGGTGTTCGCGCCAATCCCGAGCGCGAGGGTCAGGACGACGACGATGGTGAATGGCGGCGTCGTGATGAGGGTGCGGAGAGCGTAGCGGACGTCCTGGATGACAGCGGCCATGCATGCGAGTATTTGCGAAGCTGCGGCCGTCTGTCAAAAAAACGAAGAGCTTCGTAGATGGCGTCGAGGTCGCGTAGAATTCGGGCGCAAGCGCCGGATATCGGCCGGCCGGCGGCCGGCGCGATACTCGCACGCATGAACACCATGCCTGCTCACAGAGACGGTCCGGCGAAAGCGGATCGCGGTCCGGCGGAACCGCATCATCGTCCGGCGAAAGCCGGACACGACGTACGAAAAGTCGACGAACGAACGGCCGACGGACGAGCCGTCGACGGACGAAGCGTCGATGCGCAGCGCGAACTGAACACCGCCGCGCGGCGCGAACTGAACGACGCCGCGCGGTGGAACGCCGTCCTCGGCCACGACCGCGAGGCCGACGGGCTGTTCGTCTACGCCGTGCGGTCGACCGGCGTGTACTGCCGGCCATCCTGCCCGAGCCGGCGGCCGCGGCGCGACCGCGTGGCGTTTTTCGAGACCACGGGTGCGGCGCGCGACGCGGGCTTCCGCGCGTGCAAGCGCTGCGATCCGGACGCACTGGTCGCGGCCGCGGATCCGTGGGTCGAGAAAATTCGACGCGCCTGCGTGTATCTGTCGAACGTCGAGGGTCATCCGGCGCTCGCGACGCTGGCCCGGCGGCTCGGCGGCAGCCCGTATCACCTGCAGCGGAATTTCAAGCGCCTCGTCGGCGTCACACCGCGTGAATACGCCGAGGCGTGCCGGCTCCGAAAGGTGAAGCGTCATTTGCGGGACGGCACCGATGTGACCGGCGCGATGTTCGACGCCGGCTACGGATCCAGCAGCCGGTTCTACGAGCGCGCCGTGCCGAAGCTCGGAATGGCCCCGTCGGTGTATCGACGCGGCGGCGCTGGAATGGTCATCCGTTACGCGATTGTCGACTCATCGAACCGATCGCTCGGGCGCCTGCTGGTCGCCGCGACCACGCGTGGCGTATGCGCCGTCGCGATGGGTTCGTCCGATGACGAGCTGACCCGCATGCTGACGCGTGAGTACCCCGCCGCGTCAATCGCGGGCGATGCCGGCACGCTCGCGTCGTGGACCGGCGCAATCCTTGCCCACCTGGCCGGCCGGCAGCCACGGCTCGATCTGCCGCTCGACGTCCAGGCAACCGCGTTCCAGTGGCAGGTCTGGCAGGCGCTTGCTGCCATCCCGTACGGCGAGACGCGGACCTACAAGGAAGTCGCGGCGTCGATCGGGCGCCCAACCGCGGTTCGCGCCGTGGCGCGTGCCTGCGCGTCGAACCCGGTCGCGCTGGCCGTTCCGTGTCACCGGGTCGTGGCCAGCGCGGGCGGCGAAGGCGGGTATCGCTGGGGCATTGCGCGGAAGAAGGCGTTGCTCGCGAGCGAGCGCCGTCCCACGTGACGCGCGACCTGAGACCGACCTGACCGCGACTCCACCTGACCTGCCCGACCCGACCTGACCTGCCCGACCCACCTGACCTAGAATGGGCCGCGATGAAACGGTTTATCGCGGCCCTGCTGGTCGCGCCGCTCGCTCTCCAGGCCCAGACGCGGCCCCGCAAAATTTTCATCTCCGTCGACATGGAGGGCATCACCGGCGTCGTTCAGCCGGCGCAGCTCGGGCCCGAGGGGTTCGAGTATCAGCGCGCGCGCGAATGGATGACAGCGGAAGTAAATGCCGCCATCGCCGGGATCCGCGACGCCGGCCCCGCGGACATCGTCGTCTGCGACTCGCACGGGAATGGACAGAGCGTCCTCATCGACAGGCTCCCGGACGATGTGCGGATCGTGCGTGGATTTCCGCGCCCGCTGGAGATGATGCAGGGGATCGACGACACGTTCGCCGCCGCGATGTTCGTCGGCTACCACGCGAGCGAGTGGACGGCGAACGCGGTGCGCGGCCACACGATTTCCAGCGCGCGGCTCCTGGGCGTGAAGCTGAACGGCATGGAGGTGTCGGAGGGCATCTACAACGCCGCGCTCGCCGGGCAGTTCGGCGTGCCCATCGCGCTCGTCTCCGGCGACCGGCTGGCCGTCACGCAAGTGCAGCATGTGGCGCCCGCGGCTGAAGGCGCGATCGTGAAGGAGCCTTACGGCTATCACTCGGCAAATACCGTGACGCCGGCGCGGGGCCAGGCGCTGATACGCGACGGCGCGAAGCGGGCGATGGCGAAGCTCGGATCGCTGCAGCCGTACCGCCTCGCGGCGCCGATCGCGCTCGAGGTCGGCTTCAAGCTGACGATCGACGCGGAGCGCGCCGCCTTCGTTCCGGGCCTTGCGCGGTCGGATGCTCACAACGTGAAAGGCACTTTCAAGGACATGACGGAGATCACGAAGCTGCTGCAGGTGCTCACGAGCCTCGACGTTCCATGACGAAGTACGGCAAATCTCCGTGGGTCGATCAATTCCCCAAATCGCGCCTCCCGTCGTTTCCGCGGTACCGCGGCGCCTCGACGATCGACGCGGTGATCATCGGCGGCGGCCTCACCGGCGCGGCGACCGCGTACGCGTTCGCGGCGGCGGGAGTGAAGCTCGTGCTGCTCGAGGCCGGGCAGATCGGCCGCGGCAGCAGCGGGTCATCCTCGGGATGGCTCGCGGACACGCCGGGCGTGTCGTTCGCCGATCTCGAGCGGGTGGTCGGCCTTCGCGGCGCCCGGCAGGCGTGGCGCGGCTGGCGCCGCGCGGCGCTCGACTTCGCGGCGCTCCTGCGCCGGCTCGATGTGAAGTGTTCGCTCGAGGCGCGTCCGGCTCTGGAGGTGGCGGTGACGCCCGATCAGGTGGCGCGCCTGAGCCGCGATCAGAGAGCGCGCCGCGCGGCCGGCGTCGAGGCGCCGCTGCTGAATGCCCGCGCGATTCGAGCCGAGGTCGGGCTCGACGCGGCGATGGGCCTTCGAGGAAGGGACGGCGCGACGATCGATCCCTGTCGCGCGTGCCTGGGGCTCGCCGTCGCCGCAGCCGATCGGGGTGTGACGCTGTTCGAGCAGTCGCCCGTCCGGCGGATCACCTTCAATCGGAAGACCGCTGACGTGTTCACCTCCGACGGCAGCATCCGCACGTCGCGGGTAATCGTTGCGACAGGCATGCCGACCGCGCTCTTCAAGTCGCTCGCGCGGCACTTCTGGTTTCGAAGCGCGTTCCTCTCGCTGACGGCGCCGGTGCCGGCCAGGATCCGGCAGCAGATGGGCCGGCGTCAGACGGTTGTCCGGGATTCCGCCGAACCGCCGCATGTGATTCGCTGGGTGCACGACGATCGCGTGCTGATAAGCGGCGCGGATGCAGCGGCGCTACCGGTGCGGCTGCGTGACAAGGCGATCATTCAGCGCACCGGTCAGCTGATGTACGAGCTCTCGACGATGTATCCAGATATCTCCGGTGTGCAACCCGAGTACGGGTGGGCCGCCGACTACGCGCGGACGGCGAACGGCCTGCCGTGCATCGGCCCGCACCGCAACTTCCCGCATCACCTGTTCGCTTTCGGGGATGCCGGCCACAGCGTCACAGGCGCGTATCTCGCGAGCCGCATGCTGCTGCGCCACCATTTCGAAGAAATGGATCCGGGCGACGAGGTCTTCGGATTCCTCAGGTAGCAGGCCCGCCGCACCGTTTTTCGCGGTGTATACTCGCGGAATGCTCAAATATTTTCTTTACGCAGTGCTCCCGCTGGCGCTGTCCACGCCGGCGTTCGCGCAGTCGCAGGCGATCAACGGCACCATCGAAGGAACGATTGTCGATACCTCAGGCGGAGTGTTACCCGGAGTCACCGTCACCGTCACGAACACCGACACCGGCAGTGAGCGATCGGTCGTCACGAACGAGTACGGTCTCTACCGCGCCCCGTTGCTGCAACTCGGCAGCTACCGCGTGGTAGCCGAGCTCCAGGGGTTCAAGAAGTTCGAGCGGACCGGCGTGACGCTCTCGGCAGGCCAGACGGCGGTCATCAACGTGACCCTCGGCGTCGGTCAGGTCAGCGAGACCGTCTCGGTCACGGCCGATTCACCGATCGTCGACCTCGGCAAGGTCGACCAGGGGCGAACGCTGAACGAGCGCGAGATCAAGTCGCTGCCGCTGACGTCGCGCAACCCGTACAACTTCGCGCTGCTCCAGCCCGGCGTCACCGGGTTCGAGACGCAGGAGTTCGGTGTGCCGCGCATCACGGCCAACGGCGCCCTCCTTCGCGTCAACTATCAGATCGACGGCAACGACAACACGGAAAAAGATCGCGCCGGCCTGCGGCAGATGCCGATGTCCGAAGTGATGATCCGCGAAGTGAAGGTCGTCACCACCGGCTACGCCCCGGAGTTCGGTCAGACGATGGGTCTCGTGTACAACGCGATCACGCCGTCCGGCAGCAACAGTTTCAAGGGACAGGCGAGCTACCGCATGCAGCGGAAACCGTTTGCGGCGCTTCCGTTTTTCGTGACGACAACCGCGAAGCCGCCGACGGACGTCAACGTGTTCACGGTGGACAACGGCGGTCCCATCGTCAAGGACCGGACGTTCTACTTCGCGGGATACGAGAACACCAGGCGCGACCTTTCCGGCGGGCGCGTCATCACGATTGCCCCGGCGAACGCGGCGCGGCTCGGCCTGGCCGAGCCGGCGTACATGCCGGCGCTCGAAAACACCAAGTTCGCCATCGGGAAGGTCGATCATCAGCTGTCGCCGTCGCAACGGCTCAGCGTGCGCTACATCTTCTTCGACAACTTCATCACCAACAACATCGGCGGCGGCATCACATCGGTTCAACGCGCCAGCAATTTCAGCGACCGCCAGCACTCGACCGCCGGCCAACTCGTGTCGACGTTCGGCAGCAACCTGTTGAACGAAGCCCGCCTGCAGTACGCCACACGCGCGCAGTCGCGCGTGCCTGGCACACAGGCGGGGACTGGCCCCGCCATCAACATCAGCGGCGTCGCGAGCTTCGGCGGTCCCATCGGTGCCGCCGCTGATTCGGGATTCGGGTTCACGGAAGGCATTTTCAGCCTGACCGACAACGTGACGATGCTCCGCGCGAACCACTCGTACAAGGTCGGCGGCAGCATCCAGGCGGTGCACGACACGCGCACGCAGACCCAGTTCCAGCTCTACACGTTCCCGTCGGTGGACACGTACCTGGCTGCGAGGAGCGGCGTCAACCCGTTCGGTTACACGACGTTTTCACAGTTCTTCGGGCAGCCGAGCTACGAGTACGACACGCGGACTTACGCGTTCTTCGCGCAGGACGACTGGCGGCTCACGCCGAACATCAAGCTGCTGTACGGCGTGCGGTACGATTTCTACGCCCCGCCCGAGGGCGTGGGCAACGCGCCGGTGGCGGCATCTCAGGTGTTTCCCACAGACAAGAACAACGTGCAGCCGCGCGTGGGCGTCGTTTACGCGATCGGCGCGGACGGCCTCACGGTCATTCGCGCCAATTCGGGTCTGATGTACGACCAGCCGATCAACGCGATGTACGAGCAGGCGATCGTCAACGACGGCACCGCCTTCCGCGCGAGCGCCGCGTTCCAGCCCACCCAGCCGGGGGCGCCGGCGTTTCCGAACGTGCTCGCCAGCGGTGTGGGCGCGCCGTCCAACACGGCGTGGACCGTCGACCCGGCGTTCAAGATCGGGCGGATGTGGCAGAACAACGTGCAGGTCGAACGGGGATTCGGCACCGACTTCTCGGCCACCATCGGCGTGTCGCACACGCGTGGGTACGGCCTGCCGCTGGTCAGCAACATCAACTTTATTAATCCGATCGGCGCGCTGGCTGACGGGCGTCCGATTTACAGCACGGCCATCAACGCAGGGACTCGTGTGGACCCGCGCTACAACGCGATCTTCGAGACCCAGGCGCTGGGCGAATCCACATACACGGCCATGACGCTGCAGCTCGCGCGGCGCTTCAGCCACGGGATTCAGTGGGACCTCGCGTACACGCTGGCCAAGAGCGAAGACACCGCCCCGATCACCAGCACGCTGTCCGTGCAGGGTGATGCCGGTCGCCAGGATCCGAGCAGCCTCGAACGCGACCGGGGCCCGAACCTGCTGGATCAGCGTCACACCTTCGTGGCCAGCCTCGTCGCTCAGCCGTCGGTCAAGGTGAACAACGGCGCCATGAGCGCGATTCTGAACAACAACCACTTCGGCGTCGCGCTCCAGTTCGCCAGCGGTATTCCAGTCAACGTCCGCAGCAACCGCGAGCTGAACAATGACGGCATCAGCAGCGATCGCCCGCTCGACGTGACGCGAAATTCGCTCCGCTTGCCCGCCCGCTACAATGTCGATGCGCGCTACTCGCGTCAGCTGCCGCTCGGACGGACCGCGGCGGCGGAAGTTATTGCAGAGCTCAAGAACGTGTTCAATACGGAGCAATGGGCGGGCGTCACGAGCACGGTCACGACCGACGCGGCCGGATTCCCGGCCTCGCCGATTCCAGGCAGCGCCGACCTGTTCGCGCCAAACGGCGGATACGAGCAGCGACAGTTCCAGCTCGGATTCAAGGTGCGGTTCTGACGGCGGTAGGGCAGGGAGGTCGGGTGGGCTGGCAGGCAAGAGCGTCCCCACCTGGCCCACCGGCCCGGTTGACAACAGGCCCTACCCGCCCGACCCGGCCTGCGAGGATCAGAATCATGAAGCGTCTTCTCTTCTCGTCGTTCATCATCTTGTCGGCGCTTTCCACGATTCCCACGGCCCAGATGCGCGTCGTCCCGCTCGACGAGGAGCAGGGCCACGTCGCGCTCGGGCTCGCGCTGCGCCACCTGGCGAACACCGGCGTCTTCATGCACACCACCGCGCATCCTGACGACGAGAACAACGGGCTGCTGGTGATGCTGAATCGCGGCCAGGGATTCCGCACGGCGCTGGTGACCGCGACGCGCGGCAACGGCGGGCAGAACGAGATAGGCCCTGAGATCTTCGAAGCGCTCGGCGTGCTCCGGACCGGAGAACTGGCGGCGGTTCACCGGTTCGACGGCGCCGAGCAGTACTTCACACGCGCGGTCGACTTCGGCTATTCGTTCAGCATCGAAGAAACATTCGAGAAGTGGGGACGCGACGAGATCACCGCCGACTACGTGCGTCTGATTCGCACGATTCGCCCCGACGTGATCGTCACGCTGCCTCCGACCGGCGAAGCCGGCGGACAGCATCACATGGCGTCCGCCGTGATCACCCGCGACGCCTACAAGCGCGCCGGCGACGCGACGCAGTATCCGGAGCAGATCAACGAGGGGCTGCGCCCGTGGCAGCCGAAGAAGCTCTATCAGCTCGCCGGCTTCGGGTTCCCCGGCGAGCCGCCGCCGGCCGGCAAGGTGACGCGCGTCAATTCCGGAATGTATGACGCGCTGCTCGGCAGGACCTACGACGAGATCGGCACCGAAGCGCGGAGCATGCACAAATGCCAGGGCGTGGGTCAGCTCCTGTCGCTGCCCTCGCCGGCCATGCCATTCAGCTACCAGCTCGTCGAGACGACGCTCCCCGCGCAGATGCAGAAGGACGAGACGTCGCTCTTCGACGGCGTCGACACCAGCATCCTCAGCCTCGCGAAGCTGACCGGCGCAAGGCCGCCGAAGATTCTCACCGACGGCCTCACGGTCATCTCCAACGCCGCCCAGACCGCGCAGAGGAACTTCGACGTCTCGACCAACGAGTCCACGGTGAAGCCGCTGCTCGACGGGCTCTTCGCCGTCCGCGTGCTGCGCCGCGAGCTGCGCGCGATGTCGATCGACGAAGCCGCCAGGCACGACATCGATTTCCGCCTGCGCCAGAAGGAACGCGAGTTCCAGCAGGCGGCCACGGTCGCGAACGGCCTGAAGCTCGAAGCGCTCGCCGACGATGGCGTCGTGGTGCCGGGGCAGCCGGTGAAGGTGAACGTGATCGTCGCCAACCACGGCGGCGGAGACGTCGCGATCAAGCAGGTCAAGTTCGACGGCTTCGACGGCGACGCCCAGTGCGCGATGACGGCGTTCACCGGCGGCGGCTTCATGTTCCCGGGCGGCGGCCGCGGCGGCCGCGGCGCCCGCGACGCGAACGAGCCTCCACCGCGGCCCATGACGAGCGTCAAACGAGATCAGGTCGCCCACTGCGAGCCGACGCTCACGATTCCGATGGACGCGCGGGTGAACGAGCCTTACTGGCATCGGAAGGGCGAGGCCGGCCGCTACACGTTCGACGCGGACGCACCCTTCGGCCTGCCCGTGCGGCCGACGCCG
>Ga0137409_10007851_pt1 | contig 10933 bp, 14 predicted proteins | sample CZODoug1_16funga_FD_122059 | JGI IMG/M metagenome (GOLD analysis project Ga0137409, IMG submission 122059) | Vadose zone soil fungal communities from Angelo Coast Range Reserve, California, USA - CZODoug1_16fungal (Hybrid Assembly) | ecosystem: Environmental > Terrestrial > Soil > Vadose zone... | reverse complement strand
CGGCGCCGTTCATGCAACCGCTCGGCAGCCGCGACTTCGGCACCGGCAACTTCTACGAGATGCGCATCTACACCTACGCGCCCGGCGACCTTGCGGCGGTGCTGGAGGCGTGGGGCAAGGCCGTTCCCATCCGGGAGAAGCTCTCGCCGCTGGCGGCCTGCTGGACGAGCGAGCTCGGCGGGCTCAACAAGTTCGTGCACGTGTGGCCGTACAAGGACTCCAACGAGCGCACGCGCATTCGGGAAGAGTCGCGGAAGGGTGGTCAGTGGCCGCCGCAGTCGGGCGTCCGGCCGGTCCGGCAGGAAAACAAGATGCTGATCCCGGCGGCGTTCTCGCCCCTGCGGTAACCTCCCACCGGTCGATCCAACGCCCGGGCGGGCTCTGGCTTCGAGCCGGATGCGCCGCCCGGGCAGCATCTCGACGCTCCATCCCGCGGCACGACGGTGGCAGGTCGCGCTGGAGGCCGTCGCGGGGCTGGGGCCCCGCCGGCCGAGGCGCGACTATGAATCAAGGAGACGAACGCGATGGCATCGCTCAGCCGGCAGCTCGCGCAGTGGGTCGTCGGGCTTCGCTTTGACGATCTTCCTCCCGCGGTGGTCGATCGCGCCAAGGGCGTCACACTCCACGGGCTCGCGTCGGTGCTGCTCGGCTCGCTGACGCCGGGCGGGCGCCAGGCGGTGAAGCTGATCGGCGACGAAGAGGCCGGCGTGAAGAGTGGCGCCACCATCATGGTGGACGGCGCCAGGGTGACGAGAGGCGGTGCCGCGTTCGCGAACGCCGAGATGGCGATGGCCGGCGGCAAGTGGGACACCTTTCGCATGCTGACCCATCCCGGCACGAGCATCATCCCCGGCGCCTTCGTGGCCGCGGAGACCAGCGGGGCCTCCGGCCGCGACTTCCTCACCGGTCTCGCCGCGGGCTACGAGGTCATGGAGCGGATGGCCGCCGACTTCATTCCCACGGTGATGGCGCGCGGCTTCCACTCCGGCGTGGTGTTCGGCATCTTCGGCCCGGCCGTCGCCGCCGCGAAGATCATGGGGTTCACCGAAGACCAGGTGAACAGCACGATCGCGCTCTGCGCGAGCCTGGCGGCCGGCAATCTCGAAGGGGCACGCAGCGGTGGCCGCGCGCTGCGCGAGGGCGCCGCCGTGCGCAACGCGATGCTGGCGGTGGCGCTGGCCCGGCAAGGACACGTCGGCGGCGAGACGGTGCTCGAGGGCGACGCCGGGTTCTATCACGCGTACGCGGGCAACAACCAGGGCCGGCTCACCCACAGCTTCGTCGGCGACACGCACACGAGCCTCGACAGGATCACGGCCGCGCTCGGCCAGAGCTGGATCTTCCTCGAGACCCTCTACCGCATCTACTCGACGGCCGGCTACAACATCGCCCACGTCGACGTCACCGCGAAGCTGTGCGAAGAGCACGCCATCGCCTACCAGGACGTCGAGCGGGTCGAGGCGGTAGTGAACTGGCTCGAGACGCAGTATCCGAGCCCGGCGTTTCCGAGCCGGCGCGAGGACCTGGAGTCGAAGCCGGGCAGCACGGCGTACTACGCCGCCTACGGCGTGGTGAAGCGCGGCTTCCCCGTGCTGAAAGCGCAGGTCGACCCGGCCGGCGCCGACGATCCGCCCGAGGTGCTCGATCTGATGAAGCGCGTGACCTTGATCCCGTCCCACAAGATGACGCTCTTCGGTCCGCGCATCACGATCTTCACCAGGGACGGCAAGAGCTACACGAAGCAGTCCACCGGCCGCGAATTCATCTGGGACTTCGCGGAGGAGACACGCCGCATTCGCGACGTGATCCCGGGGCTGCCGATCCCGGCCGCGCAGTTCGAGGAGATCATCGCCACCTGCCGCGATCTCGACCGACAGGAGCGAGCCGACCGGCTCGTTCAGCTGACCTTGAAAAAGGCGTAAGGGAGAGCCCACGATGCCGGGGAAAGTGCGCAGGATCGTCACAGGCGTCAACGCGGCCGGACGCTCCTTCATCCTCTCCGATACGATGTTCCCGACGACCCCGGTCGCGCCGGGCGCGGCCGTGCGCGCCGGGCTCTGGACCACCAGCGCGGCGCCGGCCTCCAACCAGGGCACGGACGATCCCGTGCCCAACGGGGTGATCCTGCACACGCCGCCCGCTCATCGCGGCGGCACCGTCGTGCGCATCACCGACATCGTGCCGGACTCCCGGCACGCCTACGATCCCGACGAGCTGCGCCGGCGCAACTGCAAGACCACACCCGATCGCTCGGCGCGACACCCGGGCTTCCACGCCACCGACACCGTCGACTACGCGGTCTGCCTCGAGGGCGAGGTGTGGGCGGTCCTCGACGAGGGCGAGACGCTCATGCGCCCGGGCGACGTGCTGATCCAGCGCGGCACGTACCACGCCTGGTCGAATCGCAGCGACCAGATCTGCCGCATGCTGTTCGTCCTGATCGACGCCGAGCCGCTGAAGAACCACTAGACCGCCGGAGGCAAGAGACCATGGCCCTGAAAGACACGATCACGCTCGGCATGTCCTTGCCCCACCGCTCGCCGGAGCCCATCGACATGGGCGTCGTGCGCCAGGTCGCCCAGCGCGCTGACGCGCTCGGCTTCCGCGACTTGTGGGTGACCGAGAACACGCTCGATCATGTCTTCTCCTTCGACCCTATCGTCGTGCTGACCTACGCCGCCGCGATTACGCGGTCGATCCGCGTCGGCGTCTCCGTGATGGTGCTGCCGGTTCAGAACCCGATCCACGTCGCCCACCAGATCGCGACGCTCGACTACGCGAGCAGCGGCCGGGCGATCCTCGGCGTCGGGCTCGGGCGCGATCAGCACTACACGGAGTTTCGGGTGCCGCGCGAGCATCGCATCCGTCGCTTCCGCGAGGAAGTCGAGCTGATCAAGGCGCTGTGGACCGAGCCCAAGATCAGCTACCGAGGCAGCATCTATCAGCTCGAGACCGGCGCCATGAGCCCGCGGCCCGTGCAGCAGCCGCATCCGCCGATCTGGCTCGGCGGCGGGCACCCCGACGCGATCCGTCGCGCCGCCGTGATGGCCGACGGATGGATGGGCGCTGGGGGCTCGAGCCACGCCGATTTCGCCCGCTCCGTGCCCTTGCTGCGCGAGCATCTCGAGAAGGCCGGCCGCGACCCCAGAACGTTTCCGATCTCGAAACGGGTGTTCATGGCCGTGGACGAGCGCGCCGACGTCGCGCGGACCGCGCTGAACCGCTGGTTCACCGTCGTCTATCGAAATCCCGCCGGCACCGACGCTTGCGGCATCCACGGCACTCCCGAGCAAGTCCGCGAGCGTCTCGAGGAGCTGGTGAGCAAAGGAGCGAACCATCTCCTGCTGAACCCCGTGTCGCAGCACGTCGAGCAGCTCGAAGCCCTGGCTTCGATCACCGGTCTAGCGGCTCCGGCGCGGAGCTAGAGCAGGCTTTCGACCGTTCCCAGGATCGGGCTGCTCACCAGCGAGGGCTGGTGGGCCGGGAGGTCGACCCAGACCGGGAACTCGCGGCCGGTGATCTTGCGGATCTTGGTCGGGCCGCCGAGCGACATCATGGTCTGCCAGGACTCGGCGAGAGTGGGTTGGGCCAGCAGCAACAAGCCGCGGCCGAGATAGCCGTCAACGACGCCCGCCGGTGCGAGCCCGGCTTCCGCTGCCACGCCGGCCACCTCCTCCGGGCCCAGGAGGCGCCGGGTCGCTCGCGCCTCCCAGACGAGGGTCGGAGAGAGACCGGGGCCGGTCTCGTCCAGGGCGGCGATCCAGGGGCGGCGAGCGGCGGCGAGGAAGCGGCGGTACGCATCGCCGATGCCGTCGGAGCCGTCCTCGTGCTCCTTCAATAGGACCGACGGAAACGGGGCGTCGGGCAGGCTGTAGGCCCGGATGAGCGACCCGGGCACCGGGCACCCGAAGGGAGCCACCTGGGACAGAAAGCTCGTCAGGACCTCGCCCCCGAGGGCGGCCTGCGGGATGGCCAGCACGTAGTACGTCGTGTCCGGCCGGGGGACGGCCGCGACCAGCACCTCCCCCGCCGGCCAGGCGCGGCCGTTCCCGTTCTCGACCACGCCGATTTCGGCGGCGCTGCAACGCCGTTGCCGGACGCTCATGCTCCGGTTAACATGCCAGAACATCATCTCCAAGGAGGGCCAAAATGGCCGAAGGCAAATGTCACGTCGAGATCATCTACTGCGTCGTCTGAGGGTACCTCCCCGTGGCCGTCAGTGTGGCGGCCGAGCTGTCCTCGGTTAACTATCGGGAGACGGCGATCACCCTCACCCCGTCCGACAGCGGCAGGTTCGAAGTCTACCTCGACGGCAAGAAGCTCTACGACCGGAAGGCACCGGGAGCCATCGATTTTCTCCCAGCGCTTAAGGAGATCCACAAGATCCGTGACGCGATCAAGGAGATCTTCGGCGTGGCACCGGCACCGGCGGCCCACTAGGAGAGCAGTCATGGCTTTCGGCACGCATCACCTGCACGTGAAGACGCGCGACCCCAAGCAGACAATGCAGTTCTACGTCGACAATCTGGGCGCCACCCTGATCGCCGACATGGGCGCGCGCGGCTATCGCGTGAACCTGCACGGGTTGCAGCTGAACATCACCGGCCTGATCGACTCGCAGCGCCGCGAGCAGCACTACGGCCTCGAGCACATCGCGGTCGATACCGACGACTATGCGGGCACGCTGGCCCAGTTCCAGGCCAAGGGCATCCGCATCCTCGAAGAGCTTCCGCCCAACAACGGACGGCGCGTCTGCTTCCTGCAGGCGCCCGACGGCGTGCAGATCGAAGTGATCGAGAAGGTGTAGGCCGTGGGCGTCCGCCGGCCCGGTGAGCCCGACGTCGTCAAGCAGCAGGTCGCGGCCCACTGGAACCGGCGGGCGCCCGGGTTCGACGCAGACTTCGGCCACAGTATCCGCACGGCCGCCGAGCGCGCCGCGTGGGATCGCATCCTCGACCTCGTGATACCGGCCCGCGGCAAGCTCGACGCGCTCGACGTCGGCTGCGGCACGGGCTTTCTCACCCTTGAGCTCGCCGGGCGCGGCCATCGCGTCACCGGCGTCGACTTCGCGCCCGCGATGATCGCCGAAGCGCGGCGCAAGGCCGCGGAGCGCGCGATGTCGGTCCGGCTGGAAGAGGCCGACGCCGAGCAGCTTCCGTTCGGGGCCGGCAGCTTCGACCTCGTCATCAGCCGCCATCTGCTGTGGACGCTCCCGCACCCGGAAGCCGCCATCGACGAGTGGATCCGTGTCCTGCGTCCCGGAGCGCGCCTGGTCGTCGTGGACGGCCAGTTCGACGCCGGCGCCCTGGAACAGCCGGCCGGAAGCGCGCGATCGAGCCAGGAGTACGCGGCCATCGGTGACCAGCTTCCCTTCCTGGGCGGACGCTCTCGCGAAGAGATCGAGCGGCTTCTCGCCGCGCACGGCCTCGGCAGCGTCCGCAGCGACCCGCTGCACGACCTGGTCGCCGCGCAGGCCGAGCGGATGATCGCCGAGGGGCTGGAGCGGCGCACGCACCGGCGCTACGTCGTATGGGGCGACGTCGCGACGCGCTAGACCTGGACGGAGCCAAGAGCCAATGATCCGACTTCTGCTCGCCACTTTGCTCGCCGTCGGGCTCGCTACGAACGCCGCGGCCCAGCCGAAGCCTGCGCCTCAAGCCAAGCAGCAGCTCCTCTACGAGCGCGTGCGCTTCGGGCCGCTCTGGGAGTTCATCTGGCCGAGCGGCATTGGCCCGCGGGTGGCGGAGCCGGCATTGATGTTGATCGATCCGTATCCGTGGTCGGCGCCGCTGGAAGAGGTTCGGCTGAAACCCCGCTAGTCTCCGCACGCCGGGAGGACGATGCCGCTCTCCATCGATCGTTTCCGGCGGGAGTTCGCGCGCACCGTCGTCGCCAAGCTGCTCGTCTGCTTCCACATGGCGCTGCTCTTCGCCGGCACGGTGTCGGCGGGGATGGTCGTCAGCAAGGCGGCGCTCGAGTCCGGGCTTCGCTCGATGCCGCTGCGCTATCTGCTCTCGGCGTCGGCGGCCTACATCGTGTTCCTGCTGCTCGTGCGCCTCTGGATCGCCTACGCGCTGTCCGTCATCGACGTAGCATCCGAGCACGGCGTCGAGTCTTTACCGCTTCGCCAAGGCGGGCGCGAGCCAGCGGCCGACCGTCCCCGTGAGAGTCCGCGAGAGGCACCGTGGCCGTGGAGGGTCCTGGATGCTTTCGACGATCTGGTGCTCTATCCGCTGCTGTTTCTCCTCATCGTGGCGAGCCTGCTGATCGCCGGCGCCTACCTGGTGTGGCAGGCGCCGGTGATTCTCGTCGAGGCGGCATTCGAGGTGTGGCTGGCCTCGACGTTGCTCGCTCGCGTCCGTGACGTCGAGCGCCGGGGCTGGCTGCCTGTCACGGTGCGCAAGACGATCGTGCCGTTCGTCTACGTCGCGGTCACCGCGGCGATCGTGGGCTGGTGGCTGCAGCACGTATGCCCGAGCGCCGCGACCCTGCCCGCCGCGATCAGGTGTTGGCTTGCTCCGTAGCGATTACGAGGCTCTCGAACAACCCGCCCAGGGTTGCGGCGCGTTCCAGACCTCGTACTTCCGCCAAGACCTGATCGCACCGCTGGGCGCCGAGCGCTCCGACCGTGAGGCCTCTGAACTTTTCCTCGACCTCGATGTCGGAAAGCGGATTCCGGTTGTGCCCCTTCGGGTGGCTCGTCTCGGCCGTCACGCGCCGCCCGTCGGTGGTCGTCACCTCGACGCGGGTGCACGACTCGGCCGGGTAGCGGCGGGTGAACTCGGGCTCCTCGACCACCGTGAGCTTCTTGATCACCGGCCGCAGCGCCGGATCCTTGATCCGCGACGGCGTGAAGGTGGCCGGCGTGACAGCACCGTCTCGAATCGCCGCCGCCACCAGGTACGGAATGCTGTGGTCCGCGGTCTCCCGCGTCTCGGGATCCCACTTCTCCGCCTCCGCGGCCGTGCGCCGTACCGCCTCGCCGTAGGTCGCGACCCGAACGGACTCGATCTGCGGCACGGAGACCTGCCGCCGGAGCTCCAGCATCAGCCCGATAGGCCCCTGTGTGTGAATCACCGACGGGTACGCCTTGAAGCTCGTCGCGTTGATCCGGAAGGCCTCGCCCGTTCCGCCGAAGCGCTCCCACTTCGGAGCCTCGATACCGAGGTGCTGCCACAGCCCGTCGCGTCCTTCGAAGGGATGGCCTGGACCCGTCAGTCCCTCTGCGGCCAGCTCCGCTGCGAACACGCCGGTCCGAATCGCCGCCGCGGTCGCGCATCCCTTCCACATCGAAAGCTCACCGATCCGCGTGACGCCGAGCGGAACGCCCGACGTGATCGCGATCGAGATCGCGTTCCCCATGGCTGCGCGATCGAGTCCGAGGATCTTGCCGGCGCCGCACGCCGCCCCGATGGCGGCGAACATGCCCTGATCCCAACCCTTGAGGGCGACCCGGTCGGCGATGCGACAGAACGCTTCGTACGCGACCGCGATCGCGGTGATCACCGATCGTCCGTCGGCTCCGCGCGCGTCGGCGGCCGCCAGCACGGCGGGAATCATGTCACTCGGGTGACCCGTTCCGCGCGCCGCGTACGTGTCGTTGCAGTCCAGGTAGCGGACGAGAACGGTGTTCACAAAGGCCGCCAGATCCGCCGACGTCGTCGTGCGCGTGCCCAGGACTCGCGCCGGCGGGTTCCCCTGCACGCGGGACGCGACAGTCCGCGCGATCTCCGCCGGCTCGCCATCGAACGCGCCGGCCGCGCACCCCAGGGTGTCGACCAGAGTTCGCTTCACCTGGTGCACCGTCTCGGGCGTCAGGTCGTCGAATGTCAGCCGATGTGCGTAGTCACTCAGGAAATCGGTCGTCGCGTCCATGAGATCCCTCCGCCGCACGGATGGGCGCCATTGTACGACCGGCGGCGTTGACGCTGCCGGCGCACCCCGCTAAGCTCTTCACATTCCAGCTGGAGGCCCCCGACGGGGCCTCCAGACCCCCAAACCTCGAGCGCCCGGGAAACCCCCGTGGCGATCCGCGAGGGCTCATCAGGCGGAGGGAAGATGGCGCGCGTGAAGCTCATCGTCAGCAGGGACGACATTGCCCCCGAGCACCACGCTCTCTTCGACGAGCTCGCGGCCCTCCGCGGCCGGATCAGCGGCCCGTCCACGGTCGTGCTGCACAGCCCTGGCCTCGCCCGGCCCTGGAACGAGATCAGCGAGTATTTGCACCGGCACAGCGTCGTCGAGCCGCAGCACGCCGAGCTCGCCGTCTGCGCGACGGCCCGAGAGCGGGACTGCGCGTACATCTGGAACGCGCACGTGCCGCTGGCGCGCAAGGCCGGCGTGCCCGCGGTGACGATCGACCTCGTTCGCGATCGGCGCGGTGTGATCGGGATGTCGGGCCCCGAGATGGCCGTCGTTCAGTACGTCCGACAGCTCATCCAGAACAATCGCGTCGAGCCCAACGTGTTCGACCAGCTCCTGCAGGCCCACGGCGCGCAGTGGCTGGTGGAGCTGACCGTCTGGATCGGCCGCTACCAGGCGCTCGCCGGCATCCTGAACGGGTTCGACCTCAAGCCCACCATGGCCGCCGAAGAGCTACCGGCGACTCCACGCCCGGCGGCGACCGGGTCGGCGGCACGCGCCCCGCTGGCCACCCCGCGTATCGCGCCGATCACTCGACGAGACCAGGTCTCAGAAGCGCATCGCCCGATCTTCGACGCAGTCGCCGAGGGCCGGGGCAGCGTGCGCGGCCCCTTCGGCATCCTGATGCACAGCCCCGTGCTCTGCCGTCGCCATCTCGATGTCGGGACCTTTCTGAGGTTCAACTCCCGGCTGGAGGCCGATTCGCGCGAGCTGGCCATCATCGCCACCGCGCGTGAGAAGGATTGCCCCTACATCTGGGCCGCCCATGCGCCCGCGGCGCGGCAGGCCGGCATCGGCAACGCCGTCGTCTCGGCCGTGCGCGACCGCGCGGATCTCGCGGGTGTGCCGGCGGCCGAGCGGGACATCGTCGACTACACGCGACAGCTCGCGAAGGACAACGCCGTCACCCCGGTTCTGTTCGACCGCCTCCAGGGCCGACACGGCGTGCCCTGGCTCGTGGAGCTCACCTGCCTCATCGGCCACTACGGTATCGTCGCCTCCATTCTGAACGCGTTCGAGGTCGCGCCGGCGCCCGACGCCGAGCCGCTGCCACCGGCGGGCGGCCAGAAAGGAACATGATGCTCCTCACCGAACGGCGTAAACAGTATCGGCGGGTCCTCGAAGGCGGTGCCTGCGTTCACCCCGCCTCGGTGTTCGACGCGATGTCCGCACGCATGGCCGAGTCGTTGGGGTTCGAGGTCGGCATGTTCGCGGGCTCGATCGCGTCCGGCACCGTCCTCGGAGCGCCCGATCTCGTCGTCTTGACCCTGACCGAGTTCGCCGAGCAGATTCGGCGCATCGCGCGCGGGAGCGATCTGCCCCTGATGGTCGACGCCGACCACGGCTACGGCAACGCGCTCAACGTGATGCGAACGGTCGAAGAGCTGGAGACGGCCGGTGTCGCCGCGCTCACCATCGAGGACACGGTGCTGCCCTCGCCGTTCGGCGGGCAAAGCGAAGGGCTGGTGTCGGTCGAAGAGATGCTCGGCAAGCTCCGGGGCGCCGTGGCGGCGCGCCAGGATCCCTCGCTGGTCGTCATCGGCCGCACCGGGGCCCTCCGCGGCGGCGGCATCGCCGAGGCGGAGAAGCGCGTGCGGGCGTACCAGGACACCGGCATCGACGCCATCTTCCTCGCGGGCGCCAGCAAGCGGGAGGAGGTCGAGGCCATCCATCGCGCCACGCGCCTGCCGCTGATGCTGGGCGGCGCGCCGCCGGCGCTATCCGACCGCGCGTTCCTGGCGAGCCAGGGGGTGCGCATCGCGCTGCAGGGGCATCATCCTTTCTACGCCGCGGCCAAGGCGGTCTACGACACGCTGAAGTATCTGCGCGAAGGGGGCGCGCCCGCGGGCCTCAAGGACCGCGTCGCGTCGGACGAGCTGCTGAACGTCGCCCTCCGGCAGGACGAGTACAAGCGACGGCAGGCCGCATACCTTCGCTGAGGCCTGGGCTCGGCGCCGGCCTCACGCTACGGAGGCGATGTACTCGGGCGGGAAGTCGAGCTTGGTGAGCGCACGCCGCAGACGCTCCACGTAGTCCGGATTGCGCTCTTGCGGTCGCGGGGCGATGCGCAGGTTGTAACACAAGGCCGGCGTCGGCGTGCCTCCCAGAGGCAGCGCGAGAACCGCTTCCGGCCGATAGTGCTCGAGGCCCGGCGCGGTATAGAGCCGCTCGAGCTCGGCGTGCGTGAGCGCGTAGAGCATGCCGTACACGCGAGTGCCCGCGGACGGAAGCAACGTGGCGCGCTGGCCGATCCGCAGCGCGAAACCCTCGACGTATGCGCGTCGGGGATTGCTCGGCGCGACCCCTGCCTCCCGGAGAATCTCGAGGTCCATGTACAGACCGTAGAAGAAGCCGTCGATGCGGCGGTCACTCACCGGGGTGTGTGACGCTCAATCGGTCTTTGTGGATCGACCGTCGAGCAGGATGGTCCACGGCTCGACACTCTTGATTTCCAGCATCCCCCCGCTCCACGGATCGGCGGCGAGCCGCGCTCGGACGACGTCCTCACTGGCGGCATTGAAAACGAGAAGTATCTGTTCGCCGGAGCCCAGCGGGCCGCCGAGAACGGCGAAGCCCTCGGCGGCGAGCGCGTTCATGAAGGCGGCGTGCTCGGCCCACTGAGCCTGGGCGCGCATCGGGAGGGACTCGTTCCAGGCCGGCCCACGAACGCGCCGGACGGTGATGTAGGTCGGCATCGCGGGTCAGTCGGATCCGTGTTCGCGATAGCGCTCGGGCGCGTATCGGTTGGCCAGCAAGCCGGTTGCTTCCTCGACTTTGATCGCCTGCACCA
>Ga0137409_10007848_pt1 | contig 10934 bp, 9 predicted proteins | sample CZODoug1_16funga_FD_122059 | JGI IMG/M metagenome (GOLD analysis project Ga0137409, IMG submission 122059) | Vadose zone soil fungal communities from Angelo Coast Range Reserve, California, USA - CZODoug1_16fungal (Hybrid Assembly) | ecosystem: Environmental > Terrestrial > Soil > Vadose zone... | reverse complement strand
ACCAGCTTCACGATCTCCTGGCGATACAGATTCCGCGCCATCTCGTTCAGCTTGCTCTTGTCCGGCTCGGCCCCGTTCGTGGGGTTCTCTCGTTCGTCGTACCGGCCCTTGAGGCCCCACACGTACGCCCAATGCGCGGACGAGGAATTGTCCGTCCCGAAGAGGTCGAACGCGGTGGGGATCCACTTATAGAAGAAGCGCTGGATCACTTCCGGCGGCATTTTGCCCGCTTTCACGATGCGGAGCAGCCCGTTGTTGCCGGTGCCGAGGTGGTAGGACTCCTCCTTGAGCATCGGGCCCATCGAGCGCGAGAGCGGATCGAACGCGGAGACGGACAGCATCTTCAGCTGGAACTTGCCGTCGCGGTCGATGAACTGGGTGTAGGTGAAGAAGTCGAGCCAGTTGTCGACGATCTCGTTGAAGGAGCCGAGCAGCCGCTCGCCTTCGTCGGCGCGCCGCTCGAGCAGCTTGGCGGCCTCGCGTTTGCCCTCGTCGCCGAAATGCGAGCAGAGCAGGTAGGACATCTGCCAGCCGTGGCGCATCTCTTCGGTCATCACGCGCTGCAGCGACAGCAGGTCGTAGTCGGAGGGCGCGTGCTGCAGCAGGTTGCGCTGCTGCTCCACCGACGCGAACTCGGTGTCGCCCTGATAGACGATCAAGTTCAGCAACGCGTCGCGGATGCGCTGGTCGGGGATGTGCATCACGGTGGGCCATTTGCGCTGGCCTTTGTAATGCCCGAACTCGATGTGGGGGATTTCGGGCTCGCCGAACTTTGCTTCGAACCCGTACTTGCGAAGATCGCCCTGCGGAAGACCGATCGAATCCTGCCAGTACCGGAAGTAGTCGATCCAGTCGTCGAAATTATGGAGTTTGCGGACCATCATCGATTCCTTATGAGTTGGCGTGCTTCGGGGGTGGCGAACAACACTTCCTGATCGGCGATCTCGACGTCGAGCATTTCTTCCAGCGTGCTGTGGAGCGAGCGGTACAACGCCGCCTTCGCTTTGCGCACCGCGAGTGGCGCCATCGACGCCCACCGCTCGACCAGGGCTCGCGTTTCGGCGGCGAGCGAGTCGTGCGGCACCACCCGGTCGAACACGCCGAGCTGCACCGCCTCGGCAGCCGGGACCATGCGCGCGCTCCACACCAGCTCCAGCGCTTTCGAGATGCTGGTGAGACGGGGCAGGAAATAGCTGCCGCCCCAGTCCGGCCCGAGTCCCAGCTTGTGAAATACCTGGCCGATCGACGCTTGATCCGACGCCAGGCGATAGTCGCAGGCGAGCGCCAGATTGGCGCCCCCACCGGCCGCCGCGCCGTTGACGGAAGCAAGCACTGGCTTCGGCGCGTTGCGGATCGTCAGGGCGATGTCCTTGCCGGCGCGCACGAGCTGATCGCCCTGGGTACCGAGCACGCCGAGGTCGGCGCCGGCGCAGAACGTCTTGCCCGCGCCCGTGATCACGATGACGCGCACCTGATCGGCGGCCGCCAGCATGCGGACAGCCTCGAGCAGGTCCTCACACATGTCGGGATCGAACGCGTTCGCCTTCTCGGGCCGGTTGAGCGTAACGGTTCCGATGTGATCGGTGATTTCGACGAGAATGCGCTCGTACGCCGCCATCAGACGCGCTCCACGATCATCGCAATGCCCTGGCCGACGCCGATGCACATGGTTACTAAACCGAACCGCGTCTGACGGCGTTGTAAGGCGTGAATAAGCGTGGTGAGCAGCTTGGCGCCGGTGCAACCGAGCGGATGTCCGAGCGCGATGCCGCCGCCGTAGATGTTGACCTTCTCGGGATCGAGCTTGAGCTCGCGGATGCAGGCGATCGCTTGGGCTGCGAATGCCTCGTTCAGCTCGATGAGATCGATCTGATCGATCGTGAGCCCCGCACGTTGCAGAACCTTCCGGGTCGCCGGAATCGGGCCGAGCCCCATGCAGCTCGGATCGACGCCAGCCACGGCGCTCGCAACAATCCGAGCGAGGGGTCGTTTAGCGTGAGACGTCACGAGCAACGCCGCCGCCCCGTCGTTGATCCCACTGGAACTGGCCGCCGTGACGGTGCCGTTCGCGCGAAACGCGGGCTTGAGCTTCGCCACGGCTTCGCGCGTCGTCCCGGCGCGGGGATACTCGTCCTTGGAGAACATGGAGCCGTCCGGCAGCGGCACCGGCACGAGCCCCGGCGGCAGGAAGGGGAAGCTGACGTAGTACCCCGTCGCGCAAACAATCAAATCAAATTCTTCGCCTCGCCCGTCCACAAAATAAACGGTCTTTCCTTCAAACCGCGCGATGTCTGGCCTCGCTTGAATCCTTCCGTGTCTCACGTAATAGAGCAGTTCGCTATTGATCGTCGGATGCGCCTCAAAAATCTTGTGGTCCGGCTCCGGAAAACCGTACTGACTGTATTTTCCCACCGTAATGCGCAGCAGCAACGCGATCATCAGCCGTTGCGCCCACACCGGGAACCACGGCTTCATCATCTCTGCCGAAGGAATCCCGAAAAACGTCTTCGGCAGAAACCAGTAGCCTCTGCGCACGCTCAAGCGCGAGGTCTTGCCCACTCGCGCTGCCTCCGCCGCAATATCGCACGCGGAGTTTCCCCCGCCGATCACCAGCACCCGCTTTCCCGCCAACTGCGCGGGACTCCGGTAGTCCTTCGAATGAATCCACTCGCCTTCAAATTTCCCCGGATAGTTCGGAAAACGCTTGTCCCAATGATGCCCGTTGCAAACGATCAATCCTTTGTAAATACGCTTCTCGCCCGTCGCCAGCTCCAGCTCCCACTTTCCGTCCGCCAGCGGGACCGCCATCACGACTTTCGTATGGAACTGAATGTGCTTTCGCAGCCCGAACTTCTCCGCATAGTCGCGCAGATACTCCAGCATCTGCTGCCGGCTCGGAAAATCAGGATAGTGCTCCGGCATCGGATAGTCGGCGTATTCGGTCGTCTTCCGGGATGAAATGATGTGCACAGTCTCGTACACGCCGTGAAACCAGTTTCCGCCCAGATCGTCGTCGGCTTCGAGTTCTTCGTAGAGAATCTTGTGTTCGAGAAGCGCCTTCGCCATTCCGAGGCCCACCGGACCCGCCCCGATCAAGGCCATCTGCGTCGAGCGATCTGTCATCGCGAGCGATCCGCCTCAGGCCACTCATACCACAGTTCTCGGAATGTCACCAGAATCAGAGGAAGGAGGGAAGTCCGGAGCCGGAACAATCAGGGCACTTCGATCTTGATCTGATTGCGGCCTGCGCGTTTCGCGCAATAGAGAGCGTTGTCCGCCTGCCGCACCAGAGCTGAGAATTCCGTAGGCTCTTTGCCCTTGAATCCGCAAACCCCGAAACTTGCCGTCACGGAGATGCTTTCGCCCCCAAAAGAAAACTTCTTCGACGCAAAGTGTTCGCGCAACCGTTCCACGGTCAGCCGGATGTGCTTCTCGTCGACATGCGTCAATACGAGTAGAAACTCATCGCCGCCCATTCGCCCGCAGATATCCGAGGCCCGCGTATATTCTTTCAGGATCGCGGCGAATGCCTTCAGAACCTGATCGCCGGCATCATGGCCATGGCTGTCATTGATGCTCTTGAAGGAATCCAGGTCCGCATGGACGACCCACAGGGGAAAACCGTGCCGTGCCGCCCCCCGCAGTTGCCGCCCGGACCATTCTTCGAGCGCACGCCGGTTTGGCAACGCCGTGAGGGGATCGGTGTGCGCCATTTCTTCGAGCAATTTGTTCTTGCGGTCGATTTCGCGGTGCAGATCGATCGTACGGCGCCCCACTCCTATTCGCGCCAGCAGTTCACCCGGATCGAAGGGCTTGGTCAGGTAATCATCCGCGCCCGCCGCCAGTCCCTTCACTACGTTGTCCTTCTCCGAGATGCTCGTCAGCACGAGGATGTACGTGTACGCATGCTGTACGTCCCCGCGGATTCGCTCGCAAAGCTCCTGCCCGGAAAAATCCGGCATCATCCAATCTGTGATCACAATGGCGGGCCCGTATTTCGCGTACAGTTCCATTGCCTCGCGCCCGTTCTTGGCAAATAACGGCGAATATGCCTCGTCTTCCAGGGCGTGTTCGATCAGCTTGCGGTAGACGGGCGAATCGTCTACCACGAGCACAGGGAACTTGGGCATAGCTTCAGTCATTCACGCTCACGAATGCAACCCAACCGGTCTGGAATGCTTGGTCGGCCCTAAGGGATGGATACCTGGGCTTAATGTTAGCAGTGGTAGCGCGGGCAAGAGCTATACCTGCGCCATTTGGTTCAAAAAGGTAACCTGCTTTCCTACCTCGTTCCGTGGACGAGCAGTGCTCCTTCTTCCTTGAAAGCGCGGACATGCGCCGCGTCGCGGAACCAACGGCCCGTATAGACCTCCGGCGACGGAGATCGATCAATGATGCGCTCGTGCGTTACGTTCGTGAATCCCGCATCCCGGAATAACTGGCCCCATTCTTCGGCGGAAAGAAGATGCGTGGGCACCGCGAGGAGACTACCCCACTGGTGGCAATGCGGATTGTCTCGGTAGTAGTTGATCAGCATCCACGCCAAGCCGCCATCGCTGAGAACGCGAAAAATATCTTTGATGCCCGCCGCAGGGTCCGGCCAGTAATATGAAGATTCCACGGAAATTGCGTGAGAGAAGAAATTCGGCTGCCAGGGAATCTGCGCAACTTCCCCCGAAACGAACATCAAATTGTCGAAGTCCACGCTGGCGCGCCGCGCGTGGCGGATCATCTCTTCCGAAATATCCATCCCGACGACGCGGCCCTCGGGAACCAATTTCGCCAGCCGCCGCGACAGCCAGCCCGCCCCGCAGCCTACGTCCAGGACGTTGTCCGTTGGCGCAAGCCGCATTTTCTCCAGCACTGGCAGGGTGATGGGCAGGTGATCCAGCTCCATCCCCTCGCCCCGTCCCGCCTCCGCCCAGCGGTTGAATTCTTCTCGAACATTCTCGCTTTTGCTGCTTTCAGCCATCTGATTTATCAGTCGATCCACTATCCTCGGCTTTACCCATTTTTTCGAGTGCATCACTCTGGGGCAACCTATAAGTCGGCGAGAGTTCCATAAGCGGCCGCAAGTTCTTGCCTTTCGCTCGGCGCGCGGCTTCCTGCGGGTAATCGCCAAGCCACTCCCAGTATCCCTCTTGTTCGATCCGTTTTGCTTCGGGCCATTCCCCGAGAATGTCGCGCTCAAGGAAGGCCTGTCTTCGTTCCTTCATTCGCTGTCTTACTCGTTCGCGATAACCCTGCAGTGAGGTGTCTTGCACCGCGCTGATGCCGAGTTCCTTCATAACGCGGTTGCGGAGTTCCAGATGACGCTCAAGGAGTTCTTCAAGAGGGCAACCCCGAATGTAGAGAGCAAGGCCCTTTGGGTGGCGACGTACATAGTGTCCCGCCATAGAGCCCCCGATGACGACCCCACGGACCAGCCATCCTCCAAAAAACTGCTGAATCCGAAGATCAGATTTCGTTCAGTGTCGAGAGTCTTTTGAATCGCAATCAAGTCCACGTAGCAATGAAGTTCCTCGTTGACCAAGCTTGGCCCAAAGGAGTGCGATGTACTCTCGCCCTTTCCTAAAAGGCGATGATCCGATAAACGTCGAAATCCTTTCTCAGTAGATTGCTGGAGTTCCTGAAGCCGAAGTCCGGGCACAGAATCGGCGTCTACCGGAATGTACTCGTAGGGTTCTCGCGACTTTCCGACTATTTTTTCTGCAAGTTCACGGCTTCGAAGACGCCGGCTGGCTAGATCACGCCGTCTAAAGAGGTAGAAGAAGGCTATCCAAACACCGAGGACAGAAAGAAAAATGAGCCAGTCTGTCGAGCCCCCGTCTCGGAATATGACTATTACCACGGCCTCGTAAGAGGTGACCGCGCTCATTCGCTAAGCGTCCTGCACTTTGGCAAGCAGTTCGACGAATTTCTGTTTACGTTCCGCCTGGTCGTGTCCGCCCTCGGCGTCCGCCATTTGCGTGATGTTCATCGAGCAGAACTTCGGCCCGCACATCGAGCAGAACTTGGCTTCTTTATAAAAATCATCCGGCAAATTCTCATCGTGCATGGCTTTCGCCGTCGGCGGATCGAGCGAAAGCTCAAACTGCTTGTTCCAGTCAAAGAGAAACCGCGCGTAAGAAAGCGCGTCGTCGCGGTCGCGAGCTCCCGGCCGGTGCCGCGCCACGTCCGCGGCGTGCGCCGCAATTTTGTACGCGATCACGCCCTGCTTCACGTCCTCCGCATTCGGCAGCCCCAGGTGCTCCTTCGGCGTGACGTAGCACAGCATCGACGCGCCGTGCCAGCCGATCATCGCCGCGCCAATCGCGCTGGTGATGTGGTCGTACCCGGGCGCAATATCAATCACCAGCGGCCCCAGCGTATAGAACGGCGCTTCGTGGCACCATTCCATTTCCTTGTCGACCTGCTCTTTAATTTTGTCCAGCGGCACGTGCCCTGGCCCTTCGATCATCACTTGGACGTCGTGCTCCCATGCCTTCGTGGTCAGCTCACCGAGCACCTTCAGCTCCGCAAATTGCGCTTCGTCGCTGGCGTCCGCAATGCACCCCGGCCGCAGTCCATCACCAAACGAAAAACTCACATCGTGCTTCTTGAAAATCTTGCAGATCTCCTCGATGTTCTCGTACAGAAAATTTTGCTTCTTATGGTGCTCCATCCAGTGCGCCATCAGCGAACCGCCGCGGCTCACAATCCCCGTAATCCGCTTGCGCACCAGCGGCACATGCTCGCGCAGTACGCCCGCGTGTATCGTCATGTAGTCGACGCCCTGCTCGGCCTGCTCCTCAATCACCTCGCGCATCAATTCGAACGTCAAATCCTCCGGCCGCCGCACTCGCGAGATTGCTTCGTACACTGGCACCGTGCCCACAGGCACCGGCGAAGCATCAATAATCGCCTTTCGAATCACGGGAATATCTCCGCCAGTGGAAAGATCCATGACGGTGTCCGCCCCATAGTGCACCGCGTGATGCAGCTTCTTCAGCTCCTCGACGATATTCGAGTTCGTGGAGGAGTTGCCGATGTTGGCATTGATCTTGCACTTCGTAGCGATGCCGATGGCCATCGGCTCCAGGTTGCGGTGATGGATGTTGGCGGGAATGATGCAGCGCCCGCGCGCCACTTCGCTGCGGATCAGTTCCGGCTCCAGCTTTTCGCGCTTCGCAACGTACTCCATCTCCTCGCTGACGACGCCCTGCCGCGCCAGATGCATCTGCGAAACGTTCCTGTTACCGTTCGCCCCGGCAGCCGCCGCTTCTCTTTTCTCAATCCAGCTATCGCGCAGTCCCATAGAACCCCCTCAGTACCCGCCGCAAGTGATTCGCGACCGGTGACAAATATCCCTACCCGCATTCCTGCAGTTTAAAGTGGAATTATGGCACCTGCGAATGACCGCGGCAACTTCGAGATGCAGCGGCCAAACCTGCGACTGCCGCAACGAAATGAAATGTCTTTGTGGAGGTGCAGCGTCGCTGCGCCCCACACACCCAGGCGCCGCTCGCAAGCTGCCACTGGGTGCCGCGCCAAACGTCATCCGAGAGAAAGGCATGAATCTCTGACGATCCTTGCGTCTTTCCCCGTTGAGAAGTTGCAATCCGGAACGCACATCGGCGTAGCAGAAATTGTATTTGACATATGGGGAAACAAAAGCGAACATTGCAGCCCGCATCGTGCGCCTTGCTGCACCCCGCACGGTGGTGACTGCGGATGGGAGAGAGAATGATGGCAACTCTGGCGCCGCCGGCGGCCGAGCAGAACTCCCCAGTGCGGGAGCCTGAACGCTTTTCCGCGGCATTGCATCGCTATTGGGGCTACGAATCCTTCCGCCCCGGCCAGGAGAGCATTGTCAAGAGCATCGCCGCAGGACGCGACGCCTGCGTCGTCATGCCCACTGGTGGCGGCAAGTCGCTCTGCTATCAATTACCCGCTGTCCTCGACGCCACGACCGCGGTCGTCATCTCCCCGTTGATCGCCTTGATGCAGGACCAGGTCGCGCAACTCCTGCAAATGGGAATTTCCGCCGCCTGCTTGAACGCCGCCACTCCCTCTGAAGAACGCAATCACATCCTTCACCACGCCAGCACCGGCAAATACCAGTTGCTCTATTTGTCGCCGGAGCGCATCGCGCTCGGCGGCACCGTCGACTGGCTGAAGCGCCTCCCCATCTCCTTCTTCGCGATCGACGAAGCCCATTGTATTTCCGAGTGGGGACATGAATTCCGGCCCGAATATCGCCAGCTCAGCCGTCTCCGCGAACTTTTTCCCGACCGTCCCATCGCCGCCTTCACCGCCAGCGCCACCAGGCGCGTCCGCCACGACATCATCGAGCAGCTCCGCCTGCGCGATCCCCACAAGCACATTGCCAGCTTTCGCCGCCCCAATCTGCGCTACATCGTTCGCCAATGTGACTCCAGAACGCAAAATGAATTGCTGCTTCGCGCGGTAAGACAGGTCTCGGACGGAAGCGTGATCGTCTACGCCCCCACGATCGCGCGCGTTGGTGACACTGTCGATTTGCTCGAGGAAAACGGCATCGCCGCCATTGGTTATCACGGGCAGATGGAGAGCGCCGCAAGACGCGAGAACCAGGAAAAATGGATGGCCGATGAGGTGCGCGTCATGGTCGGCACCATGGCCTTCGGCCTCGGCATTAATAAAGCTGCCGTGCGCGCGGTGATTCATCTTTCGCTCCCGAAGAGTGTCGAGCAGTATTACCAGGAAGCGGGCCGCGCTGGCCGCGATGCGCTCCCCGCCGATTGTTTTTTGTTTTGGCAAAAAAAAGACACGGGATTGCACGCTTTTTTTATAGGCAAAATCGAGGATCCCGCGGAGAAAAACCGCGCCTGGCAGCGCTACCACGAAGTCGAGCGCTTTGTGCAATCCAAGGAGTGCCGCCAGCGCCACGTTTGCCGCCACTTTGGCGAGTCTCCCAAGTGGGAGCGCTGTGGCAATTGCGATGCCTGCGCCGCCACGCCCGACTGGCTGGAAATTGAACTGCAAGTCCCGCGAAGAAAGCGCGATGCGACACGCAGGCCGCTAGCAACGAAAGCCCCCGCGCCACAGCCGGCCGCGCCGCGCCCTACTCCGCCTGTCCTTTCCGTCTCGGCCGACATCGAGTTGAAGGAATACCTCCGCGAGTGGCGGCGAATTACAGCAAGAGAAAGAGGAGTCGCGGCCTTCGTCGTCTTCCACGATTCCGCTCTGGTGGATTTGTGCCTTGTGAAGCCTTCGACTCTCGAGGAACTCCGCCGCGTCTCCGGCTTCGGCGACAAGCGCGTCGAGATGTACGGAGAACAAATCTTGGACGCCCTGAGCCGCTTCCGCCAAGGTGAGCGCGCCAGCGAAGAAGGTAAGCAAAAAGTATCCTCTCCCGCGAAAGAAACCCAGCGCCTGCTCGAAGAAGGCCACACCTTCGCAGAAATCGCCCAAATCCGCTCCCGCACCCTCCGCGCGGTCGTCTCTCTGGTTGCCGATCTCATCGAACGAGGCAACACCGAATTTCAGCCCACCTGGTTATCCCCCCAACATTACAACCAGATCGCCGCCGCCTGCCGCCAATTGGGAATGGACCGCCTGAAACCCCTCAAGGAGGCCCTCCCGCCCGAAATCCCCTACGAAGAAATTCGCCTCGTCATAGCCCGCCTTCGCACCGAAACCGCCTCGAATGTGCCGTAACCTCGATTCCTAGGAGCGCGAGCATCCCTGCTGACGGTTTCTTCCCGCGGCGCAGCCCCTCCTGGAAGTGATATGATTGCAGCGGGAGGAGGCACAGAGTGTGTGAAAAACCCGTATCCTCAGCTCCTTCCACGCAAGCCATCGCGGAACGCGGTGAGGCGATCTACGATCAGAGATATCGCGCAGAGCTGGAAAAATCTTCCCACGAAAAGTTCGTCGCGATCGATATAGTCAACGGCGACGCAACTCTCGCCGAGACTGGCGAAGATACCATCCGACTCGCAATCGAGAAGGACCCCTCAGGCTTTTTCCATCTGATACGCGTCGGACATAAGGCCGCGTTCCAGGCGGGATGGTATATGAGCTGTGCCCGTTAAAGTTGGATCCCTTGTAAACGGGCATCCCTATATCGAAATCCTGGTTTCTCCCGACGGTAAGAAAAGCGCCAAGCAAACCGCGCTAGTCGATACCGGGTTCAGTGGTTTTATTTCTATTCCGATTGAGTCGGCAAAGTTGATGGGATTGAAGGCACATGCAGCCGCCCTCTATACCCTTGCAAACGGGAAGACTTCCGATGCTGTCCCGCTAGCCCACGGTTATGCGTGCCTTGAAGGAGATCCTTTTGTTCACGGATTGTTTTCTATTTCAGAGCACGCATCTACAGTGACCGGATTTTCTCGTTCGGTGCGGGAAAGTCCTGGTCGTTGCGCCGAATGGCATCATGACTATGAACGCAGCTGAATTCGAGTCCGGCCTTAAATATGCGGCATTGGGCGACGAGGCCGCCGCGGAAGGAAAGGCAAAGGAAAAGCCGCACCCCTGATTCAGCAGACTGCCGACAGAACTTTTTGTTCTTGCTTCAAAAACGGGTCCAGCCTGCGCCCCAAAACCTTCAAACGCTGTTTGTTAAATTTGCTCGACCGTCAAATTCCTCACTGAACGCGGATGCCGATTCACTTCACTGGCCGGTTACGCTACCCTCTCCCCGGCAATTCTTGGACCCTGAGTTCAGCGAGGGAAGCAAACATCTCCGCCAACACCAACAAACCCAAGGCAATACGAGCGGCCGCGCGCAAGGCCGCGCTGCTTCCCTTCGTTTTCGTGATGTACGCGTACGCGACGGGCGGCCCCTTCGGCCTCGAAGATATGGTGACGACGAGTGGGCCGGGGCTGACGCTGCTCTATCACCTGTTCATTCCGTTTTTCTGGTGCATTCCGGTGTCGCTGGTGGCGGCGGAGCTGACCACGGCGAT
>Ga0137409_10007847_pt1 | contig 10935 bp, 9 predicted proteins | sample CZODoug1_16funga_FD_122059 | JGI IMG/M metagenome (GOLD analysis project Ga0137409, IMG submission 122059) | Vadose zone soil fungal communities from Angelo Coast Range Reserve, California, USA - CZODoug1_16fungal (Hybrid Assembly) | ecosystem: Environmental > Terrestrial > Soil > Vadose zone... | reverse complement strand
CGCGCCGGTGCCCTGGTTCCCCTCGCGCGATGCGCGGTTCGGTGAATGGGCGCGCTGCGCCGCGGCGCCGGTCGAGGAGATGCGGCACGGGCTGCGCGTCCTGCATCCTCGATACGCCGCGCCGCCGCGCCTCGGCATGTATACCGGCCCTTGGGCGCTGCTGCGGGCCGGCCGCGCCGCACTCGCCCAGTTGCTCGCCGAGGGCGCTCGTTTCGATGCCATCGATGCGCATTATCTCTACCCGGACGGCGTAGCCGCGATGTGGCTTGCGCGCGAGGCCGGGCTGCCGGTGGTGATCACCGCGCGCGGTTCGGACGCCAGCCAGCTGCCGCGCTTCGCGCTTCCGCGCAGGCTGATCGGCGCTGCACTGCGCGAGGCGGATGCGCTGATCGCGGTCAGCGCCGGTCTCGCTGCTGGGCTGAACTCTCTGGGTGCGGCACCTGGGAAAGTCACGGTGCTGCGCAATGGCGTCGATCTCGCCGCCTTCGCGCCGCCGGCTGATCGCGCGACCCTGCGAGCGGAGCTCGGCCTGTCGGGACCGGTTATCCTCTCGGTTGGGCATCTGATCGAGAGAAAGGCGCACCATCACGCGATCGGCGCCCTGGCCGAGCTTCCCGGCGCCAGCCTGTTGATCGCCGGCGAAGGGCCGGAGCGCAGGGCCCTGGCGGCGCTCGCCGAGCGGCTCGGCGTGGCGGCGCGCGTCCATATGCTGGGCGCCCGGCCGCATGCTGAGCTGGCGAAGCTATACGGCGCGGCCGATGCGCTGGTGCTCGCCTCCACGCGCGAGGGCTGGGCGAATGTGATGCTGGAAGCGATGGCCTGCGGCACGCCGGTGGTCGCCGGACCGGCTTGGGGCAGCCGCGAGGCCATTTCGGCACCCGAGGCTGGACTGGTGCTCGACGAGGTCGGCCCGGGCTCGATCGCCGCGGCGCTCCGGCGGCTGCTGGCCAACCCGCCGGCCCGCCGCGCCACGCGCGCCCATGCCGAACGTTTTGGATGGGATGCGACGACGCGCGGCCAAGCCGAGTTGTTCGCCCAGGTGTTGGCGGTGCGGAGAAGCGCGGCATGACAATTTGGCTGGTTACCGGTGGTTGCGGCTTCATCGGTTCGCATCTCTGCGCCGCCCTTGTCGCGGCCGGGCAGCGCGTACGGGTGTTGGACAACCTGTCCACGGGCCGGCGGGAGAACCTCGTCCCCGGCGCCGAGTTGCTGGTGGGAGATGTGGGCGACCCGGAGTTGCTGGCCACACCGCAGGGACGAAAGTGGTATGACGAGATTCGCGGCGGCAAGGGTGCTGAGGCAGCGATTGACATCATCACGAGCTTCGGCAAAGGCCAGTTGCCGAAGGGGTTCCCGGTTCCAGGCACCGCGGCCTATCGAAACGCCTGGCAGCAAACCATCAAGGCGGCGGAGACTTACAACGAACCCGGCCGATTCACCGCATTCATCGGCTTCGAGTGGACTTCGAACACTGGCGGCAACAACCTGCATCGGAACGTCATCTTCCGCGGCAGCGGCCCGCAGGCCAGCCTGGTCGAACCCTTCACCACCCAGCCGCCTCTGGGCAGCGACAACCCTGTCGACCTGTGGAAGTACATGGCGGCTACCGAACAGAAGACCGGCAGCGAAGTGCTTGCGATTGCCCACAACGGCAACCTGAGCAACGGCCGCATGTTCCCGATCGTCGAGGCGTTCGGCAAGAAGCTCGACAAGGAGTACGTGCAGACGCGCGCCAAGTGGGAGCCGCTGTACGAAACGACGCAGACCAAGGGCACGGGCGAAGCGCATCCGTTCCTGTCGCCCAACGACGAGTTTGCAAACTTCGAGATCTGGGACAAGGGCAACCTCGACGGCAGTGTGCCGAAGACCAAGGACATGCTTGAGTTGGAATACGCGCGCGCGGGCCTCAAGAACGGGCTCAAGCTCGAAGCACAGCTGGGCACCAATCCGTACAAGTTCGGCATGATCGGCAGTACCGATGCGCATACCGGCCTGGCTGCGGTTGAGGAGGACAACTTCTTCGGCAAGACCGCGCCGCAGGAACCCAGCCCCGAGCGCATGACCGCCGTGTTCATCGACAACCCGAAGACCGGTGTAAAGATCATGGACTGGGAGGTCGGCGCCTCCGGTTTCGCCGCGGTGTGGGCGACCGAGAACACGCGCGAGGCGATCTTCGACGCGATGAAACGCCGCGAGGCCTATGGCACGACGGGCCCCCGCATGATCGTGCGCTTGTTCGGCGGCTGGGACTTCGCGCCGGGCGACGCCAATAACCGCATGCCCGCCGCAGTGGGCTACGCCAAGGGCGTGCCGATGGGCGGCGACTTGCGCAGTGCGCCGCAAGGCAAGTCGCCGACGTTCCTTGTTGCCGCATTGAAGGATTCGATCGGCGCCAACCTGGACCGCATCCAGATCGTCAAGGGCTGGCTCGACAAGGACGGCAAGACGCAGGAGCGCGTGTACGACGTGGTGGTATCCGGCGGCCGCGCGATCGACGCCGACGGCCGCTGCAAGACACCGGTCGGCAACACGGTAGACGTAGAGAACGCGACGTGGACCAACACCATCGGTGCGCCGGAATTGATCACCGTCTGGAAAGATCCGCAGTTCGACGCGAACCACCGCACCTTCTACTATGCCCGCGTCATCGAGATCCCGACGCCGCGCTGGACCGCCTACGACGCGAAGCGCTTCGGAACGAAGCCGGTCCCCGGCACCACGATGGTTCTCCAGGAACGTGCCTATACAGCGCCGATCTGGTACGCGCCCTGACCTAAAGATGCGTCGCCTGCTGCAAGAACCCCTGCTGCATTTCCTGATCCTCGGCGCGCTGCTGTTCGCCCTGTACAGCCGGCTTCAGGCAGGCGTGCCGAAGGCGGCCGACGAGATCGTCCTCTCGCGCGGCCAGGTACAGAGCCTGCAGGCGCAATTCCAGCGCGTGTGGCAGCGCCCTCCGACGGCAGAGGAGCTGCAAGAGCTGGTCGAAAGCTGGGTGCGCGAGGAGATCTTCTATCGCGAGGGTCTCGCGATGGGCTTGGACCGCGACGACCCCGTCGTGCGGCGCCGGGTCGGGCAGAAGCTCGAGTTCATCGTCGATGGCACCACGCCGACACCGCCGAGTGCGGCCGAGCTGCAAGCCTGGCTCGATGCCCACACCGACAAGTACCAGATCGAGCCGCGGTACTCGCTGACACAGATTTATTTCGATGTGGCGCGGCACGGCGAGAAACTCGGCGCCGATGTAGCCGCCGTGCGTCGTGCCCTCGATGGCGGCAAAACGCCCGCCGGCGACGCGACCTTGTTGCCGCTGGCTTTGGACGATGCGGGGGCCTCCGAGGTGAAGCGAATATTCGGCAAGGAGTTCGCTGAGGCGCTAAAGGGCTTGCCCGTCGGTGCGTGGCAGGGACCGCTGCGCTCCGGCTTCGGCGTGCACTTGGTGAAGCTAAGTGCCAGCGTGGCCGGGCGCCGTGCCACGCTGGACGAGGTGCGCGCGGAAGTCGAGCGCGATCTCCTGCATACCCGCACGGCCGAAACCAACGCAGCGCGCTACCAGAAGCTGCGCGCGCGGTACACCGTGCGCACTGACCAGACCGGAACGGCGACGAATTGAAAGTCTTCGTTGCGCTGCTGTTGGCATGCGTGGCCTGTGTCGCGCAGGCCGACGTCTTTCGCCCGGCCTACCTCGAGCTGCGCGAGGCTGGCGAAGGTCGTTATGACGTTATGTGGAAGGTGCCGGCGCAGGGCGATGCGCGTTTGGCGGTCGAGGTGGTTTTCCCACAAGGCACGACTAACGTCGCGCCGCCTCGGGGCCAGTTCAGCGGCGGCGCCTATGTCGAGCGCTGGCAGGTCAGCCGGCCGGGTGGCCTGGCCGGTCAGACGCTTGCCATCGACGGCATCGCCGGCGGTATCACTGACGTGATCGTGCGTGTTGAACGCTCGGATGGGACGAGCCAGGTCGAGCATCTGTTGCCGCAACGACCGCAGTTCACGGTCAAGGGGGCCACCGGTGCGGCGCAAATTGCCTGGTCCTACCTGGTGCTCGGGATCGAACACATCCTTGGCGGCGTCGATCATCTGCTGTTCGTGCTGGCACTGCTGCTGATCGTGCGCGGCGGCAGGCGCATCGTGGCCACCATCACCGCGTTCACTCTGGCCCACAGCCTGACTCTGGCGGCCGCGACCCTTGGCTGGGTGCATGTGCCGGGGCCACCAGTTGAGGCCATGATCGCGCTGAGCATCGTCTTCGTCGCCGCCGAGGTGGTGCACGGCCTGCGCGGCAGGCCTGGCCTGACGGCGCGGGCGCCGTGGGTAGTGGCTTTCAGTTTCGGCCTGCTGCACGGTTTCGGTTTCGCTGGCGCGCTGGCCGAAGTGGGTTTGCCGCAAACGGCGATACCGGTGGCCCTGTTGATGTTCAACGTCGGAGTCGAAATCGGCCAGCTGGTATTCGTGGCCTGCATGCTTGGCGCGCGCACCCTACTGGCCCGTTTGCCGACGCCGCTGCCCCAGTGGGCTCTCAGCTTGCCGCCCTATGCCATCGGTACCGTGGCGATGTACTGGGTCATCGAGCGTATCGGCGCGTTCTGGAGTTGAATGCCGCTCATGATCGCGAATCTGCTGGTGCGCACGCTGAAAGTCACTTTCCGATGAGGGCGCAACGCGCGTGGCCGCCCGGCATGAAGCCGCGCAAGACCGAGCGCTTGATGAAGGTGATCTTCTGGTTGAGGCCGCCGCGTGCGCGGCAATCCGGTGTGCATCATGCAGTGCTTGCGTTGCTGGGCACCATGTTCCTGCCGGCGTTGGCCGCGCACGCGCAAGAGCTCGAGCCGCGTGCGTACAGCAACCTGCCGGTGGGCTTGAACTTCCTGGTGGAAGGGTATGCGCATTCGCAGGGAGGCTTGGCCACCGATCCTTCGTTGCCGCTCGACGACGCTCACCTCAAGGTCGATACCGGCGTGCTCGCGTACGCACGCGCGCTCGACCTGTGGGGCAACTCCGGCAAGTTCGATGTCATCGTGCCCTACTCGCACCTGTCGGGAACGGCGCTGGTCGCCGGGCAGCCGAGGGAGCGTGCTGTGAGCGGGTTCGGCGATCCGCGGTTTCGCTTCTCGATGAACTTCTACGGGGCGCCAGCTCTCGCGCTGCCGGCGTACCCGGCCTACAAACCAGACCTGGTCATCGGCGCCAGCGTGCAGGTGAGCCCGCCCCAGGGCCAGTACGACTCCAGCAAGGCCATCAACCTGGGAACCAACCGCTGGTCGATCAAGCCGGACATCGGTTTTTTGAAGTCATTTGCGCCGTTCACGTTCGACCTGACCGCGGGTGTCACCTTCTTCAGCCGCAATGACAACTTCTTCGGCGGACAGACTGTCGATCAGGCAGCGATCTACTCGACACAGGCCAATTTCAGCTACGACTTCGGCCGCGGCATCTGGGCTGCGTTGGGCGTCACCTACTACTGGGGCGGCCGCACCACCGTCAACGGCGTGGCCAAGGACGACGCACTGAACAACTCGCGCGTGGGATTGACCGTTGCGCTTCCGATCGACCGCTACTACTCGCTCAAGTTCAACGCCAGCGGTGGCATCAGCACGCGCACCGGTACGAGCTTCAACACCGTCGGCCTGGCCTTGCAATACCGCTGGGGTGCGGGGCTCTAGCGGGGAGCGCGGGCGCCCGCTGTTACTTCATCGTCTGGATGATGCGGCCGTTGAGCGGCTGCACCGGGCGGGCGTTCAGCGGGTAGATCTTGGCGAATGCAGCGATCTGGCTGTCGGCGATCTTCAGCGGCGATTTCAGGACAAACCAGGTGACGTCTTCGCTACAGGGCGGCGTCGTGAGCGATCCCTGAAATGTGTAATAGCCCTTGTTCTCCGGCAGCAGCTTCGCCACGTCGACGGTGACGTTGTCGGCGACGTTCTCCTTTTCTTTTTCCTTCGGAAGGTTCTTCCAGAGCGAGTCGATTAGTTCGCTTGCGCCGCCCTGGTCGAGCAGCACCGCAACCACCGCGAGCTTGCCGGCGGAATTCTTGTGCACCAGGTGCGCAACCATCGCATGCGCCTTGCCGTCGATTTTCTCTTCGCTCGGCCGGTGAAAGTGAAACTGGAGCAGTTCATAGCGCACGCCGCCTACGTCGATCGAGCTGCCCGGCGCGTAGTTGACCTGGATGGTGTGGCCGTTGTCGATGATCTTCAGCGCGGACGGCTTGTAGTCGAATTTGATCGCGGGCAGGTCCGCTGCCTTGGCGCCGCGAATGTCGATGGGCGACTGCAGCTTGCCGAGCTTGCACGTGCCGAATTCGGGGTCCAGCGATCCCCACTCGGAAGGGCCTCCGTGTCCCCGGTAAGCCCAATGATGTTCGTCCGCCAGCGCGACAGTGGCGAGGCTCAGCGTCGGGATCATGCACAGTGCTGCGACGTTCTTGCGAATCTTCATGTGTGAGTCCTTCAAGTGGTCTTCTAAAGCCCCGCACCATCACCGCGATAGGGGCAGCGTGAGGCGAAAGTTCGCCCCCCCGCCATCCCGATTCTCCGCCCAGAGCCGACCGCCAAGTGCCTCGACCAGAGTGCGCGAGATCGACAAACCCATGCCCATGCCTTTCGGCTTGGTGCTGAAGAATGAACCGAAGATCTGCTCGAGCCGGTCGGCCGGGATGCCCGAACCGCTGTCGCTCACGGCGATCTCGACCGCTTGCGCGCCGTCTCGTCTTGCGCTCACCACGATGCGTCGGACCGTCTTGCTGGCTTCGTCGATTGCATCCATGCCGTTGGAGATGAGATTGAGCAACACCTGCTGGAGGTGCACGCGATCGCCATTTACACGCGGCACATCGCTTTCGATCTCCAGATCCAGCTTCACGTGCCGCGCCGTTGCGTCGGGGCGCACCAGCGCCACGACATCGCTCAGAACCTCGCCCACGTCGAGCGGCCGCTTGTCGATGTCCTGTCGTTTGAGCAGCGCGCGCATGCGGTCGATGACGGCGCCCGCCCGCTGGTCGTCCTTGCGGATGTCGTCGATGATCGCGCGGATTTCGTCAAGGTCCGGCGAAACGTGCTGCAAATAAAGCGTCGCCGCCTCCGCATTGCGCAGGATCCCGCCGAGCGGCTGATTGATCTCGTGCGCGAGCGCGGAGGCGAGCTGCCCCATCACCGAGACACGCCCCACGTGGGCGATCTCCTGCCGCAGGCGCAGCATCTCCTGCTCGGTTTGTTTGCGCGCGGTGATATCGCTACAGGCGCCGCGCGTGCGTACCGGCCGCCCTGTTGTGTCGAACTCGGCCTGGCCCTGAGCCGCGATCCACCGCACACTGCCATCCGCCAGAAGCGTGCGGAATTCCAACTCGTATCCGCCTTCGCCAGATGCAGCGTCGGCAAGGGCATGCCGGACTGCATCGCGATCGTCGGGGTGCACCTTTTGCAGCATCCGCTCCCGGTCGAGCCGCTCCATGGGTGTGAACCCGAACAGCTCCCGCCACTTGGCGCTCGCCCAGATTTCATTGCGCGCCAGGTCGCGCGCCCAGATGCCCAGGTTTGCCGCATCGGCAGCCTGGGTCACCTGCTGCTCGCTTTCGTGCAACTCCAGCACGAGTTGCGACGCGCGGAGCGCCTCGTGGCTCAACTCGTACGCCGTCAACACGACGATGCCCAGGAAAGACAGGCTGATCGCGATCCGCGCCTCGATGTTCCCCCAGAACAGCACGGCTGCACTGGCAAGCAGGAAAAATATCGTGCTCCCGCCGACCCTCAGCACCTTGCCGCGGTCGCCGCGTCGCCACGCGATGATGCTGGCATCGGCAACGAAGATGATGAGCACCAGGATGCTCAACTGCGCGAGCAGCAGCCACGGGTTCGGCACACCCGCTGCGGCGCAGACCGGTTCGCCAAGAAACGGACTGCAGTGCACGGCGGTGATTGCGCGGTAGTTGAGATTCGTCCCCACCAGGAAATTGAGCAACAGCGAGATCGTGCACAGGCCGACGAAGCTCCACCCGAGCCACGGCCGACCGGCCTTCAGATACAACCACACGAACCCGGCGAGTGACACCAGCGACAGCCACAGTGGTACGTGCGCCCACCTCAGAGCGGTGCCGAACGCTTCGGGTGTCTGCGCGCGCAGCATCGACAGCTCGCAGAACACAAAGGCCGCAGTCGCCACCGCCATCAGCGAGAAGGCCAAACTCGGCCACGGCCACGCCGCGCGATTCCTGTACCAGTCCAGCAAATGCACCGCGGCCAGCGTGAGACACGCTGCGGCGATCATGGACCAGATGACAGTGACCCAACTCATGACGACTCGAGGGATCCGCTAGACACCAGTGGCGGGCAGTCTAATCGGTCACTGGGGGCGATTCCTGACGAATCTCAAGGATGCATCGGTGCAGGTCACCGTTTCGAGCAGATCACGCATGTCGCTCGTCGCAACAACAAACGCAGAGGCGATGCTTGCGTGTCGTGCTCGCGCACGCGCTCGATCGACAACGCGTCGTGGAGTGCCGGAGAAGAGTCTCCGTGCCGGGAACGTGCGTAGAGTTTTCATCCCCAACACGCGTCACTGCTGTCTCGCTCTTGAGCATGCGTGCGTGCGATGATGATCGCGAACACCAACCGATCTCTGACCAGGACAAGAGCGATGAAGAACCTGCTGCTTGTTGTTTTGGCTTGCATCGTTCTCGGCGGTTGCGCCAACCTGACGCCGTATGTCCCCGAGAAGAGAGATCCCAACGCGCCGTGCATCGACAACGTGCCGCCGTCGGAGTGCGGTAAGCCCCCTGTAGGCGACTAGAGTCTGCGTCGCGTTTTCGACTAGACCACCGGCGGGGGAACGATGAAGAAACTGCTGCTTGTTGTTCTGGCATGCGTCGCCACCAGCGGTTGTGCCAGCGTCACGCAAGATCAACCTGCGCCCTCAGATCACAATGGGCAGTGCGCGGGTAACGTTGCTCGTTACAATTGCTTCAAGCCGATCATGTGAGCCGGATAGCGGCAAGCGCGCTCGCTATTTGAGCGAGCGGCCCGCCGCCATCAGCGCACGCTGCGCCACGAGGTCGCTGCGGATCTGCGCCGGGGTGGTTCGCCGAAAGGCTTCGGCATCGGTTCCTGCCACACCAGCGAGCGCGCGAGCGCGGGTTACTTCATGGCCGTTGGCGCCGGTTCTACGGAGAGCGCCAATGCTTGCGTGTATACGGCCTGGATCTGGTCGCCTACCTTGATCAGCTTGAACTGCGCGGGATCGCGCACCTTCAGGTCGACCGTCTGTTTCGGCCCCTTCAGCGTGACTGTTTGTGTCTTGGCGTTGACGGCGACTACGTCAGCAGTGACTTCCACTTGCTGCGCCGCCACTCCGCCTGGCCGTTCCCCTTGCGCTGCCCGCTTGCTGCCCTCGGTCTCGACCTTGCTGCGCAATTCCTTGCCGTCCTTCTTGAGCGTGAGCGACAGCGCTTCGAGGTAACGCACCACGACCTTATCGCCAACCTTGACCTGGTCGAGGTTGCGCACATCGGGGCCTGCCGTCATGGTGTGCAGCTTGCCCTTGGGGCCCTTGAGCGTGACTTCACGCGTCTGTTGATCGATCGCCTCGACCGTAGCGGTGACCTTGGTCCCCTGTGTCATGGTCACCTTGCCTGGCGACGATTCCTTCGTCGCCATCGTGTTGGGGTCTGCCGCCTGCTGCGCAAAGGCGGGCATGGACAGCGCGCTTAGCAGCGCGGCGACGATAGGAAGCAGTTGTCGTTTCATTCTGTTTTCTCCGAGGTGACTCAAGTGTGCCCGACTCAGGGGGCGGTTTCCTTCCAGCCTGCGACTGGATCAAAAGTGGTCATTTGTGCAGCGATGCCGGGGGTGTTCTTGCCGAGGTCCTTCTCGTAGACCTTGCCATTGTGGTTCACGATGAAGGTCATCACGCCGCTATCGCCATAGTTGTCCGGATACGCAACCATCGCGAAACCCGCGAGCATGCGCCCGTTGATCAGGTAACTGTAAGCGCCACCAGCCGCGCTCGCGCCCTGGCGCGTCAGGATGCGGAAGTGGTAGCCGCGATAAGGATCGCCTTTCTTGTGCCCGGCGAGATACGCCGAACTCTCGGCGATCAGCGGGCCGAACGGACTGGCTTCTTCGCCCTTGGCCGCGTCGGCGGGCCAGTACAGGCCATCGAACTTGCCAGGCCTGCTGCCGAGCCTCTGTGCGTACTCGAGCACGCCGTCGCCGTTGCGGTCGCGCGTCGCGTACTCGCGTTGCGCGTCCAGATAGGCACGCAGCACGACGATGGCGTTGCGCTCGTTGCTGCCGACGCGCCGGTTCAAGAGTTCCTCGACCCCTTCCTCCGTCGCAAACCGCCAGACCCCGCCTTGCCGCACCAGGGGGATCGGCAACGGCCATGCCTGCGGGCCTATCAGTAACACGCGTCGGTCGTCGCCGCGTGGAGACAGCGAGTGAAAGGTTGCGAGCAGCTCGGCGTCAGATGCGCGCCGCGCGGCGTCGTATGCCGCATCGCCGGTGACCACCAGGGATTTGTACTTTGCGCCGACGATGGCGACCAGGGCGGCCTCGTCGTTCGCCTTCAGCGCCGCGGTCAGCGCGTCCACGGCGGCTTCGGGAGTGCCAAAGCTCTGCTGGTCTGCCGCGACAGACGCCAGAGGCAGCGCCAGCAGCAAGGCCAGCAACACTGCCAGTCGGCGCAGCCTCGCCGTGAATGCGAAGAGGTTCATGTTCATCTTCACTTTGTCGATTGCGTGCAGGTGAGTCATGCCACTCTCCTAGCGCCGGCCACGACCGCCGCCACCGCCCCCGCGCGGCGCGCTGGAGCGTCCGCCGCCCTGCCGGCCACGTGCCAGGCTCGGTCCCTGCTTCTCGACGGGCTTGCGGCCATTCAATTGCGCGAGACGGGCTTTGACCACGTCAAACTCCGACGTCGTGACGATGTACTGATCCCTGTCGGGCAAAA
>Ga0137409_10007846_pt1 | contig 10936 bp, 6 predicted proteins | sample CZODoug1_16funga_FD_122059 | JGI IMG/M metagenome (GOLD analysis project Ga0137409, IMG submission 122059) | Vadose zone soil fungal communities from Angelo Coast Range Reserve, California, USA - CZODoug1_16fungal (Hybrid Assembly) | ecosystem: Environmental > Terrestrial > Soil > Vadose zone... | reverse complement strand
GGTGCGGTCACGTTCAGCACACCTGCTCCGGACGTGTATGACAAGCCCACCAGCCGCTGATCCATATCGAATGCATGCGTCGGTGCACCGGGCCGGACGAGCACGACGGACGTAATGTTCGCCGCCTCAGGTGTCTGCACCTGGAACGCGGCGCCATAGCCGAACGCAGTGGAACTCACGCTGCTGATGGTGGGCCGCGCGGCGGAACTGCCATCCCCGTTGAACAGGTATGCTGGAGAATAAATCTCGATGTGCCCTTCGTACGAACCGCGCGTCGGGTTTCCGCCAACCAGCATCACAGTGGCATCCGGAAGGAGAAGCGAGCCGGAATGATAGAGACGCGGGTAAGCGTTGGTGCTCGCCGAACTGAAACTATTCGTGTTCGGGTCATAAAGGTCGGCATTCCTGCTCGCGGTGGCTGCGTCCTCATCATTGGTCGATCCACCTACAGCCAGCACTTTGCCGTTCGGCAGGATCGTGGCGTTCATCTCGATCCGCGGCTGAGACATCGACGGTCCGTATTGCCACTGGAGAGGAGAAGCCGCAAGATCGATGATTTCCGTGGTCGCCGTGGCCGGGTTGCCGCCGCCCAGAATCATCACGCGAGGTCGATATCCGTTCGCCGGGGTCAACGGCAGCATGACCGATGTTCCGTAGGTGCGGGTGATGGAAGCGTTCGTCGATGCCACAACGCCAGACCACGTTTTCGTCGATGTATTGAAGATCCTGGAGCCAGTACCCGATCCGGAGTAAAAGATATTACCGTCCGTCATCAGATGCATGCGCGGGTATAGCGGGGGTGTCCACCCCGCGGCATATTCCTGACTCCATCCCGAACCAACCGTATAGATTTCCACCGCGGTGTTCGTCCCGCCGGTTTCGGTCAACCCCGAAAACGTCATCACACGGCCATCACCGAGAGTGGTCACCGTCGGATACCAACGTCCGTGCGCCATGTTTTGCACGTCCGTGAACACGCCGGTCGCAGGGTCATACACCGAGTTCTTCTGCGATCCGTGAAATGGGTCATATTGGAGGGTGCCGCCGTTGATGAACGCCCGGCCGTCCGGCAACACGACCATCCCGTTACAGAACATGTCCCACGCCAGCGCTTGCGTGGAAATCGTTCCGGCCTGCGGGTCCCAGAGAGCCGCGCGATAGTTGGTTTCAGTGGCGACGTTTCCCGAACCTGCAACGACCAGGACCTTGCCATTGTTCAAGAGTGCCAGGTGAATGGGATTGATCGGCATCAGATACGGCAAGGTTGTCCACCGCCCCAGCTGTCCTGCCTGGGCCAGAATCGCCTGCGTACTCAGGGCCGCCAGGACCAGCCCGAACAGAATAGCTGCCGCTAGAGACCACCGGTTTATGGTTCTTTGCTTCGCGTTGAGCATGAGCATCCTTTCCTCTTCGCGTCGAGTGATTCCTGCACTACGTGCCCCTACGCGTCATGGACTGAAGTTGTAGGAAAAAATAAGACGTACAAAATACACGCCGCATGGCCATCCGGCTAGTTTTTTGTTGATTCGAACGATGCCCCCGCGTGGCTCCGTTTTTCTGGTTTGCAATCCGAGCGTATCAAACCGCCGAAAGGTCAAAAGACTTCGACACACAGTTTCACTATCTTCGGCAGGCGTCACCAAAATGTTTGACAAATCGTGGATGTTGCTTCACGGTGAGACTCACTCACAGCAGGAAGCAAAACCCACAACGGGCAACGTGTTCCAACACGCTCTTTTGAAGTTGGAGCCAGCCGTGGGACTACGCACGGTGGCGCATATGCGCTCATGAAGCCGCGGACGAACAATGATGGAACAATGGAGGGATTATGAGAGAAGGAGTAACAATCGTTTCTGCGGCAACAGCCCTGGTTACTGCCCTGTGGCTGGCTCCTCTGTGTTTTTCCCAGACAACCTCGACGGGTGCGCTGACCGGCGTCACCACCGATGCAAGTCGCGCGGTGATACCGGGGGTGGAAATGACGCTTACCAATGAAGCCACTCGCGAGATGCGCACCGCGATTTCAGGCGAGAACGGCGGCTACTCGCTTCCCCTGCTTGCTCCAGGCTCCTATCGCCTGGAAGCGGCTTTGACCGGATTTAAAACGGCCCTGCGTTCCGGGATTCGGATCAGCGTGACGGAAACCACGCGTCTGGACGTCCAGCTCGAAGTCGGCGGTGTGTCGGAAATTGTGAACGTCGAGGCCGCTCCGGTTATGGTTCAGCAGGAATCCAGCGCGCTGGGACGCGTTACAACTGAATCGGTCATTTCAAACCTTCCACTGGTCACTCGCAACTTCACCCAGATTCTCGGCCTCTCGCCGGGGATTACGATGGACGTGGTGAATGCATCCGAGCTTGGGCGCGGCAGCGGAGGGATGGTCACGTCGCGTACCAGCGTCAATGGCAGCCGGTCATACGATAACAACTTCCAGATCGACGGCATCGACGCCAACGATTTTGAGTCCGGTGACTCCGGCACAACTGGAGGCACGGCCGTACCCAATCCGGATGCTATTGCGGAGTTCAAGGTTCAAACCGCTCAAGCCGACGCTTCCTTCGGACGCAATGCCGGCGCGAATGTGAATGTCATCACGAAGTCCGGAACGAACGAGTTTCACGGCTCGCTTTTCGAATTCTTCCGGAACGAAGCGCTGAATGCGAATGACTTTTTCTTTAACCTGGCTGGACAGAGAAAGCCCGTCGCGAAGCAGAACCAGTACGGTGGAACTCTTGGAGGGCCCATCAAGCAGGATAAGTTGCTCTTCTTTGCCTCCTACCAGGGTACGCGTCAGATCAACGGTGCCCCGGGCGGAAACTTCAACGCCAATTGCGCGGCGACGGTCTACTCTCCTCCGCTGACCGATGATCGATCGGCTGCGGCGTTGGGGGCATTGTTTGCAGGGCAGAGCGGTCAAAACGGAGGCGTGGCCATCCGACCCGACGGTTCCAATATCAATCCGATCGCGCTGCGTTTGCTACAGGCGCGGCAGTCCGACGGCGGCTATCTATTTCGCACCCCCCAGGTGATCGATCGCAGCCAGCCGTTCGCCCGCCAGGGCTTTTCGGCTTTCAGCAGGCCCTGCTCGTTTAGAGAACATCAGTTTGTTAGCAATTTTGATTACCTGCAGACCCAGAAAAGCAAAATCAGCGGCCGTGTCTTCTACTCGAGAGGCAATCAGACGAATTCGTTTCCCAGTCCCACAACCAATGTTCTGGGAACGCCATTAGACATATTCTCCGACTTCTGGACAATGTCGCTGGCGCACTCGTATGTTTTCACTTCGCACGTCTTCAATGAACTTCGGTTAGGCAACTTCCACGGCCGCCAGGACCGGGAAGGCACGCCGCCATTCAAATTTTCCGAAATCGGCGTGCGTCCTCCGGTGATTCCGCCTATCGCAGACAGTAAAGGCACCTTAACGATCACTGGCTCTTACAGTACGTCGGCGGGTAGCAGCCAGGATTTTCCGCAGCAGGTGTTCAGTCTCCAGGACCATCTTTCGTACGTTCGCGGGTCTAACAATTTTCGTTTTGGCGGCGGCACCACCCGTTTTCACACCAATTTCAATCACGAGTGGCAAAACGCGACTCTGACATTCCTGAGTTTTCCCGACTTCCTGTTGGGCCTGGACGGAGCGAGCAACGGATCCTCATTCAGCAATATTTTCTCGTCAGCCTATACACCACGTCCGCGTCTCAAGAACATGCGCATATGGGACGGCTTTGCCTATGTCCAGGACGACATGAAGGTCTCGCCGCGGCTGACGCTGAATCTCGGCTTTCGGTACGAGCGGCTTGGGCATCCGACTGACGATCGTCACATCAATATGAATTTCGATCCAGCTCTTGCCAATCCAAATCCGCCGGCGGAAGGCACTCTGCAGGGTTTCATCTTTCCATCCGACTGGCCTGAGGCTTTACCTCCCGGTGTCATTAAATTCCACAACAACCTCGGTCTCAACGGTAATGGACAGAATAACTGGGCGCCTCGTCTCGGCTTTGCATGGCAGGTATTGCCCAACTCGCACCGTCTGGTGCTGCGCGGCGGCTATGGGTACTATTACACGCACGTACTCGGACTGGCCTACGTCATTCTGGGTAGCCAGGCTTTTGGAGCAGTGACACAAAGCGGAACGGCTAACGTGTCATCTACTTTCCAGAACCCGTTCGCCCCGCTTCCTTCGGGTGGCGCCACTGCAGGCTCTTCTTTTCTTGCAGACGCTACAGCGTCTTTTTTTTCAGACCGATCCTATTCACCCACTACAGCTCAGGCCAACCAGTTAACGGCGATGGATTATCGGCCAGGAATCACGCAGCAGTACAGCCTGAACGTACAGACGGAACTTGCAAAGGACTTCCTGCTGGAACTCGGGTACGTCGGTGCAAGAGGAACACATCTTTCCCGCGGCGTCTCGTTAAACCAGGCGCGCCTGGCCAGTCCAACCAATCCGATCCGGGGCGTCATGACCAATACCGTGGCCAACGTGCGGCAGCGCGTTCCAATCCTGGGTTTTCAGCCAGTCGGTTTGCCTCTTCTCGATTCGAACGGAGCATCCTGGTACAACAGCCTGCAAACGAGCCTCACCAAGCGTATGAGTAAAGGTCTTCAGATGCTGGTCTCCTACACCTGGTCTCAGAATATGGACAACAACGCCGCTCAGACTTACAGGGGCAGCAGAGGAGGCGGGGCGCCCGGAGACAATACGATTAAGAAGCAGGGCTACGGCAGGTCGGAACTGGGCCGAGACCATCGGTTCGTCGTCAGTTATGTGTACGAACTTCCGAATCTCGGAAATCCGGACGGCTGGGTCGGAAAGGTGGCAAACCGATGGTCGGTGTCTGGCACGACGGCAATTCAAACCGGCACGCCGCTGTCTATCTTTTACACCAACGGAAACAACGTCACTGGGATTACCAGCGACCGCGCCCAGATGGCGCCAGGCTGTACGCATGCCGACCTGCTGACCTCCGGCCGAATTCAGGACCGGCTGAACAAGTACTTCAATACCGCTTGTCTCACAACACCGCCGGTGATCGGAAGTGACGGCAGAGCGACCGCCTTCGGAAACAGTGGTGTGGGCATTGTGACGGGTCCCGGCCAGCACAACTTCGATATGTCCGTTATTAAGAAGATTCCACTCGGCTCAGGCGAAAGCAGGCGAATGGAATTCCGGGCCGAGTTCCTCAACCTGCTTAATACGCCGCAGTTCAGTGCGCCCGAAACCACATTCGCGACGAGCACATTCGGGCAGATTTCAAAGACATCTGTCAATCCGCGGTTCATCCAACTCGCCTTGAAGTTGTATTTTTGAAGCAATCGCTGCTGGCGCCGTCGAAAGGAACGTGAGGGCGTAGAACTCGACACGGGCCGCGCCAGGAACGCTCAACGTGAAGAACCGACAAAGCCTCGGACCAATGCGGCGATCTCATCTGCAGCCGTGTCCAATGCGAAATGACCGGCGTCGAGAACCTGAACTTGAGCGTTCGGCACATCCCGGCGATAGGCTTCCGGCTCCGAGAGGTCGAACGAGAGGTCATACTTACCCCAGATCACCAGCAGGCGCGGCTGCGTCTCGCGCATCCAAGCCTGCCACTTGGGGTAGTCGTCGACGTTTGTGCGGTAGTCATAGAAGAGGTCGCTTTGAATGTCGGCCTGGCCGGGTTGGTTGAGAAAGGCAAATTCATCGGTCCAGAGATCCGGGTCATAGCGTTCCACGTTGGGATCGTTCCCGACATGGCGTGTCCGCGTCGTCGCCAGCGACAGGAGATTTGTGCGAAGCGTGCTTTCGTTGGCAGCGCGATCGGCCCAAAAGGCCCGCCGCGGCTTCCAATTCGCCCCCAGGCTTTCGTTGTGCGCCACAGCGTCCTGGACGATGAGAGCCTCGATCCGGGCCGGATGGGCCAAGGCCATGCGAAAACCCACCGGGCCGCCGTAATCCTGCATGTAAAGCGTGTAGCGCGAGAGCCCGAGCGCCTCGGTGAAGTGATTCATGATCTCGGCATAGTGGTCGAACGTATACGCGAATTTTTTCGGGTCCGGCCAGTCGCTGTGTCCAAAGCCCGGGTAATCGGGCGCGACAAGGTGATAGCGATCGGAAAGCCGGGCGAAGAGAGGCTCGAACATCCGCGATGAAGAGGGAAGTCCGTGCAGCAGGAGAAGCGTCGGCGCGTCTTTCGGGCCGGCCTCTCTGTAAAAGATGGAGAGCCCATCTATCTGTGTCGTGCGATAAAAAGTCGGGTGTTCCACGGGCCGTTCCTTTCCCTGGGCCTGGGCCAGCAATTGAAATGATGCGAGCATCACAGAAACCATCAACGCCATGCGGGAGACGGGGCGTTGCGCAGCAGTGGGTCCCTGCATCACGTACCTCTCTCTTATTCCGCCACCTCGAAAATGATTTCCAGCTCGACCGGAGTGCCGAGCGGAAGGCTTGCGACGCCATACACCAGGCGGCAGGGGCTCTTATCTTTTCCGAAGACGTCTTGCAGCAACTCCGAAGCGGCGTCAGCGACTTTCGGCTGATCGCGGACATCTCCAGAAGTGGCCACCGACACGCCGAGCCGGACGATCCGCGTCACTTTGTCGAGGGATCCCAAATTCTGCCGCGCGACAGCGAGGACGTTGAGCGCCGCGAGGTGAGCCGCCTTGCGGCCCGCTTCCACATCGAGCTCCGCGCCGACGCGCCCAATGAATTTCGCCCCGTGGCCTTCCGTGGGAAGCATCCCGCTCAGAAAAAGCAGATTGCCCGTCTGCACCGCTTCCACATAGGTGCCAAACGGCTCAGGCGGCGCCGGGAGCTGGATTCCAAGTTCTTTCAACCGCTGCTCGGCGCTGGCCGGCCGAGAGCCTTCGCGGGTTCCCATTTGCTCTTTCGAATTTGTATTCATCTGTCTCTCTCCTATTTGTGAGTAGCTGGCATGCATCCGTGACCTGCAATAAATAATCCCCAACTCTGCATTTTGTACCGGCCGGTATTTTGGGGACAGCTCTTACGCACTCTCCTGAAGACGGACTCGTAGATCTCCGTACCAATGCTGTGCGACGCGTTCAAGACCGCAAACCTATCGGTGGCACTTGCTGTCTCCGATGGCGAACGCGCATGTCCCACATTTGTTCGATGGCTGGAAAAGATTTGAACTTGTTTTCAGCGAGGTCGCTTCGTCAGCGCCTGGTGGGCGCCGACGCAGAGCCACCCGGGTCTGGAACGAGCATCCGGATCATCCCATCCTGCCTGGACGTGAGGAGAAGCTCGCCGTCGCCAGTTCGGCTGATATGCAGATCGGCCCGAGAGATGCTCGCACCCATCGTTCGGTCGATGAGTTCCTGCATGGACACATTCCTGCGATTACCATTCGCTTCCCGCACGTAGAGCTGGATTTCTTCGATTGGCGCCACGGTCTGAGGGATTCCGTCGTCAGCCTTCTTCATCTCGGCGAGATCGGCCGCGAACAGGCGTCCTGTTTGGATATCGCCAAAGACGAACTTGCCCTGTAGCGCGGCGATTCGGCCATGATACGCGAATCCGTCGGTTACTGACCGCCCTTCGTCGTGGTCGTAGACCGCAACGGGATAGGTAAAGCCGTCTTTCACGCGCCCGCTCAGCACGTCCGCCGGGAGTGGGAACAGTTCGTTGAGCTCGCCGCCCCGCCATCGGCCATTCTCAAAGTATCCCTCCCGTTTCATCCAGCCATAGTTCTCGCCGTTGCGGACGATGTTGATCTCCTCGATATGGTTCATACCGATATCGGAGGCGAACATGGTCCCGTCTACGTCCCATGAGAGCCTGTGCGCATTACGAAAGCCGTAGGCGTAAATTTCGCCAAGCGTTTTCGGGTCGCCATCTGAGGCGAATTTGTTGGCCATCGGAATCGTGTAGTCTCCCAGGCCCTTCACGCCTCCTGTCACGCTCGGACTGCGTGGATCGAAACGCAGGATAGCGGTCATGATCGAGTCGAGGCGCTGCGTCTGGGCCGGGTTGCTCGCGTTCGGTCCCCCGCCGTTGCTGAATCCATGATCGCTGCCGCTGGTGTAAAGCAGTCCGTAGTCAGCATCGCCGGGCTTCGCCGTCGGGTTGAACTCAACCGCCCCCATCGGGTGCGTGAGATTTGCCACGACGTGAGCCTCACGGAGAAGTTCTCGTCTTGTTCCTTCGAAAACGTTGGCCGCCGGCGTCGTTGCATGCCACTCCGTGATGATGTTGTGGTAGGTCACGTCTTTCAGCCCGTACCCGGGCGGGATGAAGTCGGGCGTCTTTGGATTGCCCGGACCCTTCTCAGCGTGCACCGTGTAGAACAAGCCGTTTCGCGCGAACTCCGGATGAAAGGTGAACCCGATGAATCCACTCTCCAGCCGGTTGTAGACCGCATTCGGAAACGCCGCGCCGACATTCGCATAAACCTTGGGCTCGTTGTTCGGCCCGATCAGGTAGAGGAAGCCGCGCGAATCGTTGGCGAAGCGGCGGCCATCGGGAAGGTCGCGCACATAGCTGACGCGCGCCCAGCCTGCAGGTGCCACGTCCTGATCGGCGGGACGAATCGGGCGCGTGTCCGGAAGGCGCACGAGGTCCTTAATTTCGACCGCAAGCCCGCGTTTCACAATCGGCGCCGGAATTGGATTACTGGTGATCTGCCCTGCAACCGTGCCCGCGGTCCACACCGCAAGCAGCTGAACGATGACGAGCCGCATCCCTGTTCGCATGAAACCCTCCCGATCCTGGAATTGTACGAGCTTATGGCCGGTAAGTGTATCTCGGCGTGCGGCCGATGTTAAACTAGCGCGAGTTTCCGGGCGTTCCGGCAGGAGGAAATTTATGCTCACGGCTTCGCAGACATACTTGAAACTATTGACGGCGATACTTGGGATTTGCGCTATCACAGCCATGGCTGTGCGTCCCACCGCGGGAGCGGAAGGCTCGCCCAAGTACAAATATGATTCCTCCTGGCCGAAACCGCTCCCCAACAATTGGGCCCTCGGCGGCATCACCGGCATGTTCGTCGATCAGGACGATCACATCTGGGTGTTGAACCGTCCGCGTGACCTCGACGAGTCTAACAATTACGCGACGCTCAATCCGCCCGCCGCCGAATGCTGCATTGCGGCGCCTGCGGTGCTTGAATTCGATGTGGAGGGAAATCTGCTACGTTCCTGGGGCCAGCCCGACATGGTGCCGGGCTGGCCGAAATCGGAGCATACGATCTTTGTCGACAAGCAGCACAACGTGTACATCGCAGGGGCGCAGGCCGGCGACACGATCCTGAAATTCACCGAGGACGGCAAGTTCATCTCCGAATTCGGCCATCGAGGCCCTGCGGTTCCGGCCAATCAGCAGAAGCAGAACAATCAACAGACGGATCTTCTGTTGCGCGGCGTTGCGGCGGCGACGCTGGACGATGCAGCACACGAAATCTACATCGCCGATGGTTATCTCAATAAGCGCGTCATGGTCTATGACTGGGACACCGGCAAGTTCAAACGCGGTTGGGGCGCTTACGGCAAGCCGCTGTCCGAGATCGGCAATGATGGCCAGCCGGCGGTCGGGCGCGAGGGCGAGCCGACGGCGAAGGATTTCAAATCTCCCGTGCACTGCGTGCGCATTGCCAAGGATGGACTCGTCTACGTCTGCGACCGCGCGGGAAATCGCGTGCAGGTCTTCACCAAGGACGGCAAGTACCTCAAGGAGTTCTTCATCGCTCGCAACACGCTGATGCGCGGCACGGCAGGCTCGGTCGATTTCTCGCCCGATCCGCAACAGAAATACATCTTCGTCGCCGACATCATGAACATGGTGGTGTGGGAGCTCGAGCGCGACACCGGCAACGTCGTCAACAAGATCGGCCGCGCCGGCCATGCGGGCGGCGAGTTCACGCTCGTCCATGTCGCGACCATGGATTCCAAGGGCAATCTCTACACCGGCGAAGTCGGTTCGGGCCGGCGGGTACAGAAATTCTCGCCGGTGAATTGACGCCTCCGCCATAGGCGAATCGCCGTCGGTTCCGTCTACTGTAGCGGCGGTCTATGACCGCCGGTATTTCGTTGATTTCAGGAAAAACCGGCGCTCATAGAGCGCCGCTACAGTAAGAGCCGGTTTCCGTCCTGTACGCGAAGCGATCCCCTGAGTTTGCGTCAGGGAGTCTTCCCCAGGGCCGCAAGCTTCTTCGCAAAGCGCGCCCTCCAGGCCTCGGGTAAGGTCTCTGCTTCGATGGCGCGGTGTAGAAGAGCGCGATTTGCCTTCTCCGCAGTATGAAGCAGGACAACGTCGCTGACTTTGATGCTGTTCTCGGAGCGATGAACCAGTTCTATGGAATCTCCAGCGGCGACTTCACCCTCCTGAACCACCGACAAATAAAATCCATTCCGCTGGCCGGCTATCATTCGCTTGCCCACATCTGCGCCACCGAATTTGGCAGCAAGCTTCTGACACGGCATGCGCGGCTGCCTCACCATCAGGATCGAAGACCCGAAGCGAAACTGGTCTCCGATATTCACAACGTGTTCGTCCATACCCTCCGTCGTGATGTTCTCTCCCAGCATCCCCCATGGCATCTCCAGCCACGGGTAGGCATCTTTCCAGAAGCCGTAATGTTCGGAGGGATACGCGTAAACCGCTTTGTCGACGCCGCCATGAACGGAGAGGTCCGCCTGCCGATCGCCCTCCAGGTTCATAGTTCTCACGCGAACTCTCCCGATGGCCGGCGCCTTGAAGATAGCGGTCATGAATGTGTCTTTGTTGAACTCGAATTCACGCGGCAGACCCACATTTACAGATAGGATCTTCACTCGTACTTTCTCTCCCTCACGAATAGAATAGCCGTTCCGTTGCAACTCATCCGCGCTCAATTTGATTGAATCGAGCGTTTGGCTCTTACTGTAGCGGCGCTCTATGAGCGCCGGTTTTTCATGGAATGAACGAAATACCGGCAGTCATAGACCGCCGCGA